>Ga0079224_100015348_pt1 | contig 10729 bp, 6 predicted proteins | sample Stecom2015_FD_80414 | JGI IMG/M metagenome (GOLD analysis project Ga0079224, IMG submission 80414) | Agricultural soil microbial communities from Utah to study Nitrogen management - Steer compost 2015 | ecosystem: Environmental > Terrestrial > Soil > Agricultural land | place: USA: Utah...
ATCGAGGCGCTCGGCCGGAAACGTGCCGTCCTGCATGCCCATGACCATCTCGGTGAACTCGCCCATGTTGTGCGCAAGGATCCCGATCCCCGCCGCCTGGTTCACGACAGTCGCTGACAGGCCCGTCACCGGAACGCCCGTCGGCTTGATCACCGTGACCTTGATCTTGCCGCGCGCCTCGACGCGCAGCGATTCGGACAGAAAGTTCACCGCGCTCTTGGTGGCGCCGTAAACCGCCGCGCCCAGGACCGGATGAGTGCCGTAGATCGACGAGAGGTTGATGACATGGCCACGCCCCTGGCTCATCATCTGGTCGAACACGGCGAGCGTGCCGTGCAGCACGCCCTTGAAGTTGATGTCGATGCACTGGTCCCAGGCATCGAACGCGGCCTCATGGTCGGCAAAGAACGCCAGCGGCATGACTCCGGCATTGTTGATCATCACGTCGATGGCCCCGTGCGCCGCGACGGCGCGGCGGGCCAGTTCGCGCATGTCCGCCATCGTGGTGACGTCCGCCACGACCGCCTCCGCGGTGCCCCCCAGCGCGCGGATACCCGCCACGACGGATTCCACGCCTTCGCCGTCGATGTCGGCGCAGGCCAGCCGCGCGCCCCGCGCGGCCAGCTTCTCAGATACCAGCCGCCCGAACCCGCCGGCGGCCCCCGTCACGACGATCGATTTGCCTGCTATGTGATCCACCATCGCGCCTAGCCTTTCTGCGTCATGCCTTGTGGTGAAGCGGCGCCGACGGCCGACGTGTCGACACCCAGCCGCCGCGCCGCGACCAGGTAGTGCAGCCCCGCCCAGACGTAGAGCGCGCCGGTGATGGCCATCGCGACCGCCAGCCCCTGCGCCGGGCCATAGTCGAGCGCCATCCGGTCACTCAGAGCGCCCAGAAGGATGGGCCCGATCCCGCTTACCAGGCCGTAGATCACGTTGAGCACGGCCGAGCAGGTCGCGCGCATGCGCGGGTGCATCAGGTTCTGCAGCGCGGCGTACGTCACCCCGAGATATCCGAATGTCAGGAACGTCGTCACGCTGATTAGGCCGAGCAGCAACGGCAGGCTGTCGCGCGTGATAGCCAGCACATAGAGCGGCCCGCCGGCGATCAGGCACACTGCCGGGATCAGCGCATAGGCACCGGGTCCTCGCGCGCTCAGCCGGTCGGCCAGCCAGCCACTGCCGACCACCGAAAGCGCGGCGGGCAAGCTCGCGATCAGACCCGAATAGAGCCCCGCTTCCGCCAATCCGAGCTCGAACTTGCGGATCATCAGCGAGGTGAAGAAGTAATTGAGCCCGAAGCCAAGCATCGCCGCGAGCGCTGATCCGATCACCAAGTTACGGGCGCTGGGCAGCGCGAAAAGGCGGCGCAGGACCGCGCCGATCGGGGGCACCTCGTCGCCCGCGCCGGCATCGTGGCGTCCCCGCGGCGGCTCGGCGATGAAAAGCCAGGCGACGACGCCCAGTAACACCCCGGGGAAGGCCGCGATCAGGAAGGTGAAGCGCCAGTCGAATTCCTGGGCGATCCAGCCGCCGCCGACGAAGCCAACGAACGCGCCGAGCGGAGGCGCGAGCATCAGCACCGATATCGCCAGGCCGCGCTTGTTCGCCGGGAAGTAGTCCGAGATCACCGATTGCAGGCTCGGCAGCCCGATTGCCTCGCCGAGCCCCACGCCCATCCGCGCCACCAGCAGCTGCACCCAGCTTCCGGCCCAGCCGCACGCCGCTGTCGCCGCCGACCACAGCAGCGTCCCCGCCGAGATCAGCGACAGCCGCCGCACGCGCTCGGCATACCGCGCCACGACCAGCCCGACGCCGATGTTGAGCACGGTGAAGGCCATGCCCATGAACGAGACTTGCGTGTCGCTCAGTCCGAATTCGCCTTTGACCGGCTCGACCAGCACGTTGACCACAATCCGGTCGATGAACCCGACCGTGCTGATCGCCATCAGCAGGATCAGCGCCAGCCATGGCGAATCGCGGCGCAACGAAGCAACCATTCAGGAAAATCCTCTCCACTCCCGGGAGAGCAGCATGGCGGGGCGAAGGCGCGTTGGCTAGCTCCAAGGATCGCGAGAGAGTCTCGGGCCGGTCGGGGGGAAGCGCGACTCCGCGCAATGGCCCGACAGTGGGCGGCACTTGACTAGGTCTGGCGGTAGTCCGCCGTCATTGCCCCGGCGGCGATCATCTCGGCCTCGTGGCCTTCTTCGCGCCACGTCTCGGCCAGCGCCTGGGTCTCCCAGTCCTGCGTCGCCGGGTGTGCCAGGACCCGCTCGACCCACGCCTGGCCCGCGCCGACGTCCAGCCCATACGTGCGTATCCGAAACGCGACCGGGGCGTAGAACGCATCCGCGGCGCTGAATTCCGCTCCCGCTAGCCATGGCCCGCCGAACCGCTCGAGCCCCTGCTCGAAAATCTCGCGCACCCGCGCCACGTTGCGTCGCAATGCCTCGGACATCGGCTTCGGCCTTACCCGCACCCCCACGTTCATCGTGCAGTCGTTGCGTAGCGCGCCGAACCCGCCGTGCATCTCCGCCACGACGCACTGCGTAAACACGCGCGCTTCCTCGTCCTCCGGCCAGATGCCTTCGTGCCGCTCGGCGAGATACATCGTGATGCCGAGTGAATCCCACACCGGCCGCTCGCCATCTATCAGCAGCGGCACCTGCCCGGTCGGCGAGAACGCCCGAAAGTCCTCGTAGCTGTCGGATTTCGCGAAGCGCTCGATCCGGTCCTCGAACGCGATGCCCAGCGCCTTCATCAGCACCCACGGCCGCAGCGACCAGCTCGAATAGTTCCGGTTCGCGGTGACGAGCGTGTAAGTCATAGCCACTCTCCTTCGCTCATCGACCTAGCTGGGACGCGAGCGCTCCCCCAATCAAACGACCACCGGTTCATCAGCGCTGCTTATGGATCGTCGATCCATGAGCGGCCTAGCTGTCGTACCTCGCCGTGGTCTTCACGGCCACTTCCTCGGCGGCCACGCCCGGCGCGAGCTCGATGAGCCGGAAGGCGCTGTCATGGTCCGGCCGCTGGAACACGCACAAGTCGGTCACGATCATGTCGACCACGTTCCTGCCCGTCAGCGGCAGCGTGCATTCGGGGATGAACTTGGGATCGCCGTGCTTGGAGGTGTGCTCCATCACGACGATGATCTTTTTGACCCCGGCGACGAGGTCCATCGCCCCGCCCATACCCTTGATCATCTTGCCGGGGATCATCCAATTGGCGATGTCGCCATCCTGCGAAACTTCCATCGAGCCAAGCACCGCGAGATCGATGTGCCCGCCGCGGATCATCGCGAAGCTGGTGGCGCTGTCGAAATAGGCAGTGCGCGGCAGCTCGCTCACGGTCTGCTTGCCGGCGTTGATCAGGTCGGCGTCGACCTCGTCCGGATAAGGGAACGGCCCGATCCCGAGCATGCCGTTCTCGCTCTGGAGCGTTACATCCATCCCGGGCGGAATATGGTTCGCCACCAGCGTCGGGATGCCGATTCCGAGGTTGACGTAGAACCCGTCCTGCAATTCGCGCGCCGCCCGTGCGGCCATTTCGTTACGGGACCATGGCATCGACTGTTCTCCGCTCGGCGCCGGGAGTGAAACCAACCGGGCTGTTCATCGGTTGCAGGTGTAATGAGGGAGCCCATCCAGGATCAGGAGCAGGCGCTGATTGCCGCGCTCGCCGTCCTTGCGGCGCGCGACTATCGCTTCACCACCATCAGTCCCGCTAGCCACGCGCGCGTCCTGGAACGGCGCGCGGGAGAGCTGGGGCGCGATTTGCGCGACGTGCTCGGCTGGTCGCTGCCTTTCCGGCCCGGCACGATCGATCCCGAACTCGAGACCCTGCTCAAGAGGGCCGGAGCCCTGGACGGGGGAGAGGATTGCGTCCGGGCCGCGGTGCGCGTGTCCACTCTGGGGGACCGGCTCTTTGTCCATGCGGCCTATCCCACCGATGCGTCCGACTCGGTGTTCTTCGGCCCCGACAGCTATCGTTTCGCAGCCGCCATCGAGGCGGAGCTTGCGGCGCGCTCGCTGCCAGCCGGCGCACACATCGTCGACATCGGCGCAGGCAGCGGCGTGGGCGGCATCGTAGCGGCGCGCGCCCAAGCCGATGCGCGCGTGACGCTGACCGACGTGAACCCGCACGCGCTCAGCTTCGCCCGGGTTAACGCCGCCGCGGCCGGAGTGCGCGTGCACACGCTGCTTGACGATGGCCTCGGCAGCGTCGAGAGTCCTATCGACTTCGCGATCGCCAATCCGCCGTACATCATCGACGATTGCGGCCGCGCCTATCGTGACGGCGGCGAGTTGCTGGGCGGCGCGATCGCGCTGGAGATGGCGCAATTGGCCGCCAAGCGCCTCTCCCCGGGCGGCAGGCTGCTGCTCTATACCGGCGCGACGATCGTCCAAGGGCGCAGCCCGCTCGTCGAGGCGCTCGAACACCTGGCCGACACAAGCGCGCTCCGGCTCGAATGGCGTGAAACCGACCCGGACGTGTTCGGGGAAGAGCTCGCCAATCCGGCCTATCGCGAAGCCGAACGCATTGCGCTCGTCGTCGCCACCTTGCATCGCGGCTGATTGGGTCACGCCGCCTCCCGCTCGCGGGTCGTCGTGAACTCGATCTTCTTCTCATACGGCGCGCCGAGGATCATCCGCTGCACATAAATGCCCGGCAGATGAATGCCATCGGGGTCGAGACTGCCTATCGGCACCACTTCCTCGACTTCGACCACGCAGACCTTGCCGCAGGTCGCGGCGGGCAGGTTGAAGTTGCGCGCGGTTTTGCGGAACACGCAGTTGCCGGTCTCGTCAGCCTTCCACGCCTTCACGATGCTCAGGTCAGCGAAGATCCCGCGCTCGAGCACGTACTCCTGCCCATCGAAGACCTTGGTCTCCTTGCCTTCTGCCACCTGTGTGCCGACGCCGGTCTTCGTGTAGAACCCCGGGATGCCCGCGCCTCCCGCACGCAGCCTTTCGGCCAGCGTCCCCTGCGGGCAGAACTCGACCTCGAGTTCGCCCGCCAGATACTGCCGCTCGAACTCCTTGTTCTCGCCGACGTAAGAGCTGATCATCTTGCGCACCTGACGTGTGCGCAGCAGCTTGCCGATGCCTTCGTTGTCGATCCCGGCGTTGTTGCTGGCGAAAGTCAGATCCTTGACCCCGCTCGCCTGAATCGCTTCGAGCAGCCGCTCGGGGAGGCCGCACAGGCCGAAGCCTCCTGCGGCAATCAGGAGACCGTCGGCAAGCAAGCCGTCGAGCGCGGCTTCGGCGTCGGGATAAAGTTTCTTCATGGGCAGACTCCGCTGGCACCCCCAATTAGGCAGTTCCGCCTTAGCTGTCACCTGGCGACGGGTGCTAAAACAGTCTATTGAGCCCTTTCGAGCAAATATTGTGCACTGCACTATAATGCACGGCAAACGGTCATCCCGGCGCCACAGAGACCCGGCACGACAATGCAAATAGCCTGTAATTCCGTCAGTTAGAGAGGGTGTTGCGTTAAATGCAACCTCAGTTGCAGTTTTCGCACTTGCGAAGAATCGGGCTCGCCAGCATATGGAGCAGGCCTTTCAGGCATCCTCTCCCAAACTCCCAAGCCCGGCTGGCAACAGCCGGGCTTTTTTTCGTCTTTTGCATTCGAACCGGCGGTTGGTCCGGCACGATCGCAAGCCCCGCCGGTTTGCATTCCCGGAAGCGCATTCCTAGCTTGCGAGGAGCAAGCGGCGAGAGCGAGAGGGCGTATGGCGGAAGCAGAAGCGGCGGTACTCGACAAGGACACCATCCGGCTCCAGGTCGCCGCCGCACGCCAAGAGGAAAGCGGCCGCGGCGTCGCCCGCATGCCGCGTACGGCGTTTCAGGCGCTCGGCATCACCGAAGGCGACATGGTCGAGATCGAGGGTAAGCGCGTCACCGCGGCCGTCGCCCTGCCTGCCTACAGCGAGGACGAATCGCTCGAGGTGGTGCGGCTCGACGGGCTCCAGCGCGCCAACGCCGAGACCTCCTCGGGCGAGCACGTCACGATCCGCCGCGCCGAATCGCGCGCCGCGAGCCGCGTGGTGTTCGCGCCCGCCCAGCGCGAGATGCGCCTCCAAGGGCCGAGCGAAGCACTCAAGCGCGTGTTCTTCCGCCGCCCGCTGACCGCCGGCGACCTCGTCGCGACTCACGGCCAGCAGCCGGTGCAGAACATGCCGCCCGACGTACGGCGAATGTTCAACGCGCCCGCCTATGCACTTACCCAGATCCGTCTCCAGGTGATCTCGACCGTACCCAAGGGCATCGTCCACATCGACGAGGAGACCGAAGTCGAGCTGCGCGCCGAGTTCGAGGAGCCGCGCGACAGCCGTGGCATAATCAACTACGACGACGTCGGCGGGATGGACGATACCATCAAGCAATTGCGCGAGATGGTCGAGCTGCCGCTGCGCTATCCCGAACTGTTCACGCGCCTCGGCGTCGATCCGCCCAAGGGCGTGCTGCTCCATGGTCCGCCCGGCACGGGCAAGACTCGCCTCGCCCAGGCCGTCGCCAACGAGAGCGACGCGACATTCTTCACGATCAACGGCCCCGAGATCATGGGCTCCGCTTACGGCGAGAGCGAAAAGCGGCTGCGCGAGGTGTTCGAGGAAGCCCAGCGCTCCGCCCCGGCGATCGTGTTCATCGACGAGATCGACTCGATCGCGCCCAAGCGCCAGAACGTGCAGGGCGAGGCCGAGAAGCGCCTGGTCGCCCAGCTCCTCACGCTGATGGACGGGCTCCAGGCGCGCGCCAATCTCGTGGTCATCGCCGCCACCAACCGGCCCGAGGCTGTCGACGAGGCCTTGCGGCGTCCCGGGCGATTCGACCGCGAGATCATCATCGGCGTGCCCGACGAGCAGGGCCGGCGCGAGATCCTCGCGATCCACACTCGCGGGATGCCGCTCGGCGAAGGGGTCGATCTCAAGGAGCTGGCCCGCTCCACGCACGGCTTCGTCGGCGCCGATCTCGCCGCCTTGGCGCGCGAGGCCGCGATCGAGGCGGTCCGGCGCATCATGCCCAAGCTCGATCTCGACGCGCGCACGATCCCGGCCGAAGTGCTCGAGAACCTGCAGGTCGAAAAGGACGATTTCCGCGCCGCCCTCAAGCGCGTGCAGCCGAGCGCGATGCGCGAAGTAATGGTCCAGGCGCCCACCGTTGGCTGGGCGGACATTGGCGGCGTCGACGAGGCCGAGGAATTGCTGCGCGAAGGCGTCGAGCTACCGCTCAAGAGTCCCGGCGCGTTCGAGCGCCTCGGCATTCGCCCGGCCAAGGGCTTCCTGCTCTATGGACCTCCCGGCACCGGCAAGACGCTCCTCGCCAAGGCCGTCGCCAAGGAAGCCGAAGCGAACTTCATCTCGATGAAGAGTTCGGACCTGCTCTCCAAGTGGTACGGCGAGAGCGAGCAGCAGATCAGCCGGATGTTCGCGCGCGCCCGGCAGGTTGCACCGTGCGTGATCTTCATCGACGAGATCGACAGCCTAGTTCCGGCACGCGGCAGCGAGGCCAACGAGCCGCAGGTCACGGCGCGCGTGGTCAACACTATCTTGGCCGAAATGGACGGAATGGAGGAGCTGAACTCGGTCGTCGTCATCGGCGCCACCAACCGCCCGTGGCTGGTTGATCCGGCGCTTCTGCGCCCCGGCCGCTTCGACGAGCTGATCTACGTCGGCGCGCCCACCCCGGAAGGCCGGTTGCACATACTTGGCATTCACACCCGTGACATGCCGCTTGCCAAAGACGTCGATCTCGCCGCGATCGCCGCTCAGACCGATCGCTACACTGGCGCCGATCTCTACGACGTGGCCCGCCGCGCCGGTCTCAACGCGATTCGCGACCGGGGCGAGGACGCCAAGGAAGTCACCGCCAACGACTTCGCCGAAGCGATCGAGGACAGCCGCGCGACGGTAACCGAGCAGATGGAAGCCGACTACATGCGCATGCGGGGTGAGCTCAAGAAACGCGCGATGGAGGTCCGTCCGATCGGCTTCATCCACGAAGGCATGCTCGAATCGACTCGCGAACGAAAGCACGGGCCGGACAACTAGGTCGTCTGGCCCCCCCTGCGCGTCTCCGGCGAAGCGAGTTACGTCGGTCCTGCAGATGTGCCAAATAGGCACTATTTCCAGTACCCAAAGGGTCTTCTCAACGTGGTGGAGGGCGCGCCCCCTCGCGGCCCTATACCTGGAAGTGGGGACGACTTCCCCGTCCCCGCAAGCAGGATTCCGGCACGAGCCCTGCACCACCCATATGGTTCACCGATCCAATGCCTCCCGGCAGCCAGACCCTGGTTCACGCGCTCGACCGACTGCCCCCGCCTGGCGATCAGTTGCCCCCAGAGAATCCGAGCGGCGGGCTGTTTGACCTATCGCGTCCCTTAGATCCTCGAAGTCGAGTGCATATTCCGGCCTTTTGCCCCCCCGACCGCTTGGCAAAGAAAATCACTCGTTTCATAAACCTCCGCAAACTAAGAATATAAGAGGGACTCATCGTCCCCGGAGAGGGAAAATCCGGCCATGCGTAAACACTTTCGCCCGTTCATTTACACTGGCCTCGTTTCCGCCTCCCTGGTGCTCGCCATGGGCACCGGCGCGGCCGCGCAGGGTAACGAGGCTCACGCCAACATGGCGATGGACGTGGCCGCCCCGTCCGCAATGGCGCGAACCGTGAAGTGGTCGGAAGCCACGGCATGGCCCTCGGGCAAGGTGCCCGCGGCTGGCGAGGACGTGACCATTCCGCGCGGCACCGAGATGGTGCTCGACGTCAGCCCCCCGGCGCTGCGCAGCATCACCGTCGAGGGCAAGCTGACCTTCGCCGACGAGCACGATCTCGAACTTGTCACCGACTGGATCTACGTCCCTGGCGGCGAGGTACAGATCGGCACCGAGGCCAGCCCGTTCCAGCACAACGCCACGATCACGCTGACCGATACGGTGCCGGGTGAGGACATCAACACCATGGGTGACCGCGGCATCATGCTGATGCGCGGAACGCTAAGCCTGCACGGCGACCGCGAGAACGCATGGACCAAGCTGGCGAAGACCGCTCAGAAGGGGAGCAACCGGATCGAGGTCCTGAACTCCGCCGGCTGGCGCGTAGGGGACGAGATCGTCCTTGCCTCGACCGACTTCAATCCGAGGCAGGCGGAGAAGCGGACCATCTCGGCGGTCTCCGGCAACACGCTGACTCTCGACCGCCCGCTCAAGTACATGCACTTCGGCGAGATCACCTTCGGGATCGACGAGCGCGGCGAGGTGGGGCTGCTCACCCGCAACATCCGCATCCAGGCTTCCGAGGATGCGGATACCACCTACTTCGGCGGGCACATCATGGCCATGTCGGGCTCGAGCATGAAGGTCTCAGGCGTCGAGCTCTCCCGGATGGGCCAGCACCTGACGCTGGCGCGCTACCCGATCCATTGGCACCTCGGCGGCGAGGGCGCCGGGCAGTACATCCGGAACTCGGCGATTCACGATACCTACAGTCGCTGCGTCACGGTGCACGGAACGAACAACCTCAGCATCGAGAACAACGTCACTTACAACACCGTCGGCCACTGCTTCTTCGTCGAGGACGGGATCGAGACCGGCAACCGGTTCATCCGGAACCTGGCTATCCAGACCAAGTGCCATCCGACGCTGGACTGCGTGCCGATGAATCTCGCCGCCAACGGGGAGCTGGACCCGAAGTCGTCGGATCGCGCCGCCTACAGGGAGGCCAGCTTCCACAGCGGCAACACGCTGCTGCCTTCGGACAACACGGCGGCCTCGTTCTGGATCACCAACCCCGACAACAGCTACATCGACAACGTGGCGGCCGGGTCCGACCAGGTCGGCTTCTGGCTGTCTGTGCCGGAGCACCCGAACGGCCAGTTCCTCGGCACGGAAATCAGCGCAAATACCTGGCCGCGCCGTACGCCGCTGCGCGCATTCCGGGGCAACGTGGCGCATTCGAACTTCGACGGGTTCCTGATCGACCGGCACATCGACGCGGACAATACCTTCGGGCTGGCCTCGATTCCGCTGCTGCCGCTGAAGGATCCGACCGACCTCGAGAGCGAAGTGATGGAGACGCACTTTGAGGACCTGACCGCCTACAAGAACCGCAACGGCGGCCTATGGGGTCGGGGAGACATGTACGTATACCGCAACCTCAAGCTGGCCGACAACGCGATCGGGATGACGCAGGCCGCCGGCGACATCGGCAGCCTGCCGTTCAGCTCGCGGCTGGTGGACTCGCTGGTCGTGGGCGAGACCGACAATATAGGCAACCCCCGGACGGCGGAGGAAGTCGCTTACGGCCGCAGCCTGCCCAAGCCCGCCATCCCGGACTTCCCCATTCGCGGGTACGAATACTACGATTACCGCGACGACGTGGTGAATACGACATTCGTGAATTTCCAGGATAACCAGCAGAGGAAAACAGGCGCGCTGTCGTTCCTGCTGTTCACGAGTGCGGGGCTCAGTACCGGAAGCACGATCAGAGGCGCGGAGTTCGTCAACGCCAAGCCCGTCTATTTTCCGAGTTACGATCCCCGGTTCGACAACGACAATCGCGGTGGCAACGCATACCGGACCCTGTCCTTCCGCGACCTGGACGGATCGGTGACCGGCGTCCCCGAATCCCAAGTCCTGCTGCACGACGGCGAGAACGACAGCGTCGCCACCGACGACAGCTGCGAGATCCGTCCCAGCTGGAACGCTTCGGTGTGCACGGGCGAT
>Ga0079224_100015349_pt1 | contig 10729 bp, 6 predicted proteins | sample Stecom2015_FD_80414 | JGI IMG/M metagenome (GOLD analysis project Ga0079224, IMG submission 80414) | Agricultural soil microbial communities from Utah to study Nitrogen management - Steer compost 2015 | ecosystem: Environmental > Terrestrial > Soil > Agricultural land | place: USA: Utah...
CGCGTCGATGGTCCTCTACGAGGTCGACAGCGCCGCGCGGATCCTCGCCGGGCTCGCCCGCAACGAGGTCGTCGAGCTGCGCGAGCTCGACGTCGGCTTGCGGGTGCGAGCAGACTGGCCGGCCGCTCTCGCTGCGCCCGCGTTCGAGCGGCTCGGCAAGCTGCGGCTCTCGGTCAACGGCGAGGAGGTCGGTCGGCTGTTCGAGGGCGCCCGGCTGCCGGAGCTGGTCACTCTCGAGCTCGGCGATGATTTTCCGGTCGAGCGGCTGAGCTGCGCCGGACTTCGTCGGCTGAGCCTGGGCGGACCGCTCGACTCGCGCTCGCTCGCCGGGCTGCTCGAGCGACACCCTCGGCTGCAGACCCTGCGGATCTGGGAGATGACGGTCGACGAGGTCAACCGAGCGCTGGCGATCGCGCTGACCTTGCCGAGCGAGCACCCGCTGCGGGTGCTCGCGCTGCCGACCACCAACGCGGATCAGGAGCTTCTCGGCCGGGCGCGGGAGCGCTTTGGTGGGGACTTCTACGCGGACGAGGAGTGAGCGGGGGCGATCGTGATCGCCGATCTCGAGCGTCAGGTCTACTCGTGAACGTGGACCGGTACGCGCTCGCGAGCGCAGTCGGGATCTCGCTCGCCGCAATCTGCCGAAAGGTGCGGCTGCTCGTCGTAATCGCGGTGTCGGTAGTAGAGATCGAGCGCGGCCTCGGCTCGCGGATCACCCAAGGCACGTAGAGCCAGGGCCTGCACGCGCAGCAAGGTCGCGTCGCGTGGGCGCCGAACCAGCGCCGTGGCGGCCACCTCGAGGGCCCGGCGGTGCATCCCGGCGCTGCCGAGCGCGGTCGCCAGCTCACCCGCGAGGTTTGGCGATCCGGGGCTGACCGCGTAGGCGCGCTCGAGGTGCGGGACCGCCTGCTCCCACCGCCACACCCGGGCCAGCGCGCGACCGCGAAGCAGGTGCGGGTACGGATGATCCGGCCGCAGTTCTGCGACCTCGTCGGCGAGCGCGAGCGCCTCGTCGACCCGACCTTGCTGGGCCGCGACCGCTCCGAGCGCGGCGAGGATCCGCGCCCGCGCAGCGTCGTGATCGGCCTTCGGCAAGCCGGCTCGCGCGAGCGCAGCCTCGGCCTCGCGCAGCGCCTCGCGGGCCTCGGGCAGCCGCTCCTGCACCTGGTGATACAGCGCCATGCCCAGCTCCCACAGCCGCTCGTGATCGGGGCGCGCGTGGTCGGGCGGGTCGCCGAGCGTCAGCGAGAACCGGTTGATCTCGGTGACCGGCAGCTCGCCGCAGGGATCCAGCCGGGTGCCGGTCATCCGCTCGGTCGCGGCCAGGAACGCCCGACCCTCGCGGGTCTTGGACTGTCGGCAGGTCTCGTCGGCCAGCTCGTGCGTGGCGGCGCGATGCAGCAGCCGGGCTTCGACCTGCAGCGGACCGACCGCGTCGGTCGGGAGCTCGACCGCGTAGCGGACGATCACCGCGTCGCGCGGGCCGACCGTGTGGTCGAACGCGACCGCCCGAAAGTCTTCGACCTCGCGAGCCAGCTGCAGCTCGCCGTGCTCGTCGACCACCCCGGTCCGCAGCCGGTGAACGTCACCGTTTTGCTCATCGAGGGTCGCGACCACTCGCCCGCTCTGATCGACCACCTGCAGCGACAACCAGGTGTCCTGCGCGTCGCGGGTGCCGCCGGGGAACTTGTGACCGACCGCGAGGTTGCGGACCACCAGATCGACGACCATCCGCCCACGCGCGCTCGGGTCGACGTCGCGGCCGAGCAGGTGACGACGCCCGCCGAGCTCGATCGCCGCGATGTCGACGCTGGCGACCCCGCGCAGGAACTCCTGGATCCGCGCGAGCGTGGCCGGGTCCTTGCGCATCGCCGCCATCCAGGTGTGCGAGCCGATGAACCGGTGACTGCGAAGCGTCCGATCGCCTGGATCGATCGCCGGATCGGTGGCCCGATCGTCGACGACCTCGACCGGCATGTGACAGTCGGCGCAGTCTTTCTCGACCACCGGGGTGTCGAGCCGCAGCTTGCTGCCCGAGTAGCTCGAGTCGTGCCAGGGCCCGAGCTCGTCGGCGCCGTTGAGGTGATGCGGCTGGCCGATGTCGGGCCCGAGGAACGCCCGGTGACACGAGCCGCACTGCATCCGCGCCGGGCCCATCGCCTGGCGATGGACCTCGATGCTGGCCGGATCATCGAGCTCGGGGATCGGGATCGCCGAGGCCGCGAGCGTGTAGCTGCCGTTGCCGTCGTGGGTCGAGTCGGCGACGCCGTGACAGCTGCGGCAGCCGACCCCGATGTGCGCGCGCGGATCGTCGGCCGCGATCACACCGATCATCGCGTCGTCGATCAACAGCGCCGGATCATGGCAGCCCGCACAGAACTGACTGCGCTGCTGGCCGTGCTCGCGCTCGCGAAAGCGCTCGATCGACGCCCGGTAGATCGGGTTGTTGAAGCTCGCAAACGCGTGGGCGCTGGTCCGCCACTGAATGCTGACCTCCTCGTGACAGGTCGCGCAGGTGTCGAGGTCGGCGGTCTCGGCCCCGGTCGGCGGATGGTCGCCGACCGCGATGTCGGTCAGCGCCGGGGCGAAGCGCGTCGGCCCGGCCAAGACGTGCGGATCGACGATCGGCCCCGACTCGATCTCGCTCGTGACCACGCTGGCGTCCGGCTCGACCAGCCCGAGCGGCTCGCTGCGCTCGGCCTGCCCACAGGCGATCGCCAGGCCCGAGCCCGCGGCGATCAGCCCGACAATCCACGACAGTCCCGTTCGCGTCATCATCCATCGCCTCCAGTCTCAGCCACGCCGCCGCCGAACCAGCCCCAACAGCCCCAGCAATCCGAGCCCGGCCAGCGCACCGGCGCCGAGCCGGCCCTCCTCGGCCGAGCAGTGGGCACAGCCGCCGTCGCTGGTCGATCCGCCCTCGGCCGCCTTCTGGCGCTTGGCCGCGTGCGGGATCCTGGCCGCCGGAGCCTCGCCCGCGAGCCCGAGCTCGGCGTGGGCGGCCGCGGTCACGAACTTGTCGAGCTTGGCCTCGCGGTTCACGAACGCGAGATCGCGGGCGACCTTCATGCCGCCGTCGTCGGAGTGACCGCCGGGCGGCCCGCCCCAGATCCCGAACTGCGGATTCGCGCAGGACACCGGTCCATCCCAGTAATGGCGAATGATGTAGCGAGCCTGAAAATTGTCCTGGCCATATTCAGCCGGCCGCGAGCCCCGCTCGAGCACCCCGTTGTCCTGCAAGAACTCGCGCCCGCCGACGATCGCCGGGGCCTCCTGAAAGATGATGTCCTCGCCGAGCGAGGCCTTGTCGTAGCGGGCGTGCAGCCGGGTCAGCGTGAATTCGTTGGGCAGGCTCCACTCGTCCAGTAGATTGCCCTGCTCGTCGAAGTAGTGGCTCATGCTCGGCAGCACGTCGGCGCCGAGCACCCGGACCTCCTGGCCGCTGAGCGAGGGCACCGGGCACGGATCGCAGCTGCTCGCCGCCCACGAGTACTCGGTCACCACCGACTGGGGATGTTGCGCGATCGTGTGATCGAACAGCGACGCGTAGAATTCACCGAAGCGCTTGCGGGTCTCGTCCTTGACCTCGAGGTTGGTCGGGATCGTCACATTGTCGTAATTGGCCGCTTCGTAGCGCTTGCCCCGGCCGAGGATGTGGACCAGCAGATCCTGATCGCCGTTGCTGTTGATCAACCCGAGCCGAACCGGCAGGTTGAATTGATCGGTGTCGTAGTGAAAGCGCAGCGGCGACAGCATCGCCTGGCCCTGCTCGTTGAACGCGACCTTGCTGACGTCGACCTTAGCGACGAAGAACTTCATCCCGGCCGCGACGTAGGGCTGCAGCACCGGGGCCGCGCCCTCGGGGATCTTGTAGCCGTTGTCGCGCAGCCAGGCGTCGAGCCCGGTCGAGTCCTCGGCGCCGAGGATCACGATGTCGTACTCGCCGACCGTGAATTCGGCCTCGATCGTGACCCCGTAATCCATCGCCTCCGGGGCCATCGCCTCGTCCACCTGCATCGACTTCATCTTGTCCCCGCGAGATCGACGGTAGCGCTCGCGCGGCGGCTGATAGCAAGGATCCTGCTCCCAGTACTCGACCAGCCGGGGCGCGGCCAGCTGATCGACGCGATCGAACACCTCGCGCTCGAGCGTCTTGACGTCATTTTCGCCGAGCACGACCGGGACCGGCACCACCATCGCGAAATTCTCCGGCGGCCCCTGGTAGTTGTTCTGCATGGCCAGAACCGTGCGCGTGCCGTCGCGCATCATCACGACCATGGTCGCGTTGTTGTAGAGCTTGGTGTCGGCCCCGGCCACATAGAAGCCGCAGAAGGCCTCGGCCGAGGGCGGCGCGCCGAACAGCGCGAGGCCGCCGACCAACGCCAGCGAGGCCAGCCGAACGAAGCGGCGGTGAGGGTGCGAAGAAATGTGGTGTTTCATGGTCGTGATCCGGTGCGTGTGAATCAGGCTCGTTTGCGGCGGACGCCGAGCAACGCGAACAGGACGAGCAATCCCGGGCCGAGGTCGCTCGGCTCGGGCTCGAGCGAGCACTTGCAGCCCTTCGTTGTCTCGGCCTCAGGTGGCTTCGGGCTCGCGTCGGCGGGCTTGGTGGCCGGCGGCGGCTCGGTCTCGGTCGCCGGCTCGGTCTCGGTCGGCGGCGTGGAATCGGTCGGCGGCTCGGCGCTGGCCGTGACGCCGAGCAGCGCCTGCGATTCGGCGGTCACGAAGCTGGCCAGCTCGCCGCCGCGCGGGGCCGTCGCCAGCTGGCGCGCGACCGTCGGGGCCGGCTTGTTCTCGCGATCCTTCGGCGGCCCGCCCCAGATCCCGCGGGTCGGATTTTCACAGTCGACGCTGCCCGTCCACGGGTGCCGAATGATGTAGCGGGCCTGAAACTGATTCTGCGGGTGCGGCTGCGAGCCGCGCTCGAGCTCCCCACCCTGCTGCAGGAACTCGCGGCCGCCGGCGATCCCCGGGGCCTCCTCGAACACCAGATCCTCGCCCAGCGAGCTCTGATCGTAGCGCGCGTGCAGCCGAGTCAGCACGAATTCACCCGGCACGCTCCACTCGAGCCCGGAGTCGCTCGCTTGCCCGTCGAGGTTGCCCGCATAGCTCGGCAGCACGTCGGCGCCGAGCGTGACCAGCTCGCTCAGCGTCAGGGCCGGCTCCGGGCACGGATCGCAGCTCCCGGCCGCCCACGCGTATTCGGTCACCACCGCCCTGGGCTGCTGCGCGAGCGTGTGATCGAACAGCGACACGTAGAATTCGCCGAAGTGATCGCGGACCCCGTCCTTGACCTCGAGGTTGGTCGGGATCGTGACATTCGGATAATTGGCGGCCTGGTAGCGCTGCCCACGAGCGAGCACGTGGACCAGCAGATCCTGGGCCCCGCTGGTGCCGTCGGCGTCCGGCGCGTTGATCAGCCCCAGCCGGATCGGCAGATTGAACTGCTCCGAGTCGTAGTGAAAGCGCAGCGGCGAGAGCGTGGCGGCCTGGCTGCCGTCGGGCCGCCGCTCGAATTTCACCTTCTCGACGTCGACCTTGGCGACGAAGAACTTCATCCCGTCCTGCACATACGGCCGCAGCAGCGGCTCGGCCCCGGCCGGGATCTTGTAGCCGTTGTCGCGCAGCCAGCCGTCGAGGCCGGTCGAGTCGGACGCCGACAGGATCACGATCTGGTACTCGGCGACCGTGAACTCGGCCTCGATCTTCACGCCGTGGCTGCTCGGGCTCTCCGGTTTGGGCTTGACCCCGCCCGGCACCCCGGACCTGCGCGCTCGATATTTCTTGTCGACCCACGGATCGCATGGATCCTGCTCCCAGTACTCGACCAGCCGCGGCGCCGCCAATTTGTCGACCCGATCGAACACCTCTTTGGGCAGGGTCTTGACGTCGTCCTCGCCGAGCACGACCGGGACCGGCACCACCATCGCAAAGTCCTCGGGCGGGCCTTGATAATTGTTCTGCATGGCCAGCACCGTGCGCTTGCCGTCGCGCATCAGCACCACCATCGTCGCGTCGTTGTAGAGCGCCGCATCGGCGCCCGCGACATAGAAGCCACAAAAGGCCTCGGCCTGCTCGGGCGCCCCGGTCAGCAGACCGAGGCCGCAGGCGGCGGCGAACATGATCGTGAGCAGGCGTGTCTTCATGAGTGTCGCTCCTCGCGTCGCAAGCCGATCAATCCCAGCAGCGCCAGCAAGCCGACCAGCCCCACGCCCGGCGACCCCGAGCTGCTGCACGAGCAGCCCGACTTTCCGGCCGCCCGCTCGACCTCCTTCTTCTCGGCCACCTGGGTCCGCTCGGGTCGCTCGTCGTTCGGCGGCTCACCCTCGAGCTTCAAGGTCCGATGCGCCGAGCTGGTCACGAAGCTCGCGAGCTTGCCGTCGCGCGACTCGAACGCGAGCTCCCGCGCGACCACCGGTCCGGGCTGCGCTCCGTCGGCCGGCAGCTGATTGCCCGGCGGTCCGCCCCAGGTGTCCCACATCGGCCGCAAGCAGCGAGTCGGCCCCTCCCAGTAGTGCAGGATCGCGTAGCGGCCCTGAAAGCTGTTCCAGGCGCCGCCGGTCTCGCGGGTCTCGAGCTCGAGCTTGCCGTTGTGGGGCATGCCCTGGCCGCCGGCGATCCCCGGCGCGGTCTGAAACACGAGATCCTCGCCCAGCGAGCTCTTGTCGTAGCGCGCGTGCAGCCGGGTCAGCACGAAGTCGCTCTGGATCTGCCAGCGGACCTGCGACTCCGGGAGCAGCTGGCCCTGCTCGTCGAACCCGTCGGCGTAGCGCGGCAGCACGTCGGCGCCGAGCACCGTCAGCTCCTCGATCGACAGCGGCGACTCCGGGCACGGATCGCAGCTGCTGGCCGACCACGCATATTCGGTGACCACCGCGTTGGGGTGCTGCGCGAGCGTGTGGTCGAACAGCGACACGTAGAATTGCCCGAAGTGCTCGCGGGTCTGATCCTTGACCACCAAATTGGTCGGGATCGTCACATTCGGGTAATTGGCCGCTTCGTAGCGCTGGTTGGGCGCAAGCACGTGAACCAGCAGATCCTGCGGGCCGCGGGCGTTGATCAGCCCGAGCCGGATCGGCAGGTTGAAATCCTCGCTGTCGTAGTGAAAGCGCAGCGGCGACAGCAGCGCCCGCTTGCTGCCGTCGGGCTTGCTGACGAATTGCACCTTGCTGACGTCGACCTTGGCGACGAAGAACTTCATCCCGCCCTCGACGTAGGGCCGCAGCACCGGCTCGGCGCCCTCGGGGATGTTGTAGTTCTCCTGCCGCAGCCAGGTGTCGAGCCCGGTCGAGTCCTCGGCCGACAGGATCACCACCTGGTATTCGCCGACCACGAACTCGGCCTCGATCGTGACCCCGAGTGAGTTTGGCGCGGCGCCGGACTCTTCCATCCGCTCGTCCTCGCGATAGCGACGGCGCCGCTCGTGCTGCTTGCGGGCCTCGCAAGGGTCCTGCTCCCAGTACTCGACCAGCCGCGGCGCCGCCAGCTTGTCGACCCGCTCGAACACCGCCTTGGGCAAGACCTTGACGTCGCCCTCCTGCAGCACCACCGGAACCGGCACGACCAGCGCAAAGTCCTCGGGCGGACCTTGATAGTCGTTTTGCATCGACAGCACCGTGCGCTTGCCGTCGCGCATCAACACGACCATCGTCGCGTCGTTGTAGAGCGCCGCGTCGGCCCCGGCCACATAGAAGCCGCAAAACGCCTCGGCGCGCTCGGGCTGCCCGAGCAGCAGGCCGAGACCCAACGAGGCCGCGAGCAGGGTGGACAGCGAGCGAATGCGGGTGGGCATGAGCTACTCCTGGCGAGATTGACGGCGGCGGATTGCACCGAGCAACGCGAGCCCGAGCAACGCAAACAGCGGTCCGCCGCCGTCTTCATCGTCGGCCGTGCAGTTGCAAGACCGCCCCTCGGTTCCGCACCAGTTGGGGCCTTTGGTCACGGGGGCTTGCGGCCCGGGGGGATTCAGCCGCTCGGGGGCGCCTTCTTCGGCCAGGTAGCTGGCCAGCTCCGCGTCGCGGGCCACGAACGCCAGCTCGCGCGCGACCGTGGGCTGCTGCGACCCACCCCCGGACGGCGGCCCACCCCACGAGTCCCACAGGGGATCCTTGCACTGCACCTCGCCCTGCCAAAAATGCAGGATCGCATAGCGGGCCTGAAACGCATTGTAGCCGCCGGGCTGCTCGCTGACCGTCGGATCGAGCTTGCCGCGATCGTGCGGCATCCCGCGACCGCCGACGATCGCCGGGGCCTCCTCGAACACCAGATCCTCGCCGAGCGAGTCCTTGTCGTAGCGGGCGTGCAGCCGGGTCAGCACGAACTCGCCGGGCATCCGCCAGTTCAGATCCTCGGCGCCGGGCGTCAGCTTGCCTTGGGCATCGAAGGACTGCTCGTACTTCGGCAATTCGTCGGCGCCGAGCAGCACCAGCTCGTCGAAATTCAGCGGATCCTCCGGGCACGGATCGCAGCTGCCGGCCGCCCACGCGTACTCGGTGACCACCGCCCTGGGCGTCTGCGCGAGCGTGTGATCGAACAGCGACACGTAGAATTCACCGAAGTGCTCGCGGGTCTGGTCCTTGACCACCAGATTGGTCGGGATCGTCACGTTCGGATAATTGGCGACCCGGTAGCGCTGCGGCGCGAGCACGTGAATCAGCAGATCCTGCGGGCCCTGGGCGTTGATCAACCCGAGCCGGACCGGCAAACTGAAATCTTCGCTGTCGTAGTGAAAGCGCAGCGGTGACAGCAGCGCCCGCTTGCCGCCGTCGGGCTTGCTGGTGAATTGCACCTTCTCGATGTCGACCTTGGCGACGAAGAACTTCATCCCGCCCTCGACGTAGGGTCGCAGCATCGGCTCGGCGCCGGCCGGGATGTTGTACTTTTCACGGCGCAGCCAGGTGTCGAGGCCCGTCGAGTCCTGCGCCGAGAGGATCACGATCTGGTACTCGCCGACCTCGAATTGCGCCTCGATCGTCACGCCGGTCTCGGGATCGGCCGCCGCCGTGGGTGGCGGCATCGCGCCGTCCATCTCGGCCGACTTTTTCACCGATTCGAGGTCGATCCGGGCCTCGCAGGGATCCTCCTCCCAATATTCCACCAGCCGCGGCGCCGCCAGCTTGTCGATGCGATCGAACACGTCCTTGGGCAGCGTCTTGACGTCGTCCTCCTGCAGCACGACCGGGACCGGAATCACCAGCGCGAAGTCCTCGGGCGGGCCCTGGTAGTCGTTTTGCATGGCCAGGACCGTGCGCTTGCCGTCGCGCATCAGCACGACCATGGTCGCGTCGTTGTAGAGCGACGCGTCGGCCCCGGCCACATAGAAACCACAAAATGCGTCGACGATCTGCGGGGTCGCACAGAGGCCGACGCCGAGCGCGAGCGCCACCGCGATCTTCGACATCGACTTCATCGTGTACTCCTCCGCCGCCGAAGACCGACGATTCCCAGCAATCCGAGCAGCCCCAGCCCCGCGGCGCCGAGGCTGCCCGCGCCCGGATCGGTCGCACAGTGAGCACAGCCGCCGTCGCTGGCCTTGCCGCTCTTGCCGAGCCCCTTGCGTGGATCCGGCAGCGGCGGCTCGATCGGTCCTTTTGGCAGCGGGCCGACCTCCTCGGCGATGCGGGCCGCTCCGGACTCGGTCACGAAGTCGACCAGCACCGCCCCGCGGGGCACGAACGCCAGATCCTGAGCCGCGATCGGCTGCGAGCTCGCGCCCTGGACCTCGGGCCACGGTCCGCCCCAGATGCCGCGCTGGGGATTGTCACACTCGATCGGCCCGGTCCACTCGTGGCGGATGATGTAGCGGGCTTGAAAGTTGTTCCAGCCGTTGGGCTCCTCGATCGCGCCGCGCTCGAGCTGCCCATCTTGTTGCATGAACTCGCGCCCGCCGACGATCGCCGGCGCCGCCTGAAACACCAGATCCTCGCCGAGCGAGCTCTGATCGTAGCGCGCGTGCAGCCGGGTCAGCACGAACTCGTTGGGGATCGACCACTGCCAGTCGCTCGGCACCTGCTGGCCGGCGAACGCCTGCTCGTAGGTCGGCAGCGCGTCGGCGCCGAGCGTGACCAGCTCCGCGAGCGTCAGCGGCGGCTCCGGACACGGATCGCAGCTGCCGGCCGCCCACGAATACTCGGTGACCACCGCCCTGGGGTTGTTGGCCAGCGTGTGATCGAACAGCGACGCGTAGAATTGCCCGAAGCGCTCGCGGACCTCGTTCTTGACCTCGATGTTGGTCGGGATTGCGACGTTGTCGTAATTCGACACCTCGTAACGGACGCTGCGGGCGAGGATGTGGACCAGCAGATCCTGGGCGCCCTGGGCGTTGATCAACCCGAGCCGGACCGGCAGCGCGAACTCTTGCGAGTCGTAGTGAAAGCGCAGCGGCGACAGCATCGCCATGCCCTGCTCGTCGAATTTGACCTTCTTGGTGTCGACCTTGGCGACGAAGAACTTGCTGCCGGCCTGCACATAAGGATCGAGCAGCGGCTGGGCGCCCGCGGGAATGTTGTACTTCTCCGCCCGCAGCCAGCGATCGAGCCCGGTCGACTCCTGCGCCGACAGGATCACCACCTGATATTCGCCGACCTCGAATTGGGCCTCGATCTTGACCCCGTAGTCTGCGGTCGGGCCCGCACCCTCGGCCGCAATGTCGTCCAACACCGCGCTGCTGGACGGCATCAACTCCTACGTATCCTGTCGTTGGTTCGCACGCCTCACCCAGTATTCGACG
>Ga0079224_100015350_pt1 | contig 10729 bp, 5 predicted proteins | sample Stecom2015_FD_80414 | JGI IMG/M metagenome (GOLD analysis project Ga0079224, IMG submission 80414) | Agricultural soil microbial communities from Utah to study Nitrogen management - Steer compost 2015 | ecosystem: Environmental > Terrestrial > Soil > Agricultural land | place: USA: Utah...
AGTTGGAGCAGGATTCGCAGGTCTATCAACCGGAAAACTACTTAACGACCTTGGTTACAACGTAACTATCTTTGAAAAAGATAGTGAGGTCGGAGGAGTGTGGACATCATCGCGCCGTTATCCAGGGTTGGGCACACAAAACCCCGGATCAACCTATGCACTCTCAGAGCATCCGATGCCAAAATTTTATCCTGAGTGGCCGTCAGGTGAACAGATGCAGGCTTATTTCGAGTCATACGTAGAAAAATTCGGCTTCAGGGAAATAATTAAATTAAATACTGAGGTCGTAAGCACAAAATATATTGAAGAGAGAAAAGTCTGGGAAGTCAGTACGAACGATCTAGGTGAAGGTGTTGCTTCGTGCCAGAACTTTGATTTTTTGATCGTATGCAATGGGATTTTCTCAAAGCCTAAAGTGCCCAATTGGGAGGGATTGAGTGAATGGAAAAACTCAGGGGGCACACTCCTGCATACCTCCGAGCTTAATGATCTTGAGCAAGTAAAAGGGAAAAAGGCGATAGTTGTAGGCTACGGAAAGTCTTCGTGCGACGCTGCTAATTCGATTGCTGATGTCGCAGAGGGGGTCGACGTAGTTGCGCGAAAAATAATCTGGAAAGTCCCTAAAAAAATAGGAGGATTAATTAACTTTAAACATCTTTTCTTGACTAGGTTTGGTGAGGGGTTGTTTCCGTATTTTGAGTTGCGCGGCTTCGATAAGATAATACATGGAATTGGGCGTCCCTTGCGTAATTTTATGCTTGGCTCGGTTGGTTATGTTATTTCTAAGCAGTTGAAGCTTAGAGAATGCGGTCTGTACCCCTATGGGCCATTAGAAACTATATCGAGAACGTCAATAAGTTTAGCGACAGATGGCTTTTTTAATAAAGTGAAAAATGGACTAATTAAAGTTCATAGAGATACAAGTATCGAAAGGTTTTGTGACGGTTTTGTTTATCTAAGAAATGGAACAAAGCTTAAAGCAGATGTGGTGATTTCCGGAACTGGTTTTCATCAAGATATCCCATTTTTTGATAAAGAATTGATGAGAAAGGTGACGAAAGAAAATGGTGATTTTAATTTATATAAGCAGGTTATCCCTGTCGGCGTACCTGGGTTAGCCTTTGTCGGCTACAATTCATCATTCTTTAGCCAGCTAAGCTGTGAAGCTGCCGCAATGTTTGTGTCTGAGTACCTTCGGGGCGGTCTTCAACTTCCAAGCCCTGAGGAACAGCAGAAGTATGTCGATGAGCGTTTAAAGTGGGCATCTGATCGGACTGATGGGCACTACTTCAAGGGTACCTATGTCGTACCATTTTCGTTGAGGCAAATTGATGAGTTGTTAGATATGAGTGGCCTTAGTCTTGGTAAGTGGACTAAGCTAAAGCAATGGTTGTTTGTTGTAAACCCTTCACAATATGCAGCCTGCTATGATCTGTTAAAAGAGCGTAATTCTTTACAAGATAATAATGTCGATATGGAGAAAAGTTATGCAGGATCTTAATGGCAAAGTAGTAATTGTTACTGGGGGAGGAGCTTCGATTGGTGAGGGGGTGGTCCGCCACTTGCATGCTTGCGGTGCTAATGTAGTTATTGCCTCACGTGGAGAGGAAAAAGGAAAAGCTCTAAGCAAGGATCTAGGTGAGCGTTCGGTTTATGTGAAAACGGACATAAAAAAAGATAATGATATAGAATCTCTAATAGATACGGTTTATCGTAAGTTTTCAAGAATAGATGTTGTTGTTAATAATGCATGTATTTATGGTGACTCAGGGCCATTAACCGATCGGGATACATGGCTGGATACGATTAATGTTAACCTTGTTTCTGCAGCAATCCTCTCTGAGAAAGCACGCCCATATTTGGCAGAATCAAAGGGTTCGATTGTCAATATAGGGTCCGTTTCAGGGCAGTTTCCTCACACGGGGCGTTGGGCTTACCCAGTCTCTAAAGCAGCTCTTAGGCATTTGACAAAGTCTCAGGCTGTAGATTATGCGGAGTATGGTATCAGGGTGAACTTAGCTGTTCTAGGGCATATTTGGTCTGACCCAATTTCCGGTATTTGTGAAGCTAGTAAAAAACGAGCGGATGAAATGGCTTCCCCCTATAACCTATTGTCTCGAGTTGGCTCTCAAGAAGAGGTCGGTGAGGTCGTAGCATTTTTAGCCTCAAGTAGTGCAGGTTTTGTCACTGGTAGTGAGTTTCATATCGATGGTGGTTACAGTGCTCTTGGTCCAGAAGGGCATGCTCCATTATTCGTTCCTGATTGATCAAAAATAGTTATTTAAAATCACCAAGCGTTGGTGAGCACAGGGGCTGATTATATGTCAGCTGCCTTTTGCCCCTTTTAAAGGGGCTTTTTTAAAAGTTAAATTTTCAGATTTGTTGGTTGAAAATTTATTGGAATTAAAAAGTCAATAAGGAATGGTGGTTTTGTGAGTGGGATTTCAGATCAGTACTCTAATAGCAGGGTGGCGCTCATAATATTTTCACTTGCAATAGGTGGTTTTGGGATCGGTATCGGTGAATTTGCACTTATGGGGTTAATGCCTCTGGTCTCCTCCGACCTTTCAGTTTCAGAGCCTCAGGTTGGTCATTTGGTAAGTATTTATGCCCTTGGAGTTGTTGTTGGTGCTCCGTTATGTGCTTTGGTGGGTGCCAAATTTTCCCGGAAGAATCTTCTAATTAGCCTGATGGTTTTCTATTCGGTTAGTAATGCTGCTATTGCCTTGGTTGAAGGCTATGAAATGCTTCTTGTTTTTAGGTTTGTCGCTGGGCTTCCCCATGGTGCTTTTTTTGGTATAGCGGCACTACTGTCAGCGTCTTTGGTTAACAAAAACATGCGCGCAAAAGCAGTTAGTTTTACGATGATGGGGCTTACACTTGCATTACTTATTGGAAACCCATTAGCTTCGCTTATTGCTCAGAATTTGCATTGGCGATATGTTTTTGCTTTTATATCGGTTAATGCGTTAATTACAGTCCTCCTTATTTATTTTTCGTTGCCTATTGTTAAAGGGGGGAGTAAAAGTGGCGCCTTGAGTGAGGTTAGATCCTTTAATAATCCAGCTATTTGGTATCCATTGGCAATTGGATCCATTGGTTTTGCCGGGATGTTCTGTGTTTTGAGCTATCTGGCGCCGACACTGTTAAATGTAACCAATGTGAGCCCTATTTGGATTCCTATCGTTCTTTTTGTTTTTGGGCTGGGAGGGTTCTTAGGAAATATTCTTGGTGGCTGGCTTTTCGATCGACTTAATTTTTATAGCATAGGTTGGATTTTGTTTGCGTCAGTATGTATTCTTTTGATCTTCCCGGTTGCTTCTTCTTCGCTCTTTAGTATGTTGCTAATTTGTTTTTCTGTCGGACTTATGGTGGCTCTCGCACCAGCACTGCAAACTCATCTGATGGATGTAGCTGTTGGTGCCCAATCTCTCGCGGCGGCATCTCATCAAGCAGCTTTTAATCTTGCTAACGCATTGGGCCCTTGGTTTGGGGGAATCGCCATTGGGATGGGGTTCGGCTGGGAATCTACTGGGTATGTTGGCGCAGCAACTGCAGCTGCCGGTCTGGTCTTGTTCTTTATGGGGTTAAGGTACCGCTCAAAAATGGATCAGGCTTTTGCTCCAGGGTAGCTTAGCGACCATTTTCAGTTACCGAACTTGCCCACTTCCTGGGTATCAACTTGACAGCATTGAAAGAATGGTTTGCCGCACTCAGAATCATGGCGATCACTACTCGGAGTTACCTTAATCCCTGATCGAACGGCTTTTCAGATACTCAGTAGGTTAAGGAATTGGTCAGATGGGACACTAGAGGCTGGTTCAGGTTCTTTTCTGTTTATTTCAAGGCAGGCTATTCGTCGTTGCCTCGCTTAAGGACATAGATTGGACAGGGGGCTTTGCTGACGAGGCGGGATTAGTGGTCATGTGGTGCCGCATTATTGCTGGGGAAGTCGCACCTAGCCCACTGGGGATCCGGCCGGTTTCGCCGAGGGCTCTACGCAGTTTCGAGAATTGCTGTGGAAAGGATGGGTAAACATCGCCTTGGTATCAGAAATTGAAGTCTATTCCCATTGTTTTATAGCGGTGGGGATAACCTGCATAGCCATCCTAGCAGTGCCCGAAAAGTGACTAAGGCGAGCGACGCTGAATGTTCGCTTTGCGACCGTCCCGTATCCCAGGCTCACTAAACACGAGCGAACATTCGAGTCAGGGCTTCCTGCCAGAGCCTCTAAACTAATCGCAGCCATTTCATTCGTAACCGTCCGGTAAACCCATCTTGAGCCAAGCGCTGCGGCGGCCAGGATAGTGTCCACTTATTTTTAAGTGGACACTTAATATGACCAACATAAGCGTAACCAGGCCCTACCAAAAACGTCGCGAATGTCTGAAGCCCTGGGCGTCTGTTTCCCGGATTTCGCTGGAAATGGCCTCAACGCCAACATGGTCCGGCGCTGGATGAGCGAAGCGCGAAGAGTGCGGGTAAAGCACCGGAAACACCTGGATTCGTTCCGGTCCCCGTCTGCCAGCCGCAGCGCCTGTGCCGGACACTCCGTCAGTCTCGAGTCAATGTATCACCATCCGCATCGAAATCCCCCGCGCCGGCAGCGCGGTTGTGGTGGAGTGGCCTGCGGAGCAAGCCCATCAGTGTGCGGCTTTGCTTCGGGATCTGTTGGGATGATCCGCATTGACGAGATCTGCCGGCAATTTGCTGCTTATAGCCCCCCCCCAATCCAACTCATTTCACTGACCGAATCCAGTGCACGAGATTGTCAAACTCCATAGGCTTGGCAAAATAATATCCTTGGAACGCCTCGCAACCGTGACTCTTCAGGTAAGAGAACTGCTCCTCGGTCTCAACACCCTCGGCTACTACATGAAGCCCCATTTCCCGGGCCAGGGTAATTACCCCCTTACATACAGCGGCATCCTTTTCATTAGTGGTCACGTTGTCCACAAAACTCCGATCAATCTTGATGTTGTTGACCGGCAGGTCTTTCAGGTAACTAAAACTGGAGTAGCCAGTACCAAAGTCATCGATGGCAGTGGCAATGCCCATGCCGTTCAAAGCATTCAGAATATCGATTGCACCTTCGCTGTCTTTCATCAGAATGCCTTCGGTGAGTTCTAGCTCCAAGTGCTCCGGCGCCAGCTGGGTTTCGTCGAGAATCCCTCTGAGAGTGGTGAGAAAGCCAGGACGGTGAAACTGCAACGGTGAGAGGTTTACGGCCATTCGACCCGTCAGCATTCCCATTTCCAAGAGGCGCTTCGCGTCTTTGCAGGCCTGCGTGGTTACCCATTTACCAAGATGGGCAATCTGGCCAGTTTCTTCAGCGATCGGTATAAAATCTGCCGGTGAGATAAAACCTTTCGCTGGGTGTTTCCAGCGTACCAATGCTTCCAAGCCACAGATGTCACCGTTTTGATCAACCTGGGGTTGGTAGCACAGGAAGAGCTGATTGGATTTAATGGCTTCCTGCAGCTCGTTGCGCAAGGCTACCCGTTTGGACAGTTTGCTATCCAGGTCTTCCGAATAGACCTCGTAGGTGTCTCGACCTTGTTGTTTTGCTTTGTACATGGCCATGTCAGCCTGCTGGATCAGTTTCTCAGGTTCCTCAATATATTCATGGAGCAGGCTTATTCCGATGCTGGCCGAGATGTATAACTCATGAGCCCCCACTTGATGAGGCGCAGCAATCACATTGAGAATGCGTTCTGCCACGTCATTTGCGTGGCCGGGAGAGCCTAAGTCCGGTAAAAGCAGTACGAATTCGTCACCACCAAAGCGGGCCAGGGTGTCCTCAGGACGGGTGATGCTTTCGAGTTTTCGAGCAACGCTGATCAAGAGCGCGTCGCCGATCTTATGGCCAAGCGTATCGTTAATGGGCTTGAACTCATCGAGATCGATAAACAAAACAGCGAGATGCTGATTATTTCGTCTGGCCAGTGCGAAGTCGTGTTTTAACCGATCTTCCATCAAGCTTCGGTTCGCCAGGCCGGTTAGTACATCGTGGGTGGCCTGATATGCGAGCCGGTTGTCCTGTTCTTTCTTTTCGGAGATATCCGTCATGATGGCAGCGTAGTGAGTAACACGTTGCTTATCGTCTCTTACCGGCGCCAGCGAGACATGGTTCCAGAACGGGGTTCCATCTTTACAGTAGCTTTTCAAAGTAGTGGTCGATGTTTGGCCGGCTTTGACCGTGTCGCGGATGCTTTCTATGTCTGTCGGGTTGGTCTCGGGCCCTACCAGTAATTTCACTGGTGAGCCAATAACTTCCTCTCGGGTGTACCCTGTCATGCTGGTAAAGGCTGGGTTTGCAAAAACGACAGGCAGAGACTCTTCACGGGTATCCACCACGATGACAGCGTTATCGCTGGATTCGAGGCTGCGCTGCAATATTCTCTGCTTTTCTAAAGCCTGATATTGCTCAGTTACATCTTTTGCCAGGGCGAAGACACCGACAATTTGCGCATCCACCACTGTGGGCACGAAGGACATATCAAAGATCCGCTTACCAGTGGAGGCAGTTTGGAACGTTATTTCCAGGTGTTGCGGGTGGCCAGCAACTGCATTAAGAAATGCGTTATTAAAGAGTGAAACATCTTCGTCGTTCGTGGTTTCCGGAGTTATAACGTCCCGGTAATGTGTGACGCCGATATCTGCGTTGGTAACCCCGACGATTCGCTGAGCAACGGGATTTACAGCTTGATAAATGCCATGACGATCAAAGGCAAAGACTGCATTCGGAGACTGGGTAAACAGAGATCTGAAGCGCTGTTCCGCCGTTGTGATTTCACGTGCCTGTTCTTTTTGAATCGTTAGCAGACTTCGTCCTATGATAAGCAAATAGCTAATAAAAACGCCAAAACTGAACAGGGCGGAGGGGAGGATACCGCGCAACGTCAAGAAAGATTCCGCTCCAGCGGTCGCCGTCAGGACCATCTCAGGCCCATTTGGAACGTTAATACGCAAGTGCTCAAATACATCAAACTCTGCATGATGATTGGCAATAGCCCTTTCCACCATCGGGTTATCAGTGTGGTACAGCCCAATCTTGAAATCCTGATAGTTCACGGTTTTCGCAAGATCGAGCAAAGATGCGATATTAAAAACTGCTAGAAAATAGGCGCTGTCATCCACTGAAGGGCGTATGAAGGCCACTCCCGTAAATGGACGGGTTGGGTCCGGGAATATCCATGAGCTGACATGCCGATTCTCTCGGGCCTCTCGAATCCACCGAAGTACATTGGGAGTGACGGTTTGATCCATCACCCACAACAAGGATTCCGATCCGCGGCTCCGGCGCCATTGCAAAGAACTCCCTTCTCGGAACAGCATGAGAGATTCAAGTGCCGGAATGTCTTTGAAATACAAACGGGTCTCTGTTTGCTCAAGACTCACAGGAATATTGAAGTTGAGCGCAGCCCACCGGTTTGCAAGTCTGTTGATAACTGCGACAGAATCGTTCAGCTCATATTCAAGTTTGTGTGAATGATATTGCAGCGCGGTTGCGGCTGCCTGGTGCCGTTCTTCATGCGCCCCCCAGCTGGCTATCAGGGACAGTATAAATGTGCCCAGAATTCCTATGGCGCCGACCAACAGACTGTCTCGCTTGAGGAGGAAGGGTTTTTCCTGGCCTCGTTGGGACAAAATTAGTAGTGCAATACCGAACGCAAAACAGAATAATCCCGCAAGCAGCGAAAAGCCTCCCACCAATCCACCCAGTTCGCCAACGACTCTCTGTTGAAGATGTGCCGACACAGTGTAGCCGCCCACAGCGATTCCAGTGCTGCCGGATAGGAAGCCAAAGAGACGTCCAAGGGGGCTTGTTAATCCCAGCAGTGCGACACCGGACAAAATAAGGACGATGATGGCCGGCGGATTCTCTAGGCGGAGTTGGCCTGTTAACAGCGATAAGCCGCTGTCTTCGTTGTCCGCTAACCAATTATGCCCGAGGGTGTAGCCCGCAAGTCCCAGCAAGGTCAAGCCGAAAATAAGCCGCCATTGTGGCTTTTTGAAGAATATAGCTGTCATTGCACCCGATCCTGCGAGAACAGCTATTGCACCCTCTGCAGAGAGCCGGATGCTTTCCGGCAGGCGCATAATGGGAAAAATATTGGTGAGCAGTTCCAAGCCGCCGACGAACATGCCGCAAAGAAACAGAATGAGTAGCCAAGCCTGAAGCCTAAGATCCTGGGAGGTTAATTTCATGAGTAATAGAGATCCGATTCAATCCAGCCAAGTAAGTGAGCAATAGGGCGATTGTTATTAAAGCTCCTAAGGAGATTGCCAGGACACACGATTTCGTCCGGTCTCTTTAGCCGCATATAGAGCCTGGTCAGCTCGCTTGATGGCCGGCTTCAGTGAGCTCTCATCAGGAAGAACCAATGTAACCCCCAACGAAACGGTATAGGGCAGATAGCCACCCTCCGTCGCGCTAGTACCAACCTCTGCCGGGTTAGCCTCGACGGCTGTCCGAAGCCTCTCTGCCACCATCAAAGCATCTTCTTTGCTGGTGTTGGGCAGTAAAACAGTGAATTCCTCACCGCCCATTCGGCAAAGGATGTCGCCATCGCGTAACTCAGCCTGGGCCGTCTTTGCGAACTCCTGGAGCACCCGGTCACCCACATCGTGGCCGTACTCGTCATTGATTCGCTTGAACCGGTCAAGATCTACGGCAATCAGCGTCAGAAGCTCTGCGCTCCGGCGGGCTCTGGGAATTTCCAGTTCGGCCTGGGTTTCCAGGAATCGCCGGTTGCCCAACCCGGTCAAGGGATCTGTCATGGCCTGTCTGGTCAGAAGATCTTCCAGCTGTTTGCGCTCGGTAAGATCGAACACCATGGCCCGGCTGTACTGGAAACCGTTGGCGTTGGTCTGGGCGGTAGCTTCGATGGCAACCGTGAGTCTCTCGCCATTCTTACGCATCAGCTCGACCTCGGCTGAGCCTTCGTGACCGTCTCCCAATACCGCCTTGAAGGCTTCGTCGAAGGCGTCTCGGGTTTCCGGGGTAACCAGGTCCCGGTAGCAGCGTTTGCCCACCAACTCGTCCCGGAATACCCCAGCCACTGTAGTTCCGTGCGGTTGATCTTATGTATGACGCCCAGTTCATCCAGGGAGTGGTAGCCACAGGGGGCGTTCTCATAGAGGTCGGTTAGCTCTTGGGCGTAGTCGCGAGCACTCTGAGTCAGACGCTGAGCCTTTACCTTCAAAGATCGTTGTCGGTGCTTGCTTAACACCCAAAAAACACTGAACCCGATGGCCAGTCCGTACATTATGACGACGAGGCTCAGTTTTCTTCGGCCTTCTGCTACCAACATTGAAACATCTGGCCGAGTGACACCAATACCGATGCGCCAACGTTCGTTCCCAGATTCACTGATAACCTGATTGGCGGCACTGCTAAAGTGCTGCATCCCGATATCATGAGTTCTGAAGACGATAAGCTGGTCGTCCGTCAAAACCTCACCCTCTGGTTTGGCCTCCACGGTGCTCCAAACCTCCATGTGCTTTTGTTGCAACGAATCACCGAACGCAAGGGCTCCTTGGCTCGAAGGCACCAACCAGCGGCCCTGACCGTCGACCAGCCAGGCTGAGGCGTACTCATGGGTGCCCATCGCGTGAGGCAGGGTGCTGAGCAGGTAGTTCCAGTTCAACGTCAGTACTAGGATGCCAAGTCGCTGACCTTCCGCATTGATGACAGGGGTTGCGATGTCGAGTTGATAGAACGTTTCTCCAGTGTCGAGGTTGGACTGACCAAGATAGGGGGCTGAGATATAGAGACTGCCGACATCTAATGCCTTCGCCCGTTGGAAGTAGGGCTCATTCGCTAGCTGCTCGCCGTATGATAAGGAGCTTTCGGTCGATAGCTGTAGCTGCCCTTCAGAATCGAGAAGTGCTACTCGTGTGTAACGGTTAAAGTGAGTCAGAAGGATCCCGAAGGCACTCTTTAGATTGTCGGCATTTCGCTTGGACCAGTCGTCTTGATAAGGTGATTGAGTTTGATGTGCACGCGAAAGGTGCTGTCGTACTGTCGGGAACTGAGAAATCGCTAGGGCATGATTAAGGCTTTCGTTCAGACCTTGCATCAACGCCTCGTGTTCCGCATCCAACAAGGCTTGAGCCGTCAGGCGAGACTGCTCAAATCGAGTCTCCTTGATTAGCCACGCAATGGGGACCAAAATCAGTGTAATTAAAGCAACGGCTAAAAGCCCCGCCACCATAAGGCGACGAGTTAGAGGTGTGCGTGCCTTCATTCGTTCGAATCAGCCGGTAAAATTTCAGGAAGTAAGCGTAATTCAGCAAGCGGCATGGGTCGGGCGAACAGGTACCCCTGCAGAATGTCACAGTGCCGTCGGGCCAGGTCTTCCTGCTGCTCCCGGGTTTCGATGCCTTCTGCCACAACCATCATATCCATGTGATGTGCCATGGTAATCACACCTTGAACAATTGCAGCAATACGCCGGTCTGTTGCGGTGTTCTGGACGAAGCTCCGATCCAGCTTCACCTTGTGTGTCGGCAGGTCCCGCAAATAGCTCAGGCTGGAGAAGCCGGTTCCGAAGTCGTCCAAAGCCACCCGGATACCATGGTCTTTGAGAGTCTCCATAAGCTCGATGACATGCTCAGCACCGTCGATCAAGACACTTTCGGTGACTTCCAGCTCCAGTAGCTGGGGAGATAGGCCGGTATCGTCCAGAACCCTGAAAACGTCATCCAGAAATCCATCGCGAAT
>Ga0079224_100015351_pt1 | contig 10729 bp, 9 predicted proteins | sample Stecom2015_FD_80414 | JGI IMG/M metagenome (GOLD analysis project Ga0079224, IMG submission 80414) | Agricultural soil microbial communities from Utah to study Nitrogen management - Steer compost 2015 | ecosystem: Environmental > Terrestrial > Soil > Agricultural land | place: USA: Utah...
CGCCGTTCGATGACGGTCGCCTCGAAGGTCTCGCCCTCCCAGGCGGCGAGCGCGGCGGTCTCCACGAGCTCATAGGCGGCACGCTCGAGGTTCCCGGCCCGAGCTGAGGTCTCCTGCATCGCTGCGGGAATCTGGCCGATCGCGGCGAGGAGCTCCGGGCTGGGCGTTTCGCCGCGAGCATGGGCGTGGCAGACCAGCAGCACGAAGCGGTCCACGAGGCGGCGCAGCGGCGCGGTGGTGTGCGCGTAGGGGGCGGCGATCGCGGACTGCACCGTGTCCTCCGGCAGCTCCTCCTTGCTGGTGAACGCGGCATAGGCGGCTCCGCGGAACAGGGAGGTGGCCTGGTTCAGCAGCGCCAGGTGCACGCCCTCGCGCCAGTCCAGGGAGCGCAGGAACTCGCCGTAGGGCATCTCCCGCGGCCACGGTGTGCCGAGCGCCTCGGTCTGGCGCCGGAAGCGTTCCACCGCCTGCGGCTCGGCCGGCGGCATGGTACGCAGGATCCCTGAGCCGTGCTCGATCATGAGCTGCGCGGCGGCCATACCGGTCATGAGGGAGATCTGCGCATTCGCGCCCTCGATCGGGTGAGGGTGACGCCAGCGCAGGTCCACCCTGCCGTCCTCGGCGTGGACCTCCTGCTCGGGCACGTCCAGACTCGCACCGCCCCGCTCGGCCTCGAGCGCGGTGCGCAGCTGCCCGATCTCCTGCAGCAGGGTCATCATCGGCTGGGCGCGGCCCTCGTCGATCTCGGCCTGGACTGCGTCATAGGCGAGCTTCTGCACGGAGCGGATCACCGCGCGCTCCAGGTCGATGCTCACGATCTCGCCGCGCTCATCGAGATCCAGCACCCACACGAAGGCGGGCGTGGTCTGGTCCGGCAGCAGGGAGGCGGCGCCCTCGGAGAGCACCTGGGGGTGCAGGGGGATCCGCCGATCGGGCAGGTAGAGCGTCGCACCGCGGCGCCGGGCCTCGAGGTCGATCGGTCCGCCCAGGTCCACGAACCAGGGCACGTCCGCGATCGCGTACAGCACCCGGAAGCCGTCACCGGTGCGCTCGAGGTGCATCGCCTGGTCCAGGTCGGTGGAACTCTCCGGATCCAGCGTCACGAAGGGGACCTCGGTGCGGTCCGTCCGCTCCTCGCTCGGCGTGCGCGCCGCGGCCTCTTCCGCTGCGGCGAGCACCTCAGCGGAAAACTCCAGCGGCACATCGCCGCCGTGCTCGGCGAGCAGCTCGCCGATCCCGCGCGTGAGGACGTCAGCGGCGACCGCTCCTCGGTGGGCGTGCAGGGTGAGGGGACGATGCGGCACGAGGGCCTCCTTCGACGGCGGCGGTGGCCCGGCCAGTGTATGGCGGGGCACGCCGCGTCAAGCGTCCTGACAGGGCGGTGAGCGGATAGGCTGGCGGCCATGTCCGTCGCAGCAGCCTTGAACGATGTCACCGTCCGCCGCAGCGGCACCGCAATCCTCGATGCGGTGTCCCTCGAGATCGGGGAGGGGGAGCGCTGGGCGGTCCTCGGCCCCAACGGTGCCGGGAAGTCCACCCTCGTGCGTCTCCTCGCAGCGCGCCTGCACCCCACCTCCGGGACCGTCGACATCCTCGGCGAGCGTCTCGGCCGGGTCGACATCTTCGAGCTGCGTCCGTTGCTGGGCCTGGCGAGCCAGGAGCTGGCCGACACCGTCCCTGTCGATGAGACCGCCGAGAACGTGGTGGTGACCGCCGGCTACGGCGTCGTCGGCCGCTGGCGCGAGGAGTACGACGAGGTCGACCTCGAGCGCGCCCGTACGCTACTGGCCGCCTTCGGCGTGGGCGACCTCGCCCAGCGCATGTTCGGCACCCTGTCCACCGGCGAGCGCAAGCGCGTCCTCGCCGCGCGCGCCCTGATGACCGACCCCGAGCTGCTGCTGCTGGACGAGCCAGCGGCGGGCCTGGACCTCGGCGGGCGCGAAGCGCTCGTGCGCACCCTGGGCCGGCTCGCGAAGGACCCTGCGACCCCGGTGACCGTCCTGGTCACCCACCACGTCGAGGAGATCCCGCCGGGCTACACCCACGTCGCGCTGCTGCGCGACGGGCAGCTCATGGCCGCAGGCCCCATCGCCGAGACCCTCACCTCGCAGAACCTCACCCGCACCTTCGGGCTGCCGCTGCTCGTGGAGCAGCGAGGCGAGCGCTTCACCGCCCGCTCCCTCTCCCTGGACTGAGCGCGTGAGCGAAGCGCAGCTGCACCGGATCACCGAGCTCACCGATCCGGCGCTGGATGACTACCTGCGCATGACCGATGTGAAGCTCCGCTCCCGCGTCGAGGTGGACCGGGGACTGTTCATGGCGGAGAGCTTCGAGGTGATCTCCCGCGCGATGGACGCCGGGACGGTGCCCCGCTCGTTCCTCATGAGCGAGAAGTGGCTGGCGAAGTTCGCCCCGCTGTACGAGCGCTTCCCCGACGTGCCCGTGTTCGTGGGGGAGGAGGCGCTGCTCGAGCAGCTCACCGGCTTCCACCTCCACCGCGGCGCGCTGGCAGCGATGCAGCGCCCCGTCATGCCGGACGTCGATGCGGTGCTCGCCACCGCACGGACCGTCGCCGTGATCGAGGACGTCGTGGACCACACGAACGTCGGCGCGATGTTCCGCTCCGCCGCGGCGCTCGGCGTGGACGCGGTGCTCGTGACCCCGCAGTGCGCGGACCCGCTGTACCGCCGCTCGATCCGGGTCTCCATGGGCACCGTGTTCCAGGTGCCGTGGACGCGCCTGCCCGCCTGGCCCCAGGCCGGGATCGACCACCTGCACGCCGCCGGCTTCGACGTGCTCGCCCTCGCCCTGACCGACGGGGCCGTGGCGCTGGACGCCGTGGATCTCGGCCCGGAGCGGAAGGTCGCCTTCGTCCTCGGCGCTGAGGGGCACGGGCTGAAGCCCGCCACCCTGCGCGCGGCCGACGAGCACGTGGTCATCCCGATGGCCGGGGGAGTGGACTCCCTGAACGTCGCCGCGGCGAGCGCCGTCGTGTTCTGGCAGCGCCGCGCCGCCCTCGGCGCCTGATCTCTCTGCTCGATTCCGCGAAGGGGGGGGAACTGCCGGTTCCTTCCTCCCGCGTCGGGGCGCTCCTAGCGTGGAGCCATGAACACCCACGTCACCCTGAACAACCACGTCACGATGCCGACCCTCGGCCTCGGCGTCTTCCAGACCCCGCCCGAGGAGACCACCGCCGCGGTCGCCGAGGCGCTCCGCCTGGGATACCGCCACATCGACACCGCAGCCTCCTACGGCAACGAGCGGGAGGTGGGCGAGGGGCTGCGCGACTCCGGTGTGGACCGCTCCGAGGTGTTCCTCGAGACGAAGCTGTGGATCTCCGACTACGGATACGGCCCGGCGCTGCACGGTTTCGAGAAGTCCGCCGCGAAGCTCGGCGTCGAGCAGATCGACCTGCTCCTCCTCCACCAGCCGCTTACCAGCGAGTTCGAGAGCACGATCGGCGCGTACAAGGCGCTGGAGACGCTGCTGGCTGAGGGGCGCGTGCGCGCCATCGGCATCAGCAACGTCATGCCCGACGTGCTCGAGCGCCTCCTCGCGGCGACGGACGTGGTCCCTGCCGTGAACCAGGTCGAGGTCCACCCCTATTTCGCCCAGCGCGACGTGCAGGAGGCGAACGCCCGTCACGGCATCCTCACCCAGGCCTGGTCCCCGATCGGCGGGATCACCCACTACCGCGGCGACTCCACCCGCTCGACCTTCACCGATCCGGTGATCGGGGAGATCGCCGCCTCTCATGGTCGGACCCCGGCGCAGGTCATGCTGCGCTGGGGACTCCAGCAGGGCCGCTCCGTCATCCCCAAGTCCGTGCGCCCCGAGCGGATCGCCGAGAACCTCGACGTGTTCGACTTCGCGCTCTCCGAGGAGGAGCTCGCCCGGATCGATGCGCTCGAGACCGGGGTGCGCGGCGGCCCCGACCCCGACGCGATCACGCTGGAGACCTTCGGCCGCGAGATCCCTGAGGCCTGAGACTGGCATACTGGCGGGACGGACCGCTGCGTCCGGCGGGCCGCAGGGGGGCGGCCCGCCTCCCCGATCTTCCAGGAGTCCCTGCCATGCGCTCTGCCCTGCGTTCTGTCCGCGCTGCCGCTCAGCTCGTCCCCGCCCTCGCGCTCACGCTCGCGCTGGGTGCCTGCGGCGGGGGCGAGTCCGCGTACTGCGACACGCTCACGGAGAACAGCGAAGTGGCCGCCACGGTCTACGGACCGGTGGTGCCCGGCCAGGCCGACGCCGCGCAGATCGACCGCCGTCTGGACCTGCTCACCCAGGTCGCGGACGACGTCCCGGAGGATCTGGAGGGCGACTTCGCGACCTGGACCGCCTATCTCGAGGAGGTCCAGCCGCTGCTGGACTCCGGGGACATGGACGCCGTCCTTGAGGCGATGACCGATGAGGTGGACGTCGCGGGCGCGGCGCTCTTCGAGCATTACACCGGCACCTGCATGGACTGACACCTGCAGGAACCGACACCGGCGGGACAGCCCCGTGAAGGGGGAACTGCCGGTTCCTCCCTCCCGGCGCAGCACCCCCGTACGGTGTGTCCATGGACCATCGGACTGAGGTCAGCGACTTCCTGCGCACGCGCCGCGACCGGATCACCCCCGCCCAGGCGGGGATCCTCGGCGGCACGCGCCGCCGTGTGCCCGGGCTGCGCCGGGAGGAGGTCGCCGCCGCGACGGGGATCAGCGTCGAGTACTACTCCCGGATCGAGCGCGGCGACCTGCGCGGCGTCTCCACGGAGGTGCTCGACGCGCTCGCCCGCGCCCTCCACCTGGACGAGGCGGAGACGGACCATCTGCACGACCTCGCCGAGGCGGCGGGGCCGCCCGCCCGTCGGCGCCCGCGCGTGGCCGAGCAGCCCTTCCCCGAGACCCTGCAGCGCTTCGTCGACGCGGTCTCGACCCCCGTGTGGGTGCGAGATCGGCGCATGGACCTCGTCGCCGCGAACCCCATCGGCCGTGCGCTGTACGCCCCGGTGATCTCCGATCCGGCCGCACGCGGGAACACGGCCCGCTTCGTCTTCTTCAGCCCCGCCTCGCGCAGCTTCTTCCCCGACTGGGAGGAGAACGCCTCCGGGATCGTCGCGACGATGCGCACCTACGCCGGTCAGTCCCCGCGCGACAAGCGCCTGACCGATCTCATCGGCGAGCTCGTCACCCGCAGCGACGACTTCCGGGTGCGCTGGGCCGCGCACGACGTCCGCCACCACCGCACCGGCATCAAGCGCATCCGCCACCCGGAGGTGGGGGACCTCGAGCTCGGCTACGAGGCGATGAACTTCCCCGCCCACCCGGACTGGTTCATGTTCGGCTACACCGCCGCGCCCGACACCCCGAGCGCCGAACGCCTGCGCCTGCTGGGCAGCCTCGCGCAGGAGACGCAGCAGGCACAGGAGTCGGCCGACGCCGACGGGAAGGCCGCGCGGGCCTGAACCTGGAGAGATCGATCGGCCGGCAGGCTGAGCAGCAGCTCAATCGGCCGGCCGTTCTACGTGCTGGCAGATCAGCTGACGGTGACCTCGGCCGGCTCCTGCGCGGGCTTCGCCGCGAGACGCTTCGCGAGCGGGATCATCCCGACCCCGATCAGGGTCAGCACCGCGCAGATCGCGAAGATCCCGCGCTGTCCCAGTCCCATCAGGGGCAGGGCGCCGGCGGCGATGATCGGGCCGGAGAGGATCGCGCCGACGCGCCTCGCGTTCATGAACAGGCCCGTGGACATGCCCGCCCCGGGGACGAGGTCCTGGAACAGGGCGAGCCCGATCCCGGAGATCGCCGCGAAGCCGAGCGCGTTCGGGAGTTGCAGCACGAGCAGCAGCACCGGCTCGGTGACCACCACGAGGCCTGCGTAGTAGACCGCGGCGAGCACCGCGCCGACGGCGACGAGCAGCAGGTGCGAGACCCGGTCCCCGAGCCGGCCCACGAGGATCAGCGCCGGCACCTCGAGCGCTGCGGCGAGGCCCAGCACCACGCCCGCCCACATCACCGACAGACCCACCGTCTCGGTGACGTACAGGGCCATGAACGTCATCGCGGTCGCGTTCGTGGCCTGGAACAGCACGAACGCGCCGATGATCACGAGGGTCGCGAGGCGGCTGCCGGGCGGGAGGGCGTGCGGGTTGCGGGGCGGCTCCGGGGCGTCGGCCGGGGCGGTGCGCCGGTCCCGCACCATGAGGGCGGTGGTCGCGATGTTCACCACCGCGATCACCACGAGCGCGGCGAGGATCCCCTTCGCCCCTGCCCAGCCGATGATCGCGGTCGCCAGCGGCGGTCCGCCCATCCAGGCGGCGGAGATGATCGCGCGCGTGTTCACGATCGAAGAGGTGCTCGCCCCTGCATCGCGCAGGTGCGCGAACAGCATCGTGGTGCCGAGCCCTGCCGGTCCGCCGAACACCACCAGCGCGACCGTCGCCCACGGCAGGGTGCTCACCGCAGCGAGCGCTGCGGCGAGCGCGATCGTGAGCGCGCCCGCGGCCATCAGCATCGGCAGGTAGGTGCGGCGCCGGTCCGCCCAGGCGGGCAGCACGAGGGAGGCGACGAAGCCGCCCGCGTTGTAGATCGCGAGGGTCCAGCCGATGTCCGCGGTGGAGGCGTCGTACAGCGTGTCGAGGATGAGCGCGAGCGCGGGGCTCAGCAGCGAGGAGTGCAGGCCCCACAGCAGCGCGGCCGAGGGCACGAGCAGGCGGGGCGTGAGGACGCGCCGCGTGGCGTCACCGGGCATGGAGGTCCTTCGTTCGTGGGGGTGCGAGCACCCGGCACGCTATGACAGCCCTGGCCTGGTGGGGAGGAACTGCCAGGGCACCCCTCGGACGGGGCCTCCTCGGCCCGTGCTTCTTCGGACCGTGCCGCTCAGGCCCGGCGGGCGAGCAGGCTCACCGTGTTCGGGAGCCGTCCGTCCCAGGCCGCGGCCGGCGCCTCCCCGTCCGGCTGCCAGAACGGTTCGGGATGCTCGGCGAGATGCTCGAGCACGAACCCGGCGCCCTGCACGGTCATGATCAGCTCGGCGAGGGTGCGCTGGTGCTCGACCGCGCCGCGGGCGGGGAAGGTGTCGTTGACGTGGGTGGCGGCGAAGTAGCCGCGGTCTGCGCGCACCCGTGCCTCGCCGGCGTCCCATCCCCACAGCGGCACCAGCGGATGCGCCTCGAGGAGGAGCAGGTGCCCGCCCGGGCGCAGCAGACGGTGCATCTCCCTCGCCCAGGCGTCCAGATCCGCCAGCCAGATCAGTGCGCCCTTGCCGGTGCAGACGAGATCGGCGACCTCGTCCTCGAGCCCGGTGCCGGGCAGCTCGGCGAGCGTGTAGCGGCAGACGGCGCCGAGCTCGTCGGCCCGTCGCTGTGCGGCGCTGCCCGGCCCGCCTCACAGTGCGATCTGGATCTTCACGTCCGTGGGCCGGCCCTCGAGGAACCGCTCGAACGCCTTCACGGAGTCGTCGAAGGCGAAGGTCTCGGAGACGAAGCGGGAGAGGTCCACGGCGTCGCTCGCGGCGAGGTCGATCGCCTTCTGGTGCACGTTCGCGTAGCGGAACACCGTCTCGAGCGAGACGCCGCGGCTCTGGGCGGTCGCGATGTCGAAGGGCACCGGGTCCACCGGCATGCCCACCAGCACGATCCGGCCGCCCGGGGCGGGCAGCGCCCACAGGTCCTTGTAGACGGGCGCGGCGCCGGTCGCCTCGAAGACGAGCTGCGGGCCCCAGCCGCCGGTCGCCTCGCGCACCACCTCGCCGAGGCTCTGCGTGGTCGCATCCACCGTGGTGATCCTGTCGATCCCGTCCAGCAGCGCGAGCTTCTCCGGCAGGACGTCGGAGATGAACACCTGGCTCGCGCCACCGGCGAGCGCGGCGAGCGCGGTCATGATCCCGATGGTGCCGGCGCCGACCACGGCGGCGACGTCACCGGGGGAGATCTCCGCCTTGGTCGCAGCGAACATGCCGACCGCGAAGGGCTCGATCAGCGCGCCCTCGGCGAAGCTCATCGAGTCGGGGAGCTTGTAGGTGTAGGCGGCGGGGTGGAGGACCTCCTCGGCGAGGCAGCCGTGCACGGGCGGGGTCGCCCAGAACTCGACGCCCGGGTCCACGTTGTAGTTGCCCTCCTTGACGGCGCGGGAGGTGGGATCGGGCACGCCCGGTTCCATCACCACGCGATCGCCGGCCGCGAGTCCGGTGACGCCCTCGCCCACCTCGAGCACGGTGCCGGCACCCTCATGGCCGAGGATCATCGGCGCCTCGACCACGAACGGGCCGATCTTCCCGTCGGTCCAGTAGTGCACGTCCGAGGCGCAGATGCCGACGGTGTGCATCGCGATCTTCACCTGGCCGGGGCCGGGAGCGCCGGGCGCCTCGACCTCCTCGATCGACATCCGGTTCTTCTCGTGCAGCACCAGCGCTCGCATCCCAGTCCTCTCCTTCGATGTGCGGTCCCTCTCATGATCGCAGAGCAGTCGCGGGGGAGCGGGGGCCGTCCGGCGACCGGAGAGCGCCCCGCTCAGCGCACCAGGCGCGCCCAGTCGCCCCTCGACGAGGTCGATGCTCTCGTCCCGGAACCGCGCGTGCTCGTCTGTCACACCCCTCCCGAACGCTTCGCATGTACGTTCGAAGTCATGACCTGGACGGCTTGAGCGCCACCCCTCCGAGGCGTACAGTTCGAACTCCTGTTCGAGCACGTGTGCGAGGGATCGGCAGACCGGAAGGAGGAGCACCATGAGCACCGCCCTGCAGAGCGAGGACCGCGAGCAGCGGCTGTCCCGGGCGCGCGCCGCGCTCGGCGCCGCGGAGCGCTCCGCCGCCCGCTGGGGCGGCCGGATCGACCGCACCGCACTGCGCGGCACGAGCCTGGAGCGGCCTCGCGCCGGGAACCCGTCGGCCGACGGGAACCCCGGCGGCGAGATCTCGGCCGACGACGGCCTGGGTGCCCGCCTGCCCGTGCCGGGCCCGCTCACCTCGCTGTTCCCGCGTGGGAGCCTGCGCGCCGGAAGCTCCGTCGCGGCCGCAGGGGCGGCCACGACCTCGCTGCTGCTCTCCCTCGCGGTCGCCGCGACGGGGGAGGACTCCTGGTGCGCGATCGCCGGGATGCCCGACCTCGGGCTGCGCTCCGCGATGGACGCGGGCCTGGACCCGCTGCGCCTCGCCCTCGCTCCGGCGGGCGGTGAGCAGCGCCCGCAGGTGCTCTCCGCCCTCGCCGACGGGGTGGGGGTGCTCGTGCTGGGTCCCGAGCTCGACCTCGCTCCGGCGCTCTGGCGCAGCCTGCTGGGCCGTGCCCGCACCGCCGACACGCTGATCCTCGCCGCGACCCCGCCCGGCCGCGCGGATCTCACCCTGCGTGCGACCACCACGGGCTGGTCGGGCCTCGGCCGAGGATCGGGGCGACTGCGCCGGCGACGCCTCGCGGTCACCTCCGAGGGCCGCGGCATCGCCGGGCATCGCAGCACCGAGGTGCTCCTGCCCGAGGTGGCCGGGATGCTCGCCCCGGCGCCCGCTGCTGCGCTCACTCCGACGTACCGGACCGTCCCGGCGCTTGTCGGGGTGGAGAGTGCCGCACCCCGGGAGTCGATGCGCCTGCTCGCCCCGGTGCGGAGGGCCGGCTGATGAGCACGCCCCACTCCACCGCAGCCCGCTCTGCCGCTCCCCGTTCTGCCACGACCCGCACGGTCGCGGTCACCGTCCCGGACTGGCCGCTGCTCGCGGTGCTGGACCGTCACCAGCGCCGCAGCGAGGAGCAGGCCGCGCAGCAGTCTCCAAACGGCGAGACCGCATCGGCCCCGGCCCCGCTGGATCTCACCATCACCCCCGTGGTGCTGCTCGAGGAGCATCGCGTCACCCATGCCGGTCCCGCCGCCCGCGAGGCCGGGGCGATGCCCGGGATGACGCGCCGCGCCGCCCGTGCCGCCTGCCCCGAGGCGCTCGTGCTGGAGGCGGACCGCGAGCACGACTCGGCACTGTTCGAGCTGGTCGCCGCCGCGGTGGACACGATCGCCGCCGGCGTGGATGTGCTGCGCCCCGGAGTGCTGCTGATGTCCGCGAGGGGCCCGGCCCGCCACCAAGGCGGAGAGGAGGCCCTCGCCGAGCGGATCCTCGACGCGGTCGCCGAGCTCACCGGCTGGGACTGCGGCGTGGGCATCGCCGACGGCCCCTTCGCCGCACTGCTCGCCTCCGCACCGGGCCGGATCGTCCGCCCCGGCCGCAGCGCCGACTATCTCGCCCCGCACCCGATCAGCGCCCTGGCCCAGGCACCCGTCGGCCCCGGCTGGGGGCATCGCGGCCAGCCCTCCGCGACCCGGCCCGAGCGGCGCCTGAACCTCGCAGAGACCGTCGACCTGCTGCAGCGGCTCGGGATCACCACGCTCGGGGACCTCGCCGCGCTGCCCTCGGCCGCCGTCGCGGACCGCTTCGGCCCGGATGTGGCGACCCTGCACCTGCTCGCGCGCGGCCTGGAGCCCGCCCCGCCCGCCGCCCATCACCCCACCCAGCCGCTGCTCGCCGAGACCACGCTCGAGCCCCCGCTGGTGCGCACCGACCAGGCCGCCTTCATCGCCCGCCCGCTCGCCGAGCAGCTCCACACCCAGCTCGTGGAGCGGGGTCTGGTGTGCACCCGGCTGCGGATCGTGGCCCGCACCGAGGGCGGCGAGGAGATGGAGCGCACCTGGCGGCACGACGGCGCGCTCACCGTCGCCGACGTCGTGGACCGCATCCGCTGGCAGTGCGACGGCTGGATCACCCGGGC
>Ga0079224_100015352_pt1 | contig 10728 bp, 8 predicted proteins | sample Stecom2015_FD_80414 | JGI IMG/M metagenome (GOLD analysis project Ga0079224, IMG submission 80414) | Agricultural soil microbial communities from Utah to study Nitrogen management - Steer compost 2015 | ecosystem: Environmental > Terrestrial > Soil > Agricultural land | place: USA: Utah...
GGATAGGCCGTAGTTCAAAATTTCCGAAAGAATCAATTACCAACTTACAGGCCGGCTAACTTCTAAATTCCGTTTTTTCGCATATGCGTTAATGGGAACAGGGACGGCGGGAAGTAAAATTTATGGTGAAAGAAGATTACTCGGTTTCCAGTATCATGAATTTTAGGAAAATTTAGCGGACTCTTGGGAAAAGGGGTCTATCAACTATCTTCAATTTTTCAATAATTAAAATCCCTTTTTTCAAGTGTCCAAGATCCTGCCCGCAGCTCTTTTCCTGGAACCCAGTGGAAGGAAATGTGCTTCGGGAGTTCTTTAGCATATTTCACCTTATGACCCCGAAATTTTTAAAGTTCCATAAATGGACTACTTGATTTTTACCGTACCATCAACAAGTACACATATTGGACTGTCCGCATTTTTACTGTACCATCAACAAGTACACATATGGGACTGTCCGCGCCGCCAAATCTGGACGGAGAAAACGAGCGCTATCGCGCGAAAACGAATTATTTTTTTTATTTTTTCATTTTTCTACATCTACCTTTCCTTTATGCTTTCAGTTTTTGCCGTTTATTCAAAAGAAAAAGAGGTAAAATAGTATCAACTAACTGAAATCTAAAATAGCCTTTAAAGTACACAATGTTATTCCTGCTATTATTGTACTTAATACATCGTTCCATAGCTTTTTTGTTGGTGACGATTGGGCCATAGTTCTTTTTTACTTTTAGTAATTTTTTCTTTTCAGCTTCGGTTTTAAACCTGGAAGCAGTGGAAGGAGAGATCTTAAAGATTTTATGTATTCCGAAAACCGAAACTGGTGCCGGGGCTTGGTGGAAATTAAATTTAGGGGAAAGAAATTGATAGGTACTGCCTTTTATCTGTACGCGTTTCTTTCTCCTTAATTTTCTCCAAAAATCTCTATGTAGATATCCATAAAGAATAGCACCTGTGATAGCCTTAATGTTTCTATAGGAATTAAAATCTACAGGGAATGCCAGTCTAACTTTCCATTGCTCTTCTTCTCTTATCCTGTCAAAGGATTTAATGATGTAGTATCCTGTTTTTGTATTTAACCGAAGCCACCCCTTTTTGATTAAAAAATCAATGTACTTCAAAGTTGTCTTCCGGGATCCTATAAGATCTGTGAGTTCTAAAAATTGCAGTTCCCGGTTGCTCAGTTTGGTCTTTCCACTTCTATAAATAAGTTTCAGAGATAAAAAGAACTGAAGCTTCTTTGCATAACCCTTCTGCTGTGCATCGAGAAACATTTGTATAGGAACTGAGATCTCAGAATTCATCATTAATTTGCTTAATTAATTTTTCGTCGCTTTCGGTTCCGATTGATAAAGTCCTTTATATCACTAATCTTGTAATAAATTTTGTGCTTTACCTGGGCATAATCGACAAGACCTTCCTCTCGCCAATTCTGGGCAGTTTTTGCACTGATCTTAAAGAGCTGGATAAAATCTGCATTATCGATTATCATGATTTCAGGATCCTGGATCCGTTTAATTCTTAATTCCCTGGTTAGGTGCTCGATTTTATTATCAAGGGCATTGATACTTACCAGAAATGGATGTTGTTGAATTTCTTTCATATCTTATTTGTTTTTGGTTTGATTCAATTCTGACTGATGGAGTTTTTTTTTCTCAATCAGTAGCGGCTTTTTATTAGTCTCCTGTTCCAAAAGCGAGAGCAACATTGCAGCAGTTGGTTTGGTTTGAGTTTTCTCGATGTCTTTTATAATTGCGATGACTCCATTAATCCTTTTTTTAATTAGGTTTTCAATCGTCCTCACTGAGGGTCCAAAATTTTCTTTAGGGGAGATCTCATTGTAAAAGAAGAAATCCAACATTCCTTCCATTGCATCAGTATGAGTTTTGTAATGAGTTTTGGAAAATTCCTGAAATCGTTTTGCCGTTTCTCGTTTGAACCGAATGGTAATAAAAGCTTCCATTTTTTTCTTTGTTATTTTGAGTTTGACGTATATCTATCCGTGTTTACAAGCCCTACCGAGGCATTTGACCCAAATTTGAAAAATTGACAGATAACTCATATAATTGAATACTCTGATAATCATTACATTAAATACAAAAAGGAAACAATTAACATCGCGAAGCGTGTTACCCTCTTGCTTTTCCTTTTTGTCCGCCCAAGCGGACAAAATCTCAAACCTTGTCGAATATATCTATCTTCATTTGGATCCAAATCGAAAAAGATTTTTTTGGGAAAGTGGGATCTTCATTTTTATGGATAATTCAACTTGTTTAGAAAAACGCTGTGAATTAATAAAAACAAACAGGTGTGACAATCTTCACCTTTTTAGAACCTTAGAAAGGAATTTGCTTGTGTAGTTGAAATCATTTTTAACCACAGTCATAAGATTGTAATTCAAATAGATTTTAATCGCTAAGAGAATTTTTAACTGATTTACTTATTGTATCCTGAACGTTTTCCTTTTTTTTTGATTTTTAACTTTAATTCAGCTTCGTTTTTGTGGTTTTTATACGATTTCAATTGATTCCGTTATTGATTTACTTCCCGTAGCGTATCCTATGACTTAAACAAATATTTTCAGATAAATTTTTTCTATTGCTTTGTACGTTTTGTCTCACCAATAAAGGATTGATTTACTTTTTATATCCTGAGCATTTTCCCTTTTTGATTTTTTGTGCACTTGCTATTTTTTGTAATTGATTCGATTTCATTTTTATTGATCTTGACTTACTTCCTATAGTGCCCTCACATTACCCTTTTTTGATGCTTATTGTTTTTACAACATTCGGGATTGGTAAAGCGTATAAAAAGAGCAGGCGAAGCCGGAGCGGCTTTATGCCGCTGTCCAAGGAAGAATGTTGTTTTTTCGCATTTTAAAAAAGGGATGATGAGGGGCTATGGAGAGTGTAAGTCAGATTGTCGATGGAAGAGGGGCAGGATTCAAGGCAGGGGTACAAAATGGATAATGGTTTCCTTATTAGATTGATGGTTTAATCAGATTTAAGCAATAATTTATTAACCCACTTATTTAACTTAGGAACAACAACTTAATCAGTGGAGAAGATTCAAAGGATTTTTCCGTTTGATGACTATTTATTCAAAATAACCTCAAGAGGCATATTTCATCGTATTGACATATGGGGTACCCCTGGCCACTACAGCAAAAGCTCTGGATAATAATTTATTCCTTATAATGTTTAGGGTGCTCATTTTGTGCTTGCCTTTCGCGAGCCTTCTCTCGTAATATACTTTTATTTCAGGACTGCATTGTATGGCAGAAGCGGCGCACATATGGAGAAGGGCCTTACCTTCCTTATTGGCAAGGTTACTTTCCTTATTCCTGCCTTTGATACTTGTGCCCGATCTATTTGGGAACGGAGCAATCCCTACATATGATGCAAATTTTCTCCAGGACTGAAAAGCAGTAAAACCACCTGTATAAATAATCAAGAACCGGGCTGTAACCGGGCCTATCCCCTTTACACTGGTTATGAGCTTTTGAAGCTTTGCAAGCTCGGGTTCTTCTTTGATAATCCTATGCATTTCCTTTTCAACTACCTCTATCTGTACCTGAAGGACCTCCCTTACTTTCTCCTGCACGTTGAATAGTATTTCCTCGTCACTCAAAACTCTTTTCTGTTCTTTGAGGTTTGCCATATATCCAGCGTGTTGTACCACCAGTTTTCTTCGGATAGACATTAATCGTTTTAATTTTACTAACGCCGGACTTGGTGGGGAATAAGGCTCAATATCTTCCCTTATCCGATAGCCATACAGAGCAATCCGTTTTGCGTCCGCCTTATCATCCTTACCTCTGGCGATCCCAAGTGAACGTCGAATTTCAAGTCCGGATGCAACGTACATTAAAAATCTACGCTCTTGTAAACCATCTATAAGTTCAATGGTATAAAGGCCTGTGTTCTCAAATACGAAAAGGATCTGTTCTTTTTTGACAGGGACCTTGGTGGATACCCAGTCCAATAGTCTGCCAATCCCTTCCGAATTATTATCAAAAACCTCCTGTTTTCCATTACTGTGGATACAGCAATCCAATGTTAACTTACTGGCATCGATACCGATAATTTCATTGACTTCCATAGTATTAAAAGTTTAAAAGGTTGCACTGACTAAAACCTTTAATAGCAAGGGCTATTATCCTATCTGGTCCTTGGCAACCGGGTTAATAAAACGGGGACTAATACACTACCAAGGTCTTTATCCTGGCCGTCACCAAAGTTCACCCCGTTTCTTTAACCTGAAAGTTATTGACAAATATTCTTAGTTATGAGTCTCCCCCAGACCCCCTCTTTTCAACATCATTAACATAATAGAATTTATCAATAAAAAAAATCTAAAGGCCATCACCGTTACCTTTTTTTGATGCTTTTCACATTAAAAGTTTAGAATTAGGGAAGACTTATAAAAAGGGAGTTCAGCGACCGGCTTTATGCAGTCTGAACTAATTTCTAAATTTTGTTATTTCGCATTATAAAAAGGTATAAGAGTAAGGCGCGGGTAATATAAATAAGAATAGAGAAGAGTAAAGAAGGAGCAGGAAGGAGAATTAAAACATGTGATGAAATTCAATCAAAAGCGGACTTGAGGGAAAAAGGGTAGCAGGAGTACAAGGGAATTTTCTCTATGTAATAGAAGACTGAAAATGTAATGAAACCTATAGCAGTCCTTTTCCCTTAGGTCCAAGACTTCTCGACGAAGCTCTTTTCCCGAAATGAAGAGCAACGGAATGAAGGGAAAAGTGCTGAAGGGTATTAGTGGACAGATCTACTTCAAATTAATAGGAATCTTTGGATGACCCCTTACTTCCTAAGTTTACACTGGGTGCGGCATGTGTTGCGGTAATGCTGGCAACTGCAGAAATAACTCTTTATAGAATATATGAACTGCAGCAGAAATTACAGAAATTTTCAATTTAAATTAATTAGGAAACAGATTTTCCACTTATAATGAATAAATTATTCCCCGGGGTTTTTATAAATGATTTGGTGGATTCGGCCATTTATTTTAAATAATTTCTTGCACAAATCTACTTGCATTTTCAGGATCTGGAAAATTTTTCAAATCTTTTGTAAGTACATGGATTACCCATAATGAACCATGGTTCCCAATACTTTTATCAAAGCATTCTAATTCTCCTGCTTCAAGGATATAAATTCGAACGCCGTGGCGCTATACATCTTTTTTGTAAATAGCCTGGATTACAGTAGCTCCTTTTCATCTCTATTTTTTTGATAAGCAATAGGGATAAAATGATGTTGTGTTGATTAAAATAATCGCCAATTCAATATAAAATTCATTAGAGTGCCTTCATCTTTCTCAGCCACTATAAAAAACGTGGTATTGCCACATTTAAAACGTGGATTATATCTACAGTTATTTAAATAATGAATCTATTTTAGAATATCAAAATAACTATCGCTTGAGGGGGAGAGTATTATCTAAAACAGATGTAGTTCTCCTTTAAATCACAGAAAGGATTTATTTAAGTGTAAACTTAATTTAAAAAAAATTAATACCCTTTAAATTCTTCCAGGATCCTGACTGAGAGCAAATGGATGAAGTTAAACCTTTCCATCTCTATATGATTTTAATTAAAATATAAGATATGAAAACACCATTACTTTTTCTTTTAACTGTTTTAATTTCTGGGACCGCCTTGAGCCAAGAGAATTATTATTATTACAAAGGAAAAAAAATACCTTTAGAAATAAGAAAATCTAAATTAGGAATAAACTCCTCTGAATTACAAAAAATTCAAAACTATAGGTTGACTAAAAAAAATCTCCAAACCATTGTAATTAATGAAGAAAATCCTGAAATAGTTGAAATAATATTTCAGAATGACTTGACAGAAAATGAGTATATTCAAGAAAAAAAGGAGCTTAAAGATAAAGGAATTATAAATGTTTTCCCGTTCTATAAAAAAAATTCTTATAACACAATAACCACATCCAGTCAATTTTATATAAAATTAAGGGAGCAGAGTGATTTAGAAAAATTAAAAGAAATAGCAGATATTTTAAAAGTTGAAATTTTGGGGTCTAATGAATTCATGCCTTTATGGTATAAACTTGACCTTAATAATAGTAATCTAACAAGTGTTGATGCTACTAACATATTTTATGAAAGCGGTAATTTTGAAGCTATTGATCCAGGATTTTTATTCAACTTTCGGACAACTAACAACTGTAAAAATGACGATGATTTTGGTGAGCTTTGGGGTTTGTATAACTCTTTAAATTCCAACATAGATATTAATGCTTGTGAAGCATGGGAATTAACCGAGGGAGATAATATTAAAATTGGGATAATGGATACGGGAATTCAATTAAATCATATCGATTTACAAGATAATATGAGCCCAATCAGTTTTAATGCATATACAGGGACATCTCCTAGTCAGGTTTATGGTCCTCATGGAACTCATGTAGCAGGAACAGCTGCTGCGGTTGGCGATAATTCCAATCAGATCGTTGGAGTTGCCCCCCGCGCCACATTAATAAGTGTTAGTCATCCTCTTACAATAAATAATAACATATCTGAACAACTCGCTAATGGTATTAATTGGGCTGTGCAGAATGGGGCTGACGTTATAAATAATTCATGGGGTGATCAAGGGGGACAATATAATCAGCTTCATAGTTCAATCTTAGAAGATGCAATTTTAAATGCAATTAATAACGGTAGAGATGGCTTGGGAACAACTATTGTATTTGCTTCTGGCAATTTTTCCCCGGTTATGGATTATCCAGCAAACGCCATACCTCAAATTTTAACCGTGGGGTCGCTAAATAGGAATGGAACCAGAAGTAACACTTCGGGGTTTGGAAACGCCCTAGATGTAATAGCCCCAGGCGCAGGAATTTTATCAACTATCCCAACAAACAACACAGATGTTTTTAGTGGAACTTCAATGGCTTCTCCTCATGTGGCAGGCCTTGTGGCTCTTATTTTATCAGCAAATAAATCATTATCTTCTCAACAGGTGAGAGATATTATTGAAAGAACAGCCCAAAAGGTTGGTAATTTTAATTATTCTATCACCAGACCAAATGGATCTTGGAATCAAGAAGTAGGATACGGGTTAATAGACGCTCAGGAAGCAGTAGAAGAAGCTATTAGTTTGTTAAGTATAATTGGACCAAACAGTATATGCGTGGGAAGCGATTTTCAAGGCGTTTTGGAAATACCTACAGATTTGACCATATCAAATATTGAATGGATTGTACCTAATTACCCCACTTGGATAAGGTCTGGACAAGGAACTAAAAAATTAAATTTTTCTTTTTTCAGCCAAGGCAGTGCAAATATTAAAGTTAATATTACATTAAGTAATGGCCGAGTTATTCTTCTGGAAAAACAAGTGTTTTCTGTGCCAAATAATAGTAATAATCCAGTTATAGAAATTTCACCCAATAATCCTACAAATTTATATTGTTGTAACACTTCGGGATATTATAACATAGAACATGCTGTATTAAAAAGCGGATATACAAATACAAATGATTTAGAATGGCAGTGGGATATCCAGTATCAAAATCCTAATGATTATTATGGTTTTAATAATTCGAATAGAACAGCTTATATAAGTGTCCAAAAGCATACCTTTTCACCACTGATAGTTAGTGCAAAGGTTAGAACTATAAATAGTTGTGGATCAGAATCAAGCTGGTCCAACGAAATTTCGAGATACTATGGAACAGTATCCAGCTTTAACTCCATGGAGAACAATTCTTCAATATTTGGGAATTACAGTAGGGCATATTCTAATGAAAATTTACCCTTAGAGGAGTATTACATACAAAATGAAGAAACTCTGTATATTAATTTTTTAGATGTTTTCAAATGGTTAGAACTAAAATATTCTGATAAAAATTTAAATGATCAGGAGATAAAGACAATTATTTCTATATTAAATAATCCAAAACAATTAATATTAGAAATTTATGACATAAATGCCAATTTAACTTTCAGTAAATCCCTAACTTCGGGAATCCATGCTATAAAACTTTCCCAGCTACGGCCTGGAATTTATATTGCAAAATATAGGTTAGGGGAAAGTGTATACACTAGTAAATTTATAAATAACTAATTATGGAAAGATTTAAAATAATATTTATAGCAATAGTTTTAGTGAGCTGTAGCATAAAAGATGAGAACTCACAAGAAGTTTCGGTAGAAACAATTTCGAAAGGTGAATTATATGGGATAGAGGAAGAAGCTGGTTTGACAAATAATTATATAATTACTAATCAGGAACAATGGGATATTTTTTTAAATAAAATAAATTCTGTTAATCAAAATGTAGAAGAGGAGTCCATTGATTTCTCTAAATTTATTGTTCTTGGCGTTATTGATACTTTTAGAGCATATAGCGGATATTCCGTTGAAATATTGAACGTTAGTAAAAAGAAAAATAACTTAGAAATTGAAGTCCAGTACAAAAATGAAAAAGGGATAATTCCTGTTGAGAACCAACCGTATCATATAGTAAAGATAGCGAGATCAAATTCAAAGCTTATATTTATAAATAATTAAATGGAAAAATAAGTTCCAGCGCTATTATTAATTTGACAAGAGTTAAGAAGAAATAAATATATTGCACTAAAATGAGTCAATAAATATTAGGAACCCGAGAATTGCTAATCTTTACTTATGTAAAAAAGGGTCGGACTTTAAAAAGGTTAGCCCCTATAGGTTATTGTAATTTTAGGCCCCGATATATTTTTGGTTGTATTATAAAAGGAACCTCCTCCCTCTGAATTCCCTCAGTTATTTTGCACTGCCCGTCTTCCTAATTTAATTTAAATACTCTTGGCTTATCATCGAGGAAAATGGTATAAGCAACATAGGGCAATGCCGCCCCTAATCGTTTCTTCTATAACTTTATAATTAGTTTCTGATACCTCATTTTCAGTAAACATTTCCTGAAAGCTTGACAGAAGTATAACTCTCAGCCGTTGTGTATTTTTTCAAAGTATATTATCATTGGTGATAAAAACATTCTGCAACAATTTTAGCCGTTTCTGTATGGTTCAGTTTTTTAGTATTACAAACTATAAGTCGGCGTAGCTAAAAATCTTTTGACATTAAAGTTACATACCGATATAAAGATAGAAAGAAATATCTTGAATATGCGGGTAACTGGCATTATCCAAATCAGATAACTTTTTATATGCCTAACACCACGCTTTGGCATGAGTCTAAAACCTCAGATGCTGCCATAAGAGATTTAGAAAATGTTTGTTACCAATTAGGAGTAAACTTAGATAGGGCTGTTGCTGTACTTGCAAAAGAATTTGCTGGTGTTTAGTACTGAGGGTTATTATAGTTTCTAAAAAATTGAGTTTCAGTTTAATATTAAACTCCACTCAGATTATATTTAAACCCTCATCATAATTATCGAAACAACCTACTAAGTTATAATGGGTAGGCCGAAGAAAGTGGTGTTTCTGTCCTTTTCTAAATTTGAAAAATAATGTGGTTTACCCACATCATTTATGTGGATAAAAGAGGGTTTAAGTTTTAAACGCTCAATTAACTTTGGCTGCAAAATATCCTTCTGTTAAACTCTTATTTCATCCTCGAAAGTGACACCAGTACCGTACATAATATTTGTAAGGTGTTTGAGGAATACCCTGAATTTACTTGTAAAGGAATTATGGAAGATTATGAAATGGGGATGAATTCCATTTTAAAAGATATCCCGGATGTTGTTTTTATCAATGTAGATTCAGGTAATAAGAATGATCACAGAGATATTTTTTCCTATTGTGGCGAGATAAATAATCTTGTCCGAAAAAAACCTTTATATATAGCCCTCTCTGTAGACGAGACAAAAGGGTACAAGGCTCTAAAAAATAAGTTTTTCGATTACATAGTAAAACCTGGAAAGGAGCTAGAAATACGAAAGACTATTTTACAACTTCTGAAGAATCAAGAGCCTTTTTTGAATGATACCTTATGCATAAAATCCTATAAGGATTATACCCTTTTAGAAATTGATGATGTAGTTTTTTTAAAGGCAGATAATAATTCTACAGAATTTGTATTACTTAACGGAAGAAAAGTTTGTGCGTTTAAAACTCTCAAATCTTTTGAAATGGTATTGCCAAACAATTTCCTGAGGATACATCATAGTTATATTGTCAATAAAAACCATATCTCAAGAATAAATTTTGGGAAGCTGTTATGTTTTTTAAATCACAATAAAATCAGCCTTCCCTTTTCCAAATCCTACAGGCACAATCTAAATTCCCTCGAAGTCCTCTTATCTGAAAAAGCCATTTCTTTTAGTTGATTTGGAATTCACCTAAGTTCCGTGGCAGTAACCAACAGGATATAGTCAATTTAAGGTTCTTCCAGTTATGTAACAGCTTTTATCCACTGGTCAACATCCCATCTATATCAAAAAATTTTTTGAAAGCCACCTTTTTCTGGATAGACACCACTTGTTCTTTTCCTTGTAAATCTTCAGTAACCCAAAAAGGTCAGTCAATAACTAATAGAAATAGTATAGCTACTAAAGAGAGCAAAATTAGCCGCTTTGATCCTTCTCTATAAGATACTTTTAACCCGGTTTAAGAAAGAAGCTTCTTAAGGATTAAGGGTCACACCCTCTCCGTCATGCATGATTAAACATCGAACCATAACCGGTCTTTGACCACAATTCTAATGTTTAATTATATCTATTTACCATGAAAACTATTAAAA
>Ga0079224_100015353_pt1 | contig 10728 bp, 7 predicted proteins | sample Stecom2015_FD_80414 | JGI IMG/M metagenome (GOLD analysis project Ga0079224, IMG submission 80414) | Agricultural soil microbial communities from Utah to study Nitrogen management - Steer compost 2015 | ecosystem: Environmental > Terrestrial > Soil > Agricultural land | place: USA: Utah...
ATGCGCCAGAAGCACGTCATGTGCGGCACAGAGCCCGGCAATCCGCCGCCACTCGGTGACGCCGCCACCCTCGGAGGCGTCGAAATTCACCAGATCCACGCTGCCAGCGTCGACCAGCCGTCTCACGCCCTGCAGGGTCATTTCGCTCTGGCCCGCGGTAATCGGGATCGTCGTGCGGGCGCGCACGGCGGCCATGCCCGCCGCTTCGTCGTACCAATGGCACGGCTCCTCGAACCACTCGATGTTCAGGTGCGCTATTCGTCCAGCGAACTCGATCGCCTCGCGCCGCGTCCAGCCGCGGTTCGCGTCCACGGCGAGCACGAAATCGTCGCCGCCCCCGGCACGAGCGGCCGCGACTCGTTCCGCGTCCTCCGCGGGGGAGAGACCGCCGACCTTCATCTTGCAACCGGCCATGCCGACGGATTTCAGTCGGCGCATCTCCTCCTCGAGGTCGGCCAGCGTCTTGCCGGCTTCGTAGTAGCCCGCGATCGCGATGATCGGCATGCGGCTCCGATAGCCGCCGAGCAGCCTTCCGACATTGACGCCGAGCCGCCGCCCCACCGTATCCCACAGCGCACTGTCCACGCAGGCAATGGCTTCCATCACAAGCTTGTGGTCCCGGTTCGGATAGGAGATCCGGAACATGCGCTCCCAATGCCGCTCGATGGCGAACGCGTCCTCGCCGACCAGGAGGGGCGCCAGTTCCTCGTGGATAATCCGGACGATCTCGCGCCCGTGGTGCCGATTGTCGCCGTTGTAGATGCGGCCTACGACACCTTCGTCGGTGGTGATCCGCGTGATGACGGTGCACCGCGTGTCTACGTGGTAACCGCTTCCGGAGAATGTCCTGGACAACGGGATCGAGATCGGGATCGCGTCGATCGCGGTGATGCGCATGGCGGCTCCATTCTGGCGGGGGACTCTCGAAAAGGCGTCTGGGGTAGGCTACTGCAGATTGAACATTTATGCTCCCGCTGCGTTAGGAGCCGAATACGCGTCAGCGTAGCACCGTCAATAACTCTTTCGCTCGTCCCTTCCCCGTCACCAAGCTGCTCATGCCAGACCAAAGCATCCGCCCGCTTCGGCCTTGCTCGCCGGTCCTAGCACTGCTGCTGTTCCTATCCTGCCTGATCTGGTCTGTACCAGCGGCCGTTGCACAAGCGGAGCCTTCGCAGCAGGGCTCGCTCTCGGTGACGGAACTCGAGGCGCTGGTCGAGACACTCGACGACCCCGAGCGCCGCGAGGAACTCGTCTCCAATCTCCGCACGCTCATCGACGCGAACCGCGCGATCGAGCCCGATGCGGCGGCGGGGGAAACGAACCTTCTCGGTCGCCTCTCCGCGCAGATCGATCGTGCCGGCGGTCAGCTGGTCTCGGCTGTCCAGTTCGCCGTGAACCTCCCCGACCTTTGGCAATGGATCGAGGCACAGGTCTCGGATCCCGCTGCCCGGACACGATGGCTCGAGGTGCTCGGAAAACTGGCGGCTGTGATCGCGGCCGGCCTGCTGGCTGAGTGGCTGATACGACGCGCCCTCAAGGGCCCGAGAGAAGCCATCGAACGGCGAGGATCGGAGCGACTCCTGGTTCGGATCCCGTTTCTTCTGGTCCGCACCGTCCTCGATCTTTTGCCGATCGCGGCTTTCGCTGCGGCCAGCTACGGCGTCCTGCCGCTCCTGGAGCCGAGCCTGCTCGCGCGACTGACGACCCTGGCGATTATCAACGCGAACGTCCTCGTGCGCGTGATTTCGGTAATTGCGCGGATGATCCTCGCACCGGCCGCCCCCGCCATCCGGATTCCCCACATATCCAACGAGACGGCGCACTACCTGCACATCTGGGTCCGGCGCGTCGCCAGCGTCACCATCTACGGCTACTTCCTCCTCGAAGCCCTGCGTCTGGTGGCGATGCCGTTCTCGGCCTACGTGGTCCTGCTGAAGCTCCTGGGGCTCGTCGTAACAGGGCTTCTGATCGTGTTCGTGCTGCAGAACCGGGAGCCGGTCGCCACTTTCATCCGCGGGGCGAGGAGCACGCGTCGGCAGGGCGCGCTCGGCCTCTTGCGCGCCAGACTCGCAGACATCTGGCATGTGATCGCCGTGGCGTACCTGCTCGGCTCGTTCATCATATGGGCGCTGCAGGTCGATGGCGGTTTCGAGTTTCTCTTCCGCGCGACGATCCTCACGGTGCTGATCCTGCTCGGTGCGCGCGCCGTCACCGCGATCGTCAAACAGGCATTCCGACGGGGTTTCGCCGTCAGCCCGGAGCTGAACCAGCGGTTCCCCGGTCTCGAGGAACATGCCAACCGATACCTCCCCGCCCTGCAGATGATCCTGCTGACGGGCGTCTATCTCGTCGCGTTCCTGAGCATCCTCTCCGCTTGGGGGGTCAACTCCTTCGGCTGGACCGCCTCCGAGGCGGGCCAGGACCTCATCGGCAGCGTCGCCAAGATTCTGGCGGTCGTGTTCGTCTCGCTGCTCATTTGGGAGATCGTCCGTTCCTCGATCGACCGCTATCTCAGCAAGACTGACAAGGACGGCAACATCATCGAACGCACGGCTCGTGCGAAAACCCTCCTGCCCCTGCTGCAGCGGGTCGCGTTCATATTTCTCGCTCTGATCGCCGCCCTGATCATCCTCTCCGAGGTAGGCATCGACATCGGGCCACTTCTCGCCGGCGCGGGGATCATCGGCCTGGCCGTCGGCTTCGGTGCGCAGACGCTGGTGAAGGACGTCATCACAGGCATCTTCATCCTGGTCGAAGACCATTTCGCGGTCGGGGACGTCGTGGCGGTCGGGGGCAAGAGCGGCATCGTCGAGGCGATTTCCATCCGGACGATTCGGCTTCGGGATCTGGCGGGCACCGTCCACACCATTCCATTCAGCGAAGTGACCTCCACCGAGAACCTGACGAAGGATTTCTCCTATTACCTGCTGGACGTCGGAGTGGCTTACCGGGAGGACACCGACGAGGTGGTCGAAGTCCTGAAGGAAATCGCCCTGGAAATGGAGCAGGATCCGGTATACGGGCCAGTCATCCTGCCGCCGTTCGAGGTGTTGGGCGTCAACGAGTTCACCGAAAGGGCGGTCATCGTCAGGTGCCGGATCAAGACCCTGCCGATCCAGCAGTGGTTCGTCGGCCGCGAGTTCAATCGCCGCATGAAGAAGCGCTTCGACGAGTTGGGAATCCAGCTCCCCCTGCCGCATCGGACCATCTACTTCGGCGAGGACAAGAGCGGCAACGCGCCGCCCGCTCGCGTGGCGATGGAAGGCACCGCCCGGGAGATCCGGCCGAGCGACCGACGCGGGCCGGCTTCGGCCATCGAGCCTCCCCAGCCATCGTCCGGCTCGGAAGCTGCCGGAGACGAGGACGGGCCGGGCCGGAACTAGACCAGGATCACGACAGGCTCAGCCGAAGCCGGCGCTCTCCTCCAGCAGCGCCTCGACGTCGGCAGCATCCACGACTCGCCGGGCGAGGGTCAGCGGATACCCTGCTCGTGCCATCGCCGCCAGGTCGCGCGTGCGCCTCTCCCGGCGCTCCTCCGCGGCACGGAAAGGACCCAGACGACGGCGGCGGGCATAGGCCACCGCCGCCGTGAAGTTCAGGTCCGGCTGATCGGCAGACAGATCGGCGAGTGCTGCCTCGGCCACATCCTTCGCCACGCCCTTCCGGGCGAGTGTAGCACGGATCGCCGCGATCGAGCGGCCGCGCCTGGCGAGGGCTCGCGCGGACCCTTCCGCAAAACGCGTATCGTCGAGGAAGCCAGCCGACTGCAGCTTTTCGATCAGCGCCTCGACCGTCGCCCGCCCCTCCTCGATGTCGGTGCCGTGCACCTGGGCGGAGCGGACGACCCGCCGCATCAGGACTCGTCGCAGGCTCGCCACCGAGGACGAGTAACGCTGCAAATAGTGAAGGGCCACGTTCTCCAGATGGCGGGGCGTCGCTCGAGCCGCGCCTCGGCGCGTCCGCTTCGCGGCGGAGCTATCGCCCGAGAGGCCCGGTTGCTCAGCTCCGGTAGGAGCCATTGATGTCGATGTAGCCGTGCGTGAGGTCGCAGGTCCAGATCTGGGCGCTGCCGCGCCCGACCCCGACATCGACGGCAAAGTCGATCTCGCTTCCCTTCATGTGCCTCGCGACCGGCTCTTCGTCATAACCCTCGACGACCTTGCCGTCCTTGGCTACCTGCACGCCGCCGATCGAGATCGACAGGCGGTCACGGTCGGCCTTCTCTCCCGATTTGCCGACAGCCATCACGATACGCCCCCAGTTGGCGTCTTCCCCAGCGATTGCCGTCTTCACCAGCGGCGAGTTAGCTATGGCGAGGCCAATGCGTCGGGCGGCCAGGTCCGAGGCGGCGCCGTCGACCCGGATGCTGACGAACTTGGTGGCTCCTTCCCCGTCCCGCACCACCTGATGCGCCAGCTCGAGACAGACCTCGTCCAGCGCACGACGGAAATCCTGCAGGTGTGGATCGGTGGAGGCGCTCACCGTGCGGTGAGTGGCTTGGCCGGTGGCGCACAGAAGCACGGTGTCGCTGGTCGACGTATCGCTGTCGACGGTAATGCAGTTGAACGTTCGGTCGGTCGCGGATGTCAGCAGCGTCTGAAGGACGTTCGCGGGAATCGCCGCATCGGTGAAGATGTAGCCCAGCATCGTCGCCATGTCCGGCGCGATCATCCCGGAGCCCTTGACGATCCCGTTCACCCGGACCGTCGCCTCGCCAATCTGTGCCGTGCGGGTCACACCCTTCGGGAATGTATCGGTCGTCATGATCGCCGCCGCGGCCTCGGCCCAGGCATCCGGCCTGGTCGCTCCCTTCAGCCGGTCGAGTGCCGCGGGAATGATGCCCGGGTCGATTGGCTCGCCGATCACGCCCGTGGACGAGACGAACACCTCCTCCGGCAAACACTCGAAGAGCTCGGCAGCGCGGCGGACGGTGCGGTCGACCGTCGCCTCACCCGCTTGTCCGGTGAAGGCGTTGGCATTGCCGGAGTTCACGATGATGGCCCGCGCGCGGCCTCGCGGCAGCGCGATCCTGCACCAGTCGACGGGGGCGGAGGCGGTCAGAGACCGGGTCAACACGCCGGCCACGGTAGTGCCCGGGTCGAGTTCAACCAGGAGCAGATCCGTCCGGTCCTTATACTTGATGCCGGCGCTGGTGGCGCCGAGACGCACCCCGGAGATCACCGGCATCTGAGGGAATTCGGCTGGCGCGAGCGGAGAGCGGGGCGGCATCTGTGCGGACCTTCCTTGTTCGGAGCGTCCGGGCGGGTGCTGCCGGACGCGCGCGGTGCGAGTTTACCGGAACCGGCCGGACTATTTCGAGCCCGACCGGGACTTGGTGTCGAGCCCCTCGCGTTCGCGCAGCTTGGTAAGTAGAGCGACGAGCGTCGACTCGATCGCTTCGTTCGCCAACCCGGCTCGGGCGTCGTCGAAAGGCGGTGCCTTGCGTGAGCGACGGGCCTCGACCTTGATCACTTCCCACCCCGCGTCGGTTTGCACCGGCTCCTTGGTGTGCTCTCCCGGCTCCAGAGAGAAAGCCGCTTCGATGAGCGGATCCGGAAGATCTCCCGGCCCTACGAAGCCCAGATCACCGCCATCGCCGGCCGAAGGAGCAACGGAGTGCTCGGCTGCCAGAAACTCGAAGTCCGCGCCGTTGTTCAGCGCCTCGATCACTTTCTCCGCCGACGCACGATCGTCGACGCGAATATGCCGGGCATGCACCTGGCGAAGCCCCTCCCCGCCGTCGTACATGGCGTCGTACCGCTCCCGCAGTGCCTCCTCGGATGCGACTTCTTCGACCAGATGCTGAAGGAACGTCCGATAGAGGATGAGATCCGTCATCTGCTCGATCGTCCGCCGCACCTCCGGGTCGTCGCCCAGCCCGGCGTCTCTCGCCGCCTCGGCGATCAAGCGGAAATTGATGTATCGCTCCAGCTGCGGATCTTCATTGCCGATCTCGGGCATTTGCTTCAGCGCCTCGCCGAAGCTCCGCTCCGCCGCGTCGAGGTCGGACTGTCGGATCTCCCGCCCCTCCACCGTCGACAGAACTTCGTCGGCATCGGCGAGCGCCGGGAGCGGAGACTGAGAGAGTGCCGCAAGAGCCAGCGCCGCTATGATCCCGATCGATCCACCCATCCGCATCGCACACCTCCATGGGCAGGGTCGAAGCCTTATAATCGAGCCGCCACCCCCGGCAAAGGACCCCGCTGCGGTCGAGCGTCACCGATGGAGTAGGCCCCGGAGGTCTCGTTGACACGGCGGGTGCCGCCTCTTATTTGTGGGCGACACCGTCTGCTGCGGCGACGTTCCCCTGCCTCAATACAGAGGACTTCTATGCTGGGCGCAATCGCCAAGCGCATCTTCGGTACAGCGAACGATCGGTTCGTAAAGCGTCTCCAACCGCAGGTCGACGCCATCAACGCGCTCGAACCCGAGCTGGAAGCTCTCAGCGACGGCGAGCTGCGAGCACGGACGGATTGGCTCCGGCAACGACTCGATCAGGGTGAGACACTCGACGCTATCCTTGTCGACGCGTTCGCGACCGTACGCGAAGCGGCCAAACGCACGCTCGGCCAACGGCACTTCGACGTGCAGCTCATGGGCGGCATGGTTCTTCACAACGGCATGATTGCCGAGATGAAGACCGGCGAAGGCAAAACGCTCGTCGCCACGCTCGCCGCTTATTTGAACGCCGTTTCCGGCAAGGGTGTGCACGTCGTCACGGTCAACGACTATCTGGCCACGCGCGACGCGGAGTGGATGGGCCGGATCTACAACTTCCTCGGCCTCTCTGTCGGCTGCATCGTTCACGGCTTGTCCGACGACGAGCGACGCGCCCAGTACGCCGCAGACATCACCTACGGCACGAACAACGAGTTCGGGTTCGACTACCTCCGGGACAACATGAAGTTCCGGCTGGAAGACATGGTCCAGCGGCCGTTCAATTTCGCGATCGTGGACGAGGTCGACAGTATCCTGATCGACGAGGCACGCACGCCGCTGATCATCTCCGGTGCGGCCGAAGCGTCCTCCGACCTCTATCGTCAGGTGGACGCCCTGATCCGGCATCTGGGCCCGGAGCATTACGAAAAGGACGAAAAGGTCCGGGCCGTCACCCTCAACGATGCCGGCACTGAGTACGTGGAAGAGTTGTTGCGCCAGGCGGGCCTGCTCGAAGGCGCGCTGTACGACATCGGCAATATTTCGCTCGTCCACCACGTGAACCAGGCGCTGCGCGCGAATGTCCTCTTCCACCGCGACACCGACTACATCGTGCGCGACGGGAAGGTGATCATCATCGACGAGTTCACCGGCCGCGCGATGGAAGGCCGGCGCTACTCGGATGGACTGCACCAGGCGCTGGAGGCGAAGGAAGGCGTCGAAGTCCAGACGGAGAACCAGACCCTCGCGTCGATCACTTTCCAGAACTACTTCCGGATGTACCCGAAGCTCGCCGGCATGACGGGTACGGCACTGACCGAAGCGGGTGAGTTCGCCGAGATCTACCATCTCGACGTGATCGAGATCCCGACCAACGTCCCGTGCATCCGCGTGGACCACGACGACGAAGTCTACCGAACCCTGGCGGAGAAAAATGCGGCGATCCTCGAGCAGATCGAGGACTGCTACAGGCGCGGGCAGCCCGTGCTCGTGGGTACGGTCAGCATCGAGAAGTCCGAGCATCTCTCGGCCCTGCTGCAGAAGAAGAAGATCCCGCACCACGTGCTGAATGCCCGCTATCACGAGCAGGAAGCCTTCATTATCGCCCAGGCCGGCAAGCCAGGCGCCGTCACGATCGCGACCAACATGGCGGGCCGCGGCACCGACATTCAGCTCGGCGGAAACCTCGACATGTTGCTCCGTCAGGAGCTGGCGACGATCACCGACGAAGAGGAATGGCACCGGCGGGCGGCGGAACTGCGCGAAGAGATCGCGGTCGCACGGCAGGCGGCGAAGGACGCGGGCGGCCTGTTCGTGATCGGTACCGAGCGTCACGAAAGCCGCCGGATCGACAATCAGCTCCGCGGCCGCTCGGGCCGGCAGGGCGATCCGGGTGCCTCCAAGTTCTTCATCTCGCTCGAAGACGATCTGATGCGGATCTTCGGCTCCGAGCGGATGGACGGAATGCTGCGTCGTCTCGGCCTGAAGGAGGGCGAGGCGATCATCCACCCCTGGATCAACAAGGCGCTGGAGAAGGCGCAGCAGAAGGTCGAAGCGCGGAACTTCGATATTCGGAAGAACCTGCTCAAGTTCGACGACGTGATGAACGACCAGCGCAAGGTCGTTTACGAGCAGCGCCGCGACATCATGCGGGCGGAGGATCTGCACGAGACGATCGTCGACATGCGGCACGAGGTGATCGACGAACTCGTCGCTCGCACAATGCCCGAGAGAGCTCTGCCGGAGCAGTGGGACACCGACGCTCTCCACGAGGAATTGCTCCGGATCACGGGGATAGACTTCCCGGTGCAGGAGTGGGCGCGCGAGGAAGGCATCGCGGACGAAGAGATCAAGCACCGCATAAACGACGCGATCGACCGTCGGATGGCCGAAAAGGTCGCCAACTGGGGCCGCGACATGATGCGGTTCGCGGAGAAGAGCATCCTCCTGCAGTTGCTCGACCAGATCTGGAAGGAGCATCTGCTCAGCCTCGATCACCTTCGCCAGGGCATCGGGCTCCGCGCCTATGCCCAGAAAGACCCGCTGAACGAATACAAGTCCGAAGCGTTCGAGCTGTTCGACGCGATGCTGACACGGCTTCGCGAGGCGGTGACGGGGGCCCTCTGCCACCTGGAGATCCAGGCGGCACCCGCGCCACAGCCGTCGCCGGTCCAGCAGGAATCCTGGCGCGAGACCCGGGCGGATCCCGCTACGGCACCCGCATCGGGTCCGGCGGAAGCGTCTCGGGCCGCCGGGACCACCACGCTGGCGCGGGATCCCAACAGACCGGACACCTGGGGCAAGGTGGCGCGGAACGCCCCCTGCCCCTGCGGATCCGGCAAGAAGTACAAGCAATGTCACGGGCGATTCGCGTAGGGCGGTCAGCTGATCACGAATTCGTGAGCTGGGTGTCGGCGCCAACGTACACTGGTATTCTCTCCGGGTAGTCGACCTTCGAGCGGAGAGACTCATGAAAGCGATCTGGACCTATGCAGCGGTCGGGGGCTTCCTGCTTTCGCTGAGCGGTGCGGCGCTCGCGGACTGCGCCGGTCACGCCCAGCAGAGCGTCAAGGCCGACACGCCGATGACCGTGGCGAGCGCTCCCGCTTCCACCACCGATAAGGGCGACAGGAAGTAGGCGCCCGAAGGCATCGGGTTAGGATGCATCGGGTTAAAAGGAAAGGCGGCCACGCAGCCGCCTCTTCCAACGATGCCAGGCGCGCACGTCAGGCCGCCTGCTTGCGGCCCATCTGAAGGAACTTCTGTCGGCGGCCCCGCAGGAGATCGACTGCGGGCGTCGCCTCGAGATCCGCCAGCGCCGTCGCGATCGCCTCTCCAACGGCGGCGATCGTCGTGGCGGGGTTGCGATGCGCGCCGCCCAGAGGCTCGTGCACCACGCTGTCGATGATGCCGAAGCGAAGAAGATCCTGCGCCGTCAGCTTCAGCGCCTCCGCCGCATCCACCGTCTTGTCCGTGCTTCGCCAGAGAATCGACGCGCATCCTTCCGGCGAGATCACCGAATAGATCGAGTGTTCGAGCATGAGCACCTGGTTGGCGGTGGCGAAGGCCACCGCCCCACCCGAACCGCCCTCGCCGATGATGACCGACACCATCGGCACCCGCAGCGACAGGCAGCGCTCGATGCACCGGGCGATCGCCTCGGCCTGTCCCCGTTCCTCGGCCTCCACCCCCGGATAGGCGCCGGGGGTATCGACGAAGGTCAGGAGCGGTAACCTGAAGCGCTCCGCGAGATCCATCAGGCGTTGCGCCTTCCGGTACCCTTCGGGATGAGCCATGCCGAAATTGTGCTTCACACGGGATTCGGTGTCGTGGCCCTTTTCGTGCCCGATGACCACGACCGAGCGACCCTTGAACCGCCCGAGGCCGCCGACGACGGCGGCGTCCTCGCCGTAGAGCCGATCGCCACAAAGCGGCAGGAATTCGTCGATGAGCGCTGAGACATAGTCGCTGAAATGCGGGCGGCCGGGATGCCGGGCGACTTGGACCTTTTGCCAAGGCGTGAGCCTCGCATAGATCTGGCGCAGCTGCTTGTCGGCCTTTGCCTGCAGTTCGGCCACCTCGTCAGCGATGTTCAGATCGTCGGAACTGCCTAGATGGCGGAGCTCCTCGATCTTCGCCTCGAGCTCGAGGACCGACTTCTCGAATTCCAGCGGTGTCAGCATTCGCTTTTCCGATATGAGGCTTCAACGGCGGGAAGCAGGAGCCACGGTTGCTTGCCGCGCTTTGGCTCGAGTGTCAACGTCAGGCGACCGATACGTTCTACCGGTCGGCCAGCGGATGGCTCTCTTCCACGACCCTCCGCAGCCGCTCCTGCAGCACATGCGTGTAGATCTGTGTGGTGGAGATGTCCGCATGTCCCAGCATTTGCTGCAGGCTCCTGAGGTCGGCGCCGTGCTCGAGCAGATGCGTCGCGAACGAATGTCGCAGAACGTGCGGCGACACCCGTTCCGGCGAGATACCCGCCTCGATCGAGAGATGACGGAGGATCTGGCCCAGCCTCCGCCGCGTAAGATGGCCTTCGGCACCCCGTGAGGGAAACAGCCACGGCGA
>Ga0079224_100015354_pt1 | contig 10728 bp, 5 predicted proteins | sample Stecom2015_FD_80414 | JGI IMG/M metagenome (GOLD analysis project Ga0079224, IMG submission 80414) | Agricultural soil microbial communities from Utah to study Nitrogen management - Steer compost 2015 | ecosystem: Environmental > Terrestrial > Soil > Agricultural land | place: USA: Utah...
CAATGGCGCTTTGCAGATCCAGTACATTGCTGCGTGTTCGGGGCATGTCCTGCAAGCTGACGGTCGGTTCATGCAACATTGAAAAATCCGGATCGTCTACCGGCCCCAGGCGTTTGTCCTCGTCAAGCAAGGCCTGATTCAAACGGATGATAAAGTTGTAGAGATTGATATCATGTTTGACGAAGACGTGATCTCTCAGATCATCTATGGTCTCTGGCTCCAATGGGCTGGTCGACACCGGGGCTGGCGAGTTGGCTGCAATGAATGCCAGGATCTGGGATCCAAGATGAAAATGCCGCAGGATCAGCCAATTGGCTTGCGGGGATACGAAACGCTTGAGCCCCCATACCAGAATGCGATGCAGCAGGGCAGACTGGGCCCAGCGCCGTGGCAAAAACGTTTTGACGATCTGGATCAAAATAATGCATAAGCGGGCCAGCGGCCGTAAAAACGGCAACAGATATTGGCGCGAACTTGAACTGGAATCTTCCAGCCAGGCCTGCTTGACCACATCGGGAAGCGGGGTGCTTTGATCGAGGTAGGATGCCAGCCATGGGCTCGGGTCCTCAGGATTATGTTCTTTTTTCAGAAATTCAGGTTGGTCACTTGTCACGATTCGTACTCTTTTGCGTGATGAAATTGCATGAGATAAAGTGCAGCAGTGCGTCTGGCAGTATCAACGATCTGGCGCTCTGCACGACCACGTTTGTCGCAATCGAGCGCAAGTGACACGGCAACCAGCCAGCGTTGCAGATGATGCTGGTCATTATGGCCATGATATTCCAGAAACCGAAATGCGTCGGCTGGTAGCGGCAGGCTCGCCCGAAGCAAGGGCAGCAGGGCAGGGACAATTCGCTGTCCCGTTCCTTCAATAATGTAGATGGCGCCCAGTAGTCCGATGGGGTTTGCCGTATCGGCCAGACCATGCAAATAGGCATTCAGCGCTTCGCCGCCGGGGTTACGGCGTAGCGCATCAATATCAGCTACCGGGCCGCCCGCCTTGCGGTAGTCTGCAAAAAGAATCTGAAAATCATTTTGCTCTTCGCCCGCATGCAGGTTGATCAGGTCGGCCAGCGGCGCGTATTGTCCCGACAGCGACCCAGTAGCCTTGCGCATCCATTTGGTACCTTCGCGCACTTGCGGAATCCAGTGGGCCGTCCAGTTGATATAGTCCTGCGTGTCAAAGCGGCGTTCCCGTAATGCGCTGACAAGGGGCGTGCGCCAGACGCGGGAGCGGTAATCGTGCCAAATGGTGGCTAATTCCGTCAACAACGGGGCCAGGCCTTGGGGTGCCTGTGCCGGGTCGTGAGGCGGTCCGATCGCTTCGGCGTCCAGCGTGTTGGAAAGCTCCTGCGATCGGGCCTGGGTAGCCCCTGCGCCCTGGGTGGCTGCAACTGGCCCATCAGACACATACGCGTTGGCTGGCTGTGAGCGCAACAGCGTGTCCTGCTTTGGCGAATCGCTTGCAGTTTCTACTTCAAACAGCATATACGCGGTCATGAACCGGCCGGATTCGGGGACATAGCACAGGATCTGATCACCAGCAGCCAGCGTTTTGGTTTGCAGAAATTCAGCCAGCATGATCAGTATAGAGGCAGCGCCCGTATTGCCGCGCCACGCCAGATTACTGAACCAGCGCTCACGGGCAATCGACAAGCCCGCCTGGTCCAGCAGATCTTCGACCACCGGAATGAATTTTTCAGACGAATAATGGCACAGGAAATGGCGGATGCGTTCCGGATCAATCCATTTGTCACGCACCAGCTTAACGTATTCGTGAATACCGATATCGAACAGGTGTGGCAGCAGCCGAATGTCCTGTCGCAAAGCAAGGGCGCCATCCGCTTCGGCATCGGCCCAGGACGGATAGTCAAGGTGGCCACGCTGGCGATCGGCCGACAAGCCCAATTGCATGCAGACCGGATAATCCCCGGAGAACGAACGCTGGTGTATCCATTTGAGCCTGATGCGCAGTCCGGGCAAAATTGATGTACCTGATTGTTCCTGGCCCGACAGTAGCACGGCACCCGCGCCGTCGGACAACATCCAGCGCAGGAAATGCGCATCAAAATCGGCATCATAGCCACGAGAGGCGAACCGGGAACGCTTGAACAGGCGCGAGGGCATTTCGCTGGCCACGGCGATACCATGCGTGTGAGCGCCGGCCTGTATACCCTGGGCGACCGCCTGAATGGCCGCTACTCCTGCCGCACAGATACCGTGGATTGATACGGTTTCCATGGGCGGGGCTGACAACTGGCCCTGGATCATGTTGGCAAAACCCGGCATGAGCGCGTCGCCGCCGGACGAGCCGCTGGCAAGCAGCGAAATATCCGACAGGGTCAGCTGACCGCGCTGCAGGCAATCGGTCACCGCCGCAGATGCAAGCATGGCATTGGTGTGCGTTGTATTGCCTGCTGAATCGATCGCGTAATAGCGCTGCTTGATGCCGTTTTCAGCAAGAATGCGTTGCTTGATCCGGCCAGAGATGCGGTTAAGCGGTGCGATGTAGTCGTCCATGCGCTCGTTCCCTACCGGGTTTCCAGGGAGAAAGTAGCTGGCTTGCTGCAAAAAAACTTGGTCAAATTGGATAGGCATAATCAGGCCGTCAGGAAGTGGGCGGGGGCAGGTGGTCGGTGCGAGTGCACATCAGCGTTTGGCTACGAAAGTGTGGACTGAAAGTACCATTGACAAAGGTGCGCATCATATAATTGATTAGCCCGCGTTCAAGCAATGCAGGATGAATTTGGCTGCGATACTGATTCTTATGCAAGTGCGTCAGCATCGACCAGTGGGCGCGGGAATGTTCGTGATGCGCGGTGTGCAGGCCAATATTAAACAGAAGCGGGTTGACCCATCCTTCGAAATTACGGGCATAGGCTAATGGCAACGGCGTGTTGCGACTGTGCGCCGCGCCATCGGCATGGGCGTGCTGTAAATAGTTGGTAGCCAGTAACCAGTGCAGCCCATGCAACTGCGGAACAATGACAAGCAGCATGGTCTTGCCCGGGTTGATCGACAGCAGCAGTGTCCAGAGCAGAAGCCAGAGTGCGTACTGAAACAAGCAATAGCGCCACACGCCCGGTTGATGACGACGCAATCTTCCAAGCCAACGATAAATAGCCGGATACAGCACACCGAGTGCCTGAAATGGATGCAGCAGATAGCCGGGCAGGGTATTGGTATCGCCTGCAGCAAACCGATAGGTGCGTGCGATATCCCGTTCACTATGCTTATGCCGGTGATGATTGGCCACATGTGTTGGGAAGAAAACGCAACTCGGATGCCCTTGCAGGAGAGTGATGAGCAAATCTGTACAGCGATTGGCTCGTTTGCCATGCCACATGCGCAAATGGGTATGGTTATGATGGATAACGCCAACGCCCAGCGTCAGAAACAGCAGGATTGGATACAGCACTACAGACAAGCCATAGATCCATTGCCAAATCACGAGTGCCGGCAAGGCCAGCAGATACAGCAAGCTTTGCCAATCTCTGGCATATTTCAATCGAGGCAGACCGGATTGCCGTTGATTAATGGGCTCATTTTGAGAGCTTGATTGATTCAGCTGCAGCCTCATGTTGTGCCTGCATCCATCGAATCCGGCTGCTTGCGCTTTGTCAGTCGGTCAATAATAGCGCTTGCGGCATCGGCTTGAAGGCGTGTTCCGAACAGGCGGTCCATGAACGTGAACTGAAAACCGTAATTGCCGCTATAGCAAGCGTGATGCAAGTGATGCCTGCGGCTCGCAGCAAACCAATGAGCGTAAGACACGCCAGGAAAAAAATCATAATTGGCATGGCCAACGCAATTGAAAAACAGGCTGAACAGCGGAACAGAAAATAGCGCCCAGAAACTGAAGTCGTGTAAAAGCATGGGCAATAGAATGACGTTGCCCAACATGAGCGCTTCAATAGGATGAAAACTGTAGGTGGCAAACGGCGTGGTAACCACCGAACGGTGATGTGGTAAATGAAACCGGCGCAGCCCGCGGGTATGTAATAGCCTGTGATTGAACCAGAAATGGATGTCGTTCCAGATGGCAAGAATAAGAATCTCAAGGAATATCTGCCATCCGGAAGGACTTGGATCTAAAGAAGCCCAGCCCAGTTGGAGCAAGCCCCAGGGGAAAATCATGCCAATGCCGAAAATAAGTACAGACGAGCCAGACCAGGCAAGTTCATGGCGCAATTGGGCGGCAGTGACCGGGCGCGGGTCCAGAATGCGGCCAATACCCAGCGCTGGCAATAGATACCGGGTCAATATCCAAGTGATGCTACCGAAAACCAGGTAAATGCCGCCGAAAAATAGCAGCCCCCAAAGGATAACTTGCCATGCGGATAGCGATAGAAAGATTTGACCCATAATAATGCGACGCTAATTCTGTGGCTTGTTAAGGTAGTTTGTTGAGATCGCGTATGTATTTGAAAGCATAAGAACGCGTTGTTTTTTATGTTGCGATAATGATAGCCGGTATTGAGGCGTTTTGGTGCAATGCTGCAGGTTGCCATCGGCATATACGATATCGGAACACCAGGCAATGATAACTGGGCGACTAATGCGATCTTGGTTGGGTGATGTCGATTGTTTTGAATCTTTAAGCAAGGTGACGTTAGCTGTACGCTGGCATACGTAGTTTGAAGCAAAGTGCCAGGATACGCATTAAGAAGATTGGTATATGGGTTTTCTGATGGCTACGATAATGACGGCCAGAGTTCATATTTTGTTGATCTAATATTCGCATAATATATATTATGTAAAGTTACTGATTCGAATGGTTTTTGATCCACCGCCTGCTGATCCCGTATTGCTACCATTGCCCCAAAGCGTTTTTAGAAGCACTCCATGACAGCAACCTACCTGCTTTCACATTCACTGGACAGCCTGCAGATGGTTTTGAAGTACATATTCTTCCCTCTGATTTGAACGAGTCTATTCGTTCTTGCATATTCACGCTAATAAGTTAATTGGCTTTTGCTTAGGCGCTACTTTGGTCTGCGCGTTAGCGTTATGGAGGATGTGTCATGTCCAGTATTGATGCAGAGTGTCTTACGTCAGCACAAATGCAAGCACAATGCGCGTGACCGACCTTGATGGATTCGCGCCGCGAGCGTTCTCTATATGAAGATGCGTTGTATGGCGTCGCTCCCGAAACGGCGCCTCAGTATCCTTTTGTTTCATCGTCCGGGCGTTAAAGGCCTCTATCTGGCTGGTCAAACAACTTTTTCAGGTTACGGCATGTCTACAGCTGTCTGGTCGGGAATACTCGCGGCCAACGCCTTGATGCGGGACTAACTAACGCAGAGTTCCGGCACGCAAGGCCAATTCCAAAGTTTACTTGCAAGCTTCGCTGCCATTGCCCGGGCACACTTGAACGATCCATTCGGCGGGCGGGCATCTATCGCGCGCCGTCTCCTTTAAAAATGGGGCGCTTTCGTGCCGGTTTTCCACGGGTATTGACGCGCCGCCCCGCGGTCTGCGGTTTGATGAGTCGCGCGCGCCGCGCTTTGGTTCGCATAATGAACGGGTGCAAACGCCCGTTTTTACTTGGTAAAGCGCAATTTGATCCGCTGATACAAAAGTTTCAACTGAAATACTGTGTAAACATGCTACTATTTTTTCGTTTCGCCTGTTCTGTCTGTCGCTGCAGGCTATGCCGCCGTACTGGCGCCCTGTTTTTCAGCAAAGGTCCGATAAACAGACACAGCCGCACGGGGACGGTGAAGCGTCCCATCCCCTGCTCCGTTTTTTACTCGATGCCATGATTAAACCCGTCAGTATTTCACCCTTGGATATGCAGCGCCGCTTTATTCAGGCGCCGCTACTGACCTTGCTGATACTGCTTTTTCTTGCTATACCGCTTGCCGGGTGCTCGCCGGACGACAGCGCAAACACACCTGCCCCCAAGGCCGAAGGCCCGCCCGAAGTCGGCGTAGTCACGCTCAAATCGCAGCGCATCACCTTTACCACCGAATTGCCTGGACGCACCGTTGCCCCGGTCATCGCGCAAATCCGGCCCCAGGTTAACGGGATCATTAAAAAGCAGCTGTTCACCGAAGGCGCCCAGGTCAAGGCGGGACAGGTGCTTTATCAGCTGGATCCCGCTGTTTACGAAGCCGAGTACGCGGTAGCCCGGGCCAATGTGAAAAAAGCCGAATCGACCTATGCCAATGCCCGCACGGTCGCCAGGCGCAATCGGGAACTGGTGCGCATTGATGCAATCAGCGCGCAGATAAACGAAACATCGCAGGCCGAAGCGCAGCAGGCCGCAGCTGATCTTGCTGTGGCCAAAGCCCAGGAGCAGCGCGCCAGGATCAATCTGGACTATACCCGTATTGTCTCTCCCATTGACGGCTGGATCGAGCTCTCCAATGTCACACCAGGCGCGCTGGTCACCGCCAACCAGGATACCGCGCTCACCATTGTCCAGAAGCTGGATCCGCTCTATGTGCATATATCCCAGTCGTCTGCAGAATTATTGCAGTTGAAAGATGATATTGCGGCCGGGCGACTGCAGGCAACCGCAGAGAATGATGCAGTTATCCGCCTGCGCCTGGAAAACGGCCGCCTGTATCCCCACCAGGGCCGACTGACATTCAGCGGCGTTACCGTCAACCCAAGTACGGGCTCGATCACGCTGCGGGCCAGTGTGCCGAATCCGGACCGGGTATTGATGCCGGGCATGTACGTGCGCGCTGTATTGGACAACAACACCGGCGAGCAATCTGTTCTGGCGCCACAACAGGCGATCACCCGCAGACCGGATGCCAGTACGGTTGCCTTGGTGGTTGACGCCGACAATAAAATACAGGAACGCGCTGTCGTGGTCGGACGCGCGATCGGCGACAGCTGGCAGGTCCTGCAAGGGCTTGCGGCCGGCGACCGGGTTGTGATGACCGGTTCCCTGCATGTCCGGCCGGGCACGGCGGTGAAACCGGTCGAAACCACCAGTAAACCAGGTTAGGAACCGGCGAATGGCACAGTTTTTTATCAGCCGTCCGATTTTTGCCTGGGTGCTTTCCATCGTCATCATGCTTGCCGGGCTGGCTTCGATCCAGACCTTGCCGCTTGAGCAGTATCCAGATATTGCCCCACCCCGGGTCGCCATTACGGCAACCTATACCGGCGCATCTGCCAAGACCGTGGAAGACTCGGTGACCCAGGTCATTGAACAGCAATTGAAGGGGCTGGACAATCTGCTATACATGCGCAGCACCAGCAATGCGGCCGGACGGGCCCGGATCACGCTTACATTTGATGCCGGTACGAATATTGATGTCGCACAGATGCAGGTGCAAAATCGCCTGCAGCAGGCCATGTCGCGTCTGCCCCAGCAAGTGCAAAGCCGCGGCGTAACCGTTACCAAAGGCGGCGCAGCGTTTCTGATGATCGTGTCGCTCTACTCGGATGACGGCAGCGCGTCACCGGTGGACGTGGGAGACTACATCACAAGCAATCTTGTCGATGTGATCAGCCGGATCGACGGTGTGGGAGAAGTACAAACGCTGGGAACCGGATACGCCATGCGCATTTGGCTGGATCCGCGAAAACTGCAAAGCTATAACATGATGCCGGCCGATGTGACTGCGGCCATTCAAAAGCAGAATGTACAGGTCTCTGCAGGCCAGTTGGGTTCGCTGCCTGCTGTCAGCGGCCAGCAGTTGAACGCCACGATTACGGCGCGCAGCATGTTGCAGACTGAAGAAGATTTTCGCAATGTGGTCCTGCGAGTCGCGCCCGATGGCGCTATTGTGCGGATTAGTGATGTGGCCCGGGTTGAACTGGGCGCAGAGAATCTGACGATCCGCTCGGCGCTGGGTGGCTTGCCCGGCGCTGGTATGGGCATTATTACAGCAGACGGAGCCAACGCAGTTGAAGTGGCCCACCGGGTTCGCGCCAAACTGGCCGAACTCGAACCGTTTTTTCCCAATAACCTGAAGACCTTTATCGGCGTTGATTCCACGCCGTTTATCAGCGCCTCTATCGATGAGGTGGTGAAGGTGCTGCTTGAGGCCATGGTGCTGGTGGTGCTGGTGATTTATCTGTTTCTGCAGAACATTCGCGCTACGCTGATCCCTGCTATAGCGGTTCCCGTGGTGTTGCTTGGCGTTTTTGGCGTCCTGTCGATGGCCGGATTTTCGATCAATACCCTTACCCTATTTGGCATGGTCCTGGCCATCGGCCTGCTGGTGGATGATGCCATCGTGGTCGTGGAGAATGTGGAACGGGTCATGCACGAACAGGGACTGTCGCCACGCGAAGCGACCCGCAAGTCCATGCGTGAGATTACGCCGGCACTGGTCGGCATCACGCTTGTATTGTCAGCGGTATTCATTCCCATGGCGTTCTTTGGCGGATCCACGGGTGTCATCTACAGGCAGTTTTCCATCACCATTGTCTCGGCCATGGTGCTGTCGGTAACGGTGGCGCTTACGCTGACCCCGGCGCTGTGCGCCAGTTTGCTCAAACCGGTGAAAAAAGGCGAGCATATTGATCCGTCTTTTGCGCGCAAGGGTTTGTTCGGTTATCTGGATCGCTTTTTCGTGGGATTCAATCGCCGTTTTGACCGGACGGCAGACCGATATCAGACTACGGTGGCCGGCGTGGCCAAACGACCACGCCGTGGGCTGCTTATCTATGTGCTTATTGCGGTTGTGATGGCATTTCTGTTCTTGCGATTACCTACCTCCTTTCTGCCGCCTGAAGACCAGGGCGCGGTGCGATTGCAAGTGACCTTGCCTGCGGGAGCAACGGACGCGCGTCTGCAGCCGATCATGCGTCAGATTGAACAGTATTTTCTGAAACAACCGGATGTGCGTAGCATTACCAGTATTACCGGCAGAAGCGGTGACCAAAGCTCTGCGCGGGCTTATGTGATGCTCAAGGACTGGAGTTTGCGGCCTTTGCCGGAACAATCGTCTGCGGCCATCGCCAGAAAGGCCACCCGCGACCTGGCTCATATCCGCGATGCCCGCATTATTGCTACCCTGCCGCCTATCGTGCGCGGCCTGGGCTCCAGCTCGGGCTTTAACTTTTTTCTGCAGGATCTCAACGGCCTGGGTCACGACGCACTCGTACAAGCCAGTCGCGATGCATTGCGATTGCTTGGCGAGCGTACCGAATTGATGAACGTGCGCATTGACGCTCCTGAAGACACCGCGCAATTTGCCGTGAAAATAGACGATGCCCGTGCCGGCGCCTTTAGTCTGTCGACCGAGGCGATCGACAGTACTTTATCGACAGCCATGGGCGGAACTTATGTGAATGACTTCCTGGACCGTGGCCGGGTCAAGCGTGTCTATGTGCAGGGTGATGCGCCGTTTCGCATGTTGCCAAGCGACATCGATCAATGGCATGTGAGAAATACGCTGGGCCAGATGGTGCCTTTTCCGGCCTTCTCCAGCACAGACTGGACTTTTGGGTCACCGGAGCTGAGTCGCTACAACGGCAGTCCTAGTCTTGAATTTCAGGGGGATGCAGCACCTGGCGTAAGCTCGGGCGCCGCCATGCTGGCAGTCGAGGAGGTCTTGCAGCAAATGCCGGCAGGCATCGGCTTTGAATGGACTGGCGCGTCGCTGCAGGAGCGTATTTCAGGCGCGCAGGCGCCCCTGCTCTATGCTGTCTCCAGTCTGTTTGTCTTTTTATGCTTGGCCGCACTGTATGGAGGCTGGTCAGTGCCGTTCGCCATCATTCTGGTGGTCCCCATGGGGATTGTCGGCGCGCTGCTGGTTACGGCCTTGCGTGAGTTGCATAATGATGTCTTTTTCCAGGTGGGCCTGCTGACCACTGTGGGGTTGACTTCCAAGAACGCCATCCTGATTGTCGAGTTTGCCAAGCAATTACAGGAACGCGGACACACGGTTCTTGAAGCCACCTTGACCGCGGTGCGCCAACGCCTGCGTCCCATTCTGATGACTTCGCTGGCCTTTGGCTTCGGGGTATTGCCACTGGCCATTGGCACCGGCGCTGGCGCCGGTGGCCGTCACGCAATCGGTACAGCCGTGCTGGGCGGGATGATCGTTGGTACTGCGCTGAGCCTCTTTTTTGTGCCGCTGTTCTTTGTGCTTGTCCGCAGCTTCAGGCGCAAACGGCATTCGCATGACGATCATCCTGGCGCGCACGCTCCGGACCGACCTTCAGGCACGACAACATGACAACATTCACGCGCTCCCTGCGCAACTCGCTTGCCCTTGCCCTATTGATGTCGGGATTGACGGCCTGCGTCAATCTCGCGCCTGATTACCGGCAACCGGCCGCCCCGGTTGCCGGTACCTGGCCGCAGAATCCGGCAGCCGATGCCAGTTCTGCTCAGGCCGGAACAAACGATCTGGACTGGCTGACGTTTTTTACCGATGCGCGTCTGCGTGACGTTGTTCGTCTGGGCTTGCAACATAACCGGGATTTGCGCATTGCAACCCTGAATATTGAACGAGCCCGTGCGCAGTACGGCATTGCCCGCGCTGACGGACTGCCGGCAATCGGCGTGGATGCGCAAGCCAGCCGCAGCCGCACGCCGGCCAGTATCGCCAATTCCGGCGAGACGACTTTGTCATCCCGTTACACGGTTGACCTGGGGCTGACCAGCTATGAAATTGATTTTTTCGGGAAAATTCGCAACCTGAAGACAGCGGCGCTGCAGCGTTACCTGGCAGCGCAGGAGGCGCGACGTAGCGCCCAGATCAGCCTGGTCAGCGAAATAGCCGCTGCCTGGCTGCAACTTGAAGCAAC
>Ga0079224_100015355_pt1 | contig 10728 bp, 7 predicted proteins | sample Stecom2015_FD_80414 | JGI IMG/M metagenome (GOLD analysis project Ga0079224, IMG submission 80414) | Agricultural soil microbial communities from Utah to study Nitrogen management - Steer compost 2015 | ecosystem: Environmental > Terrestrial > Soil > Agricultural land | place: USA: Utah...
GGTCGCTGTCCATGGGCTGCTCCACGGACCGTGCCCCGGTGCTGGAGAACGCCGGGCCGCGCCGGCCGGGCATCGGCTGGGGGGGAAAGCACGCCACCGTGACCCCCCAGGGCGCCGGTTCGTCCTTCTTTCTCGGCGAGACCGTCCTGCACCGCGACCGGGCCCCGGACGTCCCCGCCACTGATCATTGCGGCACGTGCAGGCGCTGCATTGACGCGTGCCCCACGGATGCCATCACGCCCTACGGGGTGAACGGGTCCGCGTGCATCAGCTACTACACCATCGAGCTCAAGGAAGGCATTCCTGCGAGTGCCGGTGATTTCCGGAACTGGGCCTTCGGCTGCGACATCTGCCAGCAGGTATGCCCGTGGAACCGCTTCAGCACGCCGCACAAGGAACCCGATTTCGAACCCCTACCGAAGCTCATGGAACTCTCCGCGGAGGAATGGCACGGCATGACCGAAGTGCTTTTCGACGAGCTCTTTGAAGGCAGTCCGGTAAAGCGGACCAAATATGAAGGACTAAAGCGGAACCTGCGGTACCTGAACAAACGGGCTTGCAGCTAACAGCTTGGGGCCAGCCTATAGCTGTTAGCTACAAGCTCAGGCGCGCATGGTTTGCTTGAACACTTCCTGGATCACATCCTTGTACATGTGGCCGAAGGTGGCGAGGCACCAGGCCTTCAGCAGCAATTGGTCCCGGTCGCCCACCCATTTGGCGGCCTTTACGAGTTCTTTCCGGAACAAGCGCGGATCGAAACTTACTTTTTGGAGTACTTGTTGGCTTAGCTCGAGCATCTTCCTTCCATTCTCCATCATAATGGTTCTTGTTGCATATCGTTGGGAGGGAGCCCCAAACGTGGGTTGAAGATAGGTCGCGGACGAGCGGTTTACAACACGAAGGACGGGATCGTTGAGAACTTCGACGGGACCTGTGCAGGAGGCATTTTTACTGAACGGGCGCGGAACGCGATCAGTATGCAGCGGATGCGCGGCGCGCGTTCACGGCGTGAACTTGCGCTCTGTCACCTGCTTCACGGCGTACTGATCCGCGCCGCTTGTGCTGTACACATAAGCAACTATGGCGCAGTTGGTCGGCTCCAGCACGTTGGCGGGTAGCGGGTAGCTGAAGGCGAGCTCCAAGGTGTCGCCGGGTTGGGCCGAGGATGCGATAAGTTCTTCCCCCCAGGTGCTGTTCAATGCGGCGCGCAGCACATGGCGATGGTCATAGTGCTCCACATGGGTGTTCCCGTCCAGTTGCCAATCGATAACGTGGTCCTCGGTGAGATACAGGGTGAGGTTGTGCGGCCCGTTGAAAGCGCGCAGGATAGCGACCTTCACCGCGCCGCTGACCGTATTGCCCGCGTCGTTGTAGGTGAGGGGTTCCAGCCAGACGTCCATGTCGGCGGGTTGGTCGATCAAGTTGGCCACGGCACTGCTCCAACTGCCCATGGCCAGTCCGGAGGCACCCAGGTAGGGCACGCGGCTGACCAGCCCAGCAGGATAGAAATTGATGCCGAAGGTGGTCCGGTACTCGTTTCCGGCCGGGGTGCGGAAGTCGGTGGTGTAATTGGGTCCATTGGGTTCGGCAAAGTGCCCCATGTGGACGCCCACCACCACCAGCCGGTCACCGTAGATGCCCTTCAGCACTTCGGCTTGTTGGGCTGCGGCCGGGCAATTGGTGCATTGGAACCCGGTGCAGTCCTCCAGCAACACGTTGCGGGTGGTTGTGGAGCCACCGGGCAGCGCCGGCCCGGTCTCAACCAGTCCGGGGTTGTCGATCTGGTCGCACCCGAGCATAGCCAGCATCAGGAGGACGGGGAGCAGAGGGCGCATGGTCAGAAGGTTGTGGTGATGGAGGCGGCAAGTCCGTTGGCGGCGGGCACTACGCGGCATACACCGCCCACACAGAAGATGCCCGCGCGCTGGCGCCCGTAGCTGAACGAGAAGCGGGAGCCTCCGCGTATGTAGCCGAACGTGCCGATGGGATAATGTACCTCGTCCGTGGTGAGGGGGCCTCCGTAGTTGTACTGGTCCATCACCGCCACGAACCAGTGGGGACTAAAGGTGAATTCGGCCAGGGCAGTGGCCCAATGACCATGGTCCTGCTTGGTGCTGAGCTGCTGGAGTTCAAAGCGCACCGAGTTGCGGTCGCTGAAGTTGTGCAGCCCTTCCAGGATGAACATGTCGGCATAGACTACTGGATGGCCCGCTTCCCCCTGAACTACCTCAATGTCGTATACCAGGTTCATGTAGGTAAGTGCCAGTTCCCAGTTTGTGCTCAGCTTTTTCCGTACCTCAACATTGAAATCACTGAAGTAGGGACGCTGTCCCATGGTGAAGAACCTGGTCTCGTAACCGCGCAAGCGCACCGTGTCCTGCGGCAGGGCTGTGCTATCCAAGCTCCAGGCGCCGCTCCAGTTCAGGGTGAGCTTGGTGCCGTACTTACCGCCCAAGGGGCTTCCCCGTTTGAAGCGGTAGAAGACCTCCCCTTGGTAAGCCACCTCGCCATTCGCTTGGGTGGCATAAGGGTATAACGTAGCGGGCAGGTTGTAGCTGTGCTGCTTGGCCAGGGTGGGCAGGTAGGTGATGTTGAGGTCGAACAGGGTGGGCGCGTAGCGGTCGCTCTGGAACAGCATGTTGTCGTAGGTGTGTGCCCCGGCGCTGATGCCCAGGCCGCGCACACTGTAGGTGGCATTGGCCATCAATGCCTGCCCCGGCTTGTAGATGTTCCGGTTGCTGCCGTTGGGATCGTTGATCTTGTAGGCATATTCACTGTATAGGTCCCATTTGGCATTGGTGTAGCGTGCGCGCGCGGCCCACAGCCCCACGTTTTCCGGCAGCTGCAGCAAGGGGTCTTGGTCCGGTTGGAACTTGCTCACGAATGACCCGCCGATAGAAAGGTTGTTCCCCCGCTCCGCCAGTTGGGGGAAGAAGCGCGGGAAGGCCTCCACCAAGGAGACCTCCGCGTCGATCCCGCGCACGATGCCCGCGCCTTGCACGGTGCCGTTACTGAAGGCCAGGCGCTGGGTGCCGATGATGCCCTTGAGGTAAATGCCCGTGTCCGGATTGAATTTCACGCGCACGCCGTCCATGGCATTGTCCACCCCCAGGTAGCGTTCCTCATAGGCGCGAAAGGCCAGCCCCTGCCCGAATTGCTCGTAGAAGTTGCCTGCGGTCACTTCCAGACCATCCTTGCGGAAGGTGGCGTACCGGTATCCCAGGCCGGTGCCTTTGTAGGATTGGCCTGCCGGGTAGCCGAGCATGGCGGGTTCATAGCTCTCCAGGCGGATGCCCGCATCGAAATTGCCGGCCGCGTTCCGGAAGTTCAGGTTGGTCCACGCGTTGAGGCCGAAACTTGCCGGCGGCTTTTCCGCACCGATCGCTTCGTCGTCATTGTACAGTTGGCCATCCACGTTGAAGTTCCCATGGACCTGGCCGCCGCCTTGGGCCAGCAGGATAACCGGACAGGTGAGCAGGCCGAGTCCGAGTATGCATGCGCGGATCAGGCTGGATAGTGCAAAGTGCATGGAGCAGGTGGAGGATGACTCGGTAAAGGTAGGCGGGACGATGCGCCGCGAGGTCCAGGATGAAGGCAGCGGCCTGAGCGAACAAGCGGCGCGCGGCACTGGCTATTATATGCCTGCGGCCTTCTTCACCTCCCGGTACAGGAGGTGCTCATCGCCCGGCTCGTAGTTGTTGTGTTGCCATACGATATTCCCCTTGCCATCCACTAGGAAAGTATGGGGGATGTTGTTCACGTTGAGGGCGCGTTTCAGGTCCCCGTTCGGGTCGAGGAAGATCTCATAGTCCCAGGCCTGGCCGTTGATGTAGGGCTTCACGCGGTTCATGCTGCGAGTATCGTCGATGCTCACGGCCATCAGCTTCACCCCGGTCTCCTTCTGCCAATCCGGATATAGTTCGTGGATGGCATTGAGCTCGCGCTTGCAGGGCGCGCACCAGGTCGCCCAGAAGTTGATGATCATGGGTTTGCCATCGTTCTCCCAAGTGGCGGTGGATACCTTCTGCCCGTTCATGTTCTGCACGGTGACGGCAGGTAGTTTACCGGTTTGCGCAACCACGAGCAGTGGAAGTGCAAAGGACAGGGAGCAAAGCAGTTTCTTCATTTGTTTGTGTTGATATGCAGGACCGGGACAGGCATGTGCTCAAAGCCCGGGCCATAATGAAAGGCCGACGGAACACCTGATGATCCGTCGGCCTTTCCATTGGAGCTGTGCGTTATCGGACCACGTTGATGCGCTGGGTGGAGGTTATACCGTTCCCAACGAGGCGAACCAGGTACATGCCTGGCTGCACGCTTTCGAGACTGATCTGTTGCACTTGACCCGGCACGGAGAAGCTTAATGCCGTGCCCAGCACGCGCTCGCCCAGTGCATTGAACACCTCAACAGTGGCCGGCGAGGCCAGGGTGTTCCCATAGCGCAGGTGCAATTGGTCGGTGGCCGGGTTGGGCCAAATGCTCAGCAGTTCATTCGCCTGTTGTTCCTGGATGCCCACCGTAGGGGTAGCCGCAAAGGCGGCTTGAATGATCTCCTTCGTGGAGGTCTTCTGCAGGAAGGCCACCACCGAGATGCCGTCCACCGTGCCCCAGAGGTTGTTATTGCCTTGGGCCGGGGACCCTTCTATCAAGGTAAAGCTCTGATTGAACGTTTGCGGCTGGTCCGCCACCAAGGCAGGCATGGTAAGGCCGTTGCCATTGGGCAGCATCTTTCGCATGGCGAAATGATAATCCTTTTGGCTGGTGTATGCCGCTGGAAAGTGGTAGTAGTCCTCAATGATAGCGATGAAGGTCTTATAGCCCGTTCCGCTGAAGTGCGGGGTCACGTTGGCTGTCACGTTCACGGTGTTGCCCACCAGCGTGTACGAAACATCCATCGAGGCAAAAGATGGTTTTGCAAAGGCAGCGTTGAATTGGGCGGTGCTCGGGGGCCAGTTCATCGCCACGCCATCCAGGTAGGGGTCGGGGATCCCGCCTACGCCATAGAACCCCCGCCGGGTGTTTCCATCACCGTTATAGCTGGGGTCGTTCCCTGGGGAGGGCCAGTCCATTTGGTATTTCACGGCCGCCAAGTTGGACCCTTCCACGTTCGCATTCAGGTTGGCCAGCATGGGGTCGAAAGATGCATTGAGACTTGCGCAGGGTCCACAGGTGGAACTGGTGAATTCCTCCATAAGCGCTGTGCGTTGTGTGCTTTGAGTGGCCACACTCACGGTGGTCGTGATGCTGTCGTTGGTCGGATAGCCATCGGCTTCGCCGTTGGCCAGACCGACCCAAACTTGGATGGAATGCTGGCCGGGAGTAGCGTTCCATGGCGTGGGGTGGGTGAAGTTGTATTGGGCATTGGCGGCCACGTTCGCGGTAATCGTTTGTGTCTGCGCAGGGCCACCGTCCACGGCATAGCCCAACACGAACGACGTGATCGCGCTGGTGCCAAAATTCCTCATGGTACCGGTGATGTTCGTGTTGCCGGCCCCGACCATCTCGGCCAGATTGATGGTGTACATGGCCAGGTCGTTCGGAACCGGGGACCCGGCTTGGAACAATACTTGCCGGTTGGCGGTGAAGCTGGCATAGGATACCACGGTGGTGCCGTTCATGGTCACCGAATAGGTGCCGTTCCCATAGCTGCAGCAAATCCCATCGCCATACGAATCAATGATGGTGAAGACCACGGCACTTCCATCAGGAATGCACACGGACACGGGCGTTTGGGGGTAGCTGCCCGAGGAACCTTGCAGGGCGTAAGGTCCGCCACTCGCATACACCGGGGCGCCGCCTGGCCCTGTGAGCGACCACGTGGTTTCATCACCGTACCGGTCAGTGCTGATCGTGACGGTCACCTCGGATTGTCCTGCCGGGCAATCCGCAAAGGCGGTGCTGCCCAGCAACAGGAAAGCAGAAAGGAGTATGGGTGTTCTCATGGATGGGTATTTTAGAAGCAGGGTTGTGCTTTCGTTTGGAAGCTATCAAATGTATGTGCATAGGCCAAGGACCCAACCGAATAGCATCCTGACCCTTGGATTCCTTATTCGCAGTCCGGCCAAACGGCATGCCGATCCTGATCTGGACGACCCCGTATCTTTGTACGGATCGGCTATTTGTTGCTCAACGCACTCCCATGAAAGCACGCTACACGCTCCCGCTCTGGATCCTTGGCCTGGCACTCGCCACACACGCGCAAGTGGTCCCGGTTACCTTGTTCAATGCCAATGGCGATGAGGTCAACGGCACCAACCTGCAGGTTCAACAAGAACTCAATGGCGACATAGGGCAAATCCTGGTGCAGGCGCTGGATGTGCAGAACATCACCCCCACGCAACGCACCATTAACGTGAAGCGCTATGAGCTTACTGTGCTGCCAGGCTCCCAGAATTATTTCTGCTGGGGGGTATGCTACGATGCAGCCGAAGCGGCGGAGCGACCTTTCTGGGTCAGCCAACATCCTGTTGTGCTCAGCTCGGGGCAGATCAGCTCGAATTTTTACGGGGATTACAAACCCATGGGCAATCCCGGTACGGCCAGTTTCCGCTTTGTTTGGTTTGATATGGACAGCCCGAACGATAGCACTTGGGTGGACATCACATATACCGCGCTGGAACCGGCAGGCATCACAGAAACATCCGCAGTGCGCGGTTTTGCCGCCTTCCCCAACCCCTCGGTGGATGGCAGCATCAGCTTCAACTATGACCTTGCCCAGGCGGCTCCAGGCACACGGCTGGCGCTGTACAATATGCTGGGCGAGCGCAAGCTGGTGAAAGCCATCGGCGCGGCACAGGGCACGGTGAAGCTCGATGAGGGCGAGCTCTCCAGCGGCATATGGTTCGCCGTGCTGGAGCGCAACGGGAAGGCCTTGGCCACGCGTCGCATCGCGGTGGTCCGCTGAACCGGCCCCCGCACTTTTCTTGATCTGTTTCTGGCTGGCTTGGATAGGCCGGTTCCGGTCGATCCCATTTTTGGCCGCCGCAGGTGAGCCTACGGCGTCCCTCCATGGCCCGCAACGCGCACCTCGGCGATGCCGTAGCGAGAAGCGCGGGTGGGATCTGCAGCAGCTTTGAGGACCCGTGCGCTTGGTTTCGACCGGATTGCCAGGGGAAAATGCCCGGGTTCGGCACTTCCGCTTATTTTGCAGCCCTTTTGGCCAAATCCCCTCGCGCATAGTTCCACCTTTACCCCATTCCCCTCGCACCAAGCGGCGATGGGTGGACCCGAATGATAGAAAGCCTACGCGGCGAGATCGTGGAACGCAACCCCGCCCACGTGGTGATGGAGTGCAATGGTGTGGGGTACCTGGTGTTCATCACGGCGGACACCTACGGTAACCTGCCCCTTACGGGCGGGTGCAAGCTCTTCATCCATTACACGGTGAGCGTGGATGTGCGCAGTGGACTGAGCGAGCACAAGCTCTTTGGGTTCATGCAACCCGAGGAGCGCCATCTGTTCCGCCAGCTCATCAATGTGCAGGGGGTAAGCAGTATGATCGGCCTGGCCATACTGGGTGCGCGGCGGGCAAGCGACCTGCGCACGGCCATCATGATCGGGGATGAATCCACGCTGAAGGCGGTGAAGGGCATCGGCCCCAAGCTGGCCCAACGGATCGTGCAGGAATTGCGCGGAAAGCTCGTTACCGACCCTATTGAGCAGCTCGTGGGATCCGGTCCCGGCACAGGCAATACCCTGCGGGCCGAGGCGTTATCGGCCTTGATCTCCTTGGGGCTTGACCGGGCCAAGGCGGAACGTTCCCTGCAACGGGTGCTGGCGGACCGGGAGAGCGATCCACCGGAACTGGAGGAATTGATCAGGCTTACCCTGAAGAACAGCTGAGCACGCCCCCGCGCTACAGATGAACCGCCTCCGTCCGACCCTTTCGCTATTGCGCGCCATGGCCTTCCTGGCCTTGGTGATGGCCGGTGCGCTCCAGGCCCGGGCCAATGGCTTCATGGTCCTGGTGATGCAGGTGGACAGCCCGCAGATCGACCTCCATTACCCGATCATTGACCCGCCGGGAACGGGCGATGAAAATACCGGCACCATCGACCTGGGGGCGCCGGACAACGTGACCAACGATGTGGTGTATGACCCCATCACCGGGCAATACATCCTGCGGAGCCGGATCGGGGAGAACATCGACTACCGTCCGCCGCAGAGCATGTCCCTGGAGGAATACATGAACTATGACATGGAGCAATCCATGAAGACCTACTGGCTGGAGAAGAACCAAGAGGAGACCGAGCGTGCCGCGAAGGGATTGATCCCCAGCATCCAGGTGCGCAGCGAGGCCTTCTGCCGGATCTTCGGGGGATGCAACATCGATATCCGGCCACAGGGCAGTGCCGAGATCACCTTCGGGGTGAACACCAGCAAAACGGAGAACCCGCGCATTCCGGTGGACCAGCGGAAGATCACCACGTTCAACTTCGATCAGAAGATCCAGCTGAACCTGGTGGGCAACATTGGCACCAAGCTGAAGATCAACACCAGCTACAACACCGAGGCCACCTTCGATTTCGAGAACCAGGTGAAATTGAACTTCGCGGGCGACGAGGATGACATCATCCAGAAGCTCGAGGCGGGCAACGTAAGCCTGCCGCTCACCGGTCAGCTCATCCAGGGCAGCCAGAGCCTCTTCGGCCTGAAGACCGAGCTGCGCTTCGGGAAGCTCACGGCCACGGCCATCTTCAGCCAGGAGAAGGGCCAGCGGAAGAACATCGCCGTGGCGGGCGGCGCGCAGACCACCAACTTCGAGATCAAGGCCGACCAGTACGAGGCCAACAAGTACTACTTCCTGAGCCACTACTTCCGCGACAACTACGAGAATGCCTTGCGCACGCTGCCCACGGTGAACAGCGGCATACAGGTGACCAAGGTGGAGGTGTGGGTCACCAACACGCGGAGCGACTACACCAACAACCGCAACATCGTGGCCTTCACGGACCTCGGCGAGGATGCCAGCCCGGCCAGCGTGGCGGCCAACCGGGTGAGCGCTGCACTGGTGAACAACGGGCTGCTCACCGACGGCGCTGGCAACGCGGCCGCTAACAACGCCAACAGCCTGTACAACCTGGTGGCGAACAATGCGGGGATCCGCTCCTTCACGGCTTCGGCGGCCGCGCTGCAGATCCTCGGCCTTCAGGCCAGCAGGCATTTCGAAAAGCTCGAAAGCGCACGCTTGTTGACGCCGAATGAGTACACCATCAACGAGCGGCTGGGCTTCATCGGCCTCAACCAAAACCTCAACAACGACGAGGTACTCGCCGTGGCCTACCAGTACACCTTCCAAGGCCAGACCTTCCAAGTGGGTGAATTCAGTACCGATGGCATCGCGCCGCCGCAGGCCCTGATGCTGCGCCTGCTGAAGGCCACCATCACCGACCCGCGCCTGCCCCTGTGGGACCTGATGATGAAGAACGTGTACTCCTTGGGCGCGTTCCAAGTGAACCCCCAGGATTTCCGGTTGGAGCTGCTGTACAACAACCCCACCACGGGCGTGGACCTCAACTACATCCCGCGCCCGCCGATCGACCAGATCCCCCTCTTGCAAGCGCTGGGCTTGGACCGGCTGGACCAGCAGCTGGCACCGAACCCGGACGGCTGGTTCGACTTCGTGGACCAGGCGGCCACGCTGGGCGGCACCATCAACGCCCAGAACGGGCGCATCTTCTTCCCCGTCCTCGAACCCTTCGGCAGCTACCTCAACCGGCAGCTCATCGGCCCCAACCCGAGCAGTCCGGTCCAGGATTCCATCGTGCGGAAGAACATCGTGTTCCAGCAACTGTATGACAGCACGAAGACCGCTGCGGAGAACCTGCCCGAGCTCAACCGCTTCAAGATGAAGGGCAGCTTCAAGAGCGCCAGCAGCGACGTGATCAGCCTCAACTCGGTGAACATTCCGCAGGGGTCCGTGAGCGTGACCGCGGGCGGGGTGCGGCTGGTGGAGAACCAGGACTACACGGTGGACTATAACCTAGGCCGCGTAAAGATCCTCAACCAAGGCATCCTCGAAAGCGGCACGCCGATCAATGTGAGCCTGGAGAGCAACTCCCTCTTCAGCATACAGACCAAGACCTTGGCGGGCGCCCGCTTCGACTATAAGGTGAACAAGGACCTGGTGCTGGGCGGCACCATCATGAACCTATACGAGCGGCCGCTCACGCAGAAGGTGAATGTGGGCGACGAGCCGATCGCGAACACCATCGTGGGGCTGGACGCGAACTGGCGGAACGAAAGCGGATTGATCACCCGCCTGGTGGACAAGCTGCCCTTCTTTGACACGAAGGAAACCAGCTCCATCGATGCCAGTGCGGAGGCGGCCTACCTGATCCCTGGGCACAGCAAGGCCATCGGGAGCGCGGGCACCAGTTACATCGACGATTTCGAGGGCAGCGTGAGCAACATCGACATGCGCACGCACAGCCAATGGTTCATGGCGGCCACGCCCCATGGCCAGCCGGACCTGTTCCCCAACGGTGAGCTGATCAACAGCCTGAGCACCGGCTTCAAGCGCGCGCTGCTGGCCTGGTACGTGATCGACCCCCTGTTCTTCAACAACAACAACCTAAAGCCGCCCTTGCCCGACGGGTCGGACACGGACAACCGCTCGCGCGAAGTGCTGGAGCGCGAGGTGTTCCCCAACCGTCAGCAGGCCACGGGCACCCCGAGCAACATCCCCGTGCTTGATATGGCCTATTACCCCAGCGAGCGCGGGCCGTA
>Ga0079224_100015356_pt1 | contig 10727 bp, 4 predicted proteins | sample Stecom2015_FD_80414 | JGI IMG/M metagenome (GOLD analysis project Ga0079224, IMG submission 80414) | Agricultural soil microbial communities from Utah to study Nitrogen management - Steer compost 2015 | ecosystem: Environmental > Terrestrial > Soil > Agricultural land | place: USA: Utah...
CATCCACCTGCGGAGCTTCGGCCAGGATAAGCCCTGGAACGACCAGCAACGTCTGATCCATAATCCTTCGCAGTGGATACCCTACCTGAGGCGGTACAAACACTCCTTTCTGATACGCACGTGGGAAGGCCAGCGGATCAGGGAGATGATCGAGCGGGAATCGCTCCCGGTCATCGTAACGGGGGATTTCAACAGCACGGCGCACAATTACGTTTACCGTCAGATCAGCGAGAGCAAAAAGCTTCGGGATGCGTTCAAGGTGGCCGGGCGAAGCTGGGGCGGGACCTATCACTCTCGAATTCCGTTTGCCCGTATCGATTTTGTGCTCGTTTCGCCGGAATGGGATGTGGTGCATGCGGAGGTTCCGGCCGTCGAGCTTTCGGACCACCGGCCGCTGATGGTAAAGCTTCGGTGGCGCGAGTAGGGTGGAGCCCCATTAGCTCTCGTTAGGGGTACTGTAGAATACGTTAATTGAATAAAAAAGAGTATTTAATATATGAAACGACCTCGCCGCATTTCCCGCCCCGTCATGGTGGGACCCGTTCAGATTGGTGGCGGTGCGCCGATCTCCGTGCAGTCCATGACGATGTCAAAAACGCACGACGTGGCGGCAACGCTCGCCGAAGTGGAGGCGCTGGCTACAGCCGGGGCAGACATCGTCCGCGTGGCGGTGCCCCGTCCGGAAGATGCCGAAGCACTGCCGGACATCGTCCAGGGCTCCCGGGTGCCGATCGTCGCCGACATTCACTTCAATTACCAGTACGCCCTGAAGGCTATCGATGCGGGTGTGGCCAAGGTGCGGATCAATCCGGGCAACATCGGAAAGCCGGAGTGGGAGCGCGAAGTGCTGCTCGCGGCCAAAGAGAAGGGTATCCCGATCCGGATCGGGGTGAATTCTGGCTCGCTCGAACGGGACATCCTGGACAAGTACGGGTATCCGCAGCCCGAGGCGCTCTACGAGAGCGCCATGCGGCACATCGAGATCTGCACGAAAAACGGATTCGAGGACATCGTCGTCTCGGTCAAACACTCGGACGTGTTCTTCATGATCCAGGCGTACAAGCTGCTTGCGGAGCGGACGGACTACCCGCTCCACCTTGGGGTTACGGAGTCCGGTACTCTGCGGAGTGGATCGGTGAAGAGCTCGATCGGGATCGGGGCGCTGCTGGCCGAAGGGATCGGCGACACGATCCGGGTGTCGCTGACGACCGATTCGGTGAAGGAGGTGGAGCTCGGCCACGAAATCCTCAAGGCGCTCCGGCTGGGGCGGCCGGGGGTCAACATCATTGCATGCCCCACCTGTGGACGGCTGGAGGTGGACCTGATCAAAATCGCCGAGGAAGTGGAAACGGCGGTGCGCGCGCGTAACTTTACGAAAGACCTCAACGTCGCACTGATGGGTTGTGCGGTGAACGGTCCGGGCGAAGCGGCCGGTGCCGACCTCGGCGTGTCGTGCGGACGGGGCCGCGCACACCTGTTCAAGCACGGGAAGAACATTCGGACCGTGCCGGAAGACCAGATCGTCGAGGCGATCCTCGACACGATCGAAAACTGGGAGGACGAAGAGCCGGCGGCTGCATCGCCGGAGTGATGACGAATCGGTAGTTCACGACGCAGCCAAATCTATTCATCACGTAAACCGGAGCGTTCACCATGTCTCGTTCGGCCGGGATTGTAACGGGGCTCGTGGGTTTCATGCTGTTTCTTTTTGCTGTTGGCGGATGTGCTCCCCGGCCGATCGAGGAGCCGGCAGAACCGGTTGCGGAAGAGGATAGGATATGGCCTGAAACGGGTACCTGGGCGGCCGAAGAGCTGGCTCGGCTCACGCTCGAGCAAAAGGTATCGCAGCTCTTTTCGGTCCCGGCTTACGGCCGCTACACGAACATGGACGATCCGGAGGTTCGCAAGCTGCTGGACCTCGTTGAGCAGTTCGGCGTCGGCGGCATCATTTTCTTCCAGGGGGAACCGCACGCGCAGGCCGTGCTGGCCAATACGTTGCAGGAACGCGCCGACATCCCCCTTCTGATGTCTCAGGACATGGAATGGGGAGCCGGTATGCGCGTCGAGGGGGCGACGACGTTCCCGCGCACCATGGCGATCGGCGCTACCCGCAATCCCGAGCTGGCGTATGCGGCTGGATGGATCACCGCCACGGAGGCGCGGGCGCTCGGCGTGCGGCACATTTTCGCGCCGGTGGCCGACGTTAACAACAACCCGCTCAACCCGATCATCAACGTCCGCTCGTTCGGCGAGGACCCGGCGCTCGTGGCGGAGATGGTGAATGCATTTGTGCATGGCGTGCAGGATGCCGGCGCCATCGCCACGATCAAACATTTTCCGGGGCACGGGGACACGGCCACCGATTCGCACGCGGATTTGCCGATCCTGCCCTTCGGCCCCGAGCGGCTGGATACCCTCGAGCTGGTTCCTTTTCGGGCCGCCATAGCAAGCGGGGTCAAAAGTATCATGACGGGCCATCTGGCGCTGCCCCGGATCGAGCCCGATTCGACCGTCCCGGCGTCGCTCTCCCCCCGGATTTCGACGGATCTGCTTCGCGAAAAGCTCGGATTCGAGGGGCTCGTCGTGACCGACGCCCTCAACATGAGCGGCGTCACGAAAAATTTCGACACGGGTGAGATCGCCGTACGTGCTCTGCTTGCGGGTGCGGACATGCTGCTGATGTCAGAGGACCCTTACGCCGCACGGTCGGCGATACTCGATGCGGTCAGGGCAGGGCGGATCACGGAGGCGCGCATCGACGAATCCGTCATGCGGATTCTGAGGGCGAAAGAATGGCTGGGCTTACAGGACGACCGGTTGGTGGATCTTGAGCAAGTGAGCCGGCTGGTCGGCACCGTCGAACACCGCGTGGTAAGCGAGCACATCGCGCGCGAATCGCTCACGTTGCTCCGCAACGAGGGCGGGCTGTTGCCGCTGATCGGCAAGCCCCGGCAGATTCTGAATCTCACGCTCAGCGACAGCGACGACGAACAGGTCGGGCAGTACTTCGCCGAGCAGCTCCGCGCGTCCGGCGGCCGGAATGTGATCACCGCCCGCACAATCACGCCGGGGGTCAGTCAGGATGAGGTTGTAGCCGTCTTGAACGAGGTGGCCCGCCACGACGTCGTGGTAATCTCGGCCTTCGTATACGTCAGAGCGTGGACCGGTCGAATCAGCCTGGCGCCCGATCAGCAGGCGCTGATCCGGCAGGTCGTCCGAACGGGGAAGCCCGTCATCTTGATCTCTTTCGGTAATCCTTACATCATTACCGGCATCGAGCCGCCAGATACTTATCTGGCTGCGTACAGCGGCTCCGAGGCGTCGCAGAAGGCCGTTGCCCAGGCGCTCTTCGGGAAAAGCCCGGTACACGGCAGGCTGCCGATAGAGATCCCCGGGCTGTATGCATTCGGGGAGGGCATGGACCTCGAACAGGTGATCCCGAGGGAAGGCTATCCCGAAGAGATCGGGATGATCGGGGAGGAGATCGGCAGGATCGACTCGTTGATGATTGCGTCCATCGACAGCGGCGGGTTTCCGGGAGCGGCTTTGGCCGTCGGCCGTGACGGCGTGATCGTAACGCTCGACGGCTACGGGTACTCCACCTCCGAACGGGGGGCGGGGGGGACACCGGAGTCGGTGTTAGACCTGGCTGCGCTGACCAAAGTGATCGCGACCACCACGGCGGCCATGAAGCTCTTTGAAGAAGGCCGCCTCGACCTCGATGCTCCGGTAGTGCGGTATCTCCCCGCATTCGGGCAGAACGGCAAGGAGCGGGTGACGATACGTCAGCTGCTCACCCACACGTCCGGACTCATTCCCTTCCGGCCTTTCCACACCGAAGGTCTGACCGGCCGTAAAAAGGTGATCGACGCGATTATGGCCGAGCCGCTGATCTACGAGCCGGATACGGAATCTCGCTACAGCGATCTGGGGCTCATCACGCTTGCCCTGGTCATAGAGCGGATCACCGGGCGTGACTTTGGAAGCTACGTCCGGGAAGAGATCTTCGAACCGCTCGGTATGGTGTCGACGGGATTCCGTGGGGTGGGCGTGACCGATTCGACGATTGTGCCGACGGAGTACGACGCTACGTTCCGGAAGCGGCTCGTCCAGGGAGAGGTGCACGACGAGACCGCTTGGATTCTCGGAGGTACGGCCGGCCACGCCGGGTTGTTTTCGACGGCAGAGGACCTGGTCCGGTTTGCTTACATGCTGGCGAACGAGGGGCGATTCGGGGGGCAGCAATTCCTCAAAGCGGAGACGATCAGGCTTTTCACGACCCCCTTCGCACCGGATCTGCATACACGCGCCCTCGGGTGGGATTCGCGCAGCCCTGAAGGGTATTCATCGGCCGGCGCACTGTTCGGTCCGCGCAGCTTTGGCCATACAGGGTTTACCGGAACCTCGATCTGGATCGATCCGGATCAGCGGTTGTTCGTCATTTTACTGACCAACCGGGTTTATCCAACCCGGAATAATCAAGGCATCACGGCGGTCAGGCCACAAGTAGCAGATCTATCGTACGGCTCGATTGCCGGTTCACCCCGGCCGCTGCTCCTCGATCGCCTGAGCCGAACACGGTTGCTGACGGAAAGGGACTGATATGAAGGGAAAGGGTATTCGCGAGTGCCCATCTTGACGTGGATCGTCCGGATGCCTAAAATACCGTTCATTTTACGTTTGCCGTGCTCCGTGTAGTTCTCTTAGCCATTTATCCAGCGGAGAAAGGGGTAAGTACTTATGGCGGTAGACAAAAGGAAGGGAGTTGCCGCCGGAGCGGCCTTTCTGCTATTCATCATACTTGCCGGTTCGGCCGGGATGGCGCTCTCGAAGCGATACCCTTCGCAGCTGGCTACGGCTGCCGAAAGGACCATTTCTGAAAAAGATTTTCTCTCGCGCTACGGTGAGTTTCTGCTCAAGTTTGGTCTTCCCGACAATGCCGAGAGACGGCGCCAGTTTCTCGACAACCTGATCGACTATCACCTCGCCATCCAGGCCGCGTACGACGAAGGGATCGAGAAGACCGAAGCCTACCGTTTCCGGAAAGAGACGGTCGAACAAAAGCTGCTCGTTGACCTGTACGTCGAAAAAACGCTGTTCGACACGCTGGACGTCACGGAAAACGACCTCCGTGAGATGTTCGTCCGGATCAATACCTCGTTAAAAGCACGGCATCTGTATGCGCGTACCCGCGAGCGGGCCGACTCACTCTACGCGCGGCTCCAGCAGGGCGAGCGGTTCGAGGATCTGGCCCGGGAGGTCTTTGCCGACAGTGCGCTGGCAAACAGCGGCGGGTCGCTGGGCTATTTCGGCTTCGACGAGACGGACCCGGCGTTCGAGGAGGCGGCCTATAACCTGGAGGTTGGCGCCATCTCGAAGCCGGTTCGGACGGCCACCGGCTATTCGATCATTCAGGTTGAGGACCGGAAAGTGAATCCCGTCCTGACCGAGGCCGAATACGAGTCGAAAAAGGGCGGCATGCGCTGGTTGATTCTCGATAGAAAGCGACAGGAGGCCAGGTCGCGTTTTGCGCAGGAGTTGGCGCAGGAACTGAACCTCGAGTTTGACGAGGCGGCCCTCAATCGGCTTCTGGCTCAGATACAGGGGGAACTGCTCGTACCAGAAACGGAAATTGGGGACGCAGCTACGCTCGTTACCTTTGTGGCTGACGGCGAGCCCGTTACCTGGAACGTGGACGATTTCAGGACGCGAGCGCGCTATACGTCGGAGGAACAGCGTGCCGGCGTGACGGACGTGGAATCGTTGAAGAACATGATCTCCGGTCTGGCCGTTCGTGAAGTGATGTTGAGGCGCGCGCGGGAGCTCGACCTCAACGAGAGCCCGGCGTTCGATGAGCGGTTACAGAATGCGCTGGATGAATGGGTGTACGCCGAGGTTCGAAACCGATTCGAACGCGAAGTGGAGGTTCCTGAGGACTCCGTTCGCGCGCATTTCGAGGCGAATCGGGAGGCTTACGTGATCCCGGAGAAGGTGCAGGTTTCGGAGATCCTGCTCGAAACGAAGGCGGAAGCCGATCGCGTTAAGACGCTTCTCAGCGACTACTCCTTCTCGGAGCTGGCGAGACGCTACTCGATTCGTCCGGGTGCGGATGCCAGCGGGGGTAACCTCGGATTTGTCAGCCGGGAGCAGCTCGGCAGCCTTGCGGAATCCGTATTTTCCGCATCGGAAGGCGAGGTTCTGGGGCCGCTGGAAATTGCGGGGCGCTATGCTTTACTTGCCGTGGGCGAGCGGCAGGCGTCACGCCCGGCCCGGTTCGAAGAGGTTAGCGCCGAAATTGCGTCCTCGATGAAACCGCGGCTGGCACGTGAGACCTTCTACGCGTACCTGAAGCAGCTGCGCGATCGGTACGACGTTACGATGGACGAGCTCGCTCTGATGTCTCTCGATGTGGGGCTAAAATAAACAGAATAATGGTTTTCATGAGCAAATCGATACGGGTCAAATCTATCCTTTTGGTAGCTCTGCTGAGTCTGTTTGCTCCGGTTACGGTTTTTTCGCAGAGCGGCAAGATTGCCGGTCGGGTAACGGACGCGGCAACCGGCGATCCGCTACCCGGGGTCAACGTGATTATCGATGGGACCACGCTTGGCACGGCTACGGGTCCTGACGGTGACTACGTGATCATCGGCGTTCGCCCCGGCACGTACACCATAACGGCTTCCTTTATAGGATACACGACCCAGAAACGAGAAGACGTCCGGGTCAGCGTCGATCTGACGACCACCGTCGATTTTGAGCTGGGAGAGGAAGTGCTGGAGGGTGAGGAGATCGTCGTTACCGCAGAGTATGAAGTCGTCAGAAAAGACCTGACCAGCTCGGAATCTCGTGTGACGGCGGAGACGATAGAGATCTTGCCTGTGCAGGAGGTTGGCGACCTGCTGTCCGCTCAGGCCGGCGTAACGATGCGTGGTGGAGGCCTGCACATACGTGGCGGCCGGTCGAGCGAGGTGGCCTACTTCATCGACGGCGTGCGCGTGTCCGACGCCTACGACGGATCGATCTCTGTCGAAGTGGAAAACGACGCGATCGAAGAACTGCAGGTGATCTCGGGTACGTTCAACGCCGAGTATGGTCAGGCAATGTCCGGGATCATCAACGTCGTGACCAAGGAAGGTGGGCGGAGGCTGGGAGGCAGCTTCGAGGCCTACACGGGCAGCTACCTTCCCGACAAGGGAGAGGTAGGTGAGGACTTCCTCGTCGGTCGGAACCGTGAGCAATACGTCGTCGACGGCATCGAGTACCGAAATGCCGAACCCTTCGGTTACCTGCCTTTCAACGCCACGCACTACTACAACCTCCAGGGCACCCTTCACGGCCCACTCGTTTCGGATCGGCTCACGTTCCACACCTTCGTGCGGTACTTCACGAATGAAGGATGGTTGTACGGCGCCAATCTGTTCGACATTAATGGGCAGCGCGGTGACTCGTCGCTCGTACCGATGAACCCTTACGAAAAGCTCAGCGGCCAGACCAACCTGCGCTTCCGGCTCAACAACAACATGACGTTGAACGTGATCGCGTTGGCCTCGACGGCGGAAGGGCAATATTACGATCACTCGTGGCGATGGGCGCCCTCCGGGAGACCCACCTTCTACGACCGGGGATACAACGTGAATCTGAAGTTTACCCACACCCTGAGCGCGCGGTCGTTCTACACGCTGAATCTGGCCAGGTATTACACGGATTATAAACGGCACCTCTTTGAGGATCCATTTGACCCCCGGTATAACGATTTCCTGATCAACACACCGGATACCGTGGTGACCGGGGGACAGCGTTTTCTCCGTGGCGGTACGGACCTCCGGCGCTTCGAACGGAGCACGGTTGCCCACCTGTTGAAGTTTGACTTTACGAGGCAGTTTGGGAACCATCACCTCGTCAAATTCGGCGCGGAAGGCCGCCTCGACCAGCTGAAGCTCAGGGATTATGAGCTCATAGGGGCTCCTGATGCTGGCGAAGACGTACCGTTCATTCCGATCATTCCAGACTCGACCACCAGCCGCCACAACCGATTCGACGTCGACCCGCTGACGTTCAGCGGCTTCATTCAGGACAAGATTGAGTTTGAAACCTTCATCGTAAACGCCGGCCTGCGCTTCGACTGGTTCAACGCCCGGTCTCGCGTGCCCGCCGACCCGGAAGATCCGAACATTTACAACCCATTTAAGGACAAGAATCGATACCGCGACCTGAACGGAAACAATGATATCGATCCGGAAGAAAAGCGAGAGGACAACTTGAAGACGGTCGAAGAACGGGAGGCGTACTGGTGGAAAGAAACCACTCCCAAATTCCAGCTTTCTCCGAGGCTAGGGGTGGCCTATCCGATAACGGCTGAAGGGGTAATTCACTTCTCGTACGGACATTTCCTCCAGATTCCCACCTTCAACCGGTTGTTCGACAATTCGCTTTACAAGGTTACCACCGAGGGTACTCTCTTCGGTCCATTCGGCAATCCAGACCTGGCAGCCGAAAAAACCGTCATGTACGAGCTGGGACTCCAGCAGGGGATTGGAGACTTCCTCGTGGACCTAACCGGGTTCTATCGGGATGTCCGGAACTGGGTCTCGACGTCCGTACCCATTGAATCGGAGCTGGCGGGTACCGCATACGTCATTTATGCCAACCGTGACTATTCGAACGTCCGCGGCGTGACGCTCAAGCTGTCGAAACGGTTCTCCAACCACTACTCGTTCGACGTTAACTACACGTTCCAGGTGGCGGAGGGGTCCAATTCATCGCCTGACGAAGAGTTTTTCTCTCGTCAGAACAACGAGCAACCCACGATAGCGTTGCTGCCGCTCAACTGGGATCAGCGGCACACGGCGTCGGCGTCGATTTTGGTTGGAGGAAGCGGCTGGGGCATCTCGACGTTGACTCGGTTCGGATCAGGCTACCCGTACACGCCATTCTTCGGCCAGGCCGAAACGCGCGGGCAGAACGTCACGAGCAACTTCCCGCGCAACAGCCGGCGCATCGCGCCGACGCTCGACGTCGACCTCTACGCCTTCAAGGACTTCGACCTGGGTCCGATCAGTCCACGCGTATTCGTGCAGGTTTACAACGCCCTGGACCGGGGGAACGAGGAGAATGTGTTTGCCGATACGGGGGCGCCGGACGTGACGATCGAGCAGAAGCGCATCGGCGCCTTCGACCCGGGATGGTTCGTCCGGCCGGATTTCTACGCGGAGCCCCGGCGAATCCAGATCGGGATGGACATTCGATTCTGACGGTCCCCGGCACGTCAACTTGCTTCATCACAAATGAATTTATCCGCAATGAGCAGTCGCATGTTTGATCGAACGGCCGCAGCGGCATTTTTACTTCTACTATTTATTCCACTCGCTTTCACACGGGTCTACGCTCAGGGACAGATTGATCGCAATCACGAGCCGAGCAAGGAGCGCGTCAGTGTCTTCGAACGGCTCAAGGGCGACATCGACGGGAATAACCTGCGGGCAACCATTTTTAACACCGGACTGACTGGTCGAACGGGGGCCGTTCCGGGGGAGATACCCTACGAATGGCCCAAAAATACGCGCCGGCACTACATCGCCCTGACGGGTTTGTTTGTTGGGGCAGAAGTGATTGGGGAAAACGGCCAGCCTACCTGGCTGGTGGATCTTCCGCGATTCCGCAACAACCCCAACCAGGAGAACGTGTCGTGGTCGTTCGAACCGATACCGGGATACGCAAATACCAGTATCGAATCTAAAACCATTGCCCGTTCGGACGATCCGAATACCTGGCCGAACTGCTGGCCGGACAAGATGGACGACCCGATCGACGCCGGTTGGTGCGGCTCGTGGAATGGTTTTTTCGGCAAAGACGTATTCAATGCCGACCAGGAGCTCTACTACAAAATGGGTGACGACACGTACGGCAGGCATCCGTACTATCCGGACACCACCGATCTTACCCGGCGTGGACTCGGCCTGATCGTGGAGACGCGCGTGCTGGCGTGGAGCCAGGTCCTCATCAACGACGTGCTCTTCGTCATCCACAACGTCAAAAACGACGGTACGAAGGATCTCGACAAGGTCGGTGTGACGCTCTGGCTTGCGGACCTCGTAGGTGGTGACGGCGACTCGTCGGACGACATGCCGTTCTACGACCTCCTCGAGGACGTCGCATTTATGACGGACCTGGACGGCATCGGGAATCCCCAGTTCCAGAACACGCCGGTTGGGGCGGCTGCCGCCGTATTCCTCGAGACACCCGGTAATGCCGTCGATCGCATCGACAACGACGGTGATGGAACGACGGGGGATGACGTTACGGTAGCCGTCGGCGAGCCCGGGAGCCCGGTGATCACCGCCGAGATGCTGGAAGGGGAGAATCCGACGAACGGGATCGACGACAACGGCAACGGGCTGATCGACGAGAACGAGACGCACGTACCCTTTGCGGCGGGACCCGGCCAGATTGCTCAAAAGGGTGTCGGATACGCCGATTACATCGACAATGATGGAGACGGTGAGGCGAATAGCCCGGTGGTGACGCAGGAAATGATTTCGGCTGCCGCCGGAGATCGCTGGCACCGGTGGCCACCCAATCCGAACCTCGCCGCGGGTGAGCGGGTCCACCTGATCGGTGTCGGGACGGAAGACCTTGGGGCAGGGTTCAAGGACGGCGTGGACAACGACAACTCGTGCGACAATCCCGGCCTAATCCTGAGTGAGCCGGGATCTCCCAAGGTGACTCAG
>Ga0079224_100015357_pt1 | contig 10727 bp, 8 predicted proteins | sample Stecom2015_FD_80414 | JGI IMG/M metagenome (GOLD analysis project Ga0079224, IMG submission 80414) | Agricultural soil microbial communities from Utah to study Nitrogen management - Steer compost 2015 | ecosystem: Environmental > Terrestrial > Soil > Agricultural land | place: USA: Utah...
CAGCGATCAGTCCGGGGTTGGAGACGACCCGACTGAAGTGTAGCCCCAACGCCAGCGCAGACGCGAGCAGACCGAGGATGAGGGCAGCTCCGAGCTGAAAGTGCGTCAGCACGTTGGCCCCGGCAGCCGCAGTGAAGGCTCGCTTGTTGAGATCCTGGCCGACCGATTCCTGGATGTCCGTGAGCGCGATGAGCTCGGCCCGCAGATCTTCAAAGGCCTTGCGGATGGCGCCGTCGTAGCTCACGTCTCGGCCGGCCGCGAGCTCGGCGAGCAGGGCCTGTTCGAGGCCCGTGTAGTGGTCCAGCTGCGCCCTGAATTCGTCCAAGAGTTCGCTCTCGTCTTCGACCAGATAGGTCCGCTCGATCTCTGCGAGGCTCGCGGCGATTCCCCCATCGAGCCGGCCCAGCTCGTAGTGCACCTGCGCCAGCTCGAGCTCGCCGTGGTCGAGCAGGTGCTCCTCGAGCACGAGCCGCCGAGTGTGCACCTGATCGCCGAGGTGAAACAGCGACGTGGCGGGCACCAGGCGATCGTCGTGCATGGATGCGCAGGAGTCCTCGATCACCTGCATGTATGACCGCTCCCATACCAGGCTGCCGAGGATCAGCAACATGAAGACGCCGAGCAACATCGCAAGCCGATGCCGCCGCAGGCGCTCCATCGAAGACTCGAGTGTCATCATTGTTCGAGGATAGCAGGCGTGGTCGATCACTTGGCGGCAAAACCTGCGACAGCCGGCCGTCATTGCGAAGCGGCGGCGGGCACGACGGACGCGTTGTTGTTGTCGTTGCGCTCGTGCGGGAGCTTGCGGCTGAGCTTGGCGATTCGGGCGAACGCCCGCGCGATCGTGCGTGGCCACGACTCCTGCCGATACTCGACACCGTGGGCCTCGCACGCGGCCCGGACCTCGGGCGCGACCTCCCGCAGGCGGTTGGTCGGCAGGCTCGGAAACAGGTGATGCTCGATCTGCCGATCGAGCGCGCCGCAAAACAGCGAGAGCAGCCACGGGACCGAAAAATTGTTGGTCGCCTCGACCTGCATCGCGTAGCGCTGGCCCTTGCTGGTCGGCACCATGCCCTCGGGATACGAGGCCGTCTGCTCGCCGACGTGGCCGCAGTAGATCGTCAGGCCCGAGTAGATGTCGCGCAGCTTCTCGGCCAGCCAGTTGCCGAGCAGGCTCTTGGCGAACACCCACGGGCCCAGCCACCAGCCGAACACGGCGGTCGCCGCCGCCGGCCACAGCAGGTACTCCCGGGCGTAGTAGGGGATGATCTTGCGCAGCGCCCGGCGGTGCGCGTCGCGGATCGACGCGGGCGAGCGATCCTCGATGAAGTCGAACCCGCCGCGGCCGTTGCCGGTCCACACGTCGGTGACACCCGTGAAGTGCAGGTTCATCAAGAACGTGAAATTGGGGATCAGCACCAAGACCGTGAACGGGACCTGAAAGTAATGGGCGAAATTGTGGGGCGTGTCCGGGGTCAGGCGGACCGGGCCGAAGTGAATGTCGGGGTCGTGGCCGGCCACGTTGGTGAGCCCGTGGTGGCGGCCGTTGTGCCCGCGCAGCCACGATTGCTCGTCGATCGGGATCTGCCAGCGGTGCGCGGCCGAGTGAAATTTGCCCGCGCCCTCGATCCGGTTGAACGCGCCGTGCAGGGCGGTGTGGCCGATCTCGGTCGCCTGCAATTGCTTGTAGGCCCACAGCGAGAGCACGCCGGTCGCAAACAGGATCGGCCCGGGGCTGACCGCGATCAGCGTGCGACCGACCAGCTCGGCGACCCGCGAGATCCGGTCGACGCGGCGGATGTAGTCGAGATCGTCCTGGCCGACGCGGGCCCTGGCGTTGCGGTGGATCTCGTCGATCGCAGCGGCAAACGAGGAGTCGCGGGCCGTCTCGGAGGCCCAGGAGGTGGGTGGTGAGACATCGTTCACTGCGACATCAATAACCGTGACAGTGTTTGCTGTCAAGTTATAATTCGCTGCGGACGCGCCGGCGCCCCGGATCCGGCTCGCGACCGCGGGTAACCGCCCCGTCCTCGGTCCGTACCCACAGCTTGTCCCTGCAAACCCACGCCCCTATCCTCGGCGCCGCATGAGCGAGACCCACCGCAAAGTCATCATCCTCGGCTCTGGTCCGGCCGGTTACACGGCGGCGATCTACTCGGCGCGCGCCAACCTGTCGCCGCTGATGATCACGGGCAACGAGCCCGGTGGGCAGCTGATGACCACCACCGACGTCGAGAACTATCCGGGCTACCCCAAGGGCGTGACCGGACCCGACATGATGGAGGATCTGCGGACCCAGGCCGAGCGCTTCGGGACCGAGATCCACTACGACATGGCGGTCGAGGTCGAGCTCGGGCAGCGGCCGTTTCGGATCCGGGTCGACGGCGGCGAGCTGTTCACCTGCGACGCGTTGATCATCTCGACCGGCGCGGCCGCCAAGTACCTCGGGCTACCGAGCGAGCAGCGGCTGATGAACCGGGGCGTGACCGCCTGCGCGACCTGTGACGGGCACTTCTTCGCCGGTCAGGACGTCGCGGTGGTCGGCGGCGGCGACACGGCGATGGAGGAGGCCCAGTACCTCACGCGGATGTGCAACAAGGTCCACCTGATCCACCGCCGCGACGAGTTCCGCGCCAGCCAGATCATGCAGAAGCGGACCTTCGAAAACCCGAAGATCGAGATCCACTGGAACCGCACGGTCGAGGAGGTGCTCGGGCAGGATCGGGTGGCCGGGCTGCGGCTGCGCAGCACCGTCGACGGTAGCGAGGAGCAGCTGACGGTCACCGGGTTGTTCCTGGCGATCGGCCACGTGCCCAACTCGCGGATCTTCGAGGGCCAGCTCGACATGGACGAGGTCGGCTACCTCAAGGTCGCGCCCGGCAGCACCCGGACCAAGATCCCCGGGGTGTTCGCGGCCGGGGACGTGGCCGACAAGATCTACCGACAGGCGGTCACGGCCGCGGGAACCGGCTGCATGGCGGCGATCGACGCGGAGCGCTGGCTGGCCGAGCACTCGTAGCGCGGGAAAATTTCCCGCTCGGGCCCGCTCTTCGCTACCCTTCCGGCGATGACGTCGGGCCTCGAAGAGTTCGGTATCGTCGATGACGACGCGCCCATTGCCAAGGCCAAGGAAATGACCCAGGGCAAGCCGGTCGAGGCCAAGCATCTGCGTACCGATCCGGCGACCATCAAGAAGGCGCTCGAGGAGATCTCGCTGTTCACCGGGCTGCTGCCGACCCACCTCGATCGGATCGCCAAGCTCGCGCGCGAGTACGAGTACAAGAAGAACGACTTCGTGTTCAAGCACGGCGACGAAGGCGACGGTCTATACCTGGTGCTCGACGGGGCGATCCGGATCTCCCGCAACATGGGCGGGATGGGCGAGGAGGCGCTCGCGGTCCTGCGTCAGGGCCAGCACTTCGGCGAGATGTCGCTGATCGACGACGACGTCCCACGCTCGGCCGACGCGCTGTGCCACGAGAACGCCCGGCTGCTCAAGCTGCCCAAGCACGACCTGCGCGACCTCATGTTCGTCGATCGCGAGCTGGCCTACGAGCTGCTCTGGCGGTTCGTGCGAGGGCTGAGCTCGCGGCTGCGGGACTCCAACGATCGCCTGATGATGCTGACCGCCACGTCCAAGTTTTGAGACCCCCACCGGGGGTCACCACGCTCGGTCGAAGTCTACGAGCCCAAGAGAGCGAGCGAAGCGAGCGGCGCGAACGAAAGCGGCCGCGGGGGGCCGAACTAAAGCTCCGGTATCCCCTCTTCGCGGCTGAACAGCACGCCCCAGGTCGCGGCGACCTCGAGCTCGCGCCTCGACTCCAACAGGCGGTGCTCTCGCTCCTCCCGTGGTGTCAAGACCCAGCCGATCAAGAACAAGGGCATGAAAAACGGGACGAGCAGCAAAGCCATTTGATCAAGCTAGCGCACGTGGCGAGGCCGACAACTCGGCGCTCGCGGCGAGCGAGCGTGTCCGAGTCGACGAGCTCGTTTGGCTTGCTGTAGCCTGGTGACACTGATGCGCAGCTGGAGCCTGTCCGATCTGGCGCTCGCACGGCCGGTCACGATCGCGATGGTGCTGGTCGCGATGTTCCTGCTCGGCAGCATCGCGGTCACCCAGCTGCCGCTCGCGTTCCTGCCGGCCGCCTCGATCTCGCGGGTGCAGGTCCGTGTCAACGTCACCACGACCTCGCCGGAGGTGCTCGAGCGCGACGTGATCCGGCCGCTCGAGGAGGCGGTCGCCGGGGTCCGGGATCTCGACACCATGCGGGTGTCGAGCGGCTCCTGGGGCGTGCGGATGATGCTGGAGTTTCAGCCCAACACCGACATCGACGCGCGCAAGCTCGAGCTGCGCGAGCGGATCGATCGGACCCGGGCGCTGCTGCCCAGCTCGGTGCAAAACATCGAGCTGGTCTCGACCCAGGGTACCGCCGACGAGCCGATCATGCGGGTGCGGATCGCCAGCGACAAGAACCTCGATGGCGAGTACTACCTGATCCAGCGACAGGTCGTGCGGGCGATCGAGCGGATCGACGGAGTCGCGAGCGTCGAGCTCGAGGGCGTCGAGCCGCACGAGCTGGAGGTCGCGCTCGATCTCGACGCGGCTCGCAGCCACGGGATCGCGCTGGGCGACGTCGGCAACGCGGTCCGGCAGTCGCAGCGCGGGCGCAGCCTCGGGACTTTGCGCCGCGACACTCGTGACACCGGGGTCCGCAGCCCGGGCGCGCCCGCCGAGGCCGAGCACTTCGCGGCGCTGCCGATCGAGCGCGGCGCCGGGCGACCGGCGACCGGCACCACGATCGTCGCCAACTCGCTCGACGGTGAGGCCGAGCCGGGCGTGGTGATCAGCGAGCGCGGGGTCTCGTTCTCGCGGCTGGGCGAGCTGGCCCGGGTCGAGCTGCACGCCAAGGAGCAGCGCAGCGGAAGCCGGCTCAACGGGCGCCCGGCGATCAACCTGGAGGTGTTCGCCGACGCCGGCGCGAGCCCGGTCGAGGTCTCGGCCGAGGTCCGTGAAGTGGTCGAGTCGCTGCGCGGGGATCCGAGCCTCGGCGGCGTCGAGGTGGCGGTGTTCGAGGATCAGGGCACGATCATCCTCGAGACCCTCGGCGACCTCCGCGACACCGGGATCTACGGCGGGCTGATCGGCATGGTCGTGCTGTTCGGGTTCCTGCACCGCTGGCGGACCACGATCGTCGCCTCGCTGTGCGTGCCGCTCAGCGTGCTCGCGGCCTGCGGGGTGCTGTTCCTGCGCGGGGGCGACCTCAACTGCATCGTGCTGCTCGGGCTGGTGCTCGGGGTCGGGATGCTGATCGACAACGCGGTGGTGATCGTCGAGTCGATCCAGCTGCACCTGCAGCGGGGCGAGAGCGCGTTTGCGGCGGCCAAGCAGGGCGCCCGCGACGTCGGGCTCGCGACCGTGGCGTCGACGATGTCGAGCGTGATCGTGTTCCTGCCGATGATCATCGGCGGCGGCGGCAAGAGCAACATGTACACGTACATGCGGCCGCTCGGGGCCACGTTCGTGACCGCCCTGATCGCCAGCTTGTTGGTCTCGCAGCTGCTGGTGCCGTTGTTGATGTCGGTCGAGCTCCCGGCCCGCTGGCGCGAGAAAAAGCCGGCTCGCAACCTGGTGCTCGAGCCGATCGCTCGGTTCTACGCGCGGTTCGTGAGCTGGACGATCGGCCACCCGCGGCTGACCTTGCTGATCGGCGTGTGCCTGTGCGCGTCGGCGGTGTACCCGGCCAAGAACATGCAGATCGACATGGGCATGGGCGAGAAGATGGTCGCGATGCCGATCCGCCTGGAGCTGACCGGCAGCCGCGACTTCGAGGACGTCGAGCAGCGGGTGATGGTCGCCGAGAAAGCCCTGCTCGATCGCAAGGACCAGCTCGGCATCGAGACCCTGACCTGCCGGTTCCGCGACTGGGGTGCCTGGTGCGACGCGTTCCCGGGCGCCGACATCGAGTCCGAGCAGGACATGTCCAACTTCAAGCAGCGGATCAGCGACGCGCTGCCCGAGCAGCCCGGGGTCCGCTACCACGTCGGCCAGCGCGACGGCTGGTGGATGGACAACCGCGACCCGCGGGAGGTGCAGTTCGTGCTCCGCGGCGAGGACATGGCGACCCTGTTCGAGCTGTCCGAGCGCTTCGCCGAGCACCTCGCCGCGCGGCTGCCCAAGGGCGATCCCGACAACCCGGAGGCCGGCGGCTACGACACGATCACCGGGCCCTTCAACGAGGGCAACCAGGAGCTGCACATTCAGCTCGACGGCGATCGGTTACGGAGGCTCGGGCTGCGGGCCGACGACGTCGCGCAGATGGTCTCGCTCGCGTTCGAGGGCGTGCCGCTCGGCCGCATCAGCGGGCCCGAGGGCGAGGTCGAATTGCGGCTGGCGACGGGCTCGCTGCGCGAGCCGGCCGGGGGCTCCAAAAACCAGCAGGGTCCGGGCCTGGCCGAGCTCGAGGATCTCCGCATTCCGCTGCCCAAGTCGACCCAGAGCGGCGCGACCGAGGTCCCGCTCGCCTCGCTGGCGACCATCGAGCTGGCTCGCAGCCCGTGGTGGGTTCAGCGGGTCGATCGCCACACCGAGGTCCGCATGAAGGTGCGGTTCTTCTCGCCCGATCGCGAGGCCAACAACGCGGCCATCGAGCAGGCCAAGCAGGGCTTCGCGCTGCCCGAGGGCTACACCTTCGGCGAGGGCTTTCGCTGGGGCCGCGACGAGGGCGACATGCTCGAGCTGGCGATCAACCTCGGCCTGTGCCTGATCCTGGTCTATGCAGTGATGGCCTCGCTGTTCGAGAGCTTCCTGCAGCCCGGCGCGATCCTGGTGACCGGCTTGCTCGGCTGCTTCGGCGCGCCATGGGCGATGTGGGCGACGCAGACCACATTTGATCTGGTCGCGATGATCGGCCTGTTCATCCTGATCGGCATCATCGTCAACAACGGGATCATGCTGGTCGACAAGGTCACGCAATTGCGGGCGCTCGGGGTCATGCGCGACGATGCGCTGGCTCAGGCCGGCCGCGATCGCCTGCGACCGGTCTTGATGACCGCGTTCACGACCATCTTCGGGCTGGTGCCGATGCTGATCCACCACCCGACCCTGGCCGGGGTCTATTATCACTCGATTGCGATCATCATCGCCGCCGGGCTCGCGACCAGCACGGTGATGACGCTGGTGTTTTTGCCGTCGGCGTATGTGCTGGTCGAGAATTTCGCGCTGACGGCCGGCAAGGCCTGGCGGTGGGTCAACCGGCGGCGGATACTCGAGCGGTGACCGACGCTCCACCGACCACCGCGGTGCGCATCGACAAGTGGCTGTGGGCCGCGCGGATGTTCAAGACCCGCTCGGCGGCCTCGACCGCGTGCACGGCCGGGCACGTGAAGATCGACGGCGAGTCGGTCAAGGCCAGCAAGACCGTCAAGCCGGGCGATCGGATCGACGTGCTGACGCCCGGCGGCGCGCGGAACCTCGAGGTCGTCGCGCTCGGCGACCGCCGCGGCTCGGCCACGGTCGCGCAGACGCTCTACGTCGATCACACGCCGCCGCCGCCCCCCAGGGAAGAGCGAGCGATGGAGGGCTTCCGCGACCCGGGCGCGGGACGACCGACCAAGAAGCAGCTCCGCGAGCTTCGCAAGCTCCGGGGATGGTAGAAGACGCGAGTGAGCGAGCTGCTCGACTGCATCGAAATTGGCCCGAGCCCGGGCGTCACGGCCACGGCCAGCGTGATCTGGCTGCACGGGCTCGGAGCCGACGGTCATGACTTCGAGCCGATCCCACCGCTGCTCGGGCTGCCGCACGTTCGCTTCGTGCTGCCGCACGCCGAGCGTCGGTCGGTCACGATCAACGGCGGGTTCGTGATGCGAGCCTGGTACGACATCCTGTCGCTCGACTTCACGGGCGTGCGCGAGGCGGAGGCCGACATTCGTCGCTCGCAGGCGCAGATCGACGCGCTGATCCGCCGTGAGAACCAGCGCGGGATCCCGAGCGAGCGGATCGTGCTGATCGGCTTCTCGCAAGGCGGCGCGATGGCCCTGCACGTCGGCCTGCGCTGGCCCGAGCGGCTCGCGGGCGTGGTGGTGCTCAGCGCTTATTTGCTGATGACCGAGCGCACCAAGGACGAGCGGCATCCGGCCAACGCCAGCACGCCGATGCTGTTCTGCCACGGCAGCCAGGATCCGATCGTCCCGATCTGGCTCGGCAAGGCCGCCCACGAGCAGATCGCCGCGCTCGATCCGGACCGGCCGATGTCCTGGTACGACTACCCGATGCCCCACGCCGTGTGTCCGGAGGAGATCGCCGAGATCGCTCGGTTCTTGCGCGAGCAGCTGGCATGACCGACGGCGAGCAGCGCGACGGCAAGCGCAAGGTCGCGCTGTGGCTCGCGTCGATCGTTGCGGCGCTGCTGCTGTTGCTGCTGGTCGCCCGCTTCGGTCGCATCGATCTGTGGCCGGATCCGCTGGTGCTGCCGTCGCCGTGGTTGTTCGTGGCCGCGTGCGCGATGCAGATCCCCTACACGCTGACCCGCGCGCTGCGGCTCCGGTTCGTGCTCGATCCGCTGGTCGCGGCGGCCAGCGGCGACGGCCGGCGACGCTTCGACTGGCGGGTGCTGCAAGCCAGCGGAATGATCAGCTACCCGATCGTCATCCTGCTGCCCTTTCGGCTCGGCGAGCTGTCGCGACCGCTGCTGCTGACGCGCGCGCGCGGGGCGGGGATCGGCTTCGCCGAGTCGTTGTCGGCGATCGCGGTCGAGCGGGTGGTCGACGGGCTGATGGTGGTCGGCATGCTGTTCTTCGGGCTCGCGTTTGCGGGCCTGCGCGGCGACGAGCTCGAGGCGATCGCCTATGTGCGCGGGTTCGGGCGGCTGATGGCGATCACGTTCGTGCTCGGGCTCGCCGTGCTGATCGCCGCCGCGGCCCGACCGGCGTGGCTCGAGCGGATCGTCGGCAAGCTGCTGCCGGGTCGGCTCGGTGAGCGCGGGGCCGCGGCCGCCGTGCGGATCGCCGGGACCATCGCCGTGTTGTTCGACTGGCGCCGCGGCCTGCCGTTCGTGAGCTGGTCGCTGGTCTACTGGTCGCTGACCGTCTGCCAGCAGTGGCTGGTGCTGCGCGCGTGCGGGCTCGAGCTGGGCTTCGCGGACGCGGCTGCCGTGGTCGCGATCGTCGGGCTCGCGATTCAGCTGCCCGGCGGGCCGGCCCAGGCCGGGAGCTTCCAGTTCGGGATGGCGGCCGCGCTCGCCTTGCTGACCGGGCCCGAGCACACCGCCGCGGCGTCGAGCTTCGCGGCCCTGATGTATCTGCTCTCGCTCGGCGGCGCGTGGCTGCTCGCGCTGCCCGGCGCGTGGCTGCTCGCGCGCGCACGCCGATCCCAACCGGAGCAGGCGCCGGACCCCACGTAAGCGGGTTGCGACCTCGCCGTTGCCCCGCCTGCCGACGCCGGGGTCATTGCCCAGCCGGACGCTCGGCAGGTATCCTCCCCGGCACCGTCGCCCCGGCCACCACCGCGCGCGACCAGGAGATCGAATGCTCAGCTTCCGCCGCAGCGTCCTCGCCCGCTCTTTTGGCCCGCTGACCCTGGGTCTGCTCCTCGCCGCCACCGGCTGCGCCAAGAAGGGCGACGGCACCACCGCGCCGCTCGGCAAGGGCAAGAGCAAGGCCGAGCTCGAGGCCGAGAAGGAGAAGGCCAAGGCGACCGCGGTGGTCAACCAGCTGATCGTGCAGGCCAACGAGAGCCTCGCCGCCGGCCGCTACATGACCGCCCGCGAGATCGCCGAGGAGGCGCTGTCTCGCAACCCCGACAACGCCGATGCCTACGTGGTGCTCGGCGCGGCCGCCTGGCGAGCCGGCAACTTCGCCGAGTCGACCGAGTCGCTGCGCAAGGCGATGGAGCTCGATCCCAAGAACTTCGGTGGCGCCGTCGCGCTGGCCCGCAACCTGCGGGCCGCGAGCCAGTACGAGGAGTCGCTCGCGGTGCTCGAGCCGGTCATCGCCGCCGAGGCCGACGGCTTCCAGGGCAAGTCCTGCGAGGAGCTGGAGGACTGCGAGGACGTCGGTGGCTGGTGCGACACGGCGGCCAAGCAGTGCAAGCCGCCGGTCGCCGTCGAGACCCGGGCCGCGCAGCTGTGGGCCTACTACGTGACCCTCGACGCCGACAAGGGAGCCGCCGTCGCCGACGAGGTGTTCCTCAGCGGCGCGGCGGCGGCCGACCTCACCAACGACGCGATCCGTGGCTACGCCGACTACCTGCGCGCGTTCGCGGGCAAGGGCGAGCTGGTCGAGATCGAGGGCGAGACCGGCAGCTCGGATCTGGCCCTCGACGTCTACACCGGCCTGGTCCACAGCTCCGCCAAGATCGGCAAGCAGGAGCGGCGGGTGCTGTTCTCGCCGCTGCAGATCGAGTCGCGGATCGACTCCGAGCTGGCCGCCGAGCTCAAGCTCGAGCCGCTCGGCAAGACCAACCTGCTCAACATGGGCGAGTTCGAGGTCACGCTGATCCCGGTGATCGAGTTCGAGGGCATGAAGCTCGAGAACGTGCCCGCGCTGATCTCCGACCTCGAGATCTTCGCCGCCGGCCTGCCCGAGAAGCCCGGCGTGATCCTCGGTCACCAGGCGCTGCACAAGCTCGGCTCGCTGGTCGCCGACATGCCCGGCCAGTCGCTGACCCTGACCAAGGCCCCGCCGAGCGCCCCGGCCGGCGCCGTCGAGCGCCCGCTGCTGATGCTCGATCA
>Ga0079224_100015358_pt1 | contig 10727 bp, 6 predicted proteins | sample Stecom2015_FD_80414 | JGI IMG/M metagenome (GOLD analysis project Ga0079224, IMG submission 80414) | Agricultural soil microbial communities from Utah to study Nitrogen management - Steer compost 2015 | ecosystem: Environmental > Terrestrial > Soil > Agricultural land | place: USA: Utah...
CTTTTGGCTGACAAAACGTAGTTTACCAGCAGGCTGCCGATCTGGTTGCCGTTCAGTAATTGATATGCTCCCGAGCTGTTCCGTACGGCGGCTCCCACGCGGTCCGCGTCCGGATCGGTGGCGAAGATCACATCGGCACCGATGCGCTCGCCGGTACGTACCGCCAGGGACATAGCTTCTTCTTCCTCGGGATTGGGATACACTACGGTAGGGAAATTACCGTCGGGCTGTGCCTGCTCCTCCACCACCTGAACGTTGTCAAATCCCCAGCGCTGCAATGCGGGGGGAACCAACGTTACCCCGGTTCCGTGGATCGGTGAAAAGACAATCTTCAGATCCTTTTGCCGCTTGACGGTTTCCGGCCGGATGGTAAGTGCCCGGATGGCATTCAGGTAAGCGTCGTCCATTTCCTTGCCCAACAGGTGGATATTCGCTTCGTTTGGCGTAAACCTGATCTCGTCGGGCCCCTCAATAGCATACACTTCTTTAATTACATTTTTGTCGTGGGGAGGAACCAATTGGCCACCATCGTTCCAGTAGGCCTTGTATCCGTTATATTCTTTGGGGTTGTGTGATGCGGTAAGCATAACGCCTGCGTGGCACCCCAGGTGCCGGACGGCAAACGAAAGGTGGGGAGTGGGACGCAGCTCCGAAAAGAGGTAAACCTGAATGCCATTCGCGGAAAACACGTCGGCTACCAGCCGGGCGAACGTTTGGGAGTTATTACGGCTATCAAACGAGATGGCTACTTTTATGGTTTGCTCCGGGCATGTCTTCAACAGGTAATTGCTGAGGCCTTGTGTAGCTCTCCCAATGGTGTATTTATTCATCCGGTTGGTGCCTACGCCCATGATGCCGCGGAGGCCGCCGGTACCAAACTCCAGGTCCTTGTAAAAGCTATCGGTAAGTTCAGTAAATTGCTTGCTGTCAAACAATTCCTGCACGGCGCCTCGCGTAGCGTCGTCATACGGTGCGCGCAGCCAAACGTTGGCACGCTCCTGGATCGTCGGATCTAGATTTGTCGTCGTCATGGTCAAAATTCTTTCCTTTCAAACATAGATAAAAAGCTTCGGATTCGTGGAAACCTCTTAGCAAAAATGAATCCAAACGGCCTGCGGCAGCCGTCCAACCGGAAATACTTCCATATGTGCAGGTTTTTATTGGGTGGTCGACCGCTTTTCTGTAACTTTCGTCCGAAATGAAAGTGCTCTTTTTATTGATCGTGTTGTTATTTGCAGCCGGATACCTGTGTACCTATCTGTTGTCAAGATACAGGTCTGCTGCGTATCTGTCCGACCATGCACGCCACCGCGTACGCAGTTTCGGTTTCACCTGCTTCTTTATCGGGTTATCCCTCTGCGTCCTGATCCTATACATCCGCATCCGGTGGTAATCCACCTACGTCATTATTCCGTTCCCATGGCGGGGTCACTGACGCTATCCCGTCCGGTCTCGACCCTGCCGGCAAACCGATGGAGAAATCCGTTCGGTCCTTTAACAGCAAAATCATACCAGTTTCCACTCTTTGCCAGGTTTATATATTGCTTTTCGCTTTTTCCCGGCGCTAGGGTAACCGGCGATACCGGTTGATAACCGTATGCATTTGCTTCAATTTCCACCCGGACGGATGCTGCCGAACGATTTTGTATGCGGATGGTGACCCCTCCTTTCCGGTGATCGTAGTCGAGTCTGGTTTCGGGTGCGCCCTCAAGTAATTGGCCGGCGAATTTATGAAAGTATCCATTGGGGCCATAGACTTCCAGGTCGTAACTCCCGTCGGTTTCCCGCACATCCCATTCGTCCATCAGTGATTTACCTGCTTCCACGGTAAACCGACGCGGAATCCGGTCGAGGTGATGAAGGTCGTACACATGGTACACCGCACCTTTGTTGCCTTTGTTTTCAAAGACAAGCTGGACCTGCCGGCGGTCCGTCAGGTACCTTAGGGAGCAGTGCAATCGATAGTCAAGCGCGCGGGACAGGCGGGTGCCGCGCTCCTGGTATAATTGGGATGGCTGTTCGGGGGCCTTCGCCTTCGGCAATTGCCTGGAAGCTGCATCCCACTGCTCAAATGGGGAAGTATCGGGCATTGCCGGCAGTTTCGGGTCATTGGGGCTTAGGAAATTAAAGGCGGAAGTAAGGTCGCTGCTGACCGCCCGATGCCAGTCGGATATGGCCGGGATCTTGACGTCGAACCTTTTTTCGATGAACTGTCCTACGGACGTGTGGTCGGCTACGCCGGAATATACCCAGCCGCCTTTGCTCCAGGGCGACAGAATGTACATGGGCACCCGGGGGCCCATTCCCCAGGGGCGGATATTTCCGGAAATGGTATCCCGTTTATCGATATAAACGCGGGGAGTTTCCAGATCGTCCAGGTCGTCTTTGTCGTTATGGAAGTACATGCCGGCCACGTCGATGGTCGATTTTCCGGCGAGGGTACCGTCCAGGTTGTAAGAGGGCACGGCCGGCGCCGGGAGGTGGTCAAAAAGCCCGTCGTTTTCATCGAACGTCAGGAAGAAGACCGTTTTGCTCCACACTTCCGGATTGGAGGTGATGGCCGACAGCACCTGATGGGTAAAATCGGACGCCCGGTACGGGCTGGAAGGAGCTCCCGGATGTTCCGAATTGCTCTGCGAGGGCAGGATCCAGCTAACCTGCGGAAGCGTATTGTTTTTCACATCGTTGGCCAGGTCTTCCAGCGACCAATGGCGCATTCCGTTTTCATAGATCGGGTCACCGGGCTTTGCATTCCGGAAACTTTCGAAGGCCAGGCATCCGTGCATGGCGCCGGTCCAGTTGTCGTTCGGATCCTGGTAGATGCGCCAGCTGATCCCCGCCTGCTGCAGGACGTCAGGTATAGTAGGCCATTTAAATGCATTACCCTGATAGGTGTAACCCGGATCCGGCATCGTTCCTTTGATCCAGCAGCGCAGGTTCACCGGCTCCGAATCGGCATCGGTGCAGTTGATCCCTGCAGCCTGCTTTTCGGGATCCCAGCCGGCGCCCGACCAAAAGACAATGCGGTTGGGATCCGTGCCGGTGGCGATGGAGCAGTAGTATGCATCACAGATGGTGAAATATTCGGCCATGGCATATTGAAAGGGAATCTCTTCCCGGGTGTAATAGGCCATGGAATACGGAGTTTTGAACAACGGCCAGAATCCGTACTTCCCCTGGTTCCACGCAGCCTGCGTGTCCGGAAAGTTATGTGGCGTGCCGTTTATAAATGCCGCATCCGTCGTTTTACGGTCGGCCCGGTAGGGCGGTACGACTTTTTCTCCGTCGGACTGATGAAACACCCTTTCGCCGCTCTCCAGCGGGATAGGGAACCGGTCGCCAAAGCCCCGCACGCCCCGCATCGCGCCGAAGTAGTGATCGAAAGACCGGTTTTCCTGCATGAGGATGACAATGTGCTGTACGTCTTTAATTGACCGCGTGGCATTATACGCTTCCACGGCTAACGCCTTTTGTAAGAGAGGCTCCCATAGGGATGCTGCCAACCCTGCGGCAGACAACTTGATAAAGTCTCTTCGGTGTAGCTTGGGCATCGATATTTTTTTTGGTTATAGGTTTCAAAGGTAACATAAATTATCGATGCTGCAGCACTGCCCCGATTCGATAAGAACGCCTTCGTCGTCCTTTTTATGTACTTTTGTGTCCATGAGGTTTCTATACCTTTTTTTGCTCCCTGCGATCGCCATAGCCGTTCATCCTGCCATGGCGGGCGACACGGTACTGGCCAACCTTCACCAGGTGATGCAAAACCGGCACCTATACGATTCGCTTAAGGAAAACCGGCTCGCTGTACTCAAACAACGGCTGGCGCGGGAGCCGGATCTTACGCGACAGTACCAGCTGAACCGGCAACGTGTGGAGGATTACAAGAAATATAAAACCGATTCGGCCGTGCGCTATGCGCAACAGAACCTGCGGCTGGCCGGGCGTATGGCCAATGCCGCTTACAAAGACGAAACGTCCCTTCAGCTGGCGTGGCTTTATTCTTCTTCCGGACTTTACATTGAAGCCGAGGCCCTGCTCCGGGCCATCGACCGTTCGCAACTCGCCGTTCACCTTTTGCCGAATTATTTTGAAACGTATCTCTCCTTTTGCAGCCGCTACGGGCAAAGCAATGGCGATGTCTCCTACTACCAGAAAAGCGAGCGCTACCGCGATTCCCTCTTAGCGGTGCTGGATACCGCTTCCCTGAGATACAAAGTGGTGGAAGCTACCCGCATATTATACAGCGGTCAATCCCAGGAAGCTGAGGCACAGTTGCTTACGCTCCTCGACCACACGGACAGCCGCCACCCCGATCAAGCGCTCATCACCTATTTACTCGGTGTGATCAATAAAAATGCGGGAAACGTAGAGCGGCAGCTGCACTATTTTGCACGGTCGGCCATTACGGATGTGGTCAATTCCATCAAAGACAACGCTTCCCTGCAAAGTCTGGCGCTCACTTTTTATGACATGGGTGAGATCACCCAGGCCTACCAATTTATGGAGGCGGCCATTAACGACGCCATCTTCTGTAATGTCCGGTACCGCACGGTGGAAAGCACCACGTATTATCCGTTCATCAATGCCTCGTTCAGGGCGTTGGAGCGGGAACAGAAAGCCGAACTACGTCTGTACCTGATGCTCATCAGCGTCTTGTCCGGCGGTCTCATCATTGGCATGGTGTATAGCTACCTCCAGATGAAGCGGTTGGCCCGGACCCGAAAGGCCTTATCCCAGACCAACCGGCAGCTCCATGAGCTCAATCACGCGCTGCAGAAAGCCAATGAAAACCTGTTTGAAGCCAACCACATCAAGGAAGAATACATCGCCCATTTCTTTGACATCTGTTCGGCCAACATTGAAAAACTTGAAAGTTATCGCAAATCCCTGCATAAAAAAGCCGTCAGCAACCAGTACGAATCGCTCCTCAGGGAGTTGAAGTCTAGGCGTTTGGTTGAAAACGAGTTAGCGGAGCTTTACCATAATTTTGACACGATATTCCTGAATCTCTACCCCTCTTTTGTGTCGGATTTCAACAGCCTGCTTTTACCCGGCGAGGCGATTGTCCCCAAGCCGGGTGAGCTCCTCAATACGGAGCTGCGGATTTTTGCGTTGCTCCGTCTCGGGATCTCGGACAGCGTTAAAATCGCCAGCTTCTTGCGTTATTCCCTGCGTACCGTATATAATTACCGCACCAAGATCCGGCACAAAGCCGCCATGTCCAGGGACGATTTTGAGGCTCAGGTGAAGCAAATCGGCACCCTTCGGCCGGTCTCTTAGTTGAAAAACGGCTTCTGAAGGGTTACTTTTTCGGGGGGCGCAAAAAACACAACATTCTGTAAGTGAGATAGATAATACGTACATCGTTTTACTTTTTCCCCTCATCGGTCCCGAAACAGGTAGTTGCGCGGGAGGCGGTACGTACTTTTGTCATGCATGAGCGAGGGTCGCTTCCTGCACGATTGGGGTAACCCATTTAACCCAATTAGTAACCTGTATTAAACATGTTGATATGTTGCGATTTTTTATCCAATTAAAAAGGGGTATTTTCCCGATTGCTTTATTGTTAGCTTCATTCACGGTACTTCCGGGCTTTGCACAGCCCCCTCTGCGCGTCACCGGAACGGTCACGGACGCGACGGACGGCGGGCCCATGTTTGGGGTAAGCGTTTCCCAAAAAGGGACTACCAACGGCACGACAACAGACGCCGAGGGTCATTTCGTTTTGAATAATGTGCCGGAGGGAGCCATTATATCGATCACGTTCATGGGCTACCATCCGGTGGAGCTGCCGGCAGGCAGCGATCCCCTCTCGGTGCGGCTTACTCCATCGGTCAACGTGCTGGAGGATGTCGTGGTCATCGGCTACGGCTCGGTGAAACGGAAGGACGTCACGACCGCCATTTCTTCGGTTTCCATGGAAGACCTCAACGAACGGCCCATCGTATCGGCCGCGCAGGCCATCCAGGGACGGGCGGCCGGCGTATCGGTCATTCAGCCGAACGGAGCTCCCGGCGGAGAAACGTCGATCCGGATCCGCGGTACCACTTCCTTCAACGGCAGCAATGACCCCCTGTATGTGGTGGACGGTGTCCCCGTGGATAACATCAACTTTCTTTCTCCGCAGGATATTGCGGACATGCAGATTCTGAAAGACGCTTCGTCGGCCGCCATTTACGGTTCCCGTGCGGCCAACGGGGTCATTCTGATCACCACCCACAAGGGAAAAGCAGGCGAGGCACGCATCGCCTTCAACGCCCAGGCCACCCAGAATCAGGTAGCGAACTCCATAACGCCGCTCAACGCCGCGCAATACACGGAACTGATGAAAGAAATCGGCATCGTTAACCTTCCTGATGGGCTTACCGACCAAACCGATTGGTTTGAGGAGACCTACCAACCCGGCCGGATTCAGAACTATCAGGTTTCTATTTCCGATGGTACGGACAAGCTGAAATACTACCTTTCCGGCGGATATCTGAATGAGAAAGGGGTGCTGGATGCTGCTTTTTACAAACGCTACAACTTCCGGGCGAACATTGACAATCAGGTTCGTAAATGGCTCAACGTCAACGCGAACGTCTCTTACTCGGATTATTCCGGCAACGGAATCATCACCGGTAATGGGGCTAATCGCGGCGGGGTGGTCCTGTCTGTGATTAATACGCCTACCTACGCGCCGATATGGGATCCCGAACATCCCGGCCAGTATAATACGAATTTCTACGGGGTGAACATCACCAGTCCGTTGGAGAACCTGGCGCGCAGCAAGGATAACCAGAACCGCGAAAACCGGCTGATCGCTTCCGGCCACGCCCTCATCTCGTTCCTGCCGGAGCTCACCCTGAAGTCTTCGTTTACGGTAGACCGGCGCAGTGCCGTGAACACCTCTTTTCTCGACCCTTATACCACTTCATGGGGGCGCAATCAATACGGCGAAGGGTCTGACAACCGGAATACCAACACGGTGACAACGTGGGATAACGTGGCCAACTACAGCAAGTCGTTCGGCAGCCATAACCTGGACGTGATGGCCGGCTCGTCCTGGACGTATTCCTACTATACCAACAGCTGGATCAATGGGTCGCATTATCGGAACGGTTTGATTCCGACCCTGAATGCGGCGAACCGCATTTCATGGACCAACACCGGCAGCGGCGGCTCCGACTGGGCCATCATGTCATTTTTTGGTCGCGTATCATACAATTTCGCCAGCAAATACCTCCTAACGGCTAACCTCCGTTCGGATGGCTCATCCAAGCTGCATCCCGACCACCGGTGGGGCTTGTTCCCCTCGGCATCTGCGGCATGGCGCCTTTCGGCAGAGTCCTTTTTGGAAGATGTATCGTGGCTGGACGACCTGAAAATCCGTGCCGGCTGGGGGCAGACCGGCAACCAATCGGGCGTGGGTGACTACGCTTACCTTCAGCGTTACAACATAAACCGTCTTCCTTGGTTTGAAGAACAATATACCAACGCGGTACCCACCATCTCGGTTGCCAATCTCCGCACACGCGACCTCACCTGGGAGACGACCACACAAACCGGCGTAGGGATCGACTTCACGGGGTTCCGTAACCGGCTGACGGTAAATGTGGATTACTATTACAAAAAGACTACCGACATGCTGATGTGGGTCACCCTGCCTCCCGGCCAGGCCTCCGGCTCCATCATCCGCAACGAAGGTGAAATGAGTAACCGGGGTGTGGAAGTCGCGGTAAACAGTCGAAATTTCACGGGCGACTTCAGCTGGGAGACCGATTTCAATATCTCCTTCAACCGCAACCGTTTTGACTATGTGGCCCTGACGCCGTTCTATTGGGCGGCGCGGACCAGCGACGTCATCAGCGATCAGGTAGTTCGCAACGAGCCGGGCCGCCCGCTCGGAGGCTTCTACGGCTATGTGGCCGATGGCGTGGATCCGGAAACCGGCCAGCTTATGTACAGGGACCTCAACGACGATGGAAAAATAACACCCACAGACCGTACCTACATTGGCGATCCCAACCCGGATTTCACGTTCGGATTGACCAACTCGTTCTCCTGGAAAAACTTTAACCTGAGCGTTTTCCTTCTCGGATCGTATGGAAACGATATTTTCAATGCGTCGCGGATCGAAACGGAAGGCATGTACGACGGCAAAAACCAATCGGTGCGGGTGCTGGACCGCTGGCGCATCCCGGGACAGATCACCGATGTGCCGAAAGCCGGTTTTGATCTGCGTAACTCTTCCTATTTTGTGGAAGACGGCAGCTACCTGCGCGTGAAGAATGTGTCCCTGGGATACAACGTACGGTCCGAAGGCCTATCCCGACTGGGCATCACGCGGCTACAGCCTTACGTTTCAGCCACTAACCTGCTGACATGGACCCGCTACTCGGGCATGGATCCCGAAGTTAACCAATGGGGCAACAGCGGCGCTGTGCAGGGTATCGATTGGGGTACCTATCCGCAGAGCCGGTCATTTGTGGTGGGTGTCAACGTCGAGTTTTAACGAATCAAAACGTATTGAGATGAAAATAAGTGTAAATATCCTGAAGATTTCATGCATGGCGGCACTCCTGTCGTCCTGTTCCCTGATAACCGAGCCGATCGATACCTATTCGGACGTCACCGAAGGCACCAGCGAAAACGGACAAGAGGTGGTTTTTAAAGATAAGGCAGCCGTTGAAAGCTACCGGCAGACCCTCTTCCGCCAACTGAACGACCGCCAGGAACATTGGTACCTTGATCTTTTGCTCCTCGCCGAAGCACATTCGGACAACGCTTACGGCGGCACCACGGGTGCCGAGGTAGTTCCGTTTGAAAACAATGCGGTTGATGCATCCAACTCGGTATTGGCGCGCGATTGGACACGCTACCTGGAAGACGTGGCCCGGGCCAACCGGCTGCTGCTGAATGTAGACGACGTGCAGGATGCGGCCCTCACCGCGGCCGAGCGTGCTCAGTACAAGGCCGAAGCTCGAATTTTCCGTGCGCTGGTGTACTTCGACATGGTACGCATCTGGGGTGACCTTCCGTTGATAACTACCGAAGCGCCCGACATCACGGCCGAAAACATTGAGGAGGTGTATGACCTGTATTTCCCCGCCCAATCCAGCGAGGAGGAGGTTTACCGCCAGATCGAACAGGACCTCCTGGAGGCTCTCCCGGATGCGCCCGACGTCAACCCTTCCAATAAAACCCTGTTCACCAAATCGGTGGCCCGAGCCCTGTTGGCCAAAGTATATGCCGAAAAACCGATACGGGATTACGGAAAGGTGATCCAATATGCGGACGAACTGGCGGCAGATGGCTTCGACCTGGTAGCCGATCTCAGCGAGTTGTTCGGCACCAACGCCTCCGGATCAGACGCCAAAGCGCGCAATACGGTAGAGTCCATCCTGGAAGCTCAGTTTTTCCCGGGCAGCGGCAACTGGGTGACCTGGATGTTCGGCCGCGACCTGTCCAATTACGACAACAGCTTTACCTGGGCAAAGTGGGTTACCCCGTCGCGCGACCTGATCCGGGCCTTTCAGCGGGAAGGCGACCAAAAACGGTATGAGCAGGCCGTTGTGTATTACCAGACCGGCTGGAGCAATTATTACCCGGCCGACAACTATCCTTTTATGTACAAAATCCGCTCGGCTCACAACAGCATCATCAAATTGCGCTATGCGGATATCCTGCTGCTAAAAGCCGAAGCCCTGATCCAGACGCAGCATCTTGAGGAGGCTGCGGCAATTATCGACCGGATCCGCCAGCGTGCCGGGCTACCGAAGCTAACCACGGCTGTACGCGGCAATGCGTCGGCCATGCTGGACGCACTGCTGAAAGAACGCCGCCTGGAACTTGCGTTTGAAGGCCAGCGCTGGTTTGACCTGGTTCGCCTGGATCGGGTGGAAGACGTGATGAATGCGGTATATGCGGTGGATGAGGGACGCCTGGCACAGGTCTATCCTTTCAATAGCTCCTCGTACAGGTTACCCGTTCCGCAGAATGCACTTGATCAGAATCCCAAGTTAATACAGAATCCCGGATATTAATTCCCTCCTCATGAAGAAGACACTTTTTCATCACCATATTACCAAGCTGCTGCTGGCGGGCTTTGTCTTCGCGACGTGCAGCTCCAAAGACACGCCCACCCCGCAGCCGGAGCCGGAGCCGCCGGCCGCCCGGGGCGATGTCAACATCCTGGTGACCAGCGCCGACTTATCGCGGGACCTGTCGTGGACCGCGGTTGATTTCAGCACGTCGTCCAACATGTCGCCGACGACCATTACGCTTAATCCCGCCGAGCGGTTCCAGACTATGGACGGGTTCGGCGCTGCCATCACCGGATCCACCAGCTACAACCTGATGCAGATGACGGCGGAAGACCGGGCCGAATTTCTTAAGAAAACGTTTTCTGAGACGGACGGATTCGGCCATAGCTACATACGCATTGCCATCGGCTGCTCGGACTTTTCGCTGAGCGAATACTCGCTGTGCGACCAGCCGGGCATCGAGAACTTCGCCCTTCAGAGCGAAGAGCTTGAATACGTTATCCCGGTACTGAAGGAGATCCTGGCGATCAATCCGGCCATTAAGATCATCGGCTCTCCGTGGACACCGCCCCGGTGGATGAAGGTAAACAATCTCACTGACCGCTTGCCGCACAACGAATGGACCAGCGGTCACCTGAACCCTGACTACTATTCAGACTACGGCCTGTACTTCGTGAAGTGGATACAGGCGCTGGAGGC
>Ga0079224_100015359_pt1 | contig 10726 bp, 12 predicted proteins | sample Stecom2015_FD_80414 | JGI IMG/M metagenome (GOLD analysis project Ga0079224, IMG submission 80414) | Agricultural soil microbial communities from Utah to study Nitrogen management - Steer compost 2015 | ecosystem: Environmental > Terrestrial > Soil > Agricultural land | place: USA: Utah...
CCCATATCGGGAAGGTGAACCTGCCCGCAATCCAGACTGTAAATACGTAACCCGGGTACTGCGGGAGGTTGCTGTGGGCGGGGGGAGATGGTGTCGCCAGGAGTGCCATCTAAGGCAAAGGGAGCGGCTGGACTGGACACCGGCTGCGCTTGTGCCTGTGCCAATGAAATTAGGAGCCAGGCACCGCATAAGGCGAATACGCGTCGTAAGTGCAATCGCTGCAACATGCAGTGACCCTCTGTTTCATTGTTGGCAAAACGCTATGTATAGCAAGGGTCAGCGTCAAACGCCAGTGTTTGCTACGCAACGTCCGCCGAAATCTGCAGCACTGGCGCCATAAATTTGTGACAAGTTTTTTACTGTACGTACAGCTTGTACGTAACGGGTGTACACTCCGGTTCGAACATTTTCCAATCCTTCATCCAAATTTCCGATGTCGCGGCATGGGCAGCACTTCGGAAGCTACGGAGCCATCCATGAATAAAGAAGTTTCCCGCTTTCCCATGTACCAGGCAATGATGAAAGTGCCTGGCGGACTGATGCTGCTGCCATTGATTCTGGGCTCGCTGATCGGCACATTTGCCCCGGACGCACTGGGCATTGGTGGATTCACCACGGCATTGTTCAAGAACAGTGCATTACCGCTGATTGCGCTACTCATTTTCGCTACCGGCACCCAGGTGAACATGCGCACGGGCGGGCCGATTCTCGCCACCGCAGGTACCATTCTTCTGACCAAGACGCTAATTCCCGCAACCTTAATCGTGATTCTTGGGAGTTATGTTGGCCTGGACGGCATCTGGGGTGTGTCGATTCTCGCCATGCTGGCGGCCTTCGATAACAGCAATGGAGGGTTGTGGCTTGCTTATACCGGCCAATACGGTGATGCGCGTGACCGTGGGGCCTATGTCGCCAGTGCCGTGAACGACGGACCTTTCTTCTCACTTCTTTTTCTGGGTGCCTCCGGCCTTGCCGACATCCCGCTGGTTGCTCTGGTCGCCGCCCTGGTTCCCTTCCTTCTGGGCGTGGTGGTCGGGAACCTGGATATCGAATGGCGCAATGTGCTGAAGCCCGTTCCGAACATTGTGATCCCTTTCTTCGCTTTCGCACTGGGTACCGGCATCAATCTGAGCGCCGTTGTCTCGGGTGGGATGAGCGGCCTGGTTCTTGGCCTTCTGATCAGCCCAGTCACAGGTTTCCTTGTTTACCTTGGCTACCGTTTCATTCTGCGTCGCGGCGGCAAGAGCGGTATTGGCTTCGCAGCTGGCACCACGGCAGGCAATGCGATTGCAACGCCCGCAGTTGTGGCTGCTGCAGACCCCACCTTCCAACAATATGTGGGTACCGCTACCGCTCAGGTTGCTGCCTGCGTTCTCATCAGTTCCATTCTGGCCCCGGTGCTTGCATCCTGGTTCCTGAAGCGCGCGGGTGAACTTAAGGTAGCAGACGACGTTGCGATGCCTGGCGCGGGCGAAGTTGCCGACGCAAAGGTGTAAAGATGACTGCGCCCTTTATTGCCATCGTCGCGGATGACCTGACAGGGTCGGGAGACACGGCAGTTCAGTTCGTGCGGGTTGGCTGGCGAACCCAATTGTCAGTGGGAAGGGCGACGCAGGCACTGGCTGACCCCTGCGCCTCCCGTGCTGAAGTCATTGCCGTCACAACACATAGCCGGGCGCTGTCTGCGGATGAAGCCGGCCGGGTCGTGAGCGAAGATGTCGCCGCCCTGCGGGCCGCTGGGATCAAGCGCTTGTATAAAAAAGTGGATTCGACCTTACGCGGTCCCTTCCTGGCCGAGATTGATGCGGCGCGTCGTGCCTGGCGGGACGACGCCATTGCCGTGGTCTGCCCGGCCTTTCCAGCAACGGGCCGCAGTCTGCAAGAGGGCGTCCTGTATGTGGAAGGCCGTCCCGTCACGGAGACTTCCGCTGCGACCGACCCGGTGACCCCCGTAAACGAAAGCCACGTGCCTACGCTGTTGGCTGCTGCCCATGTAGGCCAGGAATCCGGGGAAAGCGCCGCCGCTCTGGCGGCACGCATCGAAGCGGCCGGTGAAATCGTCGTTGTCGATGCCACCAATGACGAAGAAATGGACAAGCTCGCACGCGCGATTGCGCTACTGGGTGAGCGGGCGCTTCCGGTGGGTTCGGGAGGCTTGGCCGCGCCTTTAGCGCGTCTCTGGGCCGAAGCCGATAGCCAGGGCGCTGTAGTGGTCGTAGTGACATCACAGCACAGCTCTGCGCGCGCCCAGGCCGACAGTGTTGCAGACTCAGGTGCCCAGGTCTGGGCGCCGACACTGCAGGAACTCGCCAACGAGCCGTCTTGGAAGTCGTACTGCCAGGAGGCGGTCGAAATGGCGAGGCAAGCGGCGCCTAAAAGCATCTGGTTGCTGAAGGCCCCGGAAGGCAGTTTGCCGGAGCTTGATTCTGACGCCGTGGCGGCCCGCTTGGGCGAACTGGCCGCGCGTCTGGTAGTGGAGTGTGAGGCGGCCGGCGTAGTTGCCACCGGCGGAGACGGAGCCAGCGCAGTGCTGGACGCCCTGGGCGCAGGTGGTATTGCGTTGGTCGATGAGGTCACCGGTGGAATGCCACTGGGAACCCTGACTGGCGGGCCAGTTGCCGGTTTACCCGTGGTGACCAAGGCAGGAGGCTTTGGCTCCCCCGATGTATTGATGAGAGCCGTGAAAGCGGTTCGCGAACGGAGATTTTCAGTATGAGCACGCTTAATAGCGAACAGACACCTACCATTCCCACGCTGGCAGTCACCCTCGGAGACGTGGCGGGTATCGGGCCGGAAATCACGGCCAAGATGTTGTTGGGTCATGACGAGCTGCGTCAGCGTGCGCGACTTTTTGTGGTCGGAGATGCCGCTGCCTTGCGCAAGGCCGTGAAGGCCCTGGGTCGTGACGAAAGTGCCGTGCGTGTTGTGGATGGGCCAGAGCAGGTTAGCAACCAGCCCGGCCTGATCGAGGTGATGCAGGCAGGCCCTTCGCTGGACCACGTACCGCTGGGCCAGCTGCATGCCGACGCCGGAGACGGATCCGTGCGCTTCGTCACCACGGCTTGCGCTTTGGCGCGAGAAGGTCGTATTAACGGCATTGTGACTGCGCCCCTGAACAAGGCAGCAATGCATTTAGCAGGCCATAAATGGCCCGGCCACACCGAATTGCTGGCGCACGAATTTGATGTGAAGACGTTCTCGCTTGTGCTGTCCGCGGGTGACCTCTACATCTTCCATGCCACCACCCACGTGTCTCTGCGTCAGGCAATTGAAGATGTGAATCCGCAACGCATGCGTGCGGTGCTGCGTCTTGCCGGTGCGTTTGCACAGGCGCTGGGCCGGGGCGATGAGCCTGTTGCAGTGGCGGGTCTGAACCCGCATGCCGGCGAAAACGGTATTTTCGGTTCGGAAGACGCTGAGATTCTGGAGCCGGCGGTCGCCGAGGCCAATGCAGCAGGGATTCTTGCAGCCGGACCCATTCCGGCAGATGCTCTGTTCCCACAGGCTGTTCGAGGCAAGTGGAAATTTGTGATTGCCTGCTATCACGACCAGGGGCATGCACCTTTCAAGTCGGTATATGGCGATGACGGTGTGAACATTACCGTCGGCCTTCCGGTCGTTCGGGTGTCCGTCGACCATGGCACCGCCTTCGACATCGCCGGTAAAGGCATTGCCCGTGAAGACAGTCTTATCTTGGCTGCCGAGCGTGCAGCGGCCCTGGCGCCGGGTTGGGGGCACGTATGGGAAACAGCGCGCAACACTACCGGAGGTTGAGCGGCATGGCGGAAAAGCTCCCCGATTCGGGATTGCTGGACCGTACCGGGGCCCAGCCCCTCTATGCACAGATTGCCAGGCACCTGAGCGATGACATTCGGAATGGCCGCCTGCCTGTCGGGTCCAGCCTTCCGAGCGAAGCAGCTTTATGCAAGCGGTTTGGCGTCGCTCGAAGTGTGGTCAGGCAGGCGTTGGCGGGCATGCAGTCAGAGGGCTTGATACGGCGGGAGCAGGGCAGGGCCGCCGTCGTGGCCCCGCAGAACGAATTGCGGCGCATGGTGCAGCGTTCCACGGGTCTATATGAGCAGTTCGCAAACGCCGGCACCTTGCTACGCACTCGCATACTGCGACTGGAGCCGGCAATGCCGCCACCCGAAGTCGCCGCGTTCTTCGGGTCCGAGGATACGTGGGTGTTAGAGCGACTGCGACGCGCCGATGATCTCCCCATTGCCTTTGTCCGCACCTGGCTGCCCCGCGCGCGAACCGCAGGCCTTCAAGCTTCCATGCTCGAGGATGCGTCTTTGCACCGCGTGCTGGCTGAGCACTATGACATCCGGCCAGGGCGGGGACGAAATCGGATTCGTGCTGTGGCTGCGGACAAAGCGCTGGCCCTGCGGCTGGAAACCGCCAAGGGTAGCCCTCTGCTGATGTTGGAGGGGCAGGGCATGGATCTGAACGGCGATCCGATGGAGTGGTTCACGACCTGGCACCGTCCAGAACAACTTGTGTTTGATGTCGAGGTGGGTCCAGCCAGCGAACATGTCCAGGCGTCACCACCTGGAAAATCGTTGGAGGGCGCGGCCGCTAAAGAAGCATCGGGCGACAATCCTCTTGATGAGCTCGAATTGCTGCTTGGCTCAGCGCTTGATGTGCTACAGAGAGTGCGCCACCACGGCTGAACTCCCAGCCGCTACAATGGCCCGATTTTAGGTGTCGAGCTTGCCTACCGGGCCATTCCCCCTGGGCAGGCCAATAACAATAAGATGCGGGTACGCAGGGCTGAGGAGCCGTCGCGATCCTGCGTTCCAGGGAGGGAGCCCCATGATAGAGGGCCTGATCAAGCTTCTGGCGTTCCAGCTGGCTGGAGAAGCCATTGTCTTCCTGCTGGGCGTTCCCATCCCCGGCGCTGTAATCGGCATGGCACTGCTATTTTTCTACTTGGTCATTCGGGGTAGTGAAGACGCAGCGCTCGATACGTTCACCGAATCTTTTCTGCGACACCTTAGTCTGCTTTTTATACCGGCCGCTGTCGGCATTGTTGCGCATCTGGACCGGATCGCCGAAGAATGGCTGGCCATTGCCGTTGCGCTGGTGGTAAGCACAGCGGTAGCAATCATCAGCACCGCAGTTTCTCTCAAGTTGCTCAGCCGCTGAAGTCATGATGGAACTCGTTCAGCACATTCTTCACCTGCCCATCACCTGGTTACTTGCGACCTTGCTGGCCTATCGGGTGGCGCTTCTTGTGCATCGTCGCGCCGGTAACAGTGCGTGGCTGCATCCTGTGGCCGTGGCCACCTTGTTGCTCGTAAGCCTTTTATTGCTGACTGATGTCGACTACGCCACGTATTTTGAAGGCGGCGCGTACATCCATATTCTGTTGGGACCGGCAACTGTGGCATTGGCGGTTCCTCTTTACCATCAGTTGGCAAGGTTGAAGCGGGATTGGTTGGCCCTATTGGGCGGCGCATTGATAGGTTCATTGGCTGCCATCGCCATTGCCATGACCAGTGCCGCTGTATTGGGTGCTTCGGAGGCCACTGTCATCTCTATGGCGGTGAAGTCTGTCACCATGCCGATTGCCATCGGTTTGACGGAAAAGCTCGGAGGTGTGGTGTCACTGACCTCCGCTCTTGTCATGCTCACCGGTATCCTCGGTGGGGCGCTGACGCAACCCCTGCTTGCTCTCATGAGAATTCGGGATGTTCACATCGCCGGATTTACACTGGGCGTAGTGGCTCACGGCATCGGCACCGCGCGCGCCATACAGGGCGGGCAGGAAATGGGGGCGTTTGCCGGGCTGGCAATGGGCCTGGCCGGACTGATGACGGCGATACTGCTGCCGCTTGGCCTGCGCCTGGCAGGCTTTCTCTAGGAGACAAGAAAAATGTTGAAGGTCTACACCATAGACGGCATCACCCCAGTGGTGGATCCCACCGCTTTTGTTCACCCGACGGCAGTGCTCATTGGTGATGTCATTGTGGGGCCGGGCGCCTATGTGGGGCCGCTGGCTTCACTGCGCGGTGATTTTGGCAGAATTATTATGGGTGCCGGCACGAATGTTCAAGATTCCTGCGTCATACACGGCATTGCGGAGCAAGACACCATCATCGAACAAGACGGGCATATCGGTCATTCCGCCGTACTGCACGGCTGTTTTATTGGGCGCAATGTGTTGATTGGCATGAACGCCGTCGTGATGGATGGTGCGCGCGTCGGGGAAAACAGCATCGTGGGGGCGATGGCCTTCGTGAAGACTGGAATGGAGATTCCGGCCCGCAGCCTGGTCACTGGAGCCCCCGCACGCATACAGCGCGAACTCTCCGATAAAGAAATCGCTGGGAAGCATTACGGCACAAGGCAGTACCAGCGCCTGACACAACGTTGCCTGGGCACAATGCATGCCGTAGCGCCGCTGACTTCCGTGGAGCCGAATCGTGCTCGTCTTTCCGCGGCGCAGATCAATCCCATAGACTGAACTGCACCGGGGAAGTTTTCCGTTCAATCGTAGATATCACCGTTCAGCAGGATGGAGCGATCCACCTGCTGAATATCCGTATGGCCGCAGAATGCCATGCTGATGTCGAGTTCTTTAGCCATGATTTCCAGGCAGCGGTGAACCCCGCGCTCGCCCATGGCGCCCAAGGCATAGAGAAAGGCACGGCCAATCATCGTGCCCCTGGCGCCCAGAGCTATCGCTCGGAGAACGTCCTGGCCGGAGCGTATGCCCCCATCCACCCACACCTCAATATCCTTGCCGACCGCATGGACCACGCGAGGTAGGGCGGAAATGGAAGAAGGAGCGCCGTCCAGCTGGCGGCCACCATGGTTTGAGACAATGATGGCATCCGCACCGGACTCCACGGCGAGGCGGGCATCTTCAGGCTCCATCACGCCTTTAAGAATCAGCTTGCCGTTCCAGCGCTTTTTAATCCATTCCAAATCCTTCCAGCTGAGGGAAGGGTCGAACTGTTCCGCAGTCCAGGAAGACAGCGAGGAGACATCCGTGACGTTCTTGGCATGACCAACGATATTCCCGAAAGTCCGGCGGTCTGTGCCCAACATATTCAGGCACCAGCGCGGCTTGGTCGCAAGATTGATCAGGTTGGCCAGCGTCGGTTTGGGTGGGGCAGTGAGGCCGTTGCGAATATCCTTGTGCCGCTGCCCAAGAACCTGGAGGTCCAGTGTGAGCACCAGGGCGGAACAGTTGGCGGCCTTCGCTCTATCAATAAGCCGTTCCATGAAATCCCGGTCGCGCATCACATAAAGCTGAAACCAGAACGGCTTGTGCGTGTGCGCGGCGATGTCTTCAATGGAACAGATGCTCATGGTGGAGAGCGTGAACGGAACCCCGAATTTTTCTGCGGCCCGCGCGGCAAGAATTTCGCCGTCTGCGTGCTGCATGCCCGTCAAGCCTGTGGGCGCAAGCGCCACTGGCATGGCGACCGGTTCGCCAACCATGGTGCTGCGCAGATTGCGGTTCTCAATATCGACGGCAACGCGCTGGCGGAACTTCAGCTTATGGAAGTCTTCTTCATTGGAGCGATACGTGCCTTCCGTCCATGAACCCGAGTCAGCATAGTCGTAGAACATGCGCGGAACTCGCCGCAAGGCCAGCCGGCGGAAGTCTTCAACGCAGGTTATTTTTTCGGGTTTAGGCACAGCATGTCTCCTCGAACAAGTCGCAACTGTCATACGGCATATGGAAGATGCGATATTAATAGACGAAGGAGAAGCATGCACTCCGAAGAGACTCGGTGATTTCCTCATGTAGACGAGGAGGCCAAAACGCACAAGGGGTTAGCTCATTTCTGAGCTAACCCCTTGATATGTATGGCGCGGCTGGCAGGATTCGAACCCACGACCCCTTGGTTCGTAGCCAAGTACTCTATCCAACTGAGCTACAGCCGCTGAAGAAGTAAATATAGCACGTTATTTTTTAGTTGTGCAAGTGGTTTGGCACTTTTTCATTAAAAAGATGCGAAAAAGTTTTTTTTCGGCCCTTGTGGTCATCGTGAAACAGGCTTTGGCACCTTTGAAACCCATTTTGATCCTTCGATCACGTAACGTAAAGGGCGTTCGACCCAGTCACCCGCGTAATGAACCCCTATTCGGGGAGTGGTGAGTATGGAAGCGGGACGCTCCCCATCATCCGCAAGGTAAAGAGGACTATCCGGCTGGCACAGGTCGGCACCATACTGGCTTTTATCGATTCCCATGGCCTTGGCGAGTCGCCCCGGTCCACTGGTGTTTTCCGCCAGCCCCTGCACAGGCTCCAGCGCGCGCAGCAAAACGGCGGAACCGCTGCCTTCGGGGCCTGTCACCACGTTCATGCAGTGGTGCATTCCATAGATTAGATATACGTAGGCGTGGCCGGGCGTTCCGAACATGACGCGGGTCCGGGCGGTGACGCCTTTTGAAGAATGCGCGGCCAGATCCTCTCGTCCAAGATAGGCTTCCACTTCTACGATACGGCCGATGCGCAGGCCGAGCTCGCTACGGTGTACCAGCAGTTTTCCCAATAGATCAGGTGCGACCTCTGTGGCCGGCCGTTGGTAAAAGCCCCGGGAAAGTGCGAGCATCATGACCGTTCCTTGGGCGGCTGGCCGGGCGAATCGGCGCGGCCAGCACTTTGCGGGAGACCGAGGGTGTGCATTCGCCTAATGAAATACGTGGGCGGCCGCTCCCACCAATCCCGGGTACGGGCTGCGGATGACATATACCGGAATCGCCGCCAGGTAATCGCCGAACCGGCCTTTGTCGTGAAATCTGGCATGAAATGGCGATTGGGCGAAATAGTCACCCAGTTTGGGGATGATGCCTCCGCCCAGGAAGATGCCGCCACGAGCACCAAGGGTCAGCGCGACATTGGCTGCGGCAGTGCCGAGTATTGCGCAGAAGATGTCCAGGGTTCGCTTGCTGTGCGGGCAAGATCGCTCGAGCGCGCGTTGACTGATCTCAGGAGGACTTAACGACTCTTCTTTCAGTCCCGCCTGGCGAGTGAGGCAACGATGTATGAATTGCAGGCCTGCCCCGGAGAGAAATCGCTCTGTGGAGACATGACCGTACACGTCTCGGGCCTGCTGCCATAACCAGGTCTCTGTTTCATCACAGGGCGAAAAGCTCGTGTGACCGCCTTCACCTGCCAGGGCAATCCATTTGTCTTCGCCCGCTGGAATAAGGCCTGACACGCCCAGCCCTGTCCCCGGACCCAGCAGGCCGATAGCGGCCCCCTTCACAGCCTTTCCAGTGCCGATCAGCTGCAATTCCTCAGTGGGCAGGTGGGGCAGGGACAAAGCCAGAACGGAAAAATCATTCAGCAATACGAGACGATCCAGGCCCAGGGCCTTGCGCGTCGCCTCCATGGAAAACGACCATTTCGCATTCGTCATCGTAATGTGATCACTGGATACTGGGTTCGCGATTCCGATGACGGCAGCCTGAATGTGGGGCATGCCTTCCTGGGACAGAAATTCACGCAGTGGCGTTTCCAAATCCGGGTAGTCAGCCGTACGCTTCACCCAAACGCGGTGTATGTCGTGTACGCCCCGGGATATGGCGAAGCGGATATGCGTGCCGCCAATGTCGCCGACGACTCGGATGGGTTGTTCAAGCGTGCCAATAGACATCGATGGAGACTCCCGGTTCTGCTACAAGAAGGCTGATGGGAAGCTGCGAAGAACGCTCCGCTTTGGCTTGGCGCAAAACATTCCGTTTAGTGTCCCCTGCTATATATAGAATGCGATGTGCGCTGGCCAGCACTGCTGCCAGACTCAAGGATATGCGTTCGTGCGCGGCCTCAGGCGGCGTCACATGCAAATAATGGGCCGCTTCGGGGGCCAAGGCCGCTGGCAGTTGCGGGGCGTGGGGGAATAAGGATGCAATATGTCCGTCTTCCCCCATGCCAAGCAAGACTAAATCAAAAGCTTGAAATTCAACGTTGGCTGACTCCACAGCGATATCGATATCGCCCGCATCCTGGTATAGCCCCCGGAAGTCGGCGCGCGCTGCGTGATTCTTCAGCAGATGTTCTCGAACCAGCCGCTCATTGCTGTCGGGGTGGTCGGGGGGCACGAATCGCTCGTCGACTAAGCGTATTCGAACTCGCGACCAATCGAGCACAAGGTTTGAAAGCCGCTCAAAAAGAGGGATGGGGGAGCGGCCGCCCGAGAGCGCGAGGCTGAAGCGGCCGGTGTTGGCGATGCCGTGTCGGATGCGCTGCTCGATATTCTCGATTAGCGCCTCGAGGCAAACTTCCTGGTCTGGATATTCGTGCCACATATAGACTCCCGGCTGAAAACCACGAGCCAGATGGCTCGTGCCCGTTCAATCATTCCAATTACCGCGCGCGGCGGCGAGTGCCAGTAGCAGCCATCCCACCATGAAGCTGACCCCGCCGATGGGCGTGATGGCTCCGAGCATGCGAACTCCACTCAGGACCAGTGCGTAAAGGCTGCCGCTGAAGATCACGATGCCGGCCAGCAGAAAGAGTGCCGAGCTTGATGCGAGTTTGTGATGAAGGCGGGGGGCCAGCGCAGCCAATCCCAGTAAGCCGAGCGCATGCACCAACTGATAAAGAACGGCTGTCTGCCATACGCCAAGCAATTCCGGCCCGACATGGGCTCTGAGTCCGTGAGCGCCAAACGCACCCGTTCCTACGCCCATCATAAGTAGAAGGGAAGCGGCAATGACGATAGTACGAGTTCTCAAGCAGGCGTTCCTTTAGGTAGTATCA
>Ga0079224_100015362_pt1 | contig 10725 bp, 11 predicted proteins | sample Stecom2015_FD_80414 | JGI IMG/M metagenome (GOLD analysis project Ga0079224, IMG submission 80414) | Agricultural soil microbial communities from Utah to study Nitrogen management - Steer compost 2015 | ecosystem: Environmental > Terrestrial > Soil > Agricultural land | place: USA: Utah...
CGGCGAGGCGCCGCTCGGCCCGCAGCTCGCGGGCCCGGGTGCGCAGCTCCTCCAGCCGGGCCGCCTCGGCCCGGGCGTCGTCGAGGTGATCGAGCTCGGGGTAGGCGGGGCCGTCCCACCGGGCGAGGACCGCGCCCAGCTCGGCGAGGTCGGCGGCGGTGGGAGCGCCGGCCGCGACCAGCGCGGCCAGCCGGTCGCCGTCGACCTCGACGCCGCCGGGGTCGAGCCGGTAGCCGTCCGCGGCCCAGGCGACCAGCCCGGGCGGCAGGCACCCGCGCAGCCGGGACACGTGGTTGTGCAGGGCGCCGGTCGGGTCGCGCGGCGGGCCGGCGGGTCACAGGGCCTCGATCGCCACTTCGGCGGGCACGACGTGGCCCCGCCGGAGGACGAGGAGGGCGAGCAGCCGCCGCTGCAGCGGCCCGGGCGGCGTGACGTCCCGCCCGCCGGCGACCGCGCGCAACGGGCCCAGCACCTCGACCGCCACCCGCGCGCCGCCGCCCTCGGTCACCCCTCCAGTCTGGCGGGTGGCGGGCGATCTCGCGAGCGGAGCGGCTCAGGCCCTGTCGGTCCGGCCCCGCAGGGTGAGGGCGGCGTGCGCCTCCCCGCCGTCCTCGGCGGGCTCGCCGGCCCGCACCCGGATGCGGAGCCGGCAGTCGGCCGCCCGGGGGTCGTAGGCGACGAGCTCGGTGACCGTCGCCTCGCCGTCGCCGGCCAGGCCCTCGGCGATGCCCAGGTGCACGGCGCACACGGTGGACCGGTCGGCTGCCGCGGCCGAGGCGAACGGGCAGGCGTGCAGGACGATCTCGGCGCCCTCGTCGAGGGGGCGGACCTCGGGGTCGAAGCCCTGGCGGGCCATGGCGGCGGTGATGTCGGCGACGACGTCGCCGGAGGGCGCGGGCACCCGGAACTCGTCGGCGGCGAGCCGGCCGACCTCCTCGGCGTCGCGGCCGGTGCGGATGATCTCGAGGAGGAGGCGGCTCAGCCGCTCGTAGGGCCCGCTGGTGTCCCAGCGACCGGCGGCCGCCGGGTTGATCTCGTAGACGAGGCGGGGCCGGCCTCGGCCGGTGGGGCGGGCCCGGGACTCGACGACGAGCCCGGCGGCGACGAGCTTGGCCACGTGCTGGCGGATGGCGTTGTGGTTGAGCCGGACGTGCTCGTTGATCTCGGCGATGCCGACGGGCCGGCCCGCGTCCGCGATGAGCCGGAAGATGGCGTGGCGCGTCGGGTCGCCGAGCGCACGGGCCTGTTCCTGGAGCGACGCGGGTGCCATGGCTGCCGTCGAGCGCGGGTGCGGGCCCACAGTCTGCCCGACACCCGCCGCCGGCACGTCCTAGTCCTCGCGGGCGAGCGGGATGGTGGCGCCCATCATCACGCCGAAGCCGAGGCCGCCCCACACGCCCACGAAGGTCCCGACGCCGAAGGCGGGGCCGGGGTCCATGCCGCCGAGGGTGAGGCCGACGCCGACGGCGCTGGTGGCGAGCGTGAACCCGGTGACCGCGCCGGCGATCGCGCTGCGCTTCACGTTGGGCGCCGGGCGCTCGGCGGGCGGGGCACCGCCGGGGGCGTCGCTGGCGGGGGGAGCCGGGGTCTCGGCGGTGTCCACCATCGAAACTTCTCCGTTTCTTCTAGTAGCTACTTGACAAAAACCAGTGTGGCACGGCGGGCCCGCCCTGGCCACCGCCGCCGCTACCGTCCGCGCCGTGCACGGGGCATCGGGGCGCGTGGTGGGCGTCGACGCCGCCGGCCGGCACGGGTGGGTCGGCGTCCTCGTCGACGACGGCGGCGTCCTCGGGGCCCGCACCGGCGCGCTGGCCGACGTCGTCGCCTGGGCCGAGCCCGTCGACGTCGTCGGCGTCGACATCCCGATCGGCGACGTGCCCGGCGGCGTCCGCCGGGCCGAGGCCGCGGCCCGGGCCTTCGTCGGCCCCCGGGCGGCGAGCGTCTTCTCCCCGCCGCCCCTCGACGTCCTCGCCGCGACCTACGCCGAGGCCAACGCCGCGCTGGCGGCCCGGGGCGCCCCCCGGCTGTCGCGCCAGGCCTGGGCGCTGGGGCCGAAGATGCTCGAGGCCGCGGCGCTGGCCGCCACCGACCGCCGGGTGCACGAGGTCCACCCCGAGGTGTCGTTCCGCCAGATGGCCGGTGCACCCCTGCCGTGGTCGAAGAGGAGCTGGAACGGCCTGATGCTGCGCCGGCGGCTGCTCGCGGCGGCCGGCCTCGCCCTCCCGGAGGAGCTGCCCGGTGCCGGCGGTGTGCCGGCCGACGACGTCGTCGACGCGACCGCGGTCGCGTGGTCGGCTCGGCGCATCGCCGCCGGTACGGCCCGCACCTTCCCCGACCCGCCCGAGGAGGTCGACGGCCGGCTGGTCGCCATCTGGTGCTGAGGCGCCGGCCGGGTCCCGGCTCCCCGTCGCGTGACCGGGTACGTTCGCTGCGTGGCCGAGACCTTCGATGCCGTGGTCGTGGGGATGGGGCCCGGCGGCGAGGTCGTCGCCGAGCGCCTGCTGCGCGCCGGCCGGCGGGTGGCCGTCGTCGAGCGCGAGCTGATCGGCGGCGAGTGCGCCTACTGGGCGTGCATCCCGTCGAAGACCGTGCTCCGGCCGCCCGCGGTGGTCAGCGAGGCGGCCCGGGTCGACGGCGTGAGCGCCGCCAGGCTGGCCTGGGAACCGGTCCGCGCCTACCGCGACGAGATGGTACGCCACCTCGACGACTCGGCCCAGGTCGACGGCTACCGGTCGCAGGGCGCCGAGGTCGTGAAGGGGGCCGCCCGCCTGGCCGGCCCGGGCCGGGTGCGGGTCGGCGACCGTGAGCTGGTCGCCGCGCACGTCGTCGTGGCCACCGGGTCCGAGCCCGTCGTACCGCCGATCGAGGGCCTGGACGGCGTGGCCCACTGGACCAGCCGCGACGTCCACTCCGCCGCCGACCTGCCCGGCCGGGCCGTGGTCGTCGGCGGCAGCGCGGTGGCGGTCGAGACCGCGCTGTTCCTCGCCCGCTTCGGCGTCGCCGTCACCGTCGTCCAGCGCAGCGACCGGCTGCTCGGGCGGGAGGAGCCGCGGGTCGGCGCGCTCGCCGCCGACCACCTCGGCGCCGCGGGGGTCGACATCCGCCTGGGCGCCCGCCGCGCCGGGCCCGGCGCGACGGCGACGACGCCGTCCTCGAGCTGGAGGGCGGCGGCGAGGTCCGGGGCGACGTCGTCGTGCTGGCCACCGGGCGCCGGCCCCGCACCGCGGGCCTGGGCCTCGAGGACGCCGGCGCGACCCTGCGCGACGACGGCGCCGTCGCCGTCGACGACCGCTGTCGGGCGGGGGACGGCCTGTGGGCGGTCGGCGACGTCACCGGCGTCGCCGCCTTCACCCACGTCGCCAAGTACCAGGGGCGGGTCGTGGCCGACAACGTCCTCGGGCGCGACCGCCGGGCCCGCTACGAGGGCATCCCCCGGGTCGTGTTCGGCGACCCGGAGATCGCCGCCGTCGGTCTGACCGCGGCGCAGGCGGCCGAGCAGGGCATCCGCACGGTCGCCGCCGAGGTCGAGCTGCCCGAGGTCATCTCCCGGCCGTGGACCTACGAGCGCGACCCCCGGGGCCGCCTCGGCCTGCTGGCCGACGCCGACCGGGACGTGCTCGTCGGGGCGTGGGCGGTGGCGCCTGAGGCAGGGGAGTGGATCCACCTGGCGGCCCTCGCCGTCCGGGCCCGCATCCCGATCGACACGCTGCTCGACCAGGTGGCGCAGTTCCCGACCTGGACGGAGAGCTACCTGCAGGCGCTGGAGCGGTTGGACCGGTGACGCCGGCCCGTCGGCCGGCCGCCGTCAGCCGGGCCCGGCCGAGCGGCCGAGCACGACGCCGTTGCGGAACACCGACACCGGGCCGTCCTCGCTGACGACGACCACGATGGCGTGGGGGTCGTCGTAGCTGTAGCGCCGTCCCGAGGTGTGCCGGGTGCCCCCGACCGGGGGCACCTCGGCCACGGCACGGGCGCTCGGCACCAGCCGGACCCCCAGCTTGCGGACGACGCCCTCCCGGTCGAACACCGTGGCGCCGTCGATCTGGGCCAGCGCGTGGCGCAGCGGGCCCAGGTGGGTGGGCTTGCCGATGCGCAGCGGCGGCGGGGCCGGCAGCAGCTCCTCGACCGGCGGCCCGGGATCGTCGTGGGGTCGGAGGACGAGCAAGGCGCCGATGCCGGCGGCGCCGAGGTCGTGCACGGCGAACTCCAGAAGGTCGCGCAGCACCCGCACGCCGTCGGGGTCGGTGCAGGACACGACGTCGAGCCAGCGGTCGACCGGCGGCTCGAGGTGCCAGGTGAAGCCGTCCCAGCGCGCGACGCCGAAGGGCCCGGCCACCCGCACGCCGCCGGTCGGGTGGCGCTGGACGACGACGGCGCCGAACGCCTGGGCGAGGACGCCCAGGTCGCGCTCCGAGCCGGCGGGCCGGTCGAAGACGAGCCACTCGTCCGGCCCGTCGGAGCGGCGCAGGAGCCAGCTCGACAGGCCGTCGGCGAAGCGGCGGGCGGCGTCGAGGGGCTGGTCGCCGATCGCGGTGTGGGCGATCCGCAGGTCGGTCGCCGGTCCCCAGGTCGCGGGGTCGGTGCGGGGGTCGAGGACGGCGCCGCCGCTCGGCACCCGCCGCTCGTGGACCACCGGGCGCAGGGCGCGGTCCACCTCGTGCAGGACGAGCTCGCCCGCCGGGCCCTCGGGCAGCGTGACGCCGGCCTCCTCGAGCTCCTCGGCCAGGCGCCGGAGCCGGCGCTCGCTGGGTGCGTCCACCGGGGCGAACGTAGCCGCCCCCGCCCTAGGCTCCACCCCCGTGTCCGACGTCGTGCTGTACGAGGTGGCCGATCGTGTCGCCACCGTGACCCTCAACCGCCCCGAGGCCCGCAACGCGCTGTCCGCCGAGGTGCGCCGCCTGCTGCCCGAGGCGATCCGCCGGGCAGACGCCGACCCCGAGGTCGACGTGGTGATCCTCACCGGGGCCGACCCGGCCTTCTGCGCCGGTCTCGACCTCAAGGAGCTCGGCGCCGGGGAGCAGGACCTGTCCGACTCGCCCGCGGCCCCCGGCGGCGACCCGACCGTCGCCCGCGGGCCGCTGCCGGTCATCGGCAAGCCGATCATCGGGGCGGTCAACGGCCCGGCCATCACCGGTGGGTTCGAGCTGGCGCTGAACTGCGACTTCCTCGTCGCGTCGGAGCGGGCCCGCTTCGCGGACACGCACGCCCGGGTCGGCATCCAGCCGGGCTGGGGGTTGACCGTGCTGCTCGCCCAGGCGATCGGCATCCGGCGGGCGAAGGAGATGTCGGCCACCGGCAACTTCGTCGACGCGCAGACGGCGCTCGCCTGGGGCCTCGTCAACCACGTCGTGCCCCACGACGAGCTGCTGCCCTTCTGCCGGCGGCTGGCCGCCGACATCGTGTCGAACGACGCGGCGGCGGTGCGCCGCATCCTCCGGACCTACGACGAGGGGTCGCTGGTCACCGGGGCCGAGGCGTGGCGGATCGAGGCGCGGGCGGCCGCCGAGTGGCTGCGCTCGGGCGGGGCCCGGGCGAGTGACATCGAGGCCCGCCGGGCCGCGGTGATCGAGCGGGGCCGGTCCCAGCAGGGCGGCTGACCGGCCGTTCGGCGCCCGCACGCGAGCGGGCCGGCGGCCCTGCGCGGGACCGCCGGCCCGGGGCCGGGTGCCTCGTCGCGCCGGCCGCTCGCCGTCAGTCGGCGCAGGAGAGCGGCACGGCCAGCGAGTACTCGTGGTCCTCGAGCTTCACGATCGTCCCGCAGGGGGTGGCGATCACGTGGTTGATCGGCCAGTGGCTGCCGCCGAACATCCCCTCGGGGTCGTAGGTGAAGTCGCCGCCGTTCAGCGTCTCGAGGAACGAGTCGACGGTGAGGTCGGGGCCCGTGGCCTCGAGCGCCTCGACGAACATGTCGGCCGCCAGGTAGCCGGCCGCCGTCGGCAGGCTGTGCGGCGCGTCCGGCGCGTACTCCTCGAGGTCCTCGATCATCTGGGCGACGAAGGGGTGGTCCGACTCCTCGAAGGGCAGCCACTGCAGGTACACGTAGGTGCCCTCGAACATGTCGGCCTCCTTCAGGCGGGGGTCGTAGCCGACCGAGTTGAACTGCAGGCCCTGGAACCCGGCGCCGGCGATCGCCTGGGTCATGGTGTTGGTGTTCGAGAAGTCGGCGATGTACCAGACCGCGGCCGGCGGCTCGCCGTCGTTCGCGGTCATGATCTCCTGGACGTACGGCGTGGGGTCGGTGATGGGCTGGTCGGCCGGCAGGACCGGCATCTCGGCGACGATGTCGAAGCCGGCCTCCTCCATGGCGCCGGCGATGTTCTCGATGCCCCGCCGGGCCGACTCGGTCTCGTTGCCGACGAGGACGATGGTCTTGTCGGTGTCGCCGAGCAGCGGCTGGAAGGTGACCTTGGCGCTGCTCGGGTACTCGCCGATCGTCGGCACCTGGCAGCCGTTGAAGCCGAAGCCGAGGCTGTTGTTGCAGTAGGCGGGGGTGAACCCCCACCCGAAGTAGGGCACGACCTCCTCGCAGAGCACGTCGGCGTACGACGGCACCTGGCTGATGGCCGGCACGACCGCGAACACCTGCTCGTTCTGGGCGAGGCGGCGAGCGGCGTCGATGCTGCGGCTGGACTCGAGGCCGTCGTCCTCCTCGGCGACCATCGTGATGGTGCGGCCGTGGACGCCGCCCTCGGCGTTGGCCCGCTCGAGCCGGGCCTTGGCGCCGGACACGGCGTCGCCCCACAGCGAGGTGGTGGGGCCGGTGATGGTGGCCAGCGCGCCCACCCGCACCTCGGTGTCGGTCACTCCCCGGGTGGGGTCCTCGGCGGTCTGCTCGCACTCGAGCTCGGGCATGTCGACCTCGACGTTGTCGGGGTCCCAGGTGCTCTGGCCGACCTCGATGTCCGCCGCGGTGGCGCTGCCGTCACCGCCGTCGCCGCCGGCCCCGTCGCTCGACTCGGTGGTGCAGGCACCGCCGAGCAGCACCAACGCCAGCGCCGCGGCGGCGCCGCGGGTGGGCAGTCGTCGGGTCATCATCCCTCCTTCGGTCCCCGCCCCCAGATCACGGGGAGTGATTGCAAGATACGATGAAATGAACCACGATTCAAGGATGGCCACCAAGAAGGACGGCGGTGGGCTCAGCCGTCGTGAGCAGCGCCGCCTGCACCACCAGGAGATCAGCCGCGCGCAGCTGCTCGACGCGGCCGAGGAGGTCTTCGGCCGCAAGGGCTTCCACGCGGCGACCCTCAAGGAGGTCGCCGAGCTGGCGGAGTTCTCGGTCGGGTCCGTCTACTCGTTCTTCGAGAGCAAGGACGACCTGTTCCGGCAGATCTTCCTGCGCCGGGGCGAGGAGTTCATGGCCCGCATCCGCGAGGTGCTCGAGCCCGACGGCTCGCCGGTCGAGCAGCTCCACCGGCTCGTCGACTTCCAGATCGGTTGGTTCCGTGAGAACCCGCACTTCGGCCGCCTCTTCCTGCGATCGGCGAGCGCCGCGATGCTCACCGCCGACGCCCTCGTCGACGAGCGCGTCGTCGCCAACTACGACGAGGTCATGCGCCTGCAGGCCGACCTGTTCGCCCGGGGCCAGGCCTCGGGCGAGCTCCACCCCGGCGACCCCGAGGTGCTCGCCCGCCTGTTCAGCGGGCTCATGGCCGCGTACCAGGCGCTCGACCCGCAGGTGGTGTCCGACGCCGCCGACGCCCAGGAGCGGTTCCCCCTCGCCGAGCTGCACGAGCTGGTCGACCGCACCTTCGTCCGCTGACCGGCGGCGCCGGACCCGACCGTCAGGCGGTGGGCTGCAGCTTCCCCAGCTCGATGCCCGTCCGCTTCTCGAAGCGGCCCTTGTCGTAGCTGCGGATCGACACGTCGTGGCCGGCGACCTCGGCCCGCAGCGCGCCGACGGTCGACCGCTCCTTCGGCCGGTGGGCGAACGGGTCGAACGAGTACCACCGCAGCGCGTTCCCGTAGGTGATGGCCTCGACCTCGTCGTCGGGCACGTCCGCCATCACCGCCTCGAGCTCCTCGGGCGCCTCCGGCCACGACGAGTCGGAGTGCGGGTAGTCGCACTCCCAGGCGATGTTCCCCATGCCGATGTCGTGCCGCAGGCGGATGCCGACCTCGTCCGCGATGAAGCAGGTCAGGAAGTGCTGCCGGAAGACCTCCGACGGCTTGCGGCCGCCGAAGTCCTGCCCGGTCCAGCGGTGGTGCATGTCGTAGGTGCGGTCGAGGCGGTCGAGGAAGTAGGGGATCCAGCCGGTGCCGCCCTCGGACAGCGCGATGCGGATGTCCGGGAAGTGCTTCGGGATCCGCGACCAGAGCAGGTCGGCCGCCGCCTGGCAGATGTTCATCGGCTGGAGCGTGATCATCACGTCGATCGGCGCGTCCGGCGCGGTGACGGCGAGCTTGCCGGACGACCCGAGGTGGATCGAGACGACGACACCCTCGTCGCAGCACGCGGCCCACAGCGGGTCCCAGCTGTCGGAGTGGAAGCTGGGCAGCCCGAGGGTCGCCGGGTTCTCGGTGAAGGTGATCGAGCGCACGCCCTTGGCGGCCAGGCGCCGCACCTCGGCGGCCGCCAGCTCCGGGTCCCAGAGCGGGACGATGCCCATGGGGATGAAGCGGCCGGGGTGGGCCCCGCACCACTCCTCGACGTGCCAGTCGTTGTAGGCCTGCAGGACCGCCAGCGCGAGGTCCTTGTCGTCGGCCGCCCCGAAGACCCGCCCGGAGAAGGACGGGAACGACGGGAAGCACATCGAGGCGAGGACGCCGCCGGCGCTCATGTCCTTGACCCGCTCGTGGACGTCCCAGCAGCCGGGCCGCATCTCGTCGAACGCCGTCGGCTCGATGCCGTACTCCTCCTTGGGTCGACCGGCGACGGCGTTGAGCCCGATGTTGGGGATCGTCTGGCCGTTGAAGACCCACACGTCGGAGCCGTCCTCGGTGCGCTCGACCCGCGGCGCCTGGTCGGCGTAGCGGGACGGCAGCCGCCCCTCGAAGAGGTCGGGCGGTTCGACCAGGTGGTCGTCCACGCTCACCAGGATCATGTCGTCGGCGCGCATCGCCTCTCCCTTCGTCCCCCGTGGCCTCGCAGCCTGGCATATATCTTATGCAATCTGCCGGGACGGATCGCCCGGACCGGGCGCGCGCGGAGGAGGTCGTGGTCGTGCGTCGGGAGACGTCAGGCGCCCCGGTCGGCGTCGCCGGCCGCGAACAGGCCGCGGGCCTCGAACAGCCGCTCCACCGCCTCGCCGACCCTCGCCATCGTGCGGGCGTACGCCTCGGCCGCGCCGTCGGCGTCGCCGGCCCGCAGGTGGCGGAGCACGGCCCCCAGGCCCCGACGCTCGATGCCGACGGCCTCGGGCACCTCGGCGAAGAAGTCGCCGGGCACGAGGCTCGACATGGCCCGCAACACGACCCGGATGCGCGACGAGCGGGCGGCGTTCACCACCGTGCGGTGGAACTCGAGGATGGCCGGTCCGGCGGCCGCCGGGTCGTCGCCCCGCATCCGGCGCACGAGCGGCGCCAGCGCGTCGACGATCGACGGGCCGGTGCGCTCGAGCGCCCGGCGCACGGCGAAGGCGTAGACCAGGCCGTAGAGCTCGTAGTGGTCGCGCACGGCCGGCGGGTCGAGGGCGGTGACGAACGCGCCCCGGTGCCGCTCGATCGTCACCCAGCCCTGCCGCTCGAGGGCGATGAGCGCCTCCCGCACCGGGATGCGGCTGATGCCGAGGTCGGCGGCGATGTCGTCCTGGGGGACGCGGGCGCCGGGCGGGAGCACGCCGTCGAAGATCAGCCGGCGGATGTACGAGGCCGCCTGCTCGCCGCTGCTCTGGCGGACGAGCTCCGGGCCGCCGCCCCCGTGGTCGGCGCTCACCGTCGTGACGTCGCGCGGCCGTCCCGATGCACGGCCGCACAGCGTAGTGGGGCGGCCGCCGCCGCCCCGGGACCGGAGGAGGACCGACCGTGACCGATCGCACCCCGACCCTCGTCGGGCGGCTGCTCGGCGCCGCCGGCGTCGAGGCCGTCTACGGCCGGTCGCTCGGCCCGCTCGCGGTGGTCCCGGTCGACGACGGTGAGCTGGCCGCGCTGCTGGCCTGCGCCCACCGTCGGGTGACCGGTGCGCCGGCGGTCGCCCACCTGGGCGGCGGGCTGCTCGTCGCCCCGCCGGTGCGGGCGGGCGCGCCCCGCCGCGCCGCCGGGGACGATCCGCCCGTCGTGGGCGACGACCCCGAGGTCGCCGTCGCCGCGCTGGCCGGCCTGGTGGCCGGCGAGGTGCCGGCGGTGCGGCTCGCCGTCGACCCCGACGCGCCCGGTGGCGGGGCACCCCTGCCCCGGCCGGCGGCGCCGGACCGCTGGCCCGAGGTGCCCGACGGCGTCGTCGAGCGCCTGGGCGCCGCGGCGGCGCCGGTCGTGCTCGCCGGTCCCGGCGTCGTCGACGACGGCGCGGTCGCCGGCCTGCACGCCCTCGCGGCCGGCGGCAGCCTCGGCGTCCTCAACACCTGGGGCGCCAAGGGCGTCTTCCACTGGCGCAGCCGCCACCACCTGGCGACGGTCGGGCTGCAGGCCGAGGACTTCGCCCGGGGCGGCCTGGCCGACGCCGACCTGGTCGTGGCCACGGGCCTCGACCCGGCCGAGGCGCCGGGGGAGCGCTGGCGCGGCCTCGCCCCGGTCGTCGAGGTGCCGCCGGCCGCGCTCGACCCGCTGGCCGAGCGGTGGGGGCGGGCGCCG
>Ga0079224_100015363_pt1 | contig 10725 bp, 10 predicted proteins | sample Stecom2015_FD_80414 | JGI IMG/M metagenome (GOLD analysis project Ga0079224, IMG submission 80414) | Agricultural soil microbial communities from Utah to study Nitrogen management - Steer compost 2015 | ecosystem: Environmental > Terrestrial > Soil > Agricultural land | place: USA: Utah...
ACGGCGGTGTTGCAGGAGATCCATGAAGAGTGGGTGGTCGGTAGAGTCTACCTGGCCGTGCCACGAAAAACCACCGCCGTCAAGCCCGATCAAAACTTTTACAGAAAAAGAGTTGCATAATCAGCCTTCACGAATTTCCCCAACTGAAATCAACGGAACACCGTTTCCATCAGAATATTCAGAAGCTTTAAGGAGAGTGCCGAAAGGGCCCGTTTTGATCGACGCAATATTATTTACCGATTTGATGTCCCAATCTTCTGGGATAACTCCGACTTGCGTCCTCTTATATCCTTTATGGATTTTTGCTTCACTCATGCCAGACACCAAACATCCGCGGCAGCCCTCTTCGCGCAAGGGATGCGCCGGGCAGCGGCCCCGCCGCTGGTCCCGCAGGGACCGAAGCGATAGCGGAGCCCAGAGCAGCCCGACCCGCAGGGTTGCGCCCTTACTATGCAATTCTTCATGATGGTTCTTCCCCGTCAAAATTCCGGGACAATTCCGCCTCGATTTCCTCGATACTGGGCAGATTGGTATCCAATGGTTCGGGAAGCGCGCGAACCAGTTGGTATTCCGCCACTCCGATGGGTTTATCGATCCCGGAAAGCGCGTACTCAGCCACCAAACGGTTCTGGGTTTTGCACAGCAGCATGCCGATAGTCGGCTTATCGTCCGGCGCTTTGATTTGGACTTCCAGAGTAGTGCGCGGCCAGCCGTTCGAAATGGCCTGGGAGGCATACCACTCTCGTTCAGCAGGGTCTGAAACCTGCGTCATAAGAACGACAATATGGAACCAGGACAATTGGGCAGCGGATTGCTGCCCGAATCTGAGATCGGGGCAATGCTGGGCGAAAAACCGCATATATTTGAGATTCCGACCGGAAAAACCCTTCATATCCGGGCCTTCGAGCCATTCGCCATAGTCTGCAGGCAATGCCAGGATGGTTTTTCTCATGCCTTGAATCCCATCTTCTCCAAATGCGCGGCCACCTTCTTTTCCAGCGCCTCCACCTCGCTCACGATTTGCGGCAAAGGCGTCCCATACCGCTCCGCCAATTCCCGCACGCGCCCGGTAAGGGCCTGGGACACCCGGTCCAATTCCCCTTGCACCGAAGCCGCCAAGGCCGCCAGCCATTTATCCTCCACCACCAGGGTCTTGATATCGGCCTCGCTCAACTTGCCGTACTGCCCCGCGACCTTCTGCTCCAAATCGTTCTGCGCCGCCTTGATGTCCTTATTGGCAGCAGCAGCCTGCTCAACCAGCTCGGCATATTCCTCCAATACCTTGCGCTCATCGGCACCCCCCTTGTCGCCTTTGATGGCCTTCAGACGCGCGGCCACGGCCCCCTTGGCGATTTTCCCCTCCTCGACCACCTCGGCAAGCAGGCCATCCTCCCCGCCATGCTCTTCCTTCAGCTCCTCCAGCCTCTGTTCCAAGCCGGCCACCTCGGCTTCGAGCCCTTCGATGGCGGCCGCTTCCTTAGCAAAATAGCGGGCCACCAACAGAGCGGTGGGAATCAGTTCCACCTTGTACTTGAGCTTGCCCACGGTGAAATCCGGCTGCTCTTTGGTTTTCTTGTCTTTGCCCTTGCCCTTCTCTTTTTCTTCGTCTTCGATGATGAGTCGCGGCCTGGCGGCATCCTTCCAGCCATCGCTGACGATCATGTACACGTCGTCCTGCATGGTTTCGGCCCATAGGTCCATGAGATGCTGGTACATATCGTATGGGTCGATGAGCGGGGCCTTTTGGAAGGCTTCCAGCAGGGATTCGGACAGGGTTTCGATCAGGGCCTTGGGCTTTCCGCCTACCTTGATGCCCTTGAGTTTGGGAAGATGGGCGGACCTCCATTCCGCGAACAAGGCCATGACGCTTCGGTTGAAGGCCGTGAATTCGGCATGCCCGAAAATGGCGGCCTTGACCTCGCCGATGGGGAGTTTGAGCTGGAAATAGTCCGGGCGGTCGGCTTTTTTCAGAATGGCGGAGCGGACGCCGGGAAAAACCTTCCAGAAGCGATCGAGGGCCTCGATATCGCGCCGGGGGATGCCGCCGCGCAAATGGGCTTCGATGTCCTGTATGTCTTCGGGTTCGGTGCTGTCGATATAGCGGGGCAGGTTGAGGTTGAAATCATTGGCTTCGATTTCGGCCAGGGGCACCATGCGCGAGTAGCGGGATAGTTCGGCCTGGCGGGTGAAGGCATCGACGATAAGGTGGATGTCCTGGGCGCGCAGGCGGTTCTTGTTGCCGTCTTTGAGGAAGCCCTTGGAGGCGTCGATCATGAAAAGGCCCTTGCGGGCCGCGGCATGCTCTTTGTCGAGTACGAGGATGCAGGCGGGAATACCGGTGCCGTAGAAGAGGTTGGCGGGCAGTCCGATGATGCCTTTGATATAGCCCCGGCGCAGGATGGCTTTGCGGATGGCGGCTTCGGCGCCGCCCCGGAAGAGCACGCCATGGGGAAGAATGACCGCGCCTTTGCCGGTGCTTTTTAGGGTGGCGAGGATGTGCAGGAGAAAGGCGTAGTCGCCGTTCTTGTCGGGCGGGACCAGGGTTTGATCGCCGAACTTGAAGCGGCTGAACAAATCCTTTTCGGGGTCGAAGCCGTTGCTCCAGGCCTTGGTGGAGAAGGGAGGATTCGCGACCACGAAATCGAAGGTTTTGAGGGTGCCATCCTTTTCCTTGAAGTGAGGAGAGGAAAGGGAGTTGTCCTGCCAGATTTCCGCCTGGTCGCAATCGTGGAGGATGGTATTCATCTTGGCCAAGGCCTTGGTGGCATTGTCCATTTCCTGCCCGTAAATGGTGAGGTCATGGCCGGTGCTGCTTTTGGCCTCATCATGGGCGCGTATCAATAGGGATCCGGAGCCGCATGTGGGATCATGGATGGTTTGGCGCGCGCTTTTGGCATTGCCCATGCCGATGACCTTGGCGATGATGCGCGAGACCTCGGCCGGGGTATAGAACTGGCCTTTGCTCTTGCCGGATTCGGTGGCGAAATGGCGCATGAGGTATTCATAGGCATCGCCCAGGATATCATCGCCTTCGGCACGGTTGCCTTTGAAGTTCAATTCGGGCTTGTCGAAAATTCCGATCAGGTTGGAGAGGCGATCGACCATCTCCTTATCCTTGCCCAGCTTGTCGGGATCATTGAAGTCGGCTACATCGATGACGCCCAGAAGATCATTTTGCTTGGCCAGCTTGGCGATGATGGTGTTGATTCCTTCGCCGATATCCTTGTTGCCCTTGAGGGCCACCATGTCGGCGAAGCCGCCGCCTTTAGGGACGATGAGCAGGCCGTCCTTTTGCCCCGCGTATTTGTCCGAGACGTATTTGACGAAGAGCAGGACCAGAACATAGTCCTTGTATTGGGAGGCATCCATGCCGCCGCGCAATTCGTCGCAGCTTTTCCAAAGGGAGCTATAGAGATCGGATTTTTTGATGGCCAAGGCGGGGTCCTAAAGGGTTTAAGTCCTTGATTTCAAAGAAGATATCCGATTGGCGGGGGCCATCGGAAATAGTGTAGAAACGTGCAAAAATAGGAAAATCATCCTTGATTGCTTAGGCTTAAGCTGAAGTTCCCATGGAGAACTCCGGCCTTTCCCCAGACCGTTCATTAGGGGTTTTGCTGTGAATCCTGGTTTTACTGTACAGTAAAACCGGCTATGTCGGTAAAATGAAAGACATCATAACGATGAGCAGGAAACGGTCGGTCCTTTTCGTACTTCCAAATGCAATCCGGTGAATTCCAAATGGGTTCGGGTCTATTTCGATGGCCTCCATTCAAGGGCTTGAGCAGGTGAGTACGGATAGACTTTTTCTTTCCGAAATGGGAACCGGATAAATACCCAAGGGTCACCGCCCTCTTCACCAAGAATCCCGCCTGTAACCCCCATCACACGCCTGCCGCGAATTGTTTTTATTTTCCGGGCTCCCGTTTTTCCGGATCGCTCATTTCCAATGACACAACCCTCAACCCCTAACCGAAAAGCCAAACCATGAAAACCCTTGTCCTTATCCGCAACCTGTTCGCCGGAACCGGAATCCTTTGCCTGCTCGCCGCCGGTTACTCAGCTTATTCAGTGACCCGGTTCCTATCGAGCGCCGAACAAACCGAAGGCACCATAATCGGCTTCGGAGGTTCCGAAGGCAACTTTCCTGTTTTCACTTACCAAGACCATACCGGCCAGCCGCATAGGAAAACGTCCAATACCAGCAGCGACCTTTCTTCCTACCGGGTAGGCGGAACGATTCCCTTGTTGCTCGATCGGAACGACCCCGGAAACGCCCAAATCCAGGGCTTCGCGTATCAATGGATGTCTCCGCTGTTCTTCGCCATTTTCGGCCTGACCTTCGGCGGCGTCGGATTCGGCATGATTTTCCACTCAAACACCAAGGGGAAGCGGAAGCGCCAACTCCTGGAAAGGGGAGACAAGGTAAAGGCCAGGATCACGGGAGTGGAGCTCAACGGCTCCCTGACCGTGAACGGCCGGTCGCCTTTCCGGATCGAAGCGCAGTCCTTGATCGACGGCAAGGTCCACCTTTTCCACAGCGAAAACCTATGGTTCGATCCCACCGCCTTCGTCAATCGCGAGGAGGTGGATGTGTACCATATGACCGGCCGGTACAAGCCGTACCATATGGACATTTCCTTTTTGCCCGAGCAAGCCGCTTAGGACATTCCCGTTCCTCAAGCGTCCGTTTCCGAAGCGGTTTTCCCCGCCCCTACCAGCCCGATTCGGCCATGGCCTTGCGGATCTCCTCCTGCCGGGCCAGGAAGCGCTTGGACTCCCCGGCGGCCTCGGCCACGAGGATCCGCCTTCCCGAAGGGGACGGAGTGAAGGCGATCCAATAATGGTAATCCTGATCGCCCACCGGCGCGGCCAGCTTGAGCAAGGTGCCGTCCCGGCCCTTCATCGTCAAACTTGTATCCGAGATCACCCGATAGCCGGCCTGCCCCATGCGGTTCACCAGGGCTTCCCGCCAAAAGGCGGCGTCGGCCTTGGGCTTCTGCTTTTCGGTGCGGACGCTGTAGATCACCCCGTCCGGACTGACCGCGCGCAAGGGGCCCTTGAAGAGGAATCCCCGGGGATACACCGCGAACTCGCGCGGGGCCGCGGGATGCATGGCGCAAGCGGACAGGAACAGGGCCGAAACCAGGGCCAGGGCCCGGATCCGGCGCGGAGAATCAATGCGGGCCATGGCGGAAGCGCTCCATGAGAGAGGGAAGGCCCAGGCGGTTCAGCCAGGGAAAGCGGGATACGCCGGTCACCAGGGGCGCGTCCCTTTCGCGAAAGCGGAAGTCGAGGGCCAGATGGGCGTACGCCATGCGATCCTCCAGTTTCAGGATCCTTCCCTGGGTTTTCTCGATTTCGGTTTGCAGGTTCACGATCTCCCTCTGGATGGTGAATACGGTGGAGTCGCCGCTTTCCTTGAGCAGGGCATAGTAATCCGTTAGAGTCGCTTTGCGGGCCTTGAGGCGGGAAAGCAATTCGTCCCGCTCTCCTTCCAGGGATTGGGTGGAAAGGTTGCGATCCAATAGCGTCCCGTGTCCGCTCAGGCTCCGGATGAATCCGTCGGCGGCGGCCGTGGGAATGCGCAGCCTCACCGTGGTCTTGCCGCGCTGGGAGAACCAGCCGCCCAGGGATTCGGCGCGGGCGATGATCCGGGAAGAGACCTTGTCGGCTTCCTCGACCTGGAGAACCGCGGAGAAGTCGAGGGCCATGCCCGGCGGGCGGGCCGTGGCCGTGTCGGTCCGACCGGGGGCGGAAACGGCGGGAGCAGAGATGGGAGCGGCCTCGGAGGTCGCATGCGACATCGCGAGTGCCAGCGCGATGGCGATCGCCGGAAGAGCGGGCTTCAGGTTCATTTGGATTTCCTTTCCACGGCGGCCAGGATGCCGGGCAGTAGAGCGTCCTGCTGATCCGCGTCGGGGAAATAGAATTCGGCTATGTCGATTTCGCTTCCGCGGGAGCGCACGCCCACCCAATAGAAATAGGGCGAGGGTCCGTAGGATTGGAACCGGCAAAGCCGGAAGGCGCCGGCTTCCCTTTCTTCCACGGCCTTGAATCCGTCTTTCAGGCGCGTGCGGATGGCCTCCATCCAGAACCGGCTGTCGCCGCGGGGTTCTACATCCATTTCCGTGCCCCAGAATTCCGAACCGCGGGAGCTGGTGGCGCGCCAGGGCGCGGACCCTTTGCGGGTGACTACCATGCCTCCAGGGGCTTGGAAGCGCAGGGTCGAGCGCCCCTGGAAACGCTTTTCATCGAAGGGCGTGAGCCGGTGGATCCAGCGGAAGTCGGCCAGATCGGCTTGCGCCAATTCTCCTCCCACCAAGGGAGTATGCTCCTGCAACCAGAGTTGAATGGACGCGAAACGCGCCCTTTGCACCAGTTCCCGGCGTCCGGATTCCAGCACTTCCTTTTCTTCGCGCAGGCGCCTGAGCTCGCGCATAAGGGTCAGCTTCTGGTTTTCGGTTTTGGCCTTCCGCACCAGGTCTTCCAGGCGCTCCAAGGTGGCGACGACGATGCGCAGGCGCATCTCCACGTCCTGGAAGGCTTCGGTGATGTCTTCGGCCTGCTGGCTGTAATTCACCACTTCGCCCAGGCGCATGAGCCGGTGGAAAAGGGAGTCGAAGCGCTCCGCGGGAACGCGCAAGGCGGCCTGGAGCGTGGATCGCCTTTCCAGGTAACCGCCGGCGGCCTGGACCAGGGCGATGGCGGAGTCGAGGACTTTTTCCGGTTCGGTGGAGCGGAGGGTGGCGTCGCCGCTGTAATGGACCATGCGCTTGGAGGCGGGCGACCGGGTTTGATTCGGGGCCGGGACCATCGGTTCGGGAGGCTCGTAGGCCGCGGAGGGCGGGGCCGGTTGGGAAACCGCGCTACGCATCTTGCGGGGAGCGGGCGCGGATTTCTGCATGGGCATGGAGGCCGGAGCGGATTCGGCCGCATCGTACATCAGAGCCGCTCCCTGTCCGCCGCCGGCCGCCAAGTCGTCTTCCGCCCGCGAACCCGGGTCCATGCGGGCTTTGGATTGGTTGGCGCAGCCTTGCAGGCACAAGGAGAGAAGGGCCAGGCACAGGGCCAGGCGCACGGATGCTACAATGCCGAGCGGACCCGGGGCGGTGCGGGAGGGGGTATGGTCTGGGGGCATGGATGGAAAAGGTAATAACCCTGTTCCCGGTCGCTATGAAATCCGCAAATCCAAAGGCACGGCCGCCGGAGGTGAAAAGACAAGACCTGAAAAACCGGAATGGGATGGATTCACGATGTAATTGGTTTCGGTCGGCAAAGAAGCGCTTTTAACCGCCAAAAAAAGCGTGCGATTCGATTTCAACCACTCTTTGCCGTATTTTTGCGTCGCTTTTTTATCCAATGTCCAATTCCGGACATAAAATCCGTCCGGAACGATCTCAAGGGAAGCCGATGGATCGACCTCGCATCGCGTAAAGTGGTACCCTTTCCTGCCCTATCGCATCCCCCGCCCCATCGCATATTCGATCCCCCCCAGCAAATGCCTCAGGTATATCGGATCCGCAAACCCCTTCCCGGTATGCCCCAGCCCCGTGTACCACGACCGCCCGCCCTCGAACTCGCGGCACCATACGATGGGATGATCCGCGCCCATCTTGCCGCCAGCATAGGATCCCTCGTCCAAGGCGGCCAGCACGCGCACCTTGCCGCGCGGATTCTCCTTGTAATCGTACCATTCGTCCCAGCGCTTCCAGCCATCGGGCAAATCGCGCGTGGACGGGTGCTCGCGATCCTCGACCTTGATCCTGCCGGGCTGCACCACGGGATGGCTGGCGAAATACGCCCCCACCAGCTCGCCGTACCATGGCCAATCGTAACCGGTATCACAAGCCGCATGGACGCCGGCGAAGCCTCCGCCGCCCCGGATATAGCCCTCGAAAGCCTCCCGTTCGGCCGGGGAGAGTACGTTCCCGGTCGAGTTCAGGAACATCACGGCCTGGAAGCGGGCCAGGTTGGCTTGGTTGAAGGCGGAGTCGTCTTCGGTGGTTTCCACCCGGAATCCGTTTTCGCGTCCGAGCTTTTTGAGGGCGGCCAGGCTGCGGGGGATGGACTTGTGGCGCCAACCCAAAGTTCTGCTGTAGACAAGAAGGGCATCCATGACCGGAAACATAGCTTCCGGGCCCGGGTCGTTACCGAGGGCGGCCCGTTTTTGGGACGGTGGAGGCAAAGGGTTGGGGAGCTCGCGAAAGGCCGGGTACTTGGGCGCTCAAAGCGGGTACTGGGGAACGCCTGGCCGTCCCGCTTTTTTTAGCTTTCCAGGGATGCGTTCGACCCTGCGGCATAATGCCATGCGCCTGTTCCCGGCCATCCTGGTGGCAGGCCTGATGTCTGCCGGGCTGACGGCCTGCGGCGACTGGAAGAACGATCCGGCCTCGCTTACGGCCCGCACCACCGCCCCTGCCATGGGTCCGGACTGCGCCAGTTGCCATGGTTATCCCCTGATGGATCGCAACCACCAATACCACCTTTTCGAAGCGGGCGGGAACAGGGATTTAAACGGAGCCATCACCTGCTTCGACTGCCATAGCCAGGCCATCCAGTTCCGCGACGTGGTGCTGTTCGATTCCGTTTACGAGGAGCCGAGCGGGGAGCGCTGGAGAACCCAGTCCCATCCCCATCCCGGCGATACCACTTCCAGCGGTTTAACCATCCGCAGCCTGCCCCTGGTGAGAGTGGACTCCCTCCCCCAGCAGCATCCCCTTCCCATGCCCACCCGGCCCGGGTCGGCCCCGGCCTTCCAGGAATACATCACCACCCTGGCCCATTTGAATGGAATGGTCGATGTCCATTTCGCCGGTCGGAATTCCAGGCCATTCCTGTTCCAGGGGCAATCGGCCTCCTTCAACCCCACCCAGGAGACCTGTTCCGCCGTGGCCTGCCATCCCAACGGAAAACCCTACAGTTTCGGATCCAAGGCCAAGGGTCTGCCCGCCTTGAATGTCGAAGAAGCCGCGGAACCCTGATATGCATCCGTCCGCCCGCAACCCTCCGCACCGCCGGGTGTTCCGGCTGATCAAGCTCGCCTTGCTCGCGGCCTTGATCCTGGCCACGACCATTTTGGGCGGATGCGCCCGCGTGCACCAGAAGGATCGGGAATTCCTCGGGGATCCCATCATGCAGCGCGCCCCCGATGCCCTGGAAGGCAACCTGGAAAGCCATAACCTGCCCCGCCGCGAAGGTTCCTCGGGAGGCAGCTCGGGCTCGGGCGGCGGTTGCGGATGTTGAGATTCCGCTCACCCTCCCGCCATGCCGATCGCGCCGCACCGTTGTGGAAGGCCCTGTGCATGGCCTTATGCGCCCTGGCCGCCGCGCCTCCGGCCGAGGCCGCCTCCGATTCGGACCAGGGCCTGGATTTCAAGTACATGTATTACTGGGATCGCAACGGTGTATGGAACCATACTCCCGCCTTCGGTTTCTTCCGCAAACTCTCCTCCCTGTGGACTATAAAATGGGATCAGGAGTTCGACGCGGTCACGGGCGCGTCCCGGCGCCTGGGCCTCAGGAACATAGGCCGCCTGGGCGACCATGACCTGAAACTGGACGGAGTTTCGGGAGCTTCCCGGCGGGAAATCCGGCATTCCGAAAAGGTAGGCATAGCCTATGACAATCAGGGCCGGGCCGCTGCCGCCGCCTTTTATTTCAGCGACGAGAACGATTACCGGTCCTATTCCCCCTCGGTTTCGGGATACCTGGATTTCAACGATCGCAATACCACCCTGGGCGCCTCCGCCGCCCTGTTCTTCGATGAAATGCGGCCCCGGGGCCCCTTCCGCGGATTGGGCGGCAAGCGCGAGATCATTTCCCTGTCCGGGACTTTGGCCCAAGTACTATCCCCCCTGTCCCTTGTCGGCCTCACCGCCAATGTCATCCATAGCTCCGGCTATCTGGGGCACCCCTACAACCCCGTCACCACCGCCAATGGGACTTTGCTTATCGAGCATTTGCCCGGCCGCAAAACCGCCGCCGCCCTTTCGGGGCAAATCCTCCAGGGCTTCCATCTGGGCGAACGCCTGGGTTCGTTGCGCCTGGAAGCGCGCCATTACCGCGACGATTGGAAGCTGATCTCGAACACGGCCGAAGTCCAATGGTACCAGTACGTGGCGGAGGCGACCTTCGTGCGGCTGCGCGCGCGGGGTTACAACCAGGGCACCGCCGCCTTCGCCAAAAAAGCCTATGATGGAGGCGAGGTGTATCGCACCACCGACATCCGCTTCTTCGCCTTCACTTCCCTTTCCCTGGGGATGAAAATCGGCTCGGTGTTTCCGGAAAGCTGGGAGGACTCTTACCTGCTGCCCGATCGCTGGGATATCGGTTATGATCAGGGCGTCCGCGATACCAAGGGCGAGGAGGACGGGATAAGCCCGCTATTCCATTACCAGGTGTTCCCCAAGGACCAGTACTACATGCAGGGGACTTTTATGCTGGGCCTGTCCTTCGACCTGTAACGGGCGCGGGCCCGGGCCGGCCTACCGGGTTCCGGGCATGAAAAAGGGGCGCATGCGAGCCCCTCGATTCCGTCTTTATAGGCCGCCGCCAATCAGCGCAAGGGCATCCAGGTATGGGTTTTCACCTCGCCGGCCGCGCTGAGCTTGAACATCAGGGATCCGGAGGCCGCACCCAGGGCGTTGGAAAAAACCGAATGCGCATGGGGCCCGGCGGCGTAATCTTTTTCGATCAGGGTGGCCACCAGGCGGCCGCGGGTGTCGA
>Ga0079224_100015364_pt1 | contig 10724 bp, 8 predicted proteins | sample Stecom2015_FD_80414 | JGI IMG/M metagenome (GOLD analysis project Ga0079224, IMG submission 80414) | Agricultural soil microbial communities from Utah to study Nitrogen management - Steer compost 2015 | ecosystem: Environmental > Terrestrial > Soil > Agricultural land | place: USA: Utah...
AGCAGGTCGTCGGTGGTCTTGACCGGCAGGAAGCGATCGCGTGTCACCTCGATCGCGGTGGCCCCTTCGAACACCTCGATCGCCGCGCCCATCGCCGACTCGATCTGGATCACCCGTGGGCTGTCCGGATCGGTCGGGTCCACGTTCTTCTCGTTGCGGATCAGGGGCAGCTCGAGCACGCCGTCGACGCGGTCGAGCTCGCGGCGCAGGGCATGCAGGTCGAACCAGAGGTTGTTGGTGTGGAAGTAGCGGTGAACCGACAGATCGGCGGCGGCCTCACGATCCTCCGGAGCGATCTGGGCGGTCTCGCGCAGGATCAGCCGGCCGTCGGACCGGCGCACGACCAGGTGACCGCCCTTGACGTCGGCCGGGGTGCGGCGGCAGACCTCGGCGGCGTAGGGGGCGCCGGTCTCGGCGAACCAGGCCATCATCGCCGGATCCGGCACCGCGCCGAGGTTATCGGCGTTCGAGATGGAGGCGTAGCGATAGCCGGCCGCGATGAGACGATCGAGGACGCCGGACGAGTCGAGAGCCGTGTAGAGGTCCGCGTGACCGGGCGGGCACCACTCCAGCGACGGGTCGGCGGGCCACTCGATCGGTCGCAGGTCGTCGGCGGAGAGCTTGGGCTCGCGGTTCTGCAGGAAGTCCAGCGGCAGGTCGTCGACCTTGAGCTCGGGGTACCGGGCGAGCGCCTCGAGCGTCTCGTCACGGGTGCGGAAGCTGTTCATGAACAGCAGCGGCAGGTCGACGCCGAAGCGCGAGCGGACGTGCCAGACCTGGTCGACGATGAGATCGAGGAAGCTCAGTCGGTGCTTGACCGGCAGCAGCGACTTGGCGCGATCCATGCCCATGGTGGTGCCGAGGCCGCCGTTGAGCTTGATGACGACGGTCTTCGACGCGGCCCGCCGCAGGGTCTCCTCGTCGTAGTCGAGGTGATCGATGCGGGCCAGGTCCTTGAGGGGCTCGACGTCCGACTCGCGAATGAGCCCGGACGCCCCGTCCTCGAGCTGGTGGTAGAACGCGCTGAAAACGTCGATGGCCTGCTGCGCCACGCCCGCGGCGCGCATCTTGGCCCGGGCCTCGTCGAGTGCGTTCATCGGCCCTAGGCTAGCGGCATGTCGACCGCGGTGGAGGCGGACAAGGACAAGCTGCGCACGGCGGTGCTCGCCGCGCGTGCGCGTCGTTCGACGGAGGAGCGGACGCGCGCGGCCGAGGCGATCGCGCTGCACGCCGCATCCCTGCCGCCCCTGGTCCGGGCCCGACGGGTCGCCGCCTACCTGTCGATGTCCACCGAGCCGGGCACCGGGCCCCTGCTGCGCTGGTGTGTCGAGCGCGGGGTCGAGGTGCTCGTCCCGGTCAGCAGCCCCGATCGCACCATGGCGTGGGTCCGGTGGCACCCCGGACGGGTCGAGGTCGGCGCGCTGGGCGTCCCAGAACCTGTCGGCGAGCCGCATCCGGAGGGCCTGGGCGGCTGCGAGGTCGCCGTCGTGCCCGCGCTCGCGATCGATCATGTCGGGCACCGGCTCGGCCGCGGCGCCGGGTACTACGACCGGGCCCTGGCCGACTTCACCGGACTGGTGTGCGCGCTCGTGTTCGACGAGGAGCTCGTGCCCGCGGTCCCCCACCTGCCGCACGACCGATCGGTCGATCTCGTGATCGCTCCGGGGGGCGTGTTCCGCCCGGAGCGCGACTGAGTCACGAGACCGACACGATCGGCAGTCGGTAGGCGGCCGGGGCGTCCTGCGGCACGATCGGGTTCTTCGGCGGGATCGGTGCGATCCGGCGGTACGCGGACCCCAGCGCGGGCCGCTGGTCGGGCTCGCCGCGGTTCGGCCACATCGCCAGCGCGCGCTCGGCCTGGGCGGCGATGGTCAGCGAGGGGTTGACGCCCAGGTTGGCCGAGATCGCCGAGCCGTCCATGACGTGCAGACCCTCGTGACCGTAGAGCCGCTGGTACGGGTCGATCACACCCGTTTCGGGCGAGTCGCCGATCGCACAGCCGCCGATGAAGTGCGCCGTCATCGGAATGCCGATCGGCTCGGTGATGATGCCGCCGGGCACGCCGTCCATGTAGTCGGCCATCTCCGTGACCGCGCGGTGCGCCTCGGGGATGTAGGTCGGATTCGGCTCGCCGGTCCCCTGCCTGGTGGTCATCTTGCGGCCGCCGAACCACCGCCGCTTCGTGTAGGTGGTGATCGAGTTGTCACGCGCCTGCATGACCAACGCGATGACCGTGCGCTCGGACCAGTGGAACGCGTCGTACAGCTTCGGCAGCTTCGGCAGGATCCGGACGATGTTCTTCAGCATCGTCCGGACGCTGGGCTTGCCGTGGCCGCTGCCGTCGGTGGACAGCACCATCTGGACGAACATCATGACGTTCGATCCCTTGCCGTAGCGGACCGGTTCGATGTGCGTGGTCTCGTTCGGGTGGATCGACGAGGTGATGGCGACACCCTGGGTGTAGTCGACGTCGCGGTGCATCGCGACCGAGCCCATGAGCGCCTCGGAGTTGGTGCGGGTGAGCAGGCCCAGCCGGTCCGAGATGTGGGGCAGGCTGCCGGAGTCGCGCAGCTTGTGCAACAGGCGCTGGGTGCCCAGGGACGCGGCGGCGAAGATGACCTGCTCGGCCCTCACGGTGGTCCGCCGACGCCGGCCCGGCTTGGTTGACCGACCGACCACCTCGTACCCTCCGCCGGGGAGCGGACGCACGTCGATCACGGTGGTCAGCTCGCGCACCTCGGCCCCGGCCTTCTCGGCGAGGTAGAGGTAGTTCTTCACCAGGGTGTTCTTCGCGTTGTGACGGCAGCCGGACATGCACTCGCCGCAGTTCAGACAGGTGCGCCGCTCCGGGCCCACCCCACCGAAGTACGGGTCGGGGACCTTCTCGCCCTCGCGCTCACCGAAGAGCACGCCCACGGGCGCGAAGTGGAAGGTGTCGCCGTAGCCGAGCCGGTCCGCGGTCGCCTTCATCACGTCGTCGGCCGGGGTCATCGAGCGGACCGGGGTGACGCCGAGCATGCGCTTGGCCTGGTCGTAGAACGGCGCGAGCTCGGACTTCCAGTCGGTGATGTGGGACCAGGCCGGGTCCTCGTAGAAGGGGTCGAGCGGCTCGTACAGGGTGTTGGCGTACACGAGCGAGCCCCCGCCCACGCCGGCGCCGGCCAGCACGAGCGAGTTGCGCAGCAGGTTGATCCGCTGGATGCCGTAGCAGCCGAGCCACGGGGCCCACAGGTACTGCCGCAGGTGCCAGGAGTTCTTGGCGAACTCATGGTCGGCGAAGCGTCGACCGGCTTCCAGGACGAGGACCTTGTAGCCCTTCTCGGTCAGCCGCAGGGCCGAGACGCTGCCACCGAACCCCGATCCGATGACGACGACGTCGTAGTCGAACTCAGTCATGGCGTCCCTCTCAGGCCTTGGGGGTGAAGCGACGCAGCAGCACCAGCCCGACCGTCAGCAGGCGACCGAAGGCGCGCTTGGACAGGAACGACGGCCCGGCGACGGGGATCAGCCGCTGCACGCCGACCGACTGGCTCTCGGTGAACCGCAGCAGCCCTTCGGCCCCTTGGCGACGCCCCGTGCCGGACTCCTTCATGCCTCCCATCGGGGCGCCGATGCTGCCGAACGTGGCGGCGAAGCCCTCGTTGATGTTCACGGTGCCGGCCTGGATCCGCGGCGCGATCCGGCGGGCACGGCGCACCGGTCCCCAGATGCTGGCGTTGAGCCCGTAGGAGGTGCGGTTGGCCTGCTCGACGGCCTCGCCGACGCTCCGGTACGGGTAGAGCGAGATGAGCGGACCGAAGGTCTCCTCGGCGTGACACAGGGCGGACTCGGGCACATTCTCCAGGACGGTCGGCTCGTGGAACCACGGTGCGATGTCGGGGCGGGCGTGGCCGCCGGCGACGAGCGTCGCTCCGTGGTCGAGCGCGTCGGCGACGTGCTTCTCCACGGTGGCCAGCTGGGACGGCGAGACGAGAGTGCCCATCTCGACCTCCCAGTCGGCGTTCGCCCCGTAGCTGAGCCGCTCCAGGCGAGCGGCGAGCGCGTCCCGGTACCGCTCGTAGAGGCTCTCGTGGACGTACACGCGCTCGATGGAGACGCACAGCTGTCCGGCCGAGCTGAAGGCGGCCGAGATGATGCCCTCGACGGCGCGGTCGACGTCTGCGCCCGGGAGCACGATCATCGGGTTCTTCCCGCCCAGCTCGAGAGAGCAGCCGATCAGCCGCTCGGAGCAGCGGGCGGCGATCTTCTTGCCCGTCGCGGTCGAGCCGGTGAAGCAGATGTAGTCGGCGCGATCGATGATCGCCGTGCCGATGACCGAGCCCGCACCGCTGACGACCTGCCACAGGTCCGGCGGGAACCCGGCCCGGTGCATGAGCTCGATGATCGCCAGCGCCGTGAGCGGCGACTGGCTGTCGGGCTTGTGCACCACGGCGTTGCCGGCGGCGACCGCCGCGAGTCCGTCGACGAGAGCCATCGACAGCGGGTAGTTCCACGGGGTGATGAGTCCGACCACGCCCTTGGGCTGGTGGTACTGCCGGATCGAGGTCAGCACGGGGTACACCCCGCCGCGCCGATGCGGGCCGAGGATCCGGCCCAGCGTGCGTCCGTAGTAGCGGCCGGTGAGCGCGGTGTGCAGGACCTCGTCGAAGGCGTGGGCCCGCGCCTTGCCGGACTCGAGCTGGATGAGGTCGAGCAGCTCGTCCTGGTGCCGCAGGATCAGGTCGTGCAGCCTCAGCAGCGCCTTCTTGCGGCGCCGCAGCGGCGTGCGCGCCCAGTGCGTCTGCGCCACCCGGGCGGCCGCGAACGCGTCGACCACGTCCTGTTCGGTCGAGACCGGGATCGTGGCGACGTCCGCGCCGTCCAACGGGGAGACGGTGGTGCGCGTCTCGTCGCCGCTCGAGCGGATCAGAGAGGTGAGCTCGGCGATGCGCTCCGGACTGACTGTGATCTGGGCTACAGCGGACATGGGAGGCACGATACCCCGAATCGACCGCCATGTGACACTGTTCATGTCACATGGTGTCAATCACGGTTACCCAGCTCCTTGGCGTAGCAGCGCGACTCCGGAACCCGGTCGTACGGCGGGAAGATCGGGATCGGACGGTACCCGGATCCCTCGTACAGGGCGATCGCCGCGCGCTGCCGCTCGCCGGTGTGCAGCACGAGACGTGACGTCACCCGCGCGGCACGCTCCTCCACCGCAGCCAGGAGCCGCGACGCCAGGCCGCTGCCGCGCGCCGCGGGCGCGATGTACATGCGCTTGACCTCGACCAGATCCCGTAGCCGGCGCAGGCTCGCCGTACCGACCGGCTCGTCGCCGTCGAGGGCCAGCAGGCACACCAGGACGGAGTCGGGGTCGATCTCCTCGGCCCCGACCGCGTGTCGCGGGCGACCGTAGAGCGCGGCCATCTCCTCGCCCATGGCGCGGCGCAGACCCACCGCACGGGGGTCGTCGAAGGCGACCTCCACGATGCGGTGGGCCTGCGTGCCGCGCGGGTCGATCAGGACTCGACGCCCGACTTGACGATCACGCCGAGGCTCTCGTCGACGTTGGCCCAGTACTGGAAGAAGTTCGCCAGCACCGTCTCGTGGCGGATCTGCTTGCCCTGGCCGATGAGCGTGGCGTGGAACCGCTCGCGCTCCTCCTCGCTGAACACCTCGCGGTACAGCGTGCGCGCCTGGCCGAAGTCGTCGTCCTCGGAGTGCAGGGTGTAGGCCGAGCGGACGAGCTCGCCGTCGCTCTCCCAGGAGCTCTCGACCGGACCGGTCTCGTCCGACCAGGTCTCGCCCATCGAGTTCGGCGCGTACACCGGAGCGGCACCGCGATGCTCGTAGGTCATGTTGCCCTCGAACGAGTAGGACTTCACCTCATTGATCGGCTTGTTGACCGGGAGCTGCTGGAAGTTCGTGCCGATTCGGTAGCGCTGGGCGTCCTGGTAGGCGAAGTTGCGCGCCAGGAGCATCTTGTCCGGGCTCATGCCGGTGCCGGGGACGACGTTGGCCGGCGAGAACGCCGCCTGCTCGATCTGGGCGAAGAAGTTGGTCGGGTTCTCGTTGAGCGTGAGCGTGCCGACCTTGATCCGCGGATAGTCCTTCTTCGAGATCGTCTTGGTCAGGTCGAAGATGTTGAACCGGTAGGACTTGGCCTCCTCGTACGGCACGACCTGCACGTACAGGTCCCACTTCGGGTACTCACCGCGCTCGATCGCCTCGAACAGGTCCCGGCGGTGGTGATCGGCGTCGGCGCCGGCCAGTCGCTCGGCCTCCTCGGCGGTGAAGTTCTCCACGCCCTGCTGCGAGAGGAAGTGGTAGCGGACCCAGAACTTCTCGCCCGCGGAGTTGATCCACATGTACGTGTGCGAGCCGTAGCCGTTCATGGTGCGCCAGCTCTTCGGCAGACCGCGGTCGCCCATGAGGTACGTGACCTGGTGGGCCGACTCGGGGTTGAGGGTCCAGAAGTCCCACTGCATCGTCGCGTCACGCAGTCCGGAGTCGGGCAGGCGCTTCTGCGATCGGATGAAGTGCGGGAACTTCATCGGGTCGCGCAGGAAGAAGATCGGCGTGTTGTTACCGACGATGTCGAAGTTCCCCTCGGTGGTGTAGAACTTCAGCGCGAAGCCGCGGACGTCGCGCCACGTGTCGGGCGAGCCCAGCTCCCCGGCGACGGTCGAGAAGCGGTGCATGACCCGGGTGCGGGTGCCCGGCTGGAACACGGCCGCCTTGGTGTAGGCCGAGACGTCCTCGGTGACCTCGAAGACCCCGAAGGCTCCCGCGCCCTTGGCGTGCGGCCGTCGCTCGGGCACGTTCATCCGGTTGAAGTGCTGCAACGTCTCGACCAGGTGGTGGTCATGTAGGACGATCGGCCCGTCGGGGCTCACCGTCAGGGAGTTCCGGTCGCTCACGGCGGGGATGCCCGCCTGGGTGGTCGAACCCGGCTTGATGTCAGCCACTGCTCTCTCCTTGCGTCGGGTGTTTGTGTGGTCTAGTCGGCCGATGACTCTCGGCAGGATCGGCAGACGCCCCGGTACAGGACGTCGGCCACGAGGATCTGCATGTCGTGCGCGTGACTCGGCTCGAGGCACGGCGCCTCCCCCACCGCACAGGGCACGTCCTCGAGCCGCCCGCACACGGTGCAGACCACGTGGTGGTGGTTGTCGTGGCGGTTCGGCTCGTAGCGGCTCGGCTGGCCCGGAAGATCCAGTCGGGTCGCCAGACCGGCGCGGACCAGGTCGCCGACGACCAGGTAGACGGCCTGGAAGCTGACCTTGGGCAGTCGCGGCGTCAACGCCGAGACGAGCTCCTCGACCGTGGCGTGGGGGTGCTCGTCGAGCGCCTGGAGGGTCGCGACGCGCTGACGCGTCACCCGCAGGCCCGCGTCACGCAACCGACGCGTGGCCTCCTCCTCGGTCAGCCTCTCGACGGTGGTCATGTCTCGACCATACGACTTTTCTTGATCGGTTCAAGAGTAGTTCCGAGTTACGGGCCCGCGCTCAGCGGCGGACGACCTCCGCGGGCGTCCGCAGGTCGGCCAGCATCGTGTGGCGGGCGCGCGTCGCCTTCAGGAGCGGGCGATCGAGGCGAGCGGCCACGACCCCCTCGACGCCGGGTGGCACCTCCACCACGACGCGACCCTCGGGGTCGTAGATCGCGCTGCCGCCGTCGAACCCGGCTCCGGCGACCTCGCCGCACAGTCCGCTCACCGCCACGTACATGCCGTTCTCGAGCGCCCGCGCCCGGTAGTACAGCTCACGGCGGTGGGCGCTGCCGGCGGCGTAGGCCACCGAGGCCACGTAGAGCTCGGCACCGGCGAGCGCCAGCGAGCGCGCGTGCTCGGGGAAGCAGCCGTCGTAGCAGATCGAGACGCCGACGTCCCAGCCGTTCACCTCGATGAGGACGCCCGCGTCCCCGGCGACGACGTGGTCGTTCTCCTCGTCACACGGGTTCTGCTTGTCGTAGATCCGACGCGGGCCGTCGACTCCGAACCGCAGGGTCGAGATGGTGAAGCCCTCCGGTCCGTCGAGACAGGCGCCGACGAGCACCACCTGCTGCACCGCGCGCGCCGCGTCCTCGATCGGGTCCAGCCGGGGATCGTCCTCACCCACCACGATCGGCGGCATCCGGTAGCCGCCGAGGAACAGCTCGGGCATCACGAGCAGGTCGGCTCCCGCAGCCGCCTCGACGGCGTGGACGACCGTGGCGATGTCGGTCTCGACGTCGCCGGCCGAGGCGTACTGCCCGGTGGCGACCGTCAGACTCATCCGAGGACGACCTCGACCCGCTGGAACTCCTTGAGATCGGTGTAGCCGGTGGTGGCCATCGCTCGCCGCAGCGCGCCGACGAGGTTCATCGTGCCGTCCGGTACGACGGACGGCCCGAAGAGCACCTGCTCCAACGTGCCGACCGTGCCGATCTCGACCCGCTCGCCGCGCGGGAGGTCGCCGTGCCACGCCTCGGCGCCCCAGTGGAAGCCCTGTCCGGGCGCGTCGGTGGCCCGGGCGAAGGGTGAGCCGATCATCACCGCGTCGGCCCCGCAGGCGAACGCCTTGGCCAGGTCACCGCTCCGGCCGATGGACCCGTCGGCGATCACGTGGACGTAGCGTCCGCCCGACTCGTCCAAGTAGTCGCGTCGCGCCGCCGCGACGTCGGAGACGGCCGACGCCATCGGCACCGCCACGCCGAGCACGCTGCGGGTCGTGTGCGTGGCGCCGCCACCGAAGCCGACGAGGACGCCGGCCGCACCGGTGCGCATGAGGTGGAGCGCCGCCTGGTGCGTCGCACAGCCACCGACGATCACGGGCACGTCGAGCTCGTAGATGAACTCCTTGAGGTTCAGCGGCTCGGCGTTGCTGGACACGTGCTCGGCCGAGACGGTCGTGCCGCGGATCACGAACAGGTCGACGCCGGCCTGGACCACGGTGTCGGCGAACCGCTTGGTCTGGCCCGGCGAGAGCGAGCCGGCGACCGTGACTCCGGCCTCGCGGATCTCGCGCAGCCGCTCGGTGATCAGCTCGGCCTTGATCGGCTCGCGGTAGATCTCCTGGAGCCGCGCCGTGACCCGGGCCGGCTCGATCCGGGCGATCTCCTCCAGAAGCGGCTGCGGATCCTCGTACCGGGTCCACAGTCCCTCGAGGTTGAGGACACCCAAGCCGCCGAACCGCCCCAGGGCGATCGCCGTCTGCGGACTCATCACCGAATCCATCGGAGCAGCCACGATGGGCAGGTCGAACCGATAGGCGTCGATCTGCCAGTGGGTCGAGACCTCGTGCGGGTCGCGGGTGCGCCGACTCGGCACGATCGCGATGTCGTCGAAGTGGTATCCCTGTCGCGCCCGCTTGGCCAGTCCGATGTCGATGCTCACGCAGTCACCCTATCGAGATCGCGACGATCACAGGATCGTGTAGTTCGGCGCCTCGACCGTCATCTGGATGTCGTGCGGGTGGGACTCCTTCAGTCCGGCCGCGGTGATCCGGACGAACCGACCCTTCTCGCGCAGCTCGGGGATCGTCTTGGCACCCACGTAGAACATCGACTGGTGCAGGCCGCCGATGAGCTGGTGCGCCACCGTCGACAGCGGGCCCCGGTAGGCCACGCGGCCCTCGATGCCCTCGGGGACGATCTTGTCGTCGCTGGTCACGTCGGCCTGGAAGTAGCGGTCCTTGGAGTACGACTTCTTGCCGCGCGAGGCCATCGCGCCGACCGAGCCCATGCCGCGATACGACTTGTACTGCTTGCCCGCGACGAAGATCAGCTCGCCGGGGCTCTCCTCGCAGCCGGCGAACAGCGAGCCGACCATGACCGACTCGGCGCCGGCGACGAGGGCCTTGGCGATGTCCCCGGAGTACTGCAGGCCACCGTCGGCGATGACCGGCACACCGGCCGGACCCGCGGCGAGCGAGGCCTCGTAGACCGCGGACACCTGCGGCACGCCGACTCCGGCGACCACACGGGTGGTGCAGATCGAGCCCGGGCCGACACCGACCTTGACCGCGTCGACGCCCGCGTCCACGAGGGCCTGGGCCCCCTCGCGGGTGGCGACGTTGCCGCCGATGATCTGGACCCGGTCGAACGCCGGATCGGCCTTGAGGCGGCGGACCATGTCGAGCAGTGCGCGAGCGTGGCCGTGGGCGGTGTCGACGACGAGCACGTCGACGCCGGCCTCCATCAGGGCACCGGCGCGCTCATAGGCGTCACCGAAGAAGCCGACCGCCGCGCCGACCAGCAGGCGCCCCTCGGCGTCCTTGCTGGCGAGCGGGAACTGCTCGGACTTGACGAAGTCCTTGACCGTGATGAGCCCGGCGAGCTTCCCGTTCTCGTCGACGATCGGCAGTCGCTCCCGCTTGTGCTGGCGCAGCAGGGTCGAGGCGTCCTCACGGCTGATCCCGACCGGACCGGTGATCAGCGGCATGGGCGTCATGACGTCGCCGACGAGCGTGGTGGCCCACTCCTTGACCGGGGTGAAGCGCAGGTCGCGGTTGGTGATGATGCCCAACAGCGTGTTGTCCTCGTCGACGACCGGCAGGCCCGAGACGCGGTACTCGCCGCAGATCTCGTCGAGCTGCTCCAGAGTGGCCTTCGGCCCGATCGTGACCGGGTTGGGGATCATGCCCGTCTGCGTGCGCTTGACCAGGTCGACCTGGTAGGCCTGGTCCTCGGTGGACAGGTTGCGGTGCAGGATGCCGATGCCGCCCTCGCGGGCCATCGCGATCGCCATCCGCGACTCGGTG
>Ga0079224_100015365_pt1 | contig 10724 bp, 3 predicted proteins | sample Stecom2015_FD_80414 | JGI IMG/M metagenome (GOLD analysis project Ga0079224, IMG submission 80414) | Agricultural soil microbial communities from Utah to study Nitrogen management - Steer compost 2015 | ecosystem: Environmental > Terrestrial > Soil > Agricultural land | place: USA: Utah...
ACCAATGGAATTCCTGACGTCCCTGTTTCAGGTGATCATGATCGACCTGGTTCTGGCGGGGGACAATGCGGTCGTCATCGGTCTGGCGGCAAGCGGTCTGCCAAAGGAGCAACGTCCCAAGGCGATCCTGGTCGGCATTCTCGCCGCCACCGTGCTGCGCATCGGCTTTGCGCTTCTGGCCACGAAGCTGCTGGCAATCGTTGGCCTGCTTTTGGCCGGCGGCCTCTTGCTGCTTTGGGTTTGCTGGAAGATGTGGCGCGAATTGCGCATCACCGCGCAGGAGGAAGCGCGGGCCCGCGAAGCCCTTGCCGAAGGCACCGAGGGTGCTGAGGCTGCAGCCGAGGGCCCGCCGCGAAAGACCTTCATGCAGGCCGCAGGGCAGATCATCCTCGCCGATGTCTCCATGTCGCTCGACAATGTGCTGGCCGTGGCGGGTGCGGCGCGCGAGCATCCCTCGGTGCTGGTTTTCGGCCTCATCTTTTCCGTCGGCCTGATGGGCGTGGCGGCTACCTTCATCGCCCGGCTGCTGCACCGATATCGCTGGATCGCGTATGTCGGACTGCTGATCATCGTCTATGTGGCGCTTGAGATGATCTATCGCGGCGCGCTGGACGTCTGGCCGGTTCTCCTCGGCTGACGAGGTGATTCGTCCGGCAGCGCCAGATGCTGCCGGATAAAACCGAAGGAGCATCGTGAACTAACCCAATTGGGGGGTATACGGCTTTTTTCATTCTCTATATCTCTAGAGATGGGCTGGGGTGGGGAAATTTCCCCACGGGGTGGTTTTCTTGGATGTCGACGTTGAAAAGCTAGGACAGGCTCTGGACCGCGTTCTGGAGGCGGCGGTCGATTCCGCATTATGGGCTCCTTTTCTGGAGGATATAGCGGCGGCCACCGGCTCTTATGGGGCACTTATCCTGCCTTTGGAGCGCCGGACCCGCAATGCCGCGCTCTCCACGGCAAACATGGCCGGCGCGCTTGAAGAATATTTTCAGGCAGGGTGGGTCAACAGCGACTGGAACATTCACGCCCGCCCCCTCTTACTGCGCGACGGGATCGCGCGAACCCAGCAATATACCCCACCGGAAGTGCTGGAGAAGCACGACTTCTATCGTTTTCTTGGAACGCATGGGCTTCGATATGCCTGCCTGATCGAGTGGCATGCGGTGCCGAGCGAGTTGCTTTGCCTGGTGCTGCACAGGACGATCGACCAGGCGCCCTACACTGAAGAGGAAGCGGCGATTCTCGTCGGCATGCGCGCACGGCTGATGGTGGCTGCCCGCATGGCCTACAAGATTTCCCAGAACAGGATTTCGGGCACCATCGTCGGGCTTGATATCGCCCGCATGGCCACGATCTTCTTCGACCGGCTGGGCAAGATAACCCATGTGAACAATGCAGCTACGGATATCTTGGGCCCGCAGCTCCAGGTGATCGATGACGAGCTGCGGTCCATTCGCGAGGCGGAAACGGCCAGCATCCGCAACGCCGTCAAGGCGATGCTCGCGCATCCGAACAGCGGTATCGTGGAAAACGTGCAGGCGATTTCGATCGAGCGGAAAGGGCAGCGGCCCTTATTGCTGCGCATACAGCGCCTGAATGGGGAGATGGATCTGTTCGCCCATTCCGTCGGCATATGCGTCATCGATGTCCCCGAACAGCAGCGCACGGCCCCGCCGCAGATTCTGAAGCAGGTCTTCGGGCTGACCGAGCGGGAGGCGTCCATCGCCGTCCGCCTGTGCGAGGGGCATTCATTGCGCGAAATTTCAGAGGCGACGGACCGTTCCTACGAAACCGTGCGCACGCACATGAAGTCGATTCTTCAGAAGACCGGCACGAGCCGGCAGGGGGAATTGATCGCCTTGGTTGCCAAGATGAAGATGTTCGAAACCAACTCGTAGAGCCTTTGCCGTCGCGTGGAATCACGTGGATTGTGCACAAATGCGGTCTGAGTCACCCAGCGTTAGAAGAGATCACTCGGCCTGACCGCGCATGCTGGAAGCGAAAAACATCACTCCGTCCTCGCGCATTCTATTGAAGAAGCGAACGACTCCTTACTTCTTCATGAAGAAGATAACTAGTTAAACAACAAATATATCACACTTGCCAAATTGAATGCGCGTTCTTCCAAAGAGTGCAGGAATGCCCCCAGTTGGGGTATTCTGGTGGTATGAACACGATGCTATCCAAGCCATAAGTCTTATTTTCAGTGGCTGGGGGGCCGCTTTTCGTTGTGTGCCCTCTTTGAGCTTTGCCTTGGGGGGGCATATATCGATGCAGGATAGCCGTGCACTCAACCGTGTTCGTGGGTCTGATCAACACGGAGGGCAGCCGCGCAAATGGCGCGCCACGCTTCTTTCTGGTACCGCGCTAGCCGCGTTCATGGCGTCTGGCCTTCTCTTTACGCCCACGGATGTGCTGGCGGCTTGTAGTGATACAGGTGGTAGTTGGATCACCCCCGATCATACGACAAACTGCAACACCGACACGACTACGAATTCCGGCAATCGGGATAAGCTGCCGACCGTCAATATTGGCAATGGGGTCAACATCACTGGCGAAGGAATGTCGGCGAATGGCAGTGCCACCAGACTTCGTCCTAATGCCACCTTCAACAACAACGGCAACGTAACCAGCAATTCGCCTAACATTAATGGCGTGGACGTTCGTGGTTACACGTTGGGTGGTGTGCCTGTTGGGACAGCCACTTACAATGGCGGCGGTAGTGTGACCGGCGGTCAGCATGGCATTAACCTTCAAGGATCAACTGCCACGACAACAACCACTGGCGGCAACATTATTGGTAACAATGGTAACGGTATCAATTCGGCCGGTGCTCTTGCGAATGACGTCAACCTGACAAATACCACTGTTTCGGGTAGCAATGACGGCATCAATCTATCCGGAGCTACCTCTGACGTAACCACCTCTGGTGGCTCGATAACCGGAATAGCTGGCAACGGCATCAACGCGACAGCTCTGACCAATGATATCGACCTGACCAACACCGATGTTTCCGGTGGCAATCACGGCATCAATATTACGGGTGGTACCGGAAATGTAACGACTTCCGGCGGTTCTATCACCGGAGGCACTGGCAGCGGCATCAACGCGCTCAGCGTCACGACCGATATCAACCTGACCGACACGGTTGTTTCCGGCGCGAATGGCCTCAATGTGGTCGGTGCCTCTTCTGACATTGAGGTGACAGGCGGATCGGTTAGCGGTCTGGACGGCAACGGTATCAGCTCCGTTGTGACGCGCGTGCCGCTGGTCAGCGGTGAGAACACGATCACGGCGAATGGAACGAATATCACTGGAACCACCAATGGTATCAACGCCATCACATTGGGACTTGGCGTCGGCGGTTCGTCCAGTGTTAATGCCTCGACGGATGTCATTATCAATGATTCGACCGTTCAAGGTGGCTCCGGCAGTGGCGTTTTCGCGATCTCGGCCGCAGGCGGACTGGGCTCGCCCCAGGATGCTTCCACATCCGTAACGGGTAGCGGAAATAACGACATTTCCGGCGGGCTCGCCGGCGTACTGGCAGGCTCGATCTCCTTGAATGGCGATGCCACGACCGAAGTAGACGTCTCCGGCGATATCAGCGGCGACAATGGCGTAATCGCCGTCGCGGGCAGCATCAATGGCGATCCGGCCGACCTCTTGGCGATTGCTGCCGATCCTTCCAACCTGCAAAATCTCCTCGGTGCTGCGGCAGGCGATGGCAAGGCCACCGTTACGGTCGAAAGCGACGGTGAGATCAATGCCGCTAGCGGCATCGGCATTGCGGCCATTGGCATCGGTACGAATAACGAGATTTCCGCCACCTCCACCGGCGACATCGTTGCCGATGGTGACATCGGCATCGGCATTCTCGCCGGCTCTATCGGCGAGGGTGGCGAAGTCAATGCGCAGGCGCATAATGTTACGGCCAGCATGGCCGGCGTCATCGCCTTCAACGTGGATGGCGATGCAAACGCTTCCGCTGATGGCGATGTGGTGATCGGAAGCTCCGGCCTCGCCGGCATTGGTGCGATTGCCAATAATGGCGATGCAACCGCCACGCTCGAAGAAGGCGGCAAGATCTACGCCGATGGTGCGTTGATCGGTGTCGGTGCGGTGTCGATCGATGGCAATGCAACCGTCAATATCGATGGTGACATCGATCCGCCGCTGATCGGCGGCATAGCCGTTTCGGTCGGCAATGGTACGGCGCTTGCCAACTCCAGCGGTGATGTGGATGCCGACCTGCTCGGCGTGGTAGCGCTCAATATTGGCGATGGTCAGGCGCACATCCAATCGTCCTCGGATCTGGAATCGTCCAACGGTACGGGCATTATCGGCCTTGCTGCCGTAAAGATCGGCGATGCGAATGGTGCTGGCTCCGACGTTGTCATCGACAATACGGGCGATATTCAGGACTTCCAGGTCGGCATCGCAGGTATTGCCGTTGGTGACGGCAACGAAGTCGGCATAGAAAATGAAGGCCGTATCGATGCTGAGCTCGCAGGCATTGTTGGTGTGGCGATTGGCGACGACAATGATGTCGGCATCTTCAACGATGGTCGCATCAACGCTGGCCTCGTCGGCATTGCAGGCGTAGCCGTTGGTGACGGCAATGATGTTGGTATTGAAAATGAAGGTCCTATCGACGCCGAGCTCGCCGGCATTGCCGGTGTGGCGATTGGCGACGGAAATGACGTCGATATCTTCAATGCTGGCCGCATCAACGCTGGTCTCGTCGGTATCGCAGGCTTGGCAGTCGGCGACGACAATGGCGTTGAGGTTCTCAATCAGGGCAGGATCGAAGCCGAAGGCGTGGGTGTTGCAGGCGTGGCCGTTGGCGATGGCAACCAGGTCGGCATTCTCAACCAAGGCATGCTGACCACCGGTCTGGCTGGTGTCGTGGGCGTCGCTGTCGGCGACGATAACGCGGTGGGTATCGCCAACCAGGCCGTAATTGAAACCGATGGCGTCGGTGTTGCCGGTGTTGCCGTCGGCGATGGCAATTCGGTTGGCATTGTCAATCAGGGCTTCATTGAAGCGGGCTTGGCCGGTGTTGCCGGTGTTGCTGTCGGTGACGGCAACTCGGTCGGCGTTATCAATGAGGGGCAGCTTACTGCCGGTCTGGCTGGCGTGGTCGGCGTCGTGGTTGGTGATGAGAACCAACTCGGTGTCGTGAACGATGCAAGCATCGAAACGGACGGCGTCGGCGTGGCTGGCGTGGCCGTTGGTGATGGCAACATGGTCGGTATCGCCAATGCCGGAGCCATCGATGCAGGTTTGGCCGGAATCGCTGGTGTTGCGGTTGGTGATGAAAACCTGGTGGATATCCACAACAATGCGCGGATCGAAGCTGAGGGCGTCGGCATTGCGGGCGTGGCTGTAGGCGACGGCAACCAGGTCAATGTTCTCACGGAAGGCGTCGTTGACGGCGGCTTGGCCGGTGTGATCGGCTTCGCGGATGGTGAGAACAACATCGTCAATGTGACGACGGATGCTTCCGTAACCTCGGAAGGCGTCGGCGTTCTCGGCGGTGCATCGGGCTCCAACTCCGTGGTCACGGTCGTCACCAATGACGACGTCTCGGGTGATATTCTCGGCTTGGGCGGTCTCCTGCTCGGCGACGACAACATCCTAACGGTGACCGCCAATGACAGGGTCACCTCCGATGATGGTGTCGCGGTCGGCGTCATTCTCGATGGCGATGACAACCAGGTCGCTGTGACAACGAACGACGTCGTTCAGGGAGACATCGGCGGCGTGAACCTGATCGGCTCCGGCGATGGGAACCAGATCGGTATCGTAACCAACGACACCGTTACGGCCGATAACGGCCTGGGTGTCGGTGGCCTCCTGATCGGCGACCTCAACAATGTGAATATCATCACCAATGATGATGTTTCCGGCGATATTGGCGGCGTTGGCTTCGCACTCATCGGTGACGACAACAATCTCGATATCGAAACCAATGGAGAGGTTTACTCCGCCTCCGGAGTTGGCGTGGCCGGTGCAGCCATCGGCGATGCCAACAACCATGTTTCGATCACGACGAACGATATCGTGTTCGGCGATCTCGGTGGCATTGTCGGCGCGGTCGCCGGCGATGGCAGCACGCTCATGATAACGGCGGCTGAGGCGGTCGAATCGGCCTCTGGCGTCGGCATTGCGGCTGGTTCGGTGGGCGACGGCAACCTGGTTGGCGTCCGTGCTGAAGGAACAGTTTCCGGCGATCTCGGCGGTGTAGTCGCGGGTTCCATAGGCGACGGCAACATCGTCTCAGTTGCAACCCTTCAGGCAGTGGACTCCGCTTCCGGCGTCGGCATCGCGGCTGGTTCGATCGGCGACGGCAATGCGATCGTGGTTCGCGCCGAAGGCTCCGTTTCCGGTGATCTTGGCGGTGTGGTCGCAGGCTCGCTGGGCGACGGTAATATCGTCTCGGTTGAAACGCTTGGGGCAGTGAACTCTGCTTCCGGAATCGGTATCGCTGCTGCGGCGATCGGCGATGCCGACAATCACGTCGCGATCACCGCGAATGAATTCGTCTATGGCGATCTCGGCGGCATTGCGGGTGCGATCGGCGGTGACGACAGCACGCTCGTCATAACCACACATGAGGATGTGGTCTCGTCCGATGGTGTCGGCATCGCAGCCGGTTCCTTCGGCGACCGGAATGAAATCACGGTCAATGCCGGTGGCAGCATCACTGCTGACGACGCCGGTATCCTGGCCATGGTCGCAAGCGATGAGACCCAGGTCGACATCACGACAGAGGGCACCGTGATGGTGCTCGATGGCGTGGGCATCTTCTCCACGACGATCGGCAATGATGGTACGACCAATATCGTCACAAATGGTGGCGTAGAGGCATCGGAATCCGGTGTCGTGGGCATCAATACCGGCGGCAGCACCGATATCCTGCTCAATAACTATGTCGTTGCGGGCGGTACCTTCGGTGCCTTTGCTCTCGGCGGCGGCGACGGCTTCGCCAATATAGTCGCCAATGGCGATATCCGCGGCGCCGACATCGGCGCAGCCGCTGTAACCCTCGGCTCCGGCGATGCATCGGTAACGACCAATGGGTGGGTATCGGCCACCGATCTTGGTATCGGCGGTGCCAATTTCGGAACCGGGAACGTCTATCTCACGAACAATAACGACATCTACTCCGACGGCATCGGCATCGCTGCAATCAAGGGCGGCACTTCCGGCGATGTGGTCGTGAACGTCAATGACGACATCCAGGGACTCACCGGTCCTGCGACCGGCGGCGACGGCGTGTTCGTCCTGTCCCAAACCACGGATGCCGGCAATGTGGATGTTACGATCGACCGCTGGGTGGATATCGCCTCGCAGGAGATCGGCGTGAATGTCGTCAAGATCGGCGACGGCGACGTGGATATCAGCGCTCTTCGTGGCAGTGCGATCGAGGCTGATGTTGTAGGTATCGCCGCTACGAGCGTGGCAGGCGAGGGCGATGTCAATATCGGCCTCGGCAGGTTCGCCAGTGTAAGCGGCGGCGGGGCTGGTATCTTGGCGACAAAGGTCGGCGGAGACGGCAATATCAACATCGCGCTCGGTGACGGAAGCCGCGTCGAAGGCTATGCGGGCATCCTGGCCAACAACATCTCGGATGGCGATGTCACCGTTTCGACGGGCCGTGGCGCACGCGTCACCGGCATGGGCGTCGCTATCGAAGCGGGATCGCTGAATGGTGACGTGGCGGTCTCGACAGGCGCGGGCAGCAGAACGGTCGCGCTCGATGGTTCGGCAATCATTGCCGCCGCCGGTGGTGAAGTTGAGCTCAGAACGCGTGGCATGGTTCGCGGTGAGGGCGAGGACCACACCGCCGTGGTGCAGATCCTTTCCGGCGATGGTGCAACCTATCGCAACACCGGTCTGGTCGCTTCCTTGGACAATGATGTCATGGACGGGGCTGCAAAGCTCGCGCTCAACGCCAAGGGCGGAGCCATTGCATTCGAGAATGACGGCACGCTCGTCGGACGCGTCGACCTGACCGCTGAAGACGATGTGATGGAGAATGATGAGGACTGGCTGGTGCTGGGCCTCAGCGACTTCGGCGACGGCGATGACCTGCTCGTCAATGAAGGTTTCATCAAGACGTCGTTCACCAACCTCGGTGGCGAGTATACCGAGTTCGCCAATCTCGAAACCTTCATCAATGCGGGTGTCCTGACCATGCAGGGCGAATTTGCCGGGCTGGGCTTCGACGCAGCGCGCGACCGCACGGTGACGGGCGGCGACTATGAAGGCAGCGGGCTCGGAACCCTGGGCATCGATGCTTATCTCGGACAGGTGGGTTCGACCGCGGATATTCTGCAGGTTGACGGCAGCACCTTCGGTCAGACCCTGGTCAACATCAATGATGTGAATGTGGGAGCGGGCGCCTACAATCCGCTTGGCATCACCTTCGCAGAAGTTCAGGGCGGCGCATCGGCGCTCAGCAACTTCATCATTGATCCGGCAACGTCCAATGCGGTTCGCGGTGGCAACAACGTGATCGACAAGGGGCTGTTCTTCTATGATGTCGCGCTTGTCGATACGCCAACCGTCTCCAATCCGGATGGCCAGGAGTTCCGTCTGATCGGTGCTCCGGACCAGGAAGCTTTCGAGCTTCCGGCGCTGATCAGCGGCGCACAGAGCATCTGGCATGAGTCCGCGGGCGTCTGGCTCGACCGTCAGGTCGACCTGCGCAACCAGATGCTGATGCACGGAACGATGGAACAGGGTGCGGATCTTCCGATCGCCGCTGCTCCAACCACCAAGGCTCCGGCAGGTGCATGGGCCAAGGTGCTGGGTAGCTGGACGGACCGTGACAATGCGGCTGCTCTGACGATCCAGGGTAACACCTATACCTACGACACCGGCTACAAGCAGAATACGTTCGGTCTCCTCGGTGGTCTGGATATCGGGGCAGACAGCGTGTTCGCACCAGGCGACGCATTCCTGATCGGCGTCATGGGCGGCTATCTGAATTCATCGCTTGATTTCAGAGCATCATCGACGAACATCGATTATTCGGGCGGCACGGTTGGTGTCTACACGACCTACCTGAACAAGGGCTTCTTTGCCGACGCTCTGTTCAAGGCTGATATCCTGACAGCCACCTATGAAGCGCCGTCGCTCGGCGTCAATGAAGAAGCACGGGTCCGTACCTATGGCTTCACCCTCGACACGGGTTACCGTTTCGACCTGCCAAGCAGCCTGTTCATCGAACCGATCGCAACTCTGTCCTATGCGAAGACCAAGGCCAACGATCTGCTAACGATCCCTGGCGCAACGGTTGATTTCGGCAACAATGAAAGCTTCCGTGGCAGCCTGGGCGTCCGCTTCGGTGGTGAAGTTGTCCGGACGGACAGCTATCGTCTCGAAGCGTCCATCACGGGTCGTATCTGGGACGAGTTCAAGGGCCAGAACAGTGCGACAATCTACAATGCCGGTTCGCCGCTGACCGTAGGGGACAGCTTCGATGGCGCATTCGGAGAAGTCGGTGGTGCACTGAACGTCTACTCGGCGGCGGATCACTGGTCCGGCTTCGTCAGTGGCTCGTACAAGTTCAACAGCGATGTGCAGACAGGAACCGTCCGGGCCGGCCTTCGCTACAACTGGTAAGGCTTGGGCCTGAGCACCTTCTGAAAATGGAACCGGCTCCTGTTCGTAAGGCAGGAGCCGGTTCTGCCTTTCACCTTCCAGCGGGAACAATCTAGCCAAGAACGGCAAGGTCCGTCTGCTGGTGGATACTGTGCGACAAAGACGTTTCTATCGTCGGCCATTCATAAGCTGGTAAGTCCAAAACCCCCGAACAATGAGGAACCTGGCAATGCGGCGCTATGGTTTGATTGCACTGTTATTGGCTGTTGTAGTCCTGGGTGCTGCCGGGTTCTTTCTTGCAACACGGGCCGACGCCGACCTGGGTGCAGAAAAACCGGAAGCGAGGTTACCTGGGGTCTCGCTGGTGGCAGCGGCGGATGGAGCACCGGCAGCCAACAAAGCGCCTGCGGCCAAGGAAACAAACAGCGAGTCGGTGACCTATGATCGCTGGACGGTAAACTGCCGAGCCGAGGCCGGGAAAGCGGGGGGCAAGAAATGCTCGGCGACCAACCGCATCGTGGATCAGAAGACCGGCAAGAGCCTTTTTGTTTGGGTCATCGGCAAGGACAGCCAGAACAATCTCGTCAGCTATTTCCAGACGCCCACCGGCGTCCTGATCGGCGACGGCTTGACGCTGATCCTCGGCGAGGATGAAAACTACAAGATCGATTTCCGTTCCTGTGACAATCGGCGTTGTGAAGCGACCATCCGGATGTCCGGAACATTGATCGAAAAGATCGTCGAACTCGACAAACTATCCGTGAAGATCGTTTCAACGACCGGTTACAATCTGGTTTTTAACATCGACAATGGCGGGATTCGCGACGTTTTCCGCGTCCTCTAGGCTCAGGACTCATTGATCAGAGCCAGAAGATGACGGCGGCTGCGATGCAGATGGCCGAGAAGAAGGTGTGGGCGCACCGGTCATAGCGGGTGGCGACGCGCCGCCAGTCCTTGAGCTTGGCGAACAGGTTCTCGACCTTGGGTTGTGTTGCAACGTTTTGAATACCGTTTTTGTGGCAAGGAGAGCTTCTGATCTTTCGGAGGATTGAATGTTCAAGGGCCGCCAGTTTGACCAGTCAGTCATCCTGCTTTGCGTGCGCTGG
>Ga0079224_100015366_pt1 | contig 10724 bp, 7 predicted proteins | sample Stecom2015_FD_80414 | JGI IMG/M metagenome (GOLD analysis project Ga0079224, IMG submission 80414) | Agricultural soil microbial communities from Utah to study Nitrogen management - Steer compost 2015 | ecosystem: Environmental > Terrestrial > Soil > Agricultural land | place: USA: Utah...
GGTCCAGCACAGGCTTGAGGGCGTCGGCGGCGGCGGCCACGGAATCCGGATGGGCCGCTCCCGCCAGCATGCGGGCCACATGCTCCAGGTAGACCCGCTTGAGGGAATCGTTTTCGAGCAGCCTCTTATTGAGCGGCCGCTGGTTGAGGTTGGAAATGGCGACGATATCCGCGGTGATGACATTCCAATTGTTGGTGAAGGCCCCGAATGCCATGTTCAGGTCCCAGGGGATGACGCTGAAGCGCCTGGAAAAGGGATCGGAATAGAGATAGAAGTTCCGGCCCGATCCGGTGTAGCTGTCGAAATGCGATAGCACCGTGGTAAGCGCCAGGTGCCGGATGGCGATATCGAGGTCGAGCACCGCGCCCACCGCCCGGACGAAATCCGGCGCCGGGGTTCCGTTGAGCTTGTCGAGGAGATTGACCAGATCGGACCAATCGTCGGCCTTCTCGTTCGTCTGCAATTCGAACTCCGCGGCATAGGCGGATTGGTTCTGGCCGCGGTACTGGAGGGTGGCGCCATTATCGGCGGCCTTGAAAAGATTGCCGTCGTCGTCCTGGAAATGGCGGCGCAGGAAGAACTTGTCCACCTGCTCCACCTGGGTGTAGAGGCCGATGAGGCGCCCTTCCACGGAAATGTTGGCGAAGGAGGCGCGCGGCGCGGGCATGTATTTGGCCGCGATGTCATATCCGATTTTCTCCCGCATGAAGCTGGGATCGGCGGCGCAATTGCTGAAGTTCAGTTTTTCCACCCCGAAGAAGCGCTGGTCGGAGCGGTATTTGTCGAACTTGAATTTGAACGGCTTCTTGGGGGTCGCCTTGGCGAAATTGTAGGACGAGTTGCCTTTGTAACGGACGCCTATGCTGTCGAGGACCACGCTGTCGCCGCCGGGGGCGCGGTAGACGAACCGGGCGGGCATATAGATTTCCCCCGCGAACTCTTTGTAGTACTCAAGCGAATCCTCCCAATCCGCGGAGTAAAAGCGCAACTCATAAGAGTTCACCTTGGCGCCGTCGAATAGGGCCGCGGCCGAATCGACGGTTTGGCCGGAAGCGAACGCAGCCAAGCCCATCACCAATAGGGAGCTTCTCATGCGGGCTATCATATCCATGGAATACCTGAATGTGGAAAATGCATGTATGGAGAAAACATCCGACCTTTCCAGCGTGCTGATCTTCACGCGCGCCAAGCGCGGCGCCGACCTACTGCGTCCCGCCCTGATCCCGCTCCCGATCCTTTCGGCTTAAAGTACTCTGCGAACCGCGCGGAAACCGATGAAATAATAATGATAGTCCGGCGCCGTGAAGATCCTGTTGGACGCGCGCAAATAGAAGGCCTCATGGCCCCAGCTTCCTCCCCGCAATGCGCGGCCCTCCCCGTCGGCAGGGCCGGCAGGATCGGTGGCCGTCCCGGGCCGGTAAAGGGCGAACCAGTCCTGGCACCATTCGAAGGCATTGCCGATGATGTCGTAAACACCGTAGGCATTTGGCTTCTTCTCTCCAACCGGGTGCATCCCGTATCCCGGTTCCCCCGCGCCCCTATCCCAGGAATTCTCTTTCCATACGGCATATTCGCTGAATTCGGCCTTTTCGGAGTCGGTGGCCGGATATGGGAAATTTTTCCCCCAGTGGAAGTCGCCGGCCGCTCCAGCCCGGGCGACATATTCCCATTCGGCTTCCGTAGGCAGGCGATAGCCGTTTTTCGTCAGATCCGAGGTCAATCCATTCAGTTGGGCCAGGGCGCCCGGCGTACCCGTTATGGACGTGTACTTGTAAACGGTATCCAGGCCGTCTCGCTTGCTCCGGGCATTCAGGTACAGGGCCGCATCGCCCCATTCCAGCAGGTAGGCCGGATAACGGGGTCCCAAACCATATCCGCCGAGCCAATGGGGCGTCTGGTAAGCGGCATGGGCGGCCTTCATGAGCGAGTCATAATCGCTTTGCCTCACTTCGGAGGTGTCCATCCAGAAGTCGTAGGTGAAATCCACGGTGCGGACCGGCTGCTCGAACTCGGTGAAATCCTCGCCTTCCAGATGCGGGTTTGGCTGGCCCATTTCGAAGTCCTTGCCTTTGGCGAGGATCTTCACCATGCCTTTGTCTTTTTCCAGGGGCCCGACCGGCTTCCAGGGATTGGAGGCCGCGAGGATGCCTTCCAAACCTTCCTGGGAATAGGCGGTGACGCCCACCAAGGCATGCTTGAACCCCGGGGCGGTCACCACCACGGTGTCTATCATGCCCTCGGCGCTCTTTTTGGCGAGGGGCGAAACGCTCCCCGATGCATTTCCGCTTCCCATCGCGGCGTAATGGCCGATCCCGGATCCGGAAACCATTTTGAGGACCTGGACCTCGGATCCCACGGTCAGGCGGATCAGGTGGAAGCCTCGCGCCTTCAATGCCAGGGAAACGCCGTGCTTTCCCGTCGCCAGCTTCCCCAGGGAACGGGAGAATACCTTGACGCCTCTTTTATCGAACACCTCGACGGCGGCCGGCTTGGGCGCGCCTGCGATAGTGAAGTTGAGCATGCGTCCCTTGACGAAGGTGGTCGCGGGCGTCCGGGCGGCGCCCGATCGGATGATACCCGCGGCGTTTCCCGAAAGGGCGAAAGCTCCCGCCGCATCCGTAGTGGCGGTCAGGTGCGGGAATTTCTGGAGGTTTACGCGCGCGCCGGGCACGGCCGCACCCGCGGAAGTCTTGACCGTACCGGTCAGCGAAACCATTTGGGCCGCGCCTAAAGTAAAGCAGAAAAGCGGCAGAAGACCCGCCGCCATCCCGGAAATTTTCCGAAGCCTGAAATACTGATGCATGCGATTTCCTTTTCAATTGGCCCCGGAACCTGATTCCGGGGCCCTCGATTCATGGCAGGAGCGGAACGATCGACACCGAAGCGCCCGCGTCTCCGGTAATCCTGGCCCTGTAAGCCCCGGCGCGAAGGCCGCCGGACCGCCAAAGATAAGCATCCGTCCGCAGGACCTCGGAAAAAATCCCCTTCCCGTCCAGGGAGTAAATCTCCACTTTTTTCCCGGCCAGGTTCCGGAAGGAAATCCCCCCCGCGGAATAAGAAACGGATCGGCCCTGCGCATCGGCGCGGCCGCCGACCGGGCGGATGGTACGGGTGGAGAGATTCAGCACCTTGCCGATACCGGGATGGTCCACTCCATAGGTCGAGGCATTGGGCGCCTGGAACCCGGGGTTGAATTCCCAGGCGACGGTGCCGTCGGGCTTCACTTCCCGCAGTTTCCCGTTGTCGGTGGCTTCGCAGAGGAGGGTATTCCCGTTGGGAAGCCTTTGCGCGCTGCCGCGGCCGTCGCTGAAGAACTCGGTGCCGTTCTTGTAGGTCCATACCGGTTCGGCGGGGCCGAAGGCGGTACCGGCCGTCCGGGTAAAGTTCCCGGAACCGTCCTTAGGCAGAACCAATTCCACGATGGACGAAGCCCTTGCGCTGACACCGTTATTGAAGGCGAGAAGGTTGCCCGCGCCCGGCAATCCCGCCGGGATCCACTTGGCCGCATGCACGACATCGAAAACGGCCGTTCCCGGCACGCCGTAATTGCCGGGCTTGCCCCAGCGGTAAAGGATGCCGCCGCCCTTGCCGCGCTTGCCTCCGGTTTTCCCTTTCGCTTCCGCCGTGGTGGTGCCGTGATCAATTACGATGACTTCGCTGAAAATCCGCGAACTGAAGGCGATCAGGTCTTCCGTGGGGTTGTAACTGATGCCGTTGACATGCATCCAATCCCCGCCTCCGAATCCGCCGCCGAAACCGCCTCCCCCGCCGCCAAGCCCCATGCTGATGGCGTCGGCCCGGTCCGCGCTCTCGGCGGCCTTGACCAGATGATCCCAGGCGTGCCATTCCCAGACGATTCTCGCGGGCTGTCCGCCGGCGGGCGGCGCGATTTCGATGATGTGGTCGGGCCAAATCGCCGTCGTGCGGTTCACGAAACCCAGAGTCGTGGCCTCGGCCGCGGACTTGACCTCCCAGGCGATGGCCAGGACATTGCCGTTGGGCAAGGGCTCGATATCGTGATGGGCCACATAGGAGGAACTCCGATAGTCGAATTCCCAGATCACGGTTCCATCCTTGGCGATTTCCTGGATGGTGCCATGGGAGGCCGCGCCGGTTATGCCGGTTTTGGTGGAGTTCTGGCCGCGCAGGAGATTGCCGTTGTCGAGCAGATAGACGCCGTATCCGCCGCCCTGGTTATGGGTCCAGGTATGGACGGGTTTCTTGGTGCTTTTGTCCAGCAGGTAGGTCGTGCGGCCTCCCATCTGGCTGTAGAGGACGTAACCGGGATAAGCCTCCTGGGCCGGAGCGGATCGATCCGCCGCCAACACCAGAGCCAGGCTCACGACGATTTTCGGAATCCGCTTACCCATACGTCCTCGCGTCGAAATCGGGAAAATGAAACATCCTGGAAATACTTTTGCAATGAGAATATAGGCGAAGGCTATAGAAAAAAATGGCCGAATCGGTGAACCTTTTGGTACACGGCGGCGTACTTGCCGGGCCGCGGGAACAGGCGCACGCGGGATTTCGGGAAGCGGCGGGCGAGGCTTACGGTCGGGCGGGCCTTACGGCAGGATCACGATTTTCCGCAACAGCAGCCGATTGCCGCTCTGGATACGCAGGAACATGAGGCCCGGACGCTCCAGGGATATCGTAAAAGGCTTTCCCAGATTTCCGATGTAAAGGAGCGTCCTGCCGGTGGAGTCGTATAGTCGGGCCGTGCCCTCCGGAGGGAAACCCATTTCCCGGGGATCGAATTTCAGGGTGCGGGGAATGGAGGGCTCCACGGTTATCCCGGGGCGGATGGGACGCTCCAGTTCGCTTATCACTACGAAACTGTCTATGATCGCACCGTTCACGTTCTTGAAATAGAAGGCCGCCTTGCGGGGGTCTCCGTCCACATGGAAGGTGGCGAACATGGCCCCGTGCGTGGCGCCTTGAGTGGCCGTATAAACGCTCGCGAACCAATTGCCGGGGGAGTATTGGGGCCTTATGTCGGCGCCGCCCAGCCCGGAAACGAATGCGAAAGTACGCCCTTTCCTCAGGCGCAGCGGGCCTTCCCGGGAGACGATGGCCTGCCCGCTCATGCTGCTGAGAAGATGGGTCCGGCTGTAGGAATGTTCATGGGCCGTGGCGATGATCGCGCCTCCCAGCCGGCTTTCCTCGTATACGCCCCATCCGGCCTCGTCCCCCTTGGTGCCGGCCTGCATGCGGGCCTGGTTGACATGCCAGGCCGAGATCCTCCAGGCCGAGGTGTCGCTTTCGAGCTGCCGGCGGATGAAGTCCGCATGGCCGCCGCGCATGAGTCCGGGAGCGGTGAGGATGAAAAACACGCCCCGGTACTTGAAGGAACATTGCACCCCGGCCTCGCCCTGCACCGTAACGCCCATCCTATCCAGGCGGTTCCGTATGTATCGGGCGTATCCGTTTTCGCCGCCCCAAAAGGACAAATCGTGGTTGCCGACGAGGGCGATTTGCGGAAAATCCGGGCCCAGAACCCGATTGGTCTGATCCTCCCAGGCGGGGGGATTGCCTTGGTAATCGAAGTCGCCCAGATGCACCAGCGCATGGGCGCCCTCCCGTTTGACCAGCCGCAGCACGGCCTCGGAGGAGGATCCCAGGCCCTGATCCCCCAGAAAAGCCACCTTGAATCCCTCGGGGGGCGCGTCCGCGCGCGGCGGAAGTGAGCCGGCGGCCAGAAGACCCCAGGCCAAGGCCAGGTGACGGATGCGGATCGAAAAAGCCATCGGGACAAGAAGAGAGTTAACCGCGGTCAAACCGGCAAGTTCGCCGGCAATCGGGCAACCCTTATGTCAGGAGCGTTAGGCCCCATGGGCGGGCAGGCGCAGGGAAAAGCGGAATACCGCGCCCCGGCCCGGTTCCGATTCCGCCCAAACCTTTCCGCCGTGCCGTTGCACAATGCTTTTGACGTTCGCCAGGCCGATGCCGGTCCCCTCGTATTCGGAGGCCTTGTGCAGGCGCTGGAACACCCCGAACAGTTTGTCCGCGTAGCGCATGTCGAAGCCGATCCCATTGTCCTTGACATAATACGCCCCCTCCCCGTCCGGCCGGGTCTGGAAGCCGATCTCCACGCGGATTTCCGGCCGGGAGCGGCTGTACTTGATGGCATTGGACAAGAGATTGATCAGCACCTGCTCCATCAGGGACGGGTCCGCTTCCGCCGCCGGCAGCGCGCCCAAATCCCAGACCACATTGCGCCCCTCCGTTTCCGGCGCCAGCCTGCGGATGCATTCCCGGGCCAGAGCCTCCATGTCGACGGGTTTCACCCGTATTTCGGCGCGGCCCAGCCTCGCGAACTCCAGCAGGTTCTCGATGAGGGCGTTCATGCGCGCGGCCGCCTCCTTCATCGCCTCCAGGTAACGGGCCAGTTTCTCGTCCAGCTTTCCGGCCAGGCCTCCCTCCAGCATGGAGACATAGCCCTGTATATGCCTGAGGGGGGAACGAAGATCGTGGGAAACCGAATAGGAGAAAGCTTCCAGCCCCTTGTTGGCCTCGGCGAGGCGATCGGCCTGCACCTGCAGAGACGCGTTCAGGCGACGGACCTCTCCGTCCGCCACCAGCCTTTCCATATCGGCGCGATGCAAATGGGTGGATGCCGCGTAAACGGCTACGGAGGCTATGAGCACGTTCGCCAGAGTGAGCCGGGCGATCCCGGTCACGAATCCGGGATCCCCGAAGGAGTCCAGCCGGAGGAGCAGCCAGGCCGCCCCGGCGGGCGTCAGAATCACCACCGGCAGCAGGCGGCGGATCATATAGCCGCCCGTGGTCGAGCTGAAGGCCAGGGACACGGGGCCGGTACGGGGATGCAGAAACAGCAGGCCGATCGAGGACAGCAGGAAACAGAGGAGGGTGGGGAGGGACATGGGTATGTGCCTGGTGATCTGGTAGAGAGAGGCGGAGCGGAGCAGGTAACCCAGAAGCCCGAGAAAAGCGAATGCGAAGAGGGTGATCCCCAGGCCCTGGGACAGGTTCCGGGAACGGGAGCCGGATCCGGAAGCGAATCCCGCGGCGGCTCCGCATAACAGGAATCCGAAAGCCGTGTTCGGCGCCATGCGGTTGGGGCCGAAGGGAACCGTCAGGAGTTTTTCCCGGAACAGGACTTGATCCAAGGTGAAGTCCAGCACCGGAAAATATCCGAGCAGGCGGAGAAATCCGATGGCGGCGACCGCGCCGGCCATTCCCAGGGCCAGGCGGCCGGATAGGCGCCGGAGGGGGCGCGCGGCGGACAGGCCGGCGCCCTTCCGATGGATCAGGACCATTGACCCGGCCCCGGCAAGGAAGCAAAGCGCGGTCAGGGGATTGATCGGGACCAGTCCTGGATGGATGCTGGTCAGGCGGTGATTGTCGGTGATCCAGCCCGCTATGCCGGCCGCCGCGATCGCGATGACGGCCCATGCGGAAAAGTTCCCGATGGCCCGACCGCTCCGGATCAGGCCCGGAGAGGTTTGCTGGATCGGTGTTCGGGTCACGCCTCGGCCGCCTTTCCGGTTCAACGCTTCCAGAACGAAGGCGCGAACAGCACCAGAATGGTGAACAATTCCAACCTTCCCGTGAGCATGCACAGGGAAAGCACCCATTTGGCCGCCGCGGGAAGGTGGCCGAAATTCTCCAGGGCCCCCACGGTCCCCAGGCCCGGACCCACATTGCTCATGGTGGAGTTCACGGCCGTGGCCGCGGTCATGATGTCCACTCCGGAAGCGGTCACGGCGAGGGTGGAAAAGGCGAACACGGTAATCCACAAAATGAAAAAGGCCTGGATCGAGGTGATGATATCGGGATTCACCGCGTTTCCGTTATGGCGCACCACGAAGATGGCCTTGGGCTTTATCAGCCGGCGGATTTCGTTGATTCCGTTCTTGAGGAGCAGTAACAGCCGGCCGACCTTGAGCCCCCCCGAGGTCGATCCCGCGCATCCCCCATGGACCATTATCAGGACCAGGACGAGTTGCGAGGCGGGAGCCCACAGTTCGTAGTCGCCGGTGATGAAACCGGTGCTTGAGATGATGGAGACCACCTGGAAAAGCGCGGTGCGGAAGCGCTCTTCCATGCCGCCATGGAGGCCCTCGGGAATACCCGCGAAAACCGCGGCGCAGGCGGCCAGGATCAGAAAGGCGAAGAAAACGAACTCGTCGTCCCGGAGATAGGACTTGGGATTGCGGCGCACCAGGGCGCGGAAATGCAGGGCATAATTGACCGCCGAAGCGAACATGAAAAAGATGAACACGTATTGCACGTAGGGGGAGGAATAATGGGCGACGCTCGCGTTTTTGGTCGAAAAGCCCCCTGAGGCGACCGTGGCCAGGGAATGGGCCAGGGCCTCGTAGAAACTCAGCCCGCCGAACATGAGGGAAACGGTCTGCGCCGCGGTGAGGACGCAATAGACGCTCCAGAGGCGGCGGGCGGTCGCGTTGATGCGCGGCGTGAGCTTCTCGGTGGTGATATGCGAGGCCTCGGCGAAGAAAAGCTGCATGCCCCCCACCCCCAGCATGGGCAGGATGGCGAGGGAGAGCAGGATGATGCCCATGCCGCCTATCCACTGGGTGGTGGCCCTCCAGAACAGAAGCCCTTCGGGAACCTTCTCGATGTCCGAAAGGACGGTGGCCCCAGTGGTCGTGAAGCCGGACATGGTCTCGAAAAAGGCATCGGTGAAAGAAGGAATGTGCCCGGAAAGCACGTAGGGCAGGCATCCGAAAAGGGACGCGAAAATCCAGCCGCTGGCGACAATGATGAAGCCCTCGCGCTTGCGCAGGCCTTGCCGGTGGTTGCGGAAGAGAAACCATAGCACCGCCCCCGTTCCGAGAGTGGCGGCCACCGAAAGGGACAACGGCTTCGCGTCCCCGCCGCCGAAATGCAGGGAGAAAGGCAGGGACAGAGCCATCAGGCCCCCTACGAGGAGAAGCAGGAATCCCAGGATGGCGAAAACGGCGCGGAAGTTCATCCGTTACCTGAACATGCGTTCCACGTCCGGAATGGCCTTGGGCAGCGCGAAGACCACCACCCGATCCAGGGACTCGATGCGCGTGGACCCCACCGGGATAAAGGCGTCTCCGGATCGGAGGATGCATCCGATGACGGCGCCGGCGGGAAACCCCAGGTCTTCGATGGGCTTGCGCGTGGCCGGAGAATCCGGCCGGGCCGCCAATTCCAGGGCTTCGGCCCCCACTCCGTGCAGGGTGGCGGCGGTTACCACGTCTCCCTTGCGGATGAACTTGAGGATGGAAGTGGCTGCGGCCAGCTTCTTGTTGACCAGTGCGTCCACGCCGATGGCGTTGGAAAAGGGGATGTAATCCACCTTGTCCACCATGGCTATGGTCTTTTTCACGCCCAGGTGCTTGGCCATCAGGCAGGAAATGATGTTGTTCTCCTCGTCCGGCGAGACCGCGATATAGGCGTCCATGCGGAGTATGCCTTCGGCTACGAGAAGATCAAGGTCCTTGCCTTCGTCATGGAGGACCAGGGTGCGCTTGAGGCTGGCGGCGAGCTTCCGGGAATTCTCCTTGCTCGATTCCAGGAGCTTGATGCCCACCTCGTTCTCAAGCTCCCGGGCCACCCCGTGGCCGACCTCGCCTCCCCCCAGGATCATTATGTTCTTGAGATACGCCGCGCTCTTGCCGCAGACCTGCAGCATGAAGGGCACGTCGGCGGTCTTGGATATGATGAAAAGCTGATCGCTTTCCTGGAACACGCTGTCGCCCTTGGGAATGATGGTCTGGATTCCCCGCAGGATGCACACCACCTTGTAGGAAAGGCCCTCGGCGGGATGGGGCATATCCGCCAGGCGCTTGCCCGCGAGTGGGCTGCGCTTGTCCAGCTTGAGCCCCAGCAATTGCATGCGCCCGTCCGCGAAGTCGAGCACCTCGGTCGCGGCCGACCGCCTGATCAGGCGGACGATTTCCTGGGCGGCGATGCCCTCGGGATAAATGACCAGGTCGATTCCGAAATCGGAGGCCGCCGAAGGGCCCATTCCCTGGAGGAAATCCGGATCCCGGATGCGCATGATTTTCTTGCGGGCCCCCAGCTTCGAAGCGATCGCGCAACAGGTGAAATTCACCTCTTCGGACTGGGTCACGGCGATGAATATGTCGGCGTCCTTCACGTTCGCCTGCCGCAGGATCTCGGCCTTGGTGCCGCTCCCCTCCACGGTGAGCACGTCCAGGGTCTCGTTCACCATGCGCAACCGGTCCGGATCGGGATCGATCACGACCACGTCGTGGCGTTCCATCGCCAGGATTTGAGCCAGATGCATGCCGATTTGGCCCACGCCGACGATGATGATTCTCATGGGAGGAACATTCTTTTTTTCAAGGTATCGGAAAGGTAATCGGAACCCCGGAAATCAGACAACCGGTTTCCCCTGCCGGCGCAGCACGGAGATCGGCCGCTCCCGCAAGGCCTCGACGATGACACGGTAGATAAGCTTATTCTTCCAATATTGGGTATGGGCCGCTATGGGAAGGTCGGCATCCGGATCGATGAGAGGGATGACCGGGCGGCAACCGGGATCGGCCGCGCCGGTTTCGGCGCCCAGCTTCACCTCGCCGGAAAAGCCCGTCTCCGGAAAGATGTTTTCCGGCCGCTCTTCCGAATAAGCGAAGTCCGCGGCCGAAGGCCATTCGCAAACGTCCTTCGGCGACACCTCCCCGCAATCGTACAGATCCAGGGGGCCGCTGATGATGTCGTTGCGGGACCATACGTTCACCCAC
>Ga0079224_100015368_pt1 | contig 10722 bp, 10 predicted proteins | sample Stecom2015_FD_80414 | JGI IMG/M metagenome (GOLD analysis project Ga0079224, IMG submission 80414) | Agricultural soil microbial communities from Utah to study Nitrogen management - Steer compost 2015 | ecosystem: Environmental > Terrestrial > Soil > Agricultural land | place: USA: Utah...
CCGGCATGTCGAGCGAGACGCTGCTGTTCGACATGAGTTGGAGGGATGGCGCGGTCGAGCGCCAGGGCCGCTTCGTGGCGCGCCTGCCGCCGCCGCCCGACGCCTTCCCGCTTTTTCCGAGCTACGACTTCGATCTGCAGGTCGGTGTGATGCGCCTGGTCGGCGGGCGCAGCCGGGCGCCGGCGCCGAGAGTGCTGTGGCAGGAGCGCAGCGCCGAGCCTCTGGGCGCGCCGTTCTTCGTCATGGAGCGAATCGAAGGCGAGGTGGTCCCGGACAATCCACCCTATGTATTCGCCGGGTGGCTGAGCGAGGCGAGCCCCGCGCAGCAAGCGCTCGTACAACAGCAGCTCATCGACGTGCTCGCCGAGGTGCACGGCGTGGCGGCGGCGCCCGCGGAGACCGCATTTCTGCAGCTCGAGCATCCTGGGGAGAGCCCGCTGCGGCGGCATTTCGCGCGCGAGCGGGCGTACTACGACTGGGGCCGAAGCGGACTACGCTTTCCCCTCGTAGAGGCGCTTTGCGAGTGGCTCGAGCGCCATTGGCCGGAGCGCGAAGGGGAGCCCGTCGTGTCCTGGGGGGACGCGCGGCCGGCGAACATCCTGTGGCGCGATTTTCGGGCGACAGCGGTGCTCGATTGGGAAAAGGCCGTTCTGCTTCCCCGCGAGTTCGACGTCGGCTACCTGATTTTCTTTCACAAGTACTTTCGGCACATCGCCGCCAGGATGGCGGGCTTGGATGCGATGCCGGGATTCCTGCGCCGCGACGAGGTGGTCGCCGCGTATCAGCGCCTGACCGGAGTGCGGCTGCACGACATCGATTGGTACATCGCCTATGCGCTGCTGCAGCAGGCGCTGGTGGAGATCAGAATCTCCCAGCGGCGCATCTACTTCGGCGAATGGGGCGGTTCTGCGGACCCCAATGACTACCTGTTTAGCCGCAACCTCATCGAGCAGCTTCTGGCCGGCCAGTCGATTTCCGGAGACGATTGAATGAGCAACGTGAGCCCGGCGAGCAACCCGATCGGCCCACTGACCGAGGCCGATGAGCAGTTCTGCCATCAAACCATCGATTCGTTTGCTTGCGTCGGGACCTCCGATCCCTCCTGGACGGAGAAGGTGTGCGCCATGGCCATGGCGCGCGACGGCAGCCTGCAGCTTGGTTTCGGTCTCGGCAAGTACACGAACCGCAACGTCATGGACTGCTACGCCGGCGTCTCGCGCGGCAAGGAGCAGATCACGGTGCGCGCGAGCCGCCGCCTGTCTCCGGAGCCGCACCGCACGGTGATCGGTCCAGTGCGCTACGAGGTCATCGAGCCGCTGAAAAAGGTGCGCTTCGTTCTGGAGAAGAACGACGTGCAGCCGATCGCCTTCGACTGCATCTTCGAAGGGCGTGTGCCCGCGCGCTTCGAGGACCGCACGCACATTCGCCATGGCTACCGGATCTCGGCCGAGCTCGCGCGCTATCACCAGACGGGCGTCGCTTCCGGTTGGATCGAGATCGACGGCGTGCGCACCGAGATCCGGCCCGAAACCTGGGTGTCGACCCGGGATCACTCCTGGGGCGTGCGCTACGGCGTCGGTCAGCCGCTTGCGGACGCCGAGCCGCTCGGCGATGGGCTGGGCGGGGGCGCCTACGAGTTCGTCTGGAGCCCGATCTATCTCGAGCGCCCCGACGGCTCGCACTATGCGCTGTTCCTGAACTGCGCGATCGTGGAACTGCCGACCGCCCGTCACAAGACCGTGATGGCGGCAGTGGAGCATCCCGACGGACGCGTCGAGCGAATCGTGGATATCGAGCCCGAGCTGCGCTATGACCCGCGCAACCGGCGCCTGCTGGGCGGGCGGCTCCACTGCCGCATGGCCGACGGCGCAGCGCGCCCGCTGGACGTCGAGGTGCTTTCCGACACCGGCTTTCATCTCGGCGCAGGCCTCTATTTCGGCTTCGACGGCCACTATCACGGCGGCTGGCGCGGTGAGCTGCACGTCGACGGCGAGCGCATTGCGGATTGCACCACGCCCGAGAACGCCCGACGTCTGCACCAGATACGCGACACGGCCGTGCGGGTCACCGACCCGGTGGGCGGTGGGCGCGGCTGGGGCAACTGGCAGCCGGTCATCACCGGCGGCAGCGACAAGCACGGACTCAAGGCCGCCGATTCGTTCTGGTAACCGAGGAGGCCGCCCATGCTGCTCGAGCTGAGTCCCGATCAGCTGCTCACCACCACCCGCGCGGTGCGCAAACGCCTCGATCTCGATCGGCCCGTACCGCGGGCCATCGTGGAGGAGTGCCTGGACCTCGCGCTGCAAGCGCCGAACGGCTCGAACCAGCAGACCTGGCGGTGGGTGCTGGTCGATGATCCCGAGGTGCGCGCCGCCGTTGCGAAGATCTACGCGGAGGCCATGGCCCAGCACCTCGAGGAGCTCCAGTCCGCTGCGTCCGCCATTCCGAAGATCGACTACTCGGGCGAGGAGAATGCGCGGCTGACCGCCTCGGTCAACTACCTGCTCGAGAACATGCATCGCGTGCCGGTGCTGGTGATCCCGACCTTCGCCGGCCGGCCGGACGGCGCCCATCCTTTCCTGCAGGCGAGCATGTGGGGCTCGATCCTGCCGGCGGTCTGGAGCTTCATGCTGGCGCTGCGCAGTCGCGGCCTCGGGAGCGCCTGGACCACGATTCATCTGCACAAGGAGCGCGAAATGGCCGAGCTCCTGGGCATTCCCTTCGAGCGTCGCACCCAGGCGGGTCTGTTTCCGGTCGCCTACACGCTTGGCGCGGACTTCAAGCCCGCGCCGCGTCGCCCGGTGCAGGAGGTCGTGCGCTGGAACCGCTGGTCGCGCTCATGAGAGTCGACGCCATCGATCATCTGCATCTCCTGGTCCCCGACCTGGAGAAAACCAAGGCTCTTTTCACGGCGCTGATCGGCGGCGATTACACCGAGTCCTACGGCAGCGAGGACTGGAACGTCTGGTCCGTGTGGTACACGCGCGGCGGCATGGAGATCATGCAGCCGCGCGATCCTTCGCGGCCCATCGTCGGCGGCCATCGCGGCGACCGCATGGGCGTCTTCGGCATGGCGTTTCGCGTCGGTGATCTCGATGCGGCGATTCCCGGTGCGCAGGCGCTTGGCCTGAAAGTCCGCAGTCGAATGGGCAGCGAGGAGGCCGGCTTCGGCAAGTGGATCGTGCAGGCGCAATTCGAGACGCGCGACACGATGGGAGTGAGTATCGAGCTCGCGCAGCGCCAGCGCCCCGATGATCCGCTCTACAGCGCCTTCCGTGAGCTCATCGATCACGTGGAGCTCTACGTCCACGATCTGCCGCGCGCGGTCGAACTCTTTTCCGCACTGACTGGCTGGGAGTTTCCGACGCCCGCGCGCGTCGATGAGCTCGAGGCGATCACGACGATGAACGGACTCGGGGTGAAGATCACCCAGCCGCTGTCTGCGGCGAGTCCCGTGGCCGCGAGCCTTGCGAGCAGAGGCGAGGGCGTTCGCACGCTCGCGCTTACGACTCCGGACCTGGAGGTCGGCGTCGCGATGGCGCAGGCGGCGGGGCTGCGGCTGACGGGCCGGGGCGAGGAGACCGATTCCCGGCGCTGCGCCTGCTTCGATCCCGAAGATACGTTCGGCCTGAACCTGAAGCTCGTCGAGCTGTGAAGATGCGACATGATCGCCGACCGAAGCATCACGGCGGTGATGTTGGAGGAAGTCATTCCCATGTCTGAGATGCGATTCGACGGCCGGGTCGCCGTGATCACCGGCGCCGGGGGCGGATTGGGTCGCGAATACGCGCTGCTGCTGGCGCGGCGCGGCGCGCGCGTGCTGGTCAACGATCTGGGTTGTGACGGCGGCGGCCGGGGCGCGAATCCGGCGATGGCGCAGGCTGTCGTGGATGAGATCCGGGCCGACGGCGGCGTCGCGATCGCCAACGGCGATTCGGTGACCACGAGTGAGGGCGCCAACGCCATCGTCGCCCAGGCGCTCGACGCCTGGGGGTCGATCGACATCCTGATCAACAATGCAGGCGTGGTGCGCGGGGGCCACATCACGACGCTGAGCGACGAGGACTACGAGTTCGATATGGCGGTGGCGGCCGGCGGCACGATGCGCCTGACGCGCGCGGTCTGGCGACGCATGCTGGACCAGAACTACGGGCGAATCGTCAACGTGTCCTCCGGCTCGGTGTTCGGGATGGGCGCAGGCATCAGCTACCCGGCGACCAAGGCTGCCGTGATCGGCATGACCCGTGGACTGGCCGTGGCTGCGTCAATGACCGACAAGAACATCAAGGTCAATGTGATCATGCCGATCGCCTATAGCCGCTTGTCGCACGCGGCGGGCGAAGAGTATGCGCGATCGCAGAAGACCAACTTCCCCCCGCACTGCGTCGCCCCCGCCGTGGCCCTGCTGTGCCACGACGACGCGCCGTGCAACGGCGAGATACTCGTGATCGGCGGCGGGCGCGTCTATCGGGCGTTTCTTGGCGTCAACGACGGGCGCCGAGGCGCGAAGGACGACACGATCGAGGACGTGCGCGATCACTGGGACGAGGTCATGGACATGTCGGAGTGGCGAATTCCACAGTCGGCCTTCGAGTACCGTGACGCCGACCCAGGCGCATGGGACAAGTTCAAGGAGCTCCTCAAATAATTTCAGTGAACGGCGCGGTCAATTCGCGAGTGACTGTACTGCGCGTCATGTCGCTGAAGATCTGAACCGACGTCTGTTTGAAGGCGTCGCTCGTTTCGGCCGAGGAGCGTCGTGCGTCGCCCTGCGCCGACGTCAGCGTTTCGCGCATTGGCCCAAGCGCCCGTGTCGCGCGGCCGAACGGGTCTGCTACCATAACCTGATCGATCAGGAAATTAGCGCCGCTCGGGCATCGGCTCGACGGCGCCCGGAGTAAGGCGGATGCAAACAGCGTTCACGGCGGAGCAGGAAGAGCTGCGTCAATACCTGCGGCGCTATATGAGCGAGCTCATGACGCCGGAGTTGAAACACGAGCTCGTCAATACCTATGGCAATGAGGGCGGCGGTCCGCTGTACCGCGCCGCGCTGCGCCGCATGGGCGCCGACGGGCTGATCGGCCTCGGCTGGCCGGTGGAGCTCGGCGGCAAGGGCCACGGCCCGATCGAGCAGTACATCTTCATCGAGGAGGTGACGCGCTCGGGCTTTCCGTTTCCTTATCTCACTTCGGAGTCCATGGGCCCGGCGATCGCCGAGTTCGGCTCGCCCGAGCTGCGCAAGGAACTCTTGCCGAAGATCCTCGGCGGCGAGGTGGTCATCGCAATCGGCTACACGGAGCCCGGCGCCGGCACTGACCTCGCGGCGCTCAAGACTCGCGCCGAGCGTCAGGGCGATGAGTACGTCATCAATGGCGCCAAGGTGTTCACCTCCCTCGGGCACTTCGCCGACTACATCTGGCTTGCGGTGCGCACGGCGCATGACGACAAGCACGCGCGCCACAAGGGCCTGTCGCTGATTCTCGTGCCGACGAACTCGCCGGGCTTCTCGCACGCGCCGATCTACACCGTGGCCGACGGGCATACCAACCAGACCTTCTACGACAACGTGCGCGTGCCGGCGCGCAATCTCATCGGCGAGGAGAACGGCGGTTGGGCCGTCATCACGAGCCAGCTCAACCGCGAGCGCCTTACGCTGATGAATCCCGGCACCGCGAATCTGGTGTACAGCCAGGTGCTGGAGCGCGTGCACGAGGTTCGCGACGGGACGCGGCTCATCGATCAGCCCTGGGTGCAGATGAACATGGCGCGCATCTATGCGGCGCTGAAGACGCTCAATCTCGCCTGCCGCAAGCAGGCCTGGGGCATCGCACAAGGGACGCTCACGGCCGCCGAGGCCTCGGCGATCAAGATTTTGGGCTACGAGACCTTCCTCGCGACGTTCCGGCAGATGCTGGAGGTTCTCGGACCCGATGCGACGCTGCGCCGCGGCTCGCCGGGAGTCCCGCTGGAGGGCATGCTGGACGTGCTCTATCGAACGACGCCAGTTTATGGATTCGCCGGCGGCACGAACGAGGTCATGCGCGACATGGTCGCCCAGATGGGTCTCGGTCTGCCGCGCGTGAAGCGCGCCTGAGAGAAGTGAGTCGGAGAGCTACGATGGATTTTGGATTGCAGGACATCGAGCGAGAGATCTGTGAGCTCGCCGAATCGATGCTGCGGGATTTCAGCACGCCCGAACGCCTGTCGCCGCTCGAAGAGAGCGGCTTGCGCGTGGACCGGGAGCTGTGGAAGGCGCTCAAAGAGGCGGGCGTCACGACTGTCGGGATCGACTCCGAGCACGGCGGCGCTGGCCTGGGCTTCGGCGAAGTCTGTCTGGTGCTCGAACAGGCGGGCAAGACAGTCGCCGCCGCGCCGTTGCTGACTCACAGCGTCGCGCTGCTAACCTTGCAGCGTGCAGGAGCGCTCGAAGAGCTGCGCCGCTATGTCGCCGCCGACGGTTGGCTCGCCGCGAGCGCGCGCGTCGATCATGACAACAGCCTGCAGGAGGCGAACGGCCGCCTGACGGGCGTCATCTCGGCGACGCCCTATGCGCCGCAGGCGGAAGCCTTTCTTGTGCCGGCGCGCACGGGCGGAGACTGGAGTCTGTACCTCGTGCCTGCCGGACAGCAGGGCGTGCAGGTGGAAGGGCAGCTCGGCACGGATCAGTCCCCCATGGGACGATTGACGCTCAAGAGCGCCGAGGCCGCCAAGCTTGGCGATGCGACGCTTCTCGAGTGGCTGCGTCAGCGACTGATCGCCGGGAGCTGTGCGATCCAGACCGGCGTGGTCGAGGAAGTGATGCGGATCACGACCGACTGGGTGTGCGAACACGAGGTCTTCGGCGTCAAGGAGGGCGCCTTTCAGGCAGTGAGCCAGCGCATGGCCGACGTCTACATCGACGTGATGACGCTGCAGCTCATGAGCCGCCATGCGGCTTCCGCACTCGCTTCTCAGGACGATGCAATCGCCGATGTGCTGGCCGCGAAGATTCTCGCCGGCGACGTCGGTCATCGAGTGCTGGCCGCCTGTCAGCACTTGCACGGCGGCGTGGGTCATGATCGCAGCTATCGGCTTTGGCGCTATGCGGTGGCCGCCAAGCAGAACGAGCTGGCCATTGCTTGCAGCAGCGAGGCGGCCGCAGCGCTCGGCGCCGTCATCGCTTCCCGCCCCGAACTCGTAGCTCTGTGATCACATGACGACTTCTCGCACTTTCAATCTCGCAGACCTCTTCGACATTACGGCTGAGGCCGTGCCCGATCGCGAGGCGGTGGTGATCGGCTCCGTCCGTCTGAGCTATCGGCAGCTCGCCGATCGCGTGAGCCGCCTGGCGAGCTGGCTCCACCAGCAAGGCCTTGGCGAGGGCGACGCCATTGGCCTTCAGCTCTTCAACGGGACCGAGTACCTCGAGGCTTTTCTCGCCGCCTGCAAGATCAAGGCGGCGCCGGTCAACATCAACTACCGCTATGTTGCGGACGAGCTCCGCTACCTGTACGAGAATTCCGGGCTGAAGGCGCTTTTCTACAGCGCCGAGCTCGCGGACAACGTCGAAGAGGCGCGCGACGCCGCACCCGGCCTGAGAGTCATCGTTCGCGTGGGCGACGATGCGGCGCTTCCCCCTGGGCATATCGCATATCGCACCGCGCTCGCGACTCCGCCCGGCGGCGCGGATCATATCGCGCGCAGCGACGATGACATCTCCGTGCTGTATACGGGCGGCACCACGGGCAAGCCCAAGGGCGTGATGTGGCCGCACAAGGCGCTCTTCTACAGCGCGCTCGGCGGCGGCTGCTCGATGAATCCCACGCTCGGTCCGATTCGCACGCCCGAGCAACTGGCCGAGCGCGCCGTGGCGAGCTATGTCCTGCGCAGTATGCCGGCGGCGCCGCTGATGCACGGCGCGGCGCTCTGGGTGACGTTGATGGGACTCCTCGAGGGCCACACCATCGTCCTCTCCGACCGCCATCACTTCGACGCCGAGCACATTCTCGATCTGCTCGCGAAGGAGAAGGTTCACATGATCTCCATCGTGGGCGACGCGATGGCGACGCCGATTCTCGATGCGCTGCGCGCTCACCCCGGGCGCTGGGATCTTTCAAACCTGGTGGCTTTCGGCAATGGCGGGGCGCTCCTCTCGGCTCACGTCAAGAAGGGCCTCCAGGAGATCCTGCCGCACCTGCGCATACACGACGGCTCGGGCTCTTCGGAAGCGGGCATGTTTGGATCGGGGAGCACGCCGACGACCGCCGGGCTGCTCAGGCTCCCGCCGAGCCCGCATTTGAAGGTGCTGGTGGACGGCAAGCGAGTTGCTGCACCGGGTGAGCAGGGCATTCTCGCCCGCACGGGCCTCGTGCCGATCGGCTATCTGGGAGATCCGAAGAAGACGGCCGAGACCTTCATCACCTTCGATGGTCAGCGCTTCGTGCTCACGGGCGACATCGCGCGCGTAGAGGAGGACGGCTCCATCGTGGTGTTCGGCCGCGACTCGAACTGCATCAACACCGGCGGCGAGAAAGTCTTCGTCGAGGAAGTGGAAGAGGCGGTGCGCAGCCATCCGGCCGTGCTCGACTGCCTGGTGCTCGGTCTGCCCGATCCGCGCTGGGGCTCCAAGGTCGTGGCCGTGGTCGCGTTGAGACCTGGCGCGACCGCAGATGCAGCCGCCCTGCGCGCTCACTGCCGCGAGCGTCTGGCCGGCTACAAGGCGCCGAAGGACGTGGTGTTCGTGGAGGCCATACAGCGCTCGCCGGCAGGCAAGGGCGACTATCGTTGGGCGCGGAGCGTCGCCGAGCGGGCGCTCGCGTGAGCCGAACACGAATTTAGGAGAACTCAAGTGCAGTACCAGTACATCACCTACGAGCAACTGGGGCCGGTCGCGCGCATTTGTCACAACCGCCCTGAGAAGAGCAATTCGCAGAACCTCGGGCTCCTCAAGGAGCTCGATCATGCGGTGGTCCGCGCAGGCGCCGACAAGGATGTGCGCGTCGTGATCATCGGCGGCAAGGGCAAGCATTTCTCGGCTGGCCACGATCTGCAGGAAAACGCGGGTGGATCCGACAGTGCGGATCAGGACATGTCTCCGGAGAGCTGGGAAGCGTACGAGACCGAGTACTACATGGACTACTGCATGCGCATCTACGATCTGCCGAAGCCCACGATTGCGCAGGTGCAGGGCGCTTGTGTCGGCGGGGCCTTCATGGTCGCCAACATGTGCGATCTGATGGTGGCCTCGGAGGATGCGTTTTTCGCCGATCCCGTGGTGCACATGGTGGCGACCACCGGCGCCGAAGTCATGATCGCACCTTGGGTGCTCGGCTTCCGCAAGGCCAAGGAAATGCTGTTCACGGGCGAGCGCATTTCGGCCCGCGACGGGCTCATGGCGGGCATGGTCAACCGGCTCGTGCCTCGCGAGCGGCTGGAGGAGGAAACGCTGGCGATGGCCAACCGCATCGCCCAGGCGCCGCCGTTCGCCATCAAGATGACCAAGAAATCGCTCAATCGCGGACTCGACATGATGGGTTTTCGCGCCTTCCTGCAGGCTCACCACCATACGCATCTGCTGGCGCACCAGAGCGCCGAGACGAAGCGCCTGTTCGCCACGTTGAACCCTGAGAACGTGGTGAAGATAGCGAAGGACAAGCAGAAGTAGCCGGAGGGCGCCGCATGGCGCATCCCCTGAAGGATCAGGCGGCCGTCGTTGGCGTCGGCCGCCGGCTGTGCGGCTACGGCCACTATCATGAGCGCTATGAGAAGCGGGACGATCGGTTGCGCATCAGCGCCATCCGGCTGACCCGCCTGCGCGTCGATATGGAATGAGCGGGTTTCGCTAGCCCGGCCTGAGCGTCTCAAGCAGGCTCATGTCGGGGCCCCGCTCGCCGTCGAGGCGCAGCGGCTGGATGCACACATGATCCGCGCCGGCGTCGAAGTGCGCCTGGATGCGTGCCTGGATCGCCTGCTCATCGCCCCACGCCACCATCGCGTCGATCAGACGATCGCTGCCGCCGCCTGTGAAGTCGGCGTCCTCGAAGCCGAGCCACTTCCAATTGTTCAGGTAGTTGGGCAGGCCGAGATAATCCGCGAGGTGCTTACGCGCGATCGCGCGCGCCTTCACTGGGTCGGTCTCGCGCAGCACCATCTGCTCGGGCGCGAGCGTGGGCCCACGGCCGAGGATCTCTCGCGCGCGCGCCGTGTGCTCCGGCGTGACGTTGTAGGGATGCACGCCCGCGCAGCGCTCGGCGGCGAGCGCCAGCATCCGTGGGCGCAGCGCCGCGAGCACGATCGGCGTCTCCTCAGCCGGGGCGGGCCCGACGTACATCGCCTTCTCCATGGCCTCGAGATATGCACGCATGGTGGCCACTGGCTTGCCGTAGGCGTGCCCGCGCAGTCCCGCGACCAACGGCGCGTGTGAGACGCCGAGACCGAGCACGAAGCGGCCACCCGAGAGCTCGCCGACCGTCTGCTGGATCGCGCGCATCGTCATGGCGTCGCGCGCGTATATGTTCGCAATGCCGGTGGCGAACACGAGCCGCTGCGTGTGAGCAGCGAGATGGGAGATGAACGAGAACGGATCGCGCCCGACGGCTTCAGGGAGCCAGAGCGCCGAGTAGCTGCGCATTCCGGCCATGGCGGACACTCGTTCCGGCGATGACGGACAGCATCGGAGCGTAGCGACGCAAGTGGGTGGGTTATCTATCAGACTGTCCGTCATGCTTCAAGGACGAGCGTTCC
>Ga0079224_100015369_pt1 | contig 10722 bp, 1 predicted proteins | sample Stecom2015_FD_80414 | JGI IMG/M metagenome (GOLD analysis project Ga0079224, IMG submission 80414) | Agricultural soil microbial communities from Utah to study Nitrogen management - Steer compost 2015 | ecosystem: Environmental > Terrestrial > Soil > Agricultural land | place: USA: Utah...
GCGCTCGGCGCGTACTTCCGCCTGCACGACCTCGACTCGACGCCGCCGGAGATGACCAGCGACCATATTGAAAAGCTGCTTGACGCGCTGCGCGTCAGTGAGGGGCACGCGGCGGTGTTCTTCCCGAACAACGGCGGGCGCGAGGGCTTTCAGATGTGGGCGGTCGCGCTTGTGGCGGATGTGCTGGGCGTGGGCTTCAACTTCCGCGCGCTGAAGCTGGCAAGCGCGATCGAAGGGATTGTCACGCTTCCGGCGCTGTGGTGGATGGCGCGGCAGGTAATCGGCACGGCCACACCGCGCGCCCGGCAGCTGGGGCATTGGGTCGGGCTGGCGCTGGCCGGTCTGGTGGCGATCAGCGCGTGGCATGTGATGCTCTCGCGGCTCGGCTTGCGGATCGTGCTCACCCCGCTGACGACGGCGTTGGTGATCGGCTTCCTGGCGCGGGCGATGCGGGGCGGGAAGATACGCGATTTCGTCGCGCTGGGGCTGGCGCTCGGGGCGGGCGTGTATTTCTATCAGGCGAACCGGATGCTACCGGCGCTAGCCGTGATCGGCGTGGCGCTGGCAATGATCGGTGCGATCCGGCATTGGCGCGACCTGCCGGGCGCGGTGGCCGAGGCGTGCGGGCTGGCGCTGGCGGTGATCGTGCCGCTGCTCGCGTATTACGCCGCCACCGATTGGCTGGCGCAGAGCGCGCGCGACAACCTGCGCGCGCTTGGCGAGCAGTTGCGTGCGGGGATTGTGCTGGCTGCGATGCTTTGGCTGGCGGTCGTCGCGCTGGCTGCGCGGGCGCGCCCGCATAGCCCGGTGCTGCGCTATGGTGGCGGGCTGCTGGCGGCGGCGGTTGTCGCGCTGGCGCTGTTTGTGCCGATGTACCGTTACAGCACGCTTCACCCGGACGAGTTCTGGAACCGCACGCGCGGGCGCATGTTCGGCGAAGAGGCGTTCTGGCGCGTCGATCCCGAGACGGGGATCGCGGTCGCGTACGAGCCCGGCATTACCGAGCAGGTCGAGCACATATGGGCGCGGCGTGACGTGCTGGCGGAGAACGTCGCGGACGCGCTGCGCATGGCGCACTGGGAAGGGGACAGCGCGTGGATCAACAACGCGCACTCGCGTCCTGCGCTCGACGGGCTGAGCGGCGGGCTGCTGATCCTGGGGCTGGCGCTGTGGGCGATCCGGCTGGTGCGGCGGCGCGACCCGGTCGACTGGCTGATCCCGGCGGCGCTGCTGATTATGTTGTTGCCCTCGGCGCTGACGCTGGCGTATACCATCGAGAACCCGAGCTTCACGCGATCGAGCGGCACGATCCCGGCCGCTTTTCTGCTGGCGGCGCTGCCGGCCGGCGCGCTGGGCGCGGGGCTGGCAGGCGCGCCGGTGACGCGCGTGCGGGCGCGCGCCGGGGCGCTGGCAGGTGCGGTCGCGATCGGGCTGTTGCTCGCCGTCGCGATCCGCCCGAACTGGGAACACTTTTTCACGGACTACCGTCTCAGCTACAGCCAGAGCTGGAAGCCCTATCACGCCATCGCTGCGCCGATGAAGGCGTTTTCGCAGGGCGAAGGCAGCTATGGCAACGCGTTTATGGTCGCGTACCCGCACTGGCTCGACCACCGCATTCTGGGCACGGTCGCGGGCGATCTGCGCTGGCCGAATGGGCTGGTCACGCGTGAGGAAATGCTCCCCAAGATCGCGGCGAACGAGGGCACGCCCTACGAATATGACCCCGCACGCTCGCTGTTCGTGATGGTGCATCCGCAGGATGCTGCGACAGTCGACTATCTGGAAGAGGCGTTTCCAGGCGGGGCAATCGAGCGCTATGTGTACCAGTATGAGACGGTAACCGGCCCGCAGGGTGGAGAATTCCTGATCTATCGCGCCCCACCTGGCGCCGCTGCTGGCGAGTGAGGTAACCACGCGCCGCGTGTGTATCATCCACAATGCCCCCTTGACGGGGATCGGCGGATCGGCTAGCGTAGGACGGCGCGCCGGGTGGTGATTTGTACGACGTAATGGAACGAGGCTTTGGCAGAGACACGGTCGCCTTCTGACATTCCCCAGCCGGTTGATGACGCTCTGGCGGTGGAGACACCCGCCCCAGAGCATGACGCGATCGACGAGGTGGTCTTCTCGCGGCGCAGCTATGCGCTGAACATCCGGCGCATCGACGCGCTGTTTTACGCGTTGCTGGTCGTGATCCTGGCGGCGGGCGCGTGGCTCCGCTTTGACGGGCAGAACTGGGATGATTTCACGCATCTGCACCCGGACGAGCGCTTCTTGACCGATGTCGCTAGCCTGCTGAACGGATCGCTCCAGTTCACCGATCCCACGCCCGAGGCCGCCGAGGCGCACCGTCTCCGCTGTGAGGCGCGCTATCCGGCGCCCGCGCCGCAAGCGGACAGCGACGACCCGGCGGCGAGCCTGGATGGGCTGCAACAGGCCGGGCGCGGCGGCTATTTCGACGCGGACTGCTCCCCGCTCAACCCGAACAACCTCGGCAAAGGGCTGTACGTCTACGGCGAGTTTCCGCTGTTCACGGTGCATTTCGCGGGCGCGGCGCGCTCGCAGTTGTCGCGCGATGTGCACAGCTTCCTTGAAACGTTGGACCCGGACGCTGCCGCCGATCACCGCATCACGACCCACTGGCAGACCTATTCCGGTATCCAGTTCATCGGGCGGAGCGTCGCCGCCGCTGCCGACTGGCTGACGATCCTCGTGCTGTTTTTGCTGGGGCGGCGGCTCTACGGGCGCTGGACCGGGTTGCTCGCCGCCGGGTTCTATGCGGTGGCGGCGTTTCCCTTGCAGCAGTCACATTTCTGGACGGTCGATACCTTCACCACGCTCTGGGTGACGCTGGCGCTCTATTTTGCAGTCCGCGCGCTGGACGGCGCGAGCGCGCTGCGTGGCGCGCCGTCGCTGGCCTATCTGGCGCTGTGGGGCGGAGCCGTGATCTGGGAAGCCGCGTACTGGCAACGCCCGGCGCTTGGCGCGCTGTTGCTCGGTGGCGTGTTCCTGGTGGTGCTGGTGATCGTCGCGGTGTTGCGATCGCTCGCACCGCCGAATTTCAGGCGGCCCTTGCTGGTCGCGTCAGGCGCGATCGCGGCGCTGGTGTACCTGTTCGCCGTAACTGCGCTGGACTTGGTCGCGCCGCGCCCGTTCCCGCTGGCAGGCGGGATGCAGTCGCTGGGCCTTGCCGCGCTGTTCTACGGGCTGGCGGCGGCGGTGATGGCGCTGATCGCAGACGTGCTCAGCCGCCCGCGCCGCGCGGGCGAGCGGGCGCTCCGCCCCGCGTGGATTGGCGGGTTGCTCGGCGCGCTGTGGCTGGGGCTGATGGTGGCGCTGCTGCTGGACGCGATCGCGCCCTGGGCTGCGCTGCTGGTGGCGATTGGCGGCGTAGTGCTGCTGATCGTGGACGTGAGCGGACTGGGCGATTACGCGCTGTTCGGCGTGGCGCTCGGCGCGTCGGTTGCCAGCCGCGTCAACGTCGCGCCGCTGGCGGGGATCATCGTCCTCGCGGCGCTGATTCGCTTGCTGCCTGCGCTCGATCGCGCCGTGGACCGCACGCAGCGCTCGCAGATTGTGGCGCACGCGCTCAGCGGCGTGATGGCGGCGGCGGTGATCTCGATGGTCGTGTTTCGCCTGTTGCAGCCGCACGCCTTCCTCGGGCCGGAGATCTGGGGCCTGCGTCTGAACCCCGGCTGGCTGGAAGATATTCGCGAATCCGCCACGCTGACCTCGGGCGAGTGGGACGCGCCGCCGAACCACCAGTGGGCCAACCGCACGCCGTATCTGTTCCCCTGGCGCAATATCGTGTTGTGGGGCTTCGGCCTGCCGCTAGGATTGATCGCGTGGGGCGCGTGGGCGTGGGCCGGGGCAGGGATCGCGCGCGCCCGCCCGCAATGGACGCGCCACCTGATCCCGTTCGCCTGGGTGCTGGTCATCTTCGCGTGGCTGGGCGGGCGCTGGGTGACGACCATGCGCTATTTCCTGCCGATCTATCCGCCGCTGGCGCTGTTCGCCGCCTGGGCGCTGATCGGGCTGGTAGTCGCGGCGTGGCGCGCGCGCCGGAGCGACCCACGTATGACGCGGCGCTGGGCGCTGGCAGGCGCGATCGCGCTACTGGCGATCGTCTACGGCTACACGGCGCTGTTCGGTTTCGGCTTCCATAATATTCACCGGCGGCAGTTGACGCGCGTCGCGGCCTCGCGCTGGTTCCAGGAGTACGTGCCGGGCGATTTTGGCGTGTGGATCGAGGGCGACGGCCTGCGGAAGATGGTGAACATCGGGCGCGGGCAGGTCGCGCCGCCGCCGCGCGTGCTGCGCCTGGACGATGGCGACTCCGCGCAGGTGCCTTTCAGCGTGCCTGCCGAGGTCGATGTCTTTTCGCTGACATTCCATCACGTGCTTGATCCGGCGGACGACGCGGATGACGAGGTGTTGCGCGTCCGGCTGTGGCGCAACGATCCGTCGGCGGGCCGCCAGTTGGAATGGGAAGGTGCGCTTCAGCAGGACTTTTCCGGCGCTGACTCGCCTTATGGCACGTCGTACCGGATCGAGGTCGAGGAAGCGGTGACGCTCACTCCGACGCAGGACGCCGACGCGCTAAGGCAGCCGTATTCGCTGGAGATCACGGCGCTGGAAGGCGGCCCAATCACGGTGATCGGTGGTGTGGCGGGGGAAGTTTCCGCGCCGAGTATGGTCACGATCGGCGTGCAGGCGGCGCTGGACGAAACGGTGAGCGGCCTGGACCTCAATTTCGACGTAACGCCGATCCTCACCGGGCACGGCAACGACATCCCTGCCGAGCCGACACATTGGACGCCCGGCGGCAGTGATCGCGTCCAGTTTCTGATCCCGATTGACGGCGTGATCGAGACGATTGAGATCCCGCACCTGGGCGATCCGCTGGCGGATGATGCTGTCGAGACGGTGCATTTCACGCTGATCGGCCCCGATGGCGAGACGCGCACCACGACCGTGTCGCAGGACTTCAACGCCGGGGCGGACCCGCTCGGCCCGCCGGTGACGCTGACGTTTGACCCGCCGCTGCCCGTGCAGAAGGTGGACGAGACGGGCACGCAGCAGCTTGCGACGCTGGTGATCGAAGCCGAGGACCCGGTTTACACGTCCGGCCCGGTGGTCGCGTGGGAAGGCGATTGGGACGACCCGGTGCCCTGGCCGGTGTGCCCGCTGCCGGATGATGTCGTCTACGCGGACGATTTGCCCTCGGGTCTGTCGTCGTACAACTGCGCCTCGATCAGCATGTACGGCGCGCATTACCAGGGCCTGAAGCTCTGGCTGGTGGCCGAGGACAACGATCAAAAATTCGCCGCGATGACGAACGCGCTCGATCAGGCCGATTACCTCGTCATCACCAGCAACCGCTTCTACGATTCGCTGAGCCGCATCCCCATGCGTTGGCCGATGACGATGGCGTACTTTGAAGCGCTGTTTGACGGGCGGCTCGGCTTTGAGCTGGTCAAAACGTTCGAGTCGTATCCGAGCCTCGGCCCGGTCACGATCCCCGATCAGACGCTGCCGATCGACAACCTTCCGGCGTGGGTGAACGAGCACTGGGAAGCCGAGGAAGCGTATCACGTGTACGATCACCCGGCGGTGCTGGTCTTCCGCAAGACGGACGCGTATTCACCGGAGAACACCGCCGCGATTCTCAACAGCGTCTCGCGCCGCCCGGTGACGGCTGCGATCCCCGGTTACACGCCCGATACCGAGCCGGTCGGCCAGTTTGTGTGGGACGCGATGCAGGCGACGCAGACGCCGACGCAACTCCAGTTTACCGCCGAGCAGTGGGACATTCAGCGAGCGGGTGGCACGTGGCGCGCGCTGTTCGATCTCGACGGACTGATCAACCAGAATCAGGTCGCCGCTGTGATCGTCTGGTGGCTGGCGATCACGCTGGTAGGCTGGCTGGCGTGGCCGCTGCTGTTCGCGGCGTTCCCCGCGCTGGCGGATCGAGCCTTCCCGGCGGCGCGTATCACGGCGTGGCTGCTGGTCTCGTGGACCGCGTGGGTGGGCGGCTCAGTGGGGCTGCACGCGTGGTCGCGGAGCGGGCTGGCGGCGATCATCCTCGCGCTGGCGGCGCTGGCGCTGGTGGTTGCGTGGCGGCGGCGCTGGTCGCTGTGGCTGTATGTGCGCGCCAACGCGCGGCATCTGCTGCTGATGGAAGCACTGGCGCTCGCGCTGTTCCTGGCGTTCCTCGGTGTGCGGCTGGGCAACCCGGACCTGTGGCAGAGCGGGCTTGGCGGCGAGAAGCCGATGGACCTTGCGTATTTCAATGGCGTGCTGCGCAGCACGGTCTTCCCGCCGATTGACCCCTGGTTTTCGGGCGGCTACATCAATTACTACTATTTCGGCTATGTGCTGGTCGGCGCGCCGGTCAAGCTGATCGGGCTGGATCCGGCGATCGCGTACAACCTGATCCTGCCGACACTGTACGCGATGACCGGGCTGGGCGTGTTCAGCATCGCGTACAACTGGGTGCGCGGGCGCGCGATCCGGCCAGGGCAGATCACCGGCGCAACGCGTGATATACCTGCCGCGCGTGTGGACGCGGTCCTGTCGGTCGAAGCGCAGCCCGCCGCGCCGCCTGCCATCCGCCGCGAATCCCCGGCGCCGCGTGGCAGCGCGTGGGTGGCGGGGATTCTGGCGCTGGTGCTGGCGATCGTAATCGGCAACCTGGGGACGCTGCTCGTATTTGTGCGCGAGGTCGCCGCGCTGGACGGCTGGCAGCCCGCGCCGCTGCTGATTCACACGCGCCAGGCGGAGCTGGAGCAAGAGCGCAGCGTAATCTACGAGCGCTTTTATGGCGAGGCGCTCGACGAGTGGCGCGACGACCGGGATCGCGAGCCGACCGAGGCGGATCTGGCGGTGATCGCGGTCGACGCGCAGACTCGCACCGATGCTTACATTCAGGACGAAGCGCAGCATCCGTCGCTGTTCCGCATCTGGGAATACGGCCTGACGAACCTCAGCGCGCAGCTTAAGGCGTTCTTCGGGGGGCTGGAGCGAATGATGGACGGGCAGGCGCTGTCGGTTTACTCGAACCGCTGGCACTGGGGTCCGACGCGCATTATTAGCGAGCTACCCAACGGCGCGGGGCACAATGCGATCGCTGAGATGCCGTATTTCACGTACCTCTACGGCGACCTGCACGCGCATATGATCTCCATGCCGATCTATCTGCTGGCGCTGCTGTGGCTGGTGGCGGAGATCAGCGGGGCGGGGTGGGCGCTGCGGCGCTGGTGGGAAGCGGCGATCGCGCTGTTCATCGGCGGGCTGGCGGTCGGCATCCTGCGCCCGACCAACACATGGGACTGGATCACCTTCCTGATCCTGGGCGTGGCCGGGCTGACTTACACCGCGTGGCTGGCGGCGATGCGCACGACCGGGCATCTGCCGTTTCCGCGCGCGGCGGCGCGGCTGTGGGCCCTGCTGCGGCCCGGACGCGTGACATCGCTGTGGCCCGCGCTGCTGCTGATCCCGCTTGGCGCGCTGGCACGGGTCGTGTTCTACCTCGTGCAGCGGATGCAGGCCGATCAGCAGTTGGAGCGCGGCCTGCGCGCCGGCGAGACGCTGATCGATCCCAGCGTGACGCCTAGCAGCGTCGTGATGTGGAGCTTCGGCGCGCTTGCGGTGGGCGTGGTAGCCTACCTCGCGCTGCTGATCGCGCTGCGCGCCCGGCTGGATCGCCCGCGCCTGCTCGATTGGCTGGGGCGGGTGGCGGCATTCGTGGTGATCGTGTTCGTGGTGGCGGCGCCGTTCGCCAGCACGTTCGCTACGCCGTATAGTTCGATTAAGCCGTGGGAAGCCGAGACCACGCCGCTGTGGGCGTACCTGTACATTCACGGCCTGTTCATCTTCGTCGTGATCTCGTTCCTGGTGTGGCAGACGGCGCGCTGGCTGCGGCGCGTGCGCGTGCGGGATCTGCGCGGGCTGGCCGTGCCCGTGATCGGCGCCGGGCTGGCGATGCTGGCGATCGTGCTGTTTTCGATTGTGTACGGCGTGCGTGAGGTGCCGGTCGCGCAACTGGTCGTGCCGCTGGTCGCCTGGGCGACGGTGCTGTTCTTCCTGCCGGGGCAGGCGCCGCTGCTGCGGGCGGTCTACGCGCTGATCGTGCTGGCGCTGGCGATCTCGCTGGGCGTGGAGCTGGTCGTGCTGGACGGCGACATCGGGCGGCAGAACACGGTGTTCAAGTTCTATTTGCAGGTGTGGTTCCTGCTAAGCATCACCGGCGGGGTCGCGCTGGCGTGGATGCTGCGCGTGACGCACCGCTGGGCGCTGCCGCTGCGCGCGCTTTGGCAGGGCGTGCTTGGGTTGTTGCTGGCGATCAGTCTGCTGTACCCGATCATGGCGACGCGGGCGCGCTTCGAGGATCGCTTCAACAAGGCCGATACGCCGCTGACGCTCGACGGGATCGAGTACATGAAGCACGCGCGTCATTACGAGGGCACGGCAGCGTTCGACCTGTCGGGCGATTATGCGATGATCCGCTGGCTGCAAGAGAACGTCGACGGCACGCCGGTGATCGTCGAGGGGCGGCGCTTCCCGTCGGAGTATTCGTGGACCGGGCGGATCAGCATCAACACCGGCTTGCCGACGATCCTCGGCTGGCGCTGGCACCAGACGCAGCAGCGCGGGCTAGACAGCCTGCCGATGCTGGTGCAGACGCGGGAGAACAACGTCGCGGCGATCTACACGCTGCCTGAAGCAGACGCAGGCGAAATCGACCCGCAAACCGGGCTGCCGAGCGCGATCAGCGAGCCGCCGCAGGAAGGCGCGATGGCCGCTGCGATCCGCGCGGCGTGGGACTTATTGCAACACTACAAGGTCGAGTATGTCATCGTGGGCGCGTATGAGCACGCGATCTATGGTGATTTCGCGGCGGACCCGGTGAGCGGCATGATGACCGCCGGGCATGCGCCGGGGCTGCAAAAGTTCGGCCATATGGCCGAGATGGGACTGCTCGAAGTGGTGTATGAGGTGCCGGGTTGCATCGACTACGTCACGCCAGAGGGTGAGGAGTGCCCGGCGGAGTCAGTGTATTATGACCGCATCTATCGCGTTGTGCCGGGCGCGTCGCTGCCCGATTCGCTGGCGGTGGGCTAGAGGCATTATGGACTTTCGGACGCGACATGAGGCGAAGCGAGCCTTACCCCCTCCCTAAATCCCTCCCCCACAAGGAGGGCGGGACTTATGTGGCACCGCGATTTTCCCCTTCTTTCCGCGTGTATGGGGTTGGGGCAGGGGTCAGAGGATGGGAAGCGAAGTGCGAAACGCGCGCTAAGGGGAGACACGCGCACCTGATATGGACCTCTCACTGATTGGCGACTGGCTGAGCCGTGAAGGCGGCGCTTTGCTGGCGTGGTGGCTGCTGACGACGCTGGCGGGCGCGCTGGTGTGGCCGCTGCTGTACCGCATTCTCGGCGGCCTGCCGGATCGCGGCTATACGCTGGCGCGGGCTGCGGGGCTGATGCTGACCGGCTTCGTCTTCTGGTTCCTCGGCAGCCTCGGCCTGCTGCGCAACACGCCGGGCGGCGCGTCGTTCGCGTGGCTGGCGGTCGCCGCGCTGAGCGTCGCCGCGTACTTGCGCTGGCCGGAGCGCGCGTCCTTCCGCGCGTGGCTGCGCGAGCACGCTGCGCTGATCGTGGTGGGCGAACTGCTGTTCGCGGTGTTGTTTTTCGGCTGGGCGCTGTTCCGGGCGCATTACCCGGAGATGTACAGCACCGAGAAGCCGATGGAGATCATGTTCCTCAACAGCATCCGCGCCAGCGACACCTTCCCGCCGCACGACGCGTGGCTGGCCGGGTACGCGATCAGCTACTACTACTTCGGCTATCTGATCGCCGCGATGCTGGCGGACCTGAGCGCGGTCAACAGCGGGGTCGCGTTCAACCTGATGCTGGCGACGCTGATCGCGCAGGCGGGTGTTGGCGCGCTGGGCGTGGTGTACAACCTGGTGCGTGCGGCGGGGCGCTTTGGGCGGCTGCGACCGTCCGGCGCGGGCGGCGCAATCGCGGCGGGCTTGCTGGCGGCGTGCTTCCTGGTGCTGATGGGCAACCTTGGCACGGCGCTGGTCGAGCTACCGTATCGTGGCTATGCGTCCGGCCTGGTGGGTGCGGATTACTTCGACTTCTGGAACGTGCCGGAGCGCGAGGGCGCGAACGCCATCGCAGAACTCACATGGGACGGCGAGGCGCAGCCGCTCCAGCAATGGGATGCGCCGCGCAACTGGTGGTGGTTCCGCTATAGCCGCGTGGTCAACGACATCGACCTCGCCGGGCAGCCGGAAGGCGCAGCGCCGATCGCGGAGTTTCCCGCCTTCAGCTTCGTGCTGGGGGATATGCATCCGCACGTGCTGGCGCTGCCGTTCGCGGTGCTGGCGGTCGGGCTGGCGCTGAACCTCGTGTTGCGCGGCACGCCGCTGCGCTCGCTGGAATACCCACTCTACGCCATCTGGGTCGGCGGGATGGTGTTCGTTAACTCCTGGGATGCGGTGTATCTGGTGCTGCTGGTTGGCGCGGAAGCGTTGCGCCGCTTGATTCGGCGCGGCGGGCGCCTGACCACGCGCGACCTGTGGGAGACGCTTGGCTTCGCGGCGGCGATCGGCCTGCTAACGCTGCTATTCTACCTGCCGTGGATTCTCAGCTTTACTTCGCAGGCGGGCGGGGTGCTGCCGAACGTGATCTACCCGACCGCGTGGCAGCA
>Ga0079224_100015370_pt1 | contig 10721 bp, 8 predicted proteins | sample Stecom2015_FD_80414 | JGI IMG/M metagenome (GOLD analysis project Ga0079224, IMG submission 80414) | Agricultural soil microbial communities from Utah to study Nitrogen management - Steer compost 2015 | ecosystem: Environmental > Terrestrial > Soil > Agricultural land | place: USA: Utah...
AAGATTTAACGGCTTTTGACTCCCCGATTTCTTTACCGGATTGGGTTCCATTTATGGATGGTCACATCAGTATTTTGGCATTATCTTACATCATAGCGATGGTGGTTTATTTTAAAGTCTCCGGTTCCATGGAAAGTTTTAACCAACCGCCACAGGAAGGAATGCCTGATATGCGCATGATGAAATGGATGATGTACCTGATGCCGGTATTCTTCTTTGTGTTCTTAAATAGCTATGCGTCAGGTCTTTCCTGGTATTATTTGGTTTCCAACGTGATCAACATCGGAATTGTAATGTTTATCAAAAACGTGATGATTGACGACAAGAAAATCCATGCAAAAATTCAGGAAAACAAAGCCAAGCCTAAAAAGCAAAGCAAATGGGGAGCTAAAATGTCCCAATTGATGGAGCAGGCACAGGAAGCTCAAAAACAACAGGAGCAACTCAAAAAGAAAAAGAAATAATTTCTGAAATACTTAAAACCGGATTCCAAAAGAGTCCGGTTTTTTGTTTCTCTATCCGATGAGAAATATTATTTTCAATTCTAATTCTTACCTTTGATTCAAATTGCAGCTATGGAAATGGGAAATTTAACAGAGATATTTATTTTGGTGATGTTGGCCATCGTTTTTCTTCAGTCGGGAATGGATAAAATCATGGACAAAAAAGGAAATTTAGACTGGCTGAAAGGTCATTTCGCTAATTCTCCAATTAAAAATATGGTACCTTTTTCTTTGTTTATCGTTACGGTTCTCGAAATCCTTTCCGGGCTTTCCGCCGTGGTAGGAATCGTGTCCTTATTGACTTGCGGAGGAAAACTTTTCGCATTGATCAGTGCCATACTTTCTGCGATTACTTTTTCGTTTTTATTTCTGGGACAGCGTTTGGCAAAGGAGTATCCGGGCGCTCAAGGAATCGTAGTCTATATGATTCCGACGTTCTTTTTGTTGTATTTGTTGACGAATTGATTTACTTAATTCGTTTCCAGTCCCTTCCATATAAAACTTTCAATTCTTTTTTGAATGCTTCGCTGAATATTTCTTTAGGTGCTTCAGTTGATTTCAAATCAATTTCAAAAATGGAAATTTCATCTTCTCCATCAAATTTATTGTTGGAATTGCTATCCTTTGAAGCCGATAAAATTATGAGTTCTGAATTCGTCATTTCCCAACGGTGAACGTCATAGTGAGAAGGAGAAATTTGGCGGAAATTTTCACCTGACTTATCGGAAACAAATAAATAGACAGGATCATTTTCATTCAGTAAACTATCTTTGTTGATATCTTGAATTTTTATATTGTAAAAAATATAATTCTTTGCCCAATTCAGGTTTCGTTCAGAATCACTTTCATGATTTGTGATGAAACTTTCAATTAACATCTTTTTATCGGATAATAAATGTTGTTCTTTCGTTTTGGAATTATAAAATATGATATTCCAATAGCTATTGTAAGGCATGTTTTTATACTCATAACTGTCTATCCGCCCTTTGGTTTCGCCCATTCGAAGCGGAAACATAAAAATACCGGTGGTATCGATTTCGGAGAAATTTTTAATCTGAACATTCAGTTTTTCAGTCGGATCATTTGGGACATTTCCAGATCCTTCATTTGCATTCCGGTTTTTACAGCCGATTAGGACGCTGATTATTAAGACAAGGGGAAATATTATTTTCATTGATTTTTTTTCTAATTTATTGAAATATTTATGATAAACAATTTAAAATTAAACAGCTGCTCCCGGCTTACCGGCTAGCCAATTGTTCACAAAGCGTTCTCCGTTTTCATACATGATTTTGTCCACCACTTTTTTCCGAAAGTTTTTATCGGCCAATTCTTCCTTGATCTTTCTTTGACCTCCGTTTTGTTTGTAATAAACTTCTGCAGCGGTCAGAAGTCCATGATCATCACTTAATAGCGCTTCTTTTAACTCATCGATATCCGCAATGGAAGTACATTTCTGAATCGGTTCTATCAAACCATCATAATCCGATCCCACACAAATGTGATCCCAAGGATTTTTGGTTTTTGGGCTGTGCATATAAGCCACATTTATGATGTGAATCACATTCAACGCAAAACACAAAATCTGACTTTCGGCTTTGTTCGGATATTGGTTTTCATCATCATCTTCTGCCTTTACTTCCGCCAGATGCGAATCTTTTACGGCCTTGATATCCGGAAATAAAACTTCGAAATCCTGTTTGGAAATATATTCTTTATCTCCTTTTTCTTTTGGACCTAATAATTGTGGAAATCCTAAAATCCGCACATCCAGACTTATTCCGATCAAACCGTTGCTTTCCAAAATTTCCTTTATGTCTTCATTCATCAAGTTGATGGACCAAGGATTAAAATAATGTGCTTTGTTTTTGATGATGCCACTGACGCGTTTTCGCATCTGCATTTTATAGGAATTGGTTGTGACGGCTTCAACTTTTGTTTTGTAAATGGAACTTTTCCATAATTCTTCCGCATAACCGGTGACGCCGACATGCGAAGCCACCATAGGCAGTTTGATGCCTTCTTTGCGTCTGAATTCGTATAAATCTTTACGCGAACTGAGCGAAAGATGTTTGATGTCAATTAAAACCGGAGCCTTTTTTAAATTTCCGTTTTTATCCTTCAGTTCCAAATCGGAAAATGCTTTAACCAAACGCTCTCCGTTTACCGAAAGACCGGAACGCAAAGGAAAAAAAGTCGGATGATGCAGCATTTTCATCGCAAAAGCATGGGTGGCGATGTCTTGCGAAGAAATAAAAGAAACATGCGTTATGTTCATGCACAACATGTCCATCCCGTTGTCCCAAAGCAATTGCATGAAATTTTTAAAACTTTCCACCACATCAGTTCCTATTTTGGGACTTTGGCGCAAACTCTCCAAAAAGGAATCATTCGGCAGATGACTGTCACTGTCCTTGACTTCATCATATTTTAAAGGCGTTAAATGTCCGACTCTGTATCGGCTTAAATTATGACTACCTTCCAATGAAATCAATAATTTTAATTGGGTCGAATTTTTCATTTGACTCAAATTCGAATGATCTCTCCTACAAATCATTTCCACCCTTTTGTCATTTTTGCAGATCGTCCGATACAAATCCAGTTCTTTCAGCATCATTTTATAATAAGAAATCTCACGTTTGGTGATTGCATCAAAATATTTTTTATCCAGTGGATCTGTGATTTTACTTTGGAGCAATTCAGCCATAAAACCTTGAGAATCTGCATATCCCAATTCCAAATTGCAAAGCGAAGCAATGCCCAATCGGGTATCGCCAGCGAAACAACTTTTTATGGAAGACTGGCTGTTGAGAATGCGCAAAAGATATTTGTCTAGCCAGTTCAAGACTTTGTTTTTCAGTACAATGTCAGATTCCAATTCTTCAAAATTCCGTTGGCTTCCCAATTTGTCTTCGTATTTCGTAAGAAATTTTTTAAAAGTCGGATGAAAATGCAAGTCGAAGAATGCCATGGTTTTAGAATTTTGAGAACCTCCTAAATTTAGGAAATAATAAAATAGAGAGAAAATATTTTTCGATACGGTTAGAATTCAAAATTTAAAATCTAAAAAATTTCTCATTTTTGTATTCCGAATTTGTCCAATGACAAATTAACTATTTTTACTACATGATTTCACGACAAACCATAGATGCTATTTTTTCCGCTGCCAGAGTGGAAGAGGTAATTGGTGATTTTGTCAGTTTAAAACGTGCCGGAAGTAATCTGAAAGGGCTTTCACCGTTTGCTGACGAGAAAACACCTTCGTTTATGGTTTCACCGGCCAAACAGATTTGGAAGGATTTTTCAACCGGAAAAGGAGGGAATGTCGTGACATTTTTGATGGAACATGAACAATTTACCTATCCCGAAGCGCTTCGTTGGTTGGCCAAAAAATACAACATCGAAATCGAAGAAGACCGTGAACAAACAGACGAACAAAAGGAAGAACTTAAACTCAGGGAAAGTCTGTTCATCGTTTCTGAATTTGCCAAAAAATATTTCGTAGAACAACTCAACGAAACCGAAGAAGGAAAAAATGTCGGGCTGAGTTATTTTAAAGAAAGAGGATTTACCAAACAAACCATTGAGAAATTTGAATTGGGGTATTCTCCGGCGCAAAGAAATGCATTTACGGAAACCGCAGAAAAAAAAGGTTATGGTAAAAACATTTTGGAAGCATCGGGATTGTCGATTTATAAGGAAAACGAATTGGGAATCGACCGATTCCGTGAAAGAGTGATGTTCCCGATTCATAGTTTTTCCGGCCGGGTTTTGGGATTTGGCGGACGAATTTTAAGAAGTGATGTCAAAGCTGCCAAATATCTGAATTCACCTGAATCGGAAATTTACCATAAAAGCAAAATTCTCTATGGAATTTTTCAATCCAAACAAGCCATTTTAAAACAAAACGAATGTTTGTTGGTCGAAGGTTATACGGATGTGATTTCGCTTCATCAGGCCGGAATCGAAAACGTCGTGGCAAGCTCAGGTACAGCTTTAACTCAGGATCAAATCAGGTTAATCAAGCGATTGACACCCAATGTGACAATTCTATACGATGGCGATTCTGCCGGAATCAAAGCATCGTTTCGGGGGATAGATTTGATTTTGGAGCAGGAATTAAATGTGAAAGTGCTCTTGTTTCCCGAAGGCGAGGATCCAGATTCATTTGCGCAGAAAAATTCATCTGAAGCCATCCAAAAATTCATCGACGAAAATGCTTTGGATTTCATCCAATTCAAAGCCAAAGTTTTATTGGAAGAAGCTCAGGACAGTCCGGTAAAAAAAGCAGAGTTGATACGCGATATCATTCATAGTATTTCTTTGATTCCCAATTTGATACAGCGTGAGTTGTACATTCAGGAAACCGCCAAACTGATGGAAGTTCGGGAGGAAGTTTTGTTCAAAGAATTGAATCAAAATTTACAACGAAAACAAAAGGAAGCCAAGGAAAAAAGAGAAGCTCCGCCACAGTCTCAACCTTTGGAATTGGTAAAAGAGGATAAGATTAAAATCAATCCGCGAATGGTGGTGGAAGAGGAAATCATCCATTTGATCATGCAATATGGAAATCTGGTAGTTGAACTAAAGGACGACGAAGGAGAAGCCTATACGACCACGGTGATTGAAGAAATTCTGCATCAGTTTGAAGCCAATGATTTGAAACTGGAAAATGAAATTTACCAATCCATTTTTGAGGATGTGAAATTGGGGTATGAAGAAGAAGAATTGAGAACCGGAGATTTTTTTATCAAACTTTTTGACGAAGGAAAAAACGGAATTGCATCAGAAGCGATGATGGAGAAATATTCGCTGAGTGAAAATTGGAAAAATAAGTTGAACATCCACATCAAAGCCAAAGAGGAAAACATTTCCAAAGATATTTCCGATACGATCCTCCGATATAAAACTTTTTATTTGGATGATTTGATCAAAGAATTTTCCGAAACCTTGAAAATGGATGATATAGAAGGCGAATTTCGTATGGAACAATTGGAAAAAATCATGATTCTAATCGAAACCAGATCCAAAATTTACAAGGCGCTGAATCGGGTGATTTGAGGGTTGGAGAGTTGAGTGGTTGAGTGCTATTCTGAATGAAACGAAGTTCAATCGAAAAATCTAAAAAACCAACTGTATTATCTGCTGAAAAGCACTCAACTTCGACTTTTAAAAAAATCAATCAATCAGACTACAACGAACGGTTTCTTCCACTATTAAAGCAGAAGGAAAAGTACGTCTGGCTTTGTTCAGGGTGGATTGAGCGGCTTCGCGTGATTCAAAATGCCAGAGTTTCACTTTATAATCAGGTGAATTAAATTCCATATTGGAAAATTCGGTTGGAAATAAACCTTTGAGCTCTTTTAATTTGGATTCCGCTTCCGATCTGCTTTTCGAATAAAAAACCTGAACGCGTGCGCCTCGACAGAATTCGGGTATTTCAACTGGTTGTGGGGGATCGGAAATACAAATTTCTTTTTCTTTTGAAGCTATGTGATCTTCCAATTTCTTTTCCCATTCTATGGTCAGATTTCCGGATTCCGTGGTTACCACATTGGTTTGAGCAAAAAGAATTCCGGCCAATAAAAAAGTAATTAGAGCTAATTTGAATTGCATAATTTGAAATTGTTTTGATTGTCAACTTATAAACGAATTATTCATAAGTATATTTCAAAAGTTACATAATTCCCCTCCTTTGGAGGGGTTAGGGGAGGCTTAAATGGCTTTTCTGCACCAAACACGCCATTGGACGGCAAATGCAGAAGGATAGGATTTCTGAATGCGTCGCAAATCTGAATTGGCAGATTGACGTGTAAAATAATCACCTACCAAAATCCTCCAGTCCGGACTTGCATAAATCAGTTCGGGAGTAAGGTTGGGGTGTTGTCTTGCAAAATCATTTTTAACTTTATCAGCGGCTGCGCGGTCTTTGGTATAGAAAATCTGGATTTTATAGCCCATGATTTTTTGTTGGGTTGCACATTTGTCGGCCGGAGTTAATTTTTTTGGCGGAACATAGACATTCTTTTTACAAACCTTTTGTTCTTTGCTTTTGACGAGGTCTTCCAAACGTTTATCGATATCGATGGAGACTTTTCCGCCGCTAATGGAATCATTGAAAACCCAGGCTGTAGGCGATCCGGTTTGTGCCAACGCCTGAAATCCTATACATACCAATGCAAAAATTAAGTATTTTGTCATAAATCCAATTCTCTGAATTAGAATACAAATATATTAGAAGATTGTAATATAGCCGATAGATAAAGAAAAAAAGATTCTCTAATAGGGTATGTTGAAACCAAAAGAAACTTAAAGATTGATTTTGTGGTAGTTTGGTTGATATTTTATTTAGAAACATTTTAAATTAATTAAAATGACAAACTTCATTATCGAAACCTTATGATTTTATTAAGGTTTGAAGCTATTTTTGTCGGGTTAAACGGGAACTTTTAACATTTGTAACCGAACTCAATGTTTAGTAAATGAAGGCACGACCACTTTACAGATTGCAATTTTTGAATTTGGCAATATTCTTAGCCTTATTCTCTTTTTCTTATTCACAGGACGAAATCAAGGGCGACGGCGCGAAGGGATATGAATTATTCCAAGCGAATTGTACGGCTTGTCACCAAGTTGACGGGACCTTAATCGGCCCTGAATTTCGCGGGTTAGTTGACCGTGTAAAAAATGAAGGGGGTGTAGGCAGAGAATGGTTGCACGCTTGGATCAAAGATAATAAAGCACTTCGCGAATCAGGCGATGCTTATGCCAACAAGATATTTGAACAATACAACCGTCAGGAAATGTTAACCTTTCCGTCTTTGAGTGATCAGGATATAGACGATATTTTAGTCTTTTCGATGGATCCGGACGGAGGTCAAGCTGCATTTGAAGAAGCAAAAGCTAAAAAAGCGGAAGAAGAAAGACTTAAAAAAGAACAAGCAAAAGCGGGAGGAGGCGGAGTTTCCAGCGGTATCGTAATCGTAGGTTTCTTCATACTTTCGGTTTTATTGATTTGGATTTTATTCCGATTAAATGCATTGGTAAAATTAACCCGTGCAGAAGAATTAACACCTGACGAGGAAGAAGCTGCATTTGATTTTGCAGGCTTTATGCAGAAATACGATAAAGTATTCAAAGCTTCGTTGATATTCTTATTGTTCCTGACTTTATTCGGACTTTGGAAATTCTTATTGTACATAGGCGTTGACAAAGGATATGAGCCGGAACAACCTATTTATTTCTCGCACCAAGTGCATGCAGGCGTACAAGGAATTGATTGTCAATATTGTCACTCCAGTGCGAAATACGGAAAAGTATCAGGAATTCCTTCACCCAATCTTTGTATGAATTGTCATAAAACGATTAAAGAATACAAAGGAGATTATTATGAAGAACATTTGGTAGAAAGCGGAGAATTTGCCAGCGCGGAGGACGTAAAAGCATTCTATACAGGTGAAATCCAGAAAATGTATAAATCCATCGGCTGGGATCCGGCTACCAATTCCTATACAGGTGAACAAAAACCGATAGAATGGGTGCGGATTCACAATATGCCTGACTTCGTATACTTCAGTCACGCTCAACACGTGGTGGCCGGAGAAAAAGCAATCCTTAAAGCAATCGCAGATGGTACCATTCCAAATGCAAAAGAATTGAATCTTCCGGATAACAGTCAAGTATGTTTTGCTTGTCACGGAGATGTTACTAAAATGGATGAATTAAAAATGGCCAACACATTTATGATGGGATGGTGTATAGAATGTCACCGTACCACAGAAGTGGACATGACCAATGAATACAATAGTCAGTACTATGCTGAGCTACACGAAAAGCTGAAAAAAGAATACGGTGACGGTGCCAAAATTACGGTAGACGCCATCGGTGGTATGGAGTGTGGAAAATGTCATTATTAAAAATTAATTAAGAGGTATAAATGGCTTCTAAGAAAACATATTGGAGAAGTATCGAAGAGTTAGATAATCCAAATTTAACAGAACAATTGGCGTCCAATGAATTTGCTGATGAAGTTCCTGTAGAGGATTTCCTTGGGAACGAGCAAGCAATGGAAGGTACGCAAACTTCGAGACGGGACTTTTTAAAATTATTGGGATTTAGCACGGCTGCCGTTACATTGGCTGCCTGTGAGGCGCCCGTAATCAAATCTATCCCTTATGTAGTAAAACCGGATTCTATTACCCCGGGTGTCCCTACTTGGTACGCTTCTACTATTTTTGACGGATATGATTACGCCAACGTTTTGGTGAAAACCAGAGAGGGTCGCCCAATTCGTATCAATACCAATAAATCCGCAAAATATTTCGCAACTACAAATGCGCGTATCCAAGCCTCTGTGTTGTCTTTGTATGATTCAGACAAAGTGCGTGGGCCCTATGTGAAAAGCGGAGAAAGTTTCAAACCTACTTCCTGGGCGAAATTGGATGAAGAAGTAATGGCTAAATTAAAAGCCGTTGGAGATAAGAAAGTAGTGATACTGACTTCTTCCCTGCCAAGCCCGACAACCAAAAAAGTAATAGCAGATTTTAAAACCAAATATCCGACAGCGGAGCACATCGTATATGATGCAGTGAATTATTCACCTGCATTGGATGCTGCAGAGGAAATCTACGGTCAGCGCGTATTGCCTTTTTATGATTTAGAAACTACTGAATTATTGGTTTCTTTCAATGCCGATTTCCTCGGAGATTATAACGGAGGAGGCGCAGAGCATGGTTATGCAAAAGCGAGAAAACCGGGCAAAAATATGTTGCGTCACATCCAGGTGGAAAGTAATTTGTCCATGACCGGAGCAAATGCCGATACCCGTTATCCGATGAAACAAACCGATGTTTTGAGAACATTGGCAGAAGTTTACAAAGGGTTGACAGGATCGACTTCAGACAAAGTGGCTTCCGCAATCGTAAAAGAAATCAAAGCCAAAGGAAGCAAAGCAGTTGTGATGGCAGACGGAAACAAGGAAGCATTTGCACTTTGTTTTGCGATCAACCAATTGATTAATTCAGAAGCTGTTTCCAAATCCAAAGTAAACTTATTAAAAGAATCAAACGATAAAATATTCAATCAGTTTTTGGCAGATGCTAAATCAGGTAGAGTGGGAGCGATGTTTATGTTCCAGGCCAATCCGATTTACAACCATCCGAAATCCAGAGACGTTGCTTTTGCTTTCTCAAAAATCGGATTGAAAGTAGCGATGTCCGAAAAATTGGATGAATCAGCCTTTTTAACGGATATTGTTGCGCCGGTTCCACATGTTTTGGAATCTTGGAATGACGTGAATCCGGCTACCGGAATTTATTCCTTACAACAACCGACTATTCAGCGTATTTTTGACACAAGACAATTCCAGGATTCATTGTTGACCTGGATGAAAGATGATGTTAATGCTGAAGCGGCACCGGTTGAAACATTGAACCAAGACCCAAACAAATTGGAATTGGTGATGCCGAAAACAACTTATCAGCAACCGGCAACTGAATATTACAAATATTTAAAAGCCAATTGGGAATCTGCGATTCTCCCTCAATTGGGATATAGCTTTAATCAGGCATTGTATAACGGTTATAACGAATCCTCTGAAACGGCAAGTTTAACTGCTTCCGGAAGTGCTGCTGCGGCTGCCGATAAATTGGCGTCAGCAAAAGCGTCTGAATGGGAGTTGCAATTGTATACAAGCTGTGGAATGGGAGACGGTACGCAAGCCAATAACCCTTGGTTGCAGGAATTACCGGATCCGATTACCAGAGCATCTTGGGACAACTATATCATGTTAAACCCAAATGATGCCGCCAAATTTGATATCGAAATTTCTGAAAACGCCAACGTGAAAAACGGACGTATGCAGTTTGACGGAGATTATGTAAATATAACGGCCAATGGTGCAAAACTGGAAAATGTTCCGGTATTCATCCAGCCGGGACAAGCCATCGGAACCGTTGGTTTGGCTTTGGGTTATGGAAGAACCAAAGGTGGAAAAGTTTGTAATGAAGTCGGAATCAATGCTTATCCGGTGTATGCAAACGGAAATATGAGCGTTTCCAACGTGAAAATCGAACGTACCAAACAAGGTGACAAACATGAATTTGCTTGTATGCAGATGCAAAATACCTTAATGGAGCGTTATGAAATCGCAGGCGAGACAGATTTCGCTGATGTCTTGACAAACCCGGTGTAAGAATGGAACGAACTCGCTGTGATGCC
>Ga0079224_100015371_pt1 | contig 10720 bp, 5 predicted proteins | sample Stecom2015_FD_80414 | JGI IMG/M metagenome (GOLD analysis project Ga0079224, IMG submission 80414) | Agricultural soil microbial communities from Utah to study Nitrogen management - Steer compost 2015 | ecosystem: Environmental > Terrestrial > Soil > Agricultural land | place: USA: Utah...
CGCCAGAAGCGTTCTCGGAGCTGGTGCTCGCCTGCCACGCCGCCAAAGAGCGCCTGCTGTCGTCCGACGCACCCGATAGCGTCGCCATCTCGGTAGCCCGCAGGGGCGCCACGCTGGTCGGCGCCACCCTGAGCACGACGCTCTCGCGAGAGGAGACCGAGCGGCTGGTCTTCGACGGCTTCTTGCCGCTCGTCAGGCGCGACGAGGCGCCGCCGCGGGGACGCTCGGCGCTCGTGGCGTTCGGACTGCCCTACGAGAGCGAACCCGCCATCACGCGCCACCTCGCGGCCTTCCTCACGCGCCACGGCCAACGACCGCCAGCGGCCCTCTTGCTCAACGGCGGCCTGTTTCGCGCCCCGCGCGCGGCCGAGCGCCTGCGCGAGGCGGTGGCCACGTTCTGGGGCGTCTCCCCCCGCCTGCTGCCGCAGCCGCACCCCGACCTGGCGGTGGCGCGCGGCGCCGTCGCCTACGGCCTCTCCCTGTGCGGCTTCGGGACCCGCATCGGCGGCGGCAGCGCGCACGGCTACTACGTCGCCGTCGAGGCGGACGGCGGCGCGCAGCTGCGCGGCGTCTGCGTCGTGCCGCGCGGCTCGCTCGAGGGCGAACGGCACGCGGTGGGCCGCTCCTTCGCGTTGCGGGTGGGAGAGCCCGTGCGCTTCGACCTGTTCGCGTCGGACGTCGCCGCGCACGCGCCCGGTCAGGTCGTCGACCTCGAAGGTGAGGACTTTCAGCGCCTGCCGCCGGTCGGCGCGCGCTTCGAAGCCAGTGACGCCGCCGAGGAGCTGCCCGTCGGTCTCGAGGGGGAGCTGACGGCCACCGGCACCGTGGAGCTCGCGTGCGTCGAGCTCACCCGGGCCAAGGATCGCGCGCGGCGCTTCCGCCTGACGTTCGATCTGCGCTCCAGAGCGGCGCCCGCTCCACCCTCGACGAAGCCCGAGGGGCGTGCTTCGACCTCGCCGGGCTTCGATGCGGCGGCCGAAGCGATCGAGCGGATCTTCGGCAAGGGTCGCAAGGACGTGTCGCCGCGGGAGGTGAAGGACCTGTTGCGCGAGCTCGAGCGGCTCTTGGGCGAGCGGCGCAGCTGGAGCACCGAGCTCAACCGAGCGCTGTTCGATCGCCTGATCGTGCACGCGACCGCGCGGCGCCGCTCCCCCGATCACGAGCGGCTGTTCTTCTTGCTCGCCGGCTTCTGCCTGCGACCGGGCTTCGGGCACGCCAAGGATCCGAGCCGCGCCGGGCGACTCGCCCCGCTCATCCACCAACCCCCACAGTTTCAAGACGAAGTCCGAAGCTGGCAACAGTATTGGATTTGCTGGCGGCGGGTGGCAGCCGGCCTCGACGCCGCAGCCCAGACCGAGCTGCGCGGATGGCTCGACCCATTCCTCGCGCCTGCGGAGCTCAAGCTGAAGCGGCCGAAGAAGCTGCGGCCTCAAGCCCTCGACGAGATGGTCGAGACCGCCTCTTGGCTCGAGCGGGTGCCCGCCGAAGATCGGGCGGAGCTCGGCAGCTGGCTGCTCGAGCGCACTTGGACGGATCGCGACCCGCGCCTCTGGACCGCGATTGGCAGGATCGGAGCGCGCGTGCCCGCCTATGCGAGCGCCCACCACGTCGTGCCCGTCCGCAGCGCGGAGCGGTTCATCGATCACCTGCTGCGAGAGAAATGGGACGCGGTGCCGACAGCCGCGCGCGCGGCGTATCAGCTGGCGCGTGTCACGGGAGATCGCACCCGCGATCTTCCAGATCGCACTCGCTCCGAGGTCGCCGATCGCCTCGCGGCCGCCGGAGCCCCAGAGGAGTGGGTGCGCGGCGTTCGCGAGTACGTGCCGTTCGAGGCGGCGGAGCGCGCCGAGCTTTTCGGCGATGATTTGCCGGTCGGCTTGCGCTGGATGGACTAGCGCGCGGCACGGCGCGGACCGTTCGAGACAAGGCCTTGGCGGTCGATGTTTCGACCCCGTTGCGATTTGCGGGCGTTTCGAGCAAACGCGATCGAAGTCGATCCCGTTCGCTTCGGAAGCCACAGATCGCACCCGACCGATGCGAGCGGCGTCGTGTCAGCTGACGCGCGACAGCAGCTCGAAGGGACGGTCTCGAAAGTCGCGAACGTGTGGTGTATGACTCCCGCGGCGAAACTGCCAAACCTCGCTTCGCTGAAAGGGAATGACCATGAGTGCTTCCGCACTGGATACCCAAGCTGTGATCGCGGGCTCCCGAGAGCTCGCGATCCAAGCCGACGTCTCCGAGTCCCGCGACCACGTTTCGAAGGTCGCGCCGTACGCCGAGTTCGACGGCGCTCAGGGACGCGACGTCTACTTTCGTCCCGATCGCTACCAGCGATCCGATCTCGGACCGGTCAGCGTCTCGGTCACGCTCACGGACGGTGACCGCAGCTACGTTTGCGAGCTCCACGATGTCTCGCAGAACGGCGTCGCCTTCGAGTGGCCCGCCGCCGTGCCGGTGGAGCTCGGGGCGACCCTCGAGGAGATCATCATCACCTTCGATGAGCACGAAGCGTACCGCGGGCAGGCGCGGGTCAGCTCCGTGCGGCGCAATGGCCATCACGTCATCGCGGGCGTCTCGCTGCTGGACACGCTGATGAACCTCGACGACGTGCTGCACATGCGCGACATCAAGGCCTGGTCCGCCGGGACCGACAACCAACCCGTGGTCTTGAGCTCGTCGACCTGGAGGGTCGTCGGCCAGGAGCGCTTCAAGGCGCTGGTGGCCGACCTGCGCCTGTTCTTGGAGGACGCGCAGGTCCGCTTCGCCGAGCTGGAGGCCTCGCTGCCGTGGCACATCGTCAACGGCGAACACGACTCGCCGGCGCGGGAGGCGTTGATCGCGAGCATCCGCGACGGCTTCGCCGCAGACGTGATCCAGGCCTCCAACGACATCGACCGGGCGCTGCGCTCGGCGTCGCGCCAGGAGCGCGAGGCGCTGCGCGAGTACTCGGTGCGCCACCTGCACGCCCTGTTGATGCAGTCGCCTTGGATGCACCGCGCCCGCCACAAGCCGCTCGGCTACCCGGGCGACTTCGAGGTGATGAACGGGCTGTACGCCAACCACTTCAACGGCCCGACGCTGTTCGCGAAGGCCATCAACCTGTCGTTCGTGTCGACTCCGGCCGCGGTCGCCGTGCGCACGCGCAAGGACTTGATCAAGCAACGCCTCTCGGCGCTCTTGGACGCGCCCCCGCGCGAGGACAAGGTGCGGGTGCTCTCGATCGCCGCCGGCCCGACCCAGGAGATCTTCGAGCTCTTGCAGGAGCGGACGAGCTTGGCGGTGCCGCTTCAGATCGTGCTGTTCGAGCAGGACAAGCGCGCGCTGAATTTCTCCTACGTTCGGCTGAAGCGGCTGGTGGAGTCGAAGTGGCGGGGACAGGTGAGCCTGATCCACCTGCACGACTCGATCAAACACCTGTTGCGCGGCTCCGACCTGTTCAGTGGGTACGGTGCCTTTGACGCGGTGTATTCTTGCGGGCTGTTCGACTACCTGCGGCTGCACACCGCCACGTCCCTGTGCCGGCGCCTGTACGACCTGGTCGCACCCGGTGGGACGCTCTATGTCGGCAACATGGTGCCGATGAACCCCAGCCGCTGGTTCATGGAGCTGCACCTGGATTGGTTCTTGATCTATCGGGAGCACGCGGAGATGCTCGAGCTGGCGCGCACGGCCGCACCCGACGCGCAGAGCCGCATTTTGGAGGAGCCGACGGGGGTCAACCCGTTCGTCGCGTTGACCCGAGAATGACACCGAACGTGTCGCGATGACGGTGAGCGTGTCGATGACGGAGCAGCAAGTCCGCTGGCGCAGGTGGTTGCTCGAACGCAACCGCCGGGGCATGCGGAGCTTGCTCTGGATCGTCGTCACGCTCTATCCGTTCTTCGGGGTGCTCGACTACCTGGTCGCGCCGCGCGCGTGGCTGTGGCTGCTCTACGGGACGCGAGCCTTGGTGACGGTCATCACGATCGCGATGTTCCGGGTCATCAAGAGCGCTTGGTTCGATCGCGCACCCGACGCGCTCTCGTCGGGGTTCATACTGCTGATCTCGCTTGGGATCAGCCTGATGACGGTGTTCATGGGCGGCTTGGCCTCGCCCTACTACGCGGGCTTGTCGCTCACGATCGTGGCCACCGGCCTCTTGTTCGTCTGGCCGACGCGGGTCGTGGTCGGGACGCACGTCAGCATCGTGGCGTCGTTTCTGATCCCGAACCTGCTGCTCGGCGACCACGTCGATCCGATCACCGCGATCTCCAATCTTTTTTTTCTGTGTTCCACCGCGATCATCGCCGGGACGGGACAGATCCTCACCTATCGGTCACAGGCCGAACAGCTCGCCAACCAGCTCATCATCGAACAGACCAAGTCCAACCTGGAGAGCGCCCACGCCCAGCTCCAGCAGCTCGATCGGTTCAAGTCCGAGTTCTTCGCCAACATCACCCACGAGCTGAAGACCCCCCTGACCATGTTGCTGGCTCCCCTCGAGCTGCTGGTCGACGGCGAGATGGGCCGCGTCTCCGAGGCGCAAAAATCGACGTTCGTCTCGATGCAACGCAGCGGGATGAAGCTCCTCCGGCTCATCGAGGACCTGCTCGACCTCAGCAAGCTGGAGGAGTCGCGCCTGCGCCTGCGGATCGCCGAGCAGGACCTCGCCGCGTACCTCGAGGGGCTGATCGCCCAGGTGCAGCCGCTGGCCCAGCGCAAGGGCATCACCCTGAGCTACGAGGGCGCCGCCAAGGAAGCCTGGGTTTGGTGCGACATCGAGCGCCTGGAGCGGGTGCTCATCAACCTGCTATCGAACGCCACCAAGTTCACGCCGTCGGGCGGCAAGGTGAGCGTACGGCTCGCCGACGAGGGCACCTCCGTGCGCATCGACGTGGTGGACACCGGGCCCGGCTTCACGCAGGAGGTCGAGGAGAAGCTATTTCAGCGCTTCTTTCAGGCAGATATGGGCGGCACGCGCAGGTACGGCGGCACCGGCATCGGCTTGGCGCTCGCCAAAGAGCTGGTCGTGCTGCACGGCGGGGAGATCACGGCGCGCTCGGAGCCTGGCGCTGGCGCCACCTTCAGCGTGCGGCTGCACAAGGGCCGCGACCACTTCCCGCCGGACGTGCTGGATCGACACAGCAGCGCGGCGGCACCGTTCGCCGGACCGAGCGCGGCCGACCGTGGCGGCTCGGAGTGGAAGATGGCGGCCGACGGCAAGTTCCGCCTGATCGACATCGACGAAGCCACCGATCAGCGTGTGGTCGAACGCGATCCGGACGAGGGACGTCGCCGGTACACGGCGTTGGTGGTCGAAGACACGCCGGACGTCGTGCGCATGGTCCGCCTGGCGCTGCACCATGACTTTCGGGTGATGTCAGCGGGTGACGGGCGGCGCGGCATCGAGCTCGCGCTGCAACATCGACCCGCCGTGATCATCACCGACCTGATGATGCCAGAGGTCGACGGGCTGGAGCTGACGCGCCGGCTGCGCGCCGATCCGCGAACACAACACGTGCCCATCGTCCTCTTGACGGCGCGCGGGGATTTGCCCGACCGCGTGAGCGGCCTGGAGGCGGGCGCGAACGCGTATTTGACCAAGCCTTTCTCGAGCAAGGAGCTGGTGACCACGGTCCGCTCGCTGCTCCGCTCTCAGGAGGCTACCGCCGATATCGTGCTCACCGAGAAGCTCGATTCGCTGGAGACGGTCGCCGGCGGCCTCGCCCACGAGATCCTGAACCCGCTCAACTACCTGAAGAACGCCGTGGGCTGCATCCAACGGGACGTTGGCGCGCTGCTCGAAGCGAGCAGGACCGCTCGCGACCCAGCGCTCGCCGCCCGCACACGGCAAATGTTCGAGGTGGCCCAAACCGGGGTCACCCGCATCGAGCGCACGGTCGAGCTCATGATCCGGTACAGCCGTGAAGGCTTCAGCCGTGTGCCGCAGGCGTACGACGCCTACCAGGCCGTGCGCGACGTGGTGGCCGTCGTCACGCCGACGATCTCGAGACCCGTGGAGGTCTGTTTCGACCTGCAAGGCGACGGGCAGGTCGAATGCGTGCCCGAGGAGCTGAACCAGGTGCTCACCAATCTCGTGCAGAACGCGCTCGAATCCGTGCCGCCGGGGCGGACCGCTCGCCTCGAGATCCGCGGCTCGGTCGAAGACGGGGCGCTGCGCCTCAGCGTCGGAGACAATGGATCGGGCATCGCGCCGGACGACGTCGCCAAGGTGTTCAACGCGTTCTACACGACCAAGGAGGTGGGGCGCGGCATCGGGATGGGGCTGACGATCACGCGCAGGATCGTCAGCGCGCTCGGCGGCAAGATCAGCCTGAGGAGCGAGCTCGGCCAAGGCACCGTCTTCGAGCTGCAGCTGCCCGTCAGCAACCCGGCGCGGCGACACCCGTCTCATGCCGCCTGATGCGGCTACCCGGCGAGCGCGCTCGTTGCAAGCGCCAAAGTCGCCGAAGCGAAGATCGAGCGGCCACCAGAGAGCATGCGGCGAGCGCCGCCGCCCGAGCGCCGGAAGGTCGCTCAAGACCCGAGCGCCGCATACGAGGTCGAGCGATGTGCATGGATGGAGGTTGGTTCGGCAAAGCGGTCGGAAAGAAAAGAGGACCGACGGCGCCATCGGTCCCGGCCGTCTCTCCGATCTCCCGCGTGAAAAAGCGGTGGGCGCTGCCGCGAGCGAAGCTCCGTTCGGGCTGCAGAATTTCGTCGAATCCTCGGGGATGATGTTATAGGATGAAAAAAGTCGACGGTTCTCGCCAGCGCTGTCCGGACCTCAGCGGCGGCCATGGTCGAAATCGGTGGCCTGTCCTGCAAGCCAGCTCATGGGGGGCTGCAGCATGACTCCAAAGGTACTCTTCGTGGACGACGACGACGCCAATCTCGTCGTCTGCCAAGCCATTTGCGCGGAGCGCTTCGCGACGCTCGTGGCACGTAGCGCGACCGAAGCGCTGCAACACCTGCAAGACTCCGAGATCGGCGTCGTGCTGGCGGACCAGCGCATGCCGGGCATGAGCGGCGTCGATCTCCTGGAACGCGTGCGTCGGGAATACCCCGATACAATCCGGATTCTAATCACCGCCTACTCGGAGCTTCCTGCCGCCATCGACGCGATCAACCGCGGCCAGGTCCGTCGCTACCTGAGAAAGCCCTGGGAACCGGACGAGCTGCTCGCCGAGATCCACGACGCGCTGCAGGTGTACGAGATGACGCGAAAGCTGAGCGCCATCGAGCACCGGCTGCGCCAAAGCGAGCGGATGTACGCGCTCGGCGTCGTCGCGGCGAGCATCGGTCACGAGCTCAAGAACCCGGTCAGTTGGATCGCTGCGAACGTCGACCATTGCGAGTCGCTGCTGGATGAGCTCCGCGCCACCGACGACGCCACGGTCCGCGAACGCTTGGAAGAAATTCGAGACTGCCTGCAGGATGCTCGCACGGGCGTCCAGCGCGTGGCGGAGATCATCCGCAGCATCGAGCTGCCGTCGCGCCCGCCTCAGTCGGAGCGGGGCGCCGTCGACCTGGCGGAGGTGGTGAAGTTGACGCTGCGCCTGGTGTCGGGGGAGCTCCGCCGCTGTGCCACGCTGCTCCACGAGGACCTGCCGGAGGCGCTGGTGCTCGGATCGAGCACGCAGATCAGCCAGGTCATCTTGAACCTGATCGTCAACGCGCTGCAGGCGTTTCCGCCGGGACGCCCCAACGCGGAGAACCTGGTCTGCGTCCGGGTGAAACCGGCAGGCGCTTCGGTCGTCGTGCAGATCGCCGACAACGGCCCCGGTGTCCCCGAAGACCACCTCGAGCGGATCTTCGAGCCGTTCTTCACGACCAAGCCGGGGGTCGGGACCGGGCTCGGCCTGGCGATCTCACGCAAGATCATCGAGGATCTCGGCGGCCGGTTCGAGGTGCAGCGCGACCCGGAGCTCGGAGGCGCGCTCTTTCAGGTCACGCTGCGGGCGTACACGGGGTGACGCCGGTCGAGGTTCAGTACGGGTAGCCGGGGACGTTCAGCTCGACCTGCCGCAACGCGGGGGGCTGCATGCTCGTGATGAAGAGCGTCCTGTTCTCTGCGCCGCCGAAGGCCACGTTGGTGACGTTCGCGCCGACGTTGATCTCCCCGATGCTCGTGTCGCTCGCGTTCAGGACCGCCACGCGCTGACCATTGGTGACGTAGAGGTTGCCAGCGCAATCTTTGGCGAGCCCGTCGACGCCGCCGTTGATGACGTCGATGCGTGTGCCGCTGCCGACCGCTCCACCATCCATGATCGAAAACTTCCACAGGCCGCCGGAGCCGCTGACGTACAGGGTGTTCTCGTCCTTGGTCAAAAGGACGCCGTTCGGCTGATCGATGGTGTCATCCACCACTTCGACGGCGCCGCCGCCAGCGGGGATGCGATAGACGCGGGCGTCCGCCTGGGGCGGGGGTTGCGGCGCTTGCCAGGTCGGGTCGGAAAAGTAGATGTTGCCGTCGCTGCGGATCGCGAGATCGTTCGGGGAGTTGAAGCGCTTGCCGTCGTACATCGACGCAACGACGACCGGAGCGGCCGCGGGGTTGGACACATCGAATCGTGAGATGCTGCCATCCTTGTGGCTCGCCCCGTACAGCGCGCCGTCGGCGTCGACGGCCAGCCCATTGGTCCCCGAGTCGGCGATGAACTCCTGCACGCCGCCCCCCGGGGTGTGGCTGAGGATGCGCGCCACCGGCGGTGGCGAGCCGCCGCCGATCTCCGACAGATAGAGCACGCCATCGATCCAAACGGGGCCCTCGAGGTTGAAACTGCCTTCCAACCCGGCCGGGGGTGCGCCGTTGACGAGCGAGGGAGAGAGCTGGGCGAGATCCACGGTCAGTGCTTCCGAGCCCGGTGGACAGCTGAAGCCGGTCGCCGGCGTCCCGCCGGTCCCGGCGCTGCCGCCCGTGTTTGCGCCAGCGCTGCCGGCGGTGCCGCCGCTGCCGCCCGTCACCACGCCACCCGTCCCGCCCGTCACGGTACCACCGGTTCCGCCGGCGCCACCGCTGCCGCCCGTTGCCCCGACCCCTCCCGTTCCGCCGCTGGGACCGCCGCCGCCGGTGGCCGCCGCGCCGCCGGAAGACACACCGCCGGTGGCGACACTTCCGCCGCTGCCGCTGGTACCGCCGGTGCCCGGGCCGTTCGGCGGCGGATCGTTCTCCGCGCTGCACGCCACTGCCATCGCCGCCGTCGCACCCAATAAGAAACTTCGCCGCATGCTGGTCTTCACCTGAGAGGTCGAGCTCTCGGGTGTACCACGAGCTCCGAGCCCGTGCGGCTCCGAAAGGGCTCGCGACCCGATACTCTCCCCTCAGCAAAAAATTCTATCTGCGGTGCTGGCCACGTGCGGCCATCAGTGCGCAGGATTAGAACGGGTCGAACGCCACGCCCCACGAACCTCTGCCCATGACGCCCGATTCCGAGCTCCAACAAGGCGCGCTGGTCGACGTCCACGCGCACCTGACCCATCCGCGTCTGCTCGAAGACGTGGAATCCATCATCGAACGGGCCCGCGCCGCGGGGGTCGCTCACATCGTCTGCAACGGCCTCAACCCGGAGGACAACCAACGGGTCCTCGAGCTCGCGGAGCGTTTCGCCATCGTTCATCCGGGGCTCGGCTTTTATCCAGTCGACACCGTGATCACCGAGATGCGCGCGCTGAACGTCGAGTACCCGCGCGAGGGAGAGGAATTCACCGCCGAGCAAGGCGTCGCGTGGCTCGAGGCCAACGTCGAGCGAGCGTTCGCCGTCGGCGAGATCGGCCTCGACGGGCACTGGGTGCCCGAAGCGCTCTGGGACCAGCAGGAGCAGGTCTTCCGGCGCCTGGTGCGGCTCGCGATGGAGGCGGACAAGCCCATCATCATCCACACGCGCCGGCGCGAGCGCCGCGCGCTCGAGATCCTCGACGAGCTCGGTGCCCCCCGGGTGGACTGGCACTGCTTCGGCGGTAAGGTCAACCTGGCCCGGCAGATCGCGGAGCGCCCGGGGCACTACCTGTCGATCCCGGCCAACGCGCGCCGCTCGGAGAGCTTCACGCGCATGCTGACGACGCTCCCCAGGGATCGCCTCCTGCTCGAGACCGACTGCCCGTACCTGAGCCCGGACAAACAGCGACCGAGCGAGCCCGCCGACGTCGCCAGCACCGCCGCCTACGCCGCGGAGCTCTGGAACGTTCCGCTCGCAGAGGTCGAGCGCACGATCGCCGACAACTTCGCTCGCCTGTTCGCGCTCTGAGCGCGCACGGCGCGGGCTCTGCGGACTACTTGCCTTCCATCGTGTGGCAGTGGAAGCAGCCGAAGCCTTGCTGCGTGGCCGGATCGTAAGGCTGCACGCCGAGCAGGGTCGCCATCTGCGGGACGACCTCGTTCATCATGAGATCCATGATCTCGGGGTGCTCCTTCTTCTCCTCCTCGAACTTGTTCGGGTCGAGCTTCGGGAGCTCCGGATTCGGCATGTCGAAGTTGCCTTCCTTGGCGCCCGATCCATGGCAGGTCGCGCAGGACACCTCGCCGAACTCATCCTCGTTGTGCTTTTGGTCGAAGGCCTCGAAGAGCTTGGCCATCTGGGGCAGCACGGCGTCTTTCATGTATTGGCGGCGCTGCTCGTTGTTCATCGCCGCCCATTCGATGTTGGCGGGCGGCTGCTCCGCCTCTCCCACGTCGGCGGGTGCGGCGCCCTCCGCGGGCACCGGCGCTTCGAGGGGGGGCGCCGGCTCAGGCGCCGCAGGC
>Ga0079224_100015372_pt1 | contig 10720 bp, 11 predicted proteins | sample Stecom2015_FD_80414 | JGI IMG/M metagenome (GOLD analysis project Ga0079224, IMG submission 80414) | Agricultural soil microbial communities from Utah to study Nitrogen management - Steer compost 2015 | ecosystem: Environmental > Terrestrial > Soil > Agricultural land | place: USA: Utah...
CAGGCTGTCGGACATCATCGCCCCGACCACGCCGGTCGAAACCATCCAGTTGCACAGCACACCGCGCACGAACAGCGTCAGCATGCCCGCCGCGCCGTGCTCGGCGTAACCGAGCGTCCGCCCCTCGCCGAGGACGCCGATCGCCTGACCGACCGCGTCGGGTTCGACGCTGAAACCGTAGGTGAAGTAGATCGCCATGAGCACGGCGGTGGTGAGCGCGCCAGCGAAGTTGCCGACGAACACCAGCCCCCAGGTGCGCAGCATCGCCCCGAACGTCACCCCGCGCCGCCGGTCGAGCCAGGCCAGCGGCACCAGGGTGAACACGCCGGTCAGCAGATCGAATCCGAGCAGGTAGAGCATGCAGAACCCGACCGGGAACAGCATGGCCCCGACCAGCGGGTTGCCGGTCTTGACGGTGATGGTGACGGCGAACGCGGCGGCCAGGGCGAGGATCGCGCCCGCCATGTAGGCGCGGATGAGGGTGTCGCGGGTGGACACGAACACCTTGGACTCGCCCGCGTCGAGGACCCGGACCGCCAGCTCGGCGGGTTTCACATACGACACGGCGCTCACTCCTGCCCGTCCGACGCCGAATTCCACTGGTACGGCAGGAATTTGCCGTCGATGGTGACGACGACCCGCGCGCCGTCGGGGTGCTCGCGCCTGGTCAGCGAGACGCTGCAGTTGATGGCGCTCATGATCCCGTCACCGAACTTTTCGTGGATGAGCTCCTTGAAGGCGGGGCCGTAGACGGCGAGCAGTTCGTGGAAGCGGTAGATGGTGGGGTCGGTGGCGATCGTCGGATCGGCGGTGCGACAGGGCTGCCGTCGCAGCGCCCGCACCGTCTCCGCGCTCAGGCCGAGCAGATCGCCGACCTTCGCGGCCTCCTCGGCGCTCAGCGGGTGCGCGCCGAGCAGTGCCGCGACCGTCCACACCGGCGGCTTGCCGAGGTGCTCGGCGATCTGCTCCCAGCTGTGCCCGGTGGCGATCCTGCGCTCGTCGACCTCGTTCGCCGCCCGCGCGCGCAGCGATGGGTGGTGGGTCATGCGTCGTCCTCCTCGTTCGCGTACACGTGGTCCCGGTCGGAACCCCGCTCCATCGAAACCCGCGGCGCACCCGGCGCTGGAGGATATTCGCGCGGGATATCGGTCATTTCGCGCAAGGAGAGGTGCCGTTCACACGGGTGAGATCGCCAGGCAACGGCGGTGATACAGGCGGGTGCGAATCTGGCCGCACCGAGGTGATGACTGTGACCGTTCCGCACCTCCGGGCCGCGCACCCGGACGCCGACGCCGAACTCATGGCCGCCGTGATCGAGCAGGCGCCGACCCCGCTGTGGGTGATCGCGGGCGGCCGTGTGGAGCTGGTGAACCGCGCGGCCGGGTCGCTGCTCGGCTATTCCACCGCCGCCGACCTGGTCGGGCAGGCCAGCCACTGCGCCCTGCACGAGCGCCGCCCCGACGGCTCGGCCTATCCCCAGGAGGCCTGTCCGATCGTGGCCTCCGCCGCCGCCGCTCGTCCCGCGCACGGCAGGGAGTGGTTCACCACCAGCGCCGGGGTGCCGCTGCCGGTCACCTGGACCACCCGGCGCCTGGGCGTCAGCGACGCCACCCTGCTGGCCTTCGACACAGCCGCACCGGCCGGGCAGGCGGCCACCGTCCCGCCGAGCCGGCCGCCCCGCGCACGCACCCGCGCCGACCTGCGCGCGGAACTGCTGCACCAGATCCACGAGAACTTCCGCGATCCCGGCTTCTCGGTGTCGACACTGGCCACGCGCAATCACCTGTCGGTACGGTCGGTGCAGACGCTGTTCGCCGAAGCCGGCCGGACCCCGGCCGAAGCGATCCGCCGGGCGCGACTCGAGTACGCCCGGCTGCTCCTCGAACGCGGCGCCTCGGTGCGATCCGCCTGCTACGACAGCGGATTCATCGATCCGGGCACCTTCTCGCGCGCCTTCCGGCGGCACTACGGCCGCTCCCCCACCCGGCTGCTCCGCTCGGCTCCGGGCCCGGTGACACACGAAACACACACGCAAGTGCGCTGAAACATCGCGCCGTTACGCTCGCGCTGTCCGAAGCAACCTCGCCGACCCGCCCGGGGACCGATTCCCCCGCGGGACAGCATGTTCAGGGGAGCAGACCGATGGTCACCACACCCGAAGAGACCGGTCCGGCGACAGACGACTATCTGGGCAGAAGGACCCTGCGCACCGGGACGGCGGGCTGGGTGCTGCTGGCCGGGCTCGGCGTCAGCTATGTCATCAGCGGCGACTATTCGGGCTGGAACTTCGGCCTCGGGGAGGGCGGCTTCGGCGGCCTGCTCATCGCCACGGTGATCATCGCCGCCATGTACGGGGCGATGGTGCTGAGCATGGCGGAGATGTCGGCCGCGCTGCCCACCGCCGGCGGCGGCTACACCTTCGCGCGCCGGGCGCTCGGCCCGTGGGGCGGCATGGCGACCGGGACCGCGGTGCTCATCGAGTACTCGATCGCACCCGCCGCCATCGCCACCTTCATCGGCGCCTACGTCGAATCCCTCGGCCTGTTCGGCATCACCGACGGCTGGTGGGTCTACCTGGCCGCCTACGCCCTCTTCGTCGGCATCCACCTGGCGGGCGTCGGCGAGGCGCTGAAGGTCATGTTCGTCATCACCGCCGTCGCGCTGGTCGGCCTGGTGATCTTCGCGCTGGCGAGCATCGGCGAGTTCTCCTGGTCCAATCTCACCGACATCGCCCCCGACCCGGAAGCCGCCGGTTCCAGCGAGTTCCTGCCGTTCGGCTATCTGGGCATCTGGTCGGCGCTGCCGTTCGCCATCTGGTTCTTCCTCGCCGTGGAGGGCGTGCCGCTGGCCGCCGAGGAGGCCAGCGACCCGGCGCGCAATGTGCCGCGCGGCATCATCGGCGCGATGGCGGTGCTGCTGCTGACCGGCGCGCTGGTGTTGTTCCTGGTGCCGGGCGCCGGCGGCGCGGCGGCCATGCAGGCCTCGGGCAATCCGCTGGTGGAGGCGCTGGGCACGGGCACGGCGGCGACCGTCGTCAACTACATCGGCCTGGCGGGCCTGATCGCCAGCTTCTTCTCGATCATCTTCGCCTACTCGCGCCAGCTGTTCGCGCTGTCGCGGGCCGGCTACCTGCCGCGCGGTATCTCGGTCACCAACTCGCGCAAGGCGCCCGCGCCTGCTCTGATCGTGCCCGGTGTCATCGGGTTCGTGCTGTCGATCTTCGGCGACGGCGCGACGCTGTTGAACATGGCGGTGTTCGGGGCGGCGCTGAGCTATGTGCTCATGATGGTCAGCCACATCGTGCTGCGGGTGCGCGAGCCCGGGATGGCGCGGCCCTACCGGACGCCCGGCGGCCTGGTGACCTCGGCGTTCGCGCTGGTCGTCGCGGTGGCGTCGGTGATCGCCACCTTCCTGGTCGATTCCACGGCAGCGTTCGGCTGCCTGGTGGTGTTCCTGCTGTTCATGGCGTACTTCGCGCTCTACAGTCGGACTCGACTGGTCGCCAGTTCCCCCGACGAGGAATTCGCCGCACTGGCGGCAGCGGAGGACGAACTTCGATGACCTACCGGCACACCGCGCGCGGCCACACCCACCGGTTCGGCACGCTCACCGAGGTGCTGGCCAAGGCGACGCCGCTGCGGTCCGGCGACCAGCTCGCCGGATGCGCGGCCGAGTCCGACGCCGAACGGGCCGCCGCCGCGCACGTGCTGGCCGACCTGCCGCTGCGGGTGTTCCTCGACGAACCGGTGGTGCCCTACGATAGCGACGAGGTCACCCGGTTGATCCTCGACGGCCACGACGGCGAGGCCTTCACGCCCGTCGCGCACCTGACCGTCGGCGAGTTCAGGGACCGGCTGCTGTGCTGGGCGAGCGAGCCGGGCGGCGGGCCGCAGATCGCGGCCCTGGCGCCGGGGCTCACGCCGGAGATGGTGGCCGCGGTCAGCAAGATCATGCGCAATCAGGACCTGATCGCGGTCAGCCGGGTGTTGTCGAACGTGACCGCCTTCCGCACCACCATCGGCCTGCCCGGCAGGCTCGCCACCCGCCTGCAACCCAACCATCCCACCGACGACCCGCGCGGCATCGCCGCGAGCATCCTCGACGGCCTGCTGCTCGGCGCGGGCGACGCCGTGGTCGGGGTCAACCCGGCCACCGACTCCCCGCGCGCCACCGGCGAGCTGCTGACCATGCTCGACGACATCAGGCAGCGCTTCGAGATCCCCATGCAGTCGTGCGTGCTCGCCCACGTCACCACGACGATGGAGCTGATCGAACGCGGCGCCCCGGTTGACCTGATCTTCCAGTCCATCGCGGGCACCGAGAAAGCCAACGCCGCCTTCGGCATCACCCTGTCGATGCTGGCCGAGGCCGCCGAGGCCGGGCGCGCGCTCGGCCGGGGCACAGTCGGTGGCAACGTCATGTACTTCGAGACCGGGCAGGGCTCGGCGTTGTCGGCGGACGCGCACCTCGGCGCCGGCGGCGCACCGGTCGACCAGCAGACCCTGGAGGCCCGCGCCTACGGGGTGGCCCGCGCCTACGACCCGCTGCTGGTCAACACCGTGGTCGGCTTCATCGGGCCGGAATACCTGTTCGACGGCAAGCAGATCACCCGGGCCGGATTGGAGGATCTGTTCTGCGGCAAGCTGCTCGGCCTGCCGATGGGCGTCGACGTCTGCTACACCAACCACGCCGAGGCCGACCAGAACGACATGGACGTGCTGCTGAGCCTGCTGGCGTTGGCGGGCGCGGCCTTCGTCATCACCGTCCCCGGCGCCGACGACGTCATGCTCGGCTACCAGAGCCTGTCGTTCCACGACGCCCTGTACGCGCGCGGCGTGGCCGGACTGCGGGCCGCCCCGGAGTTCGAGGAGTGGATGCGGCGCATCGGCCTGGCCGACGAACTGGGCCGGGTGCGGCCGATGGAGCTGGACCAGTCGCCGCTGCGGAGCCTGACCGCATGAGCGCCGATCCCTGGGCCGGGATCAGGGCCACGACCCAGGCCCGTATCGGCCTGCGACGCAGCGGATACGCGCTGTCCACCCGCGAGGTGCTCGACTTCCAGGCCGCGCACGCCGCCGCCCGCGACGCGGTGCACCTGCCGCTGCCGGTGGCGGAGATCGTGACCGGGCTGGAGCGTCTCGGCCTCGGCGCCGTCCGGCACGTCACCAGCCGCGCCGCCGACCGGGCCGAATACCTGCGCCGCCCCGACCTCGGCCGCGTCCCCGCCGCGCTGGACGGTCTCGAGCACACCGGCGCCGACCTGGGCATCCTCGTCGCCGACGGCCTGTCCGCCACCGCGGTCACCGAGCACGCCGTTGCCCTGGTCGAGGCCGTGATCGCACGGAACGGCGGCGTGCTCACCCTCGCCCCGCCCGTCGTCGCCACCCAGGCCAGAGTCGCCCTCGGCGACCACATCGGCGCGGCCCTCGGGGTGCGGACCATGCTCACCGTCATCGGCGAACGTCCCGGCCTGTCCGTCGCGAACAGCCTGAGCATCTACCTCACCCACCACCCCGCCCCCGGCCGCCGCGACTCCGAGCGCAACTGCGTCTCCAACATCCACCCACCCGAGGGCCAGGGCTACGAGGCCGCCGCCCGCATCGCGCTCACCCTCGTCGCCGGAGCCCGCGAGCTCGGCGTCTCCGGGGTCGCCCTCAAGGACAACTCCTCCCCGCACCCAGAACTCACCTGAACGAACTCACCTGAACCCTGCCCGCGCGAACCGACCCTCCCCTGCGAACCCTGGCCGCGACAGCGGAAATTCCGCGTGGTCCGGCGAGCGACAGGACTTCCGTTTCCTCGCCTCGGCGCCGGGTAGACGGCGAGCAGGAGGTGAGAGCCGATGGTTCAGCACACGGAGAACCGGGCCGGGCCCGGGGAACGGTCGCTGTCCGAACTGATCGAGGACGCGACGGCGCAGGTGTCGCGGCTGGTGCGGGACGAGATCCGGCTGGCGCGGGTGGAGATCGCCGAGAAGGCGGGCGGGGTGGCCAAGGGCACCGGGCTGGCCGGGGCAGGGGCGTTGCTGGCGCTGTACGGCGGGGTGGCGTTGACGGCCGCCGCGGTGCTGGCGTTGGCGCTGGTCCTGCCGGAGTGGGCGGCGGCGCTGATCGTCGGCGTCGCCCTGCTCGCCGTGGGCGGGGTGCTGGCGCTGGCAGGCAAGAAGACAGTGACCGAGGCCGCGCCGCCGTTGCCCACCGAGGCGCAGCAGGGCGTGCGCGCGGACCTGGCCGCCATACGAGAGGGAACCCGACGATGACCGACGACCGACCGGACCGGCCCGAGAAGCCGGGGGATGCCGGTTTCCCGGAGACAACGGAGGAATTGCGCGCCGACCGTGATCTCACGCGCGAGGAACTCGAGGAGACCCTCGCGGAACTGACCGGGAAACTCGATGTCCCGGCCCGCGCGGAGGCGAGAATCCACGACGCCGAGGCCAGGATCCACGATACGGCGCAGACCGCCAAGGACCGGACGACCGCGGCGGGCCGGCATGCGCTCGACGCGGCGGCGAACGCGAAAGCCAAAGCGAGCGAAGTGATCTCCAATACCACCAATCCCACTCCTTCCATCGCCGAACCGCTCGACGACGTCGGCAAGCACGCCGGGGAGTCGCTGCGCAGGCGCCGCGTCCCGATCGCGATCGTCGGCGCGGCTTCGGCGGCCGTGATCACCTGGGCGATCCTGCGACGGAGGCGGGCATGAAGACGCTGTACAAACCGCTCGGCATCGTGCTGGGCGTGCTCGGCGGCATCGCCGCCAACGCCGTGTTCACCCGCGTGTGGCGCGGGGTGAGCGGGCGGGACGAGGCGCCCCGCGCGACCGCCGCCGACCACGGCTGGAAGGAAGTCCTGGTGGCCGCCGCCCTGCAGGGCGCGATCTTCGGGCTGGTGAAGGCCGCCGTCGACCGCGCGGGGGCCAGTGGCTACCAACAACTGACGGGCACCTGGCCGGACAAGTAGCACCAGCGGAGCGCCCGCCTCGTCCGTGGGGCGAGGCGGGCGCTCCGTCGGCTTGTCTCCCGCGGACAAAGAGTTGCGCGATGTTGTCCGCTGCGCCCATACCCCTGCGAGACGGCACCCTCTAGCGTCGAGAGGAAACCCTGGAGGAGGGAAAAGCCGTGCCGGGCATCGGATATCTGATCTGGAACATCGCCGAGTACTCGGACGACTGCCCGTGCGTGCGGGACGACGAGGTCGCACTGGATTACCGGCAGTTCGCGGCCAGGACCGACGCGGTCGCCGCGCGGTTCGCCGAACGCGGGGTCCGCGCGGGCGATGTGGTCGCGGTGGCGCTGCCGAACGGGGTGCGGCTGCTCGTCGCGATCATGGCGTCCTGGCGGCTCGGCGCGGCGGTCACCACGATCGACCCGGGACTGAGCGAGTTCGAGGCCGAGTACCGGATCCGCGACTGCGGGGCGGTCCTCGTGGTGAACGAGGGGCCGGGCGCGCCGTCGTGCGGACGGCCGGTGATCCATGCCGGCGAACTGACCGATGAACCGGTGGCGGGGTGGTCGGCGGGCCCCGATCCGCGACCGGCGGACCCGGCCCTGATCGCCTATCCGCCCGGCGCGACCGGACGCCCCAAGGGCGTGCGCCTCAGCCACGCCAATCTCGATGCCGCCGCGCGCACCATGCGGCGGCATCTGCGTCTGGCGCCGCCCGATCACTGCCTGCAATTGCTGCCGCTGTGCCATGTCGACGCGCTGGTGGCCGGTTTCCTGGCTCCGCTGACGGCGGGCGCCCGGCTGTCGATCACCGCGCGCTTCGGTCCCGCCCGCTTCTTCGACGACATCGCGCGCCTGCGTGCCACCTACTTCTGCGCCACCCCCGCCACCTTCGCGCGGCTGGCCTGCCGGCCGGTGGACGCGGCCAAGGACCTGTCCTCGCTGCGGTTCGCCATGGCCACCTCCGGGCCGCTGCCGGAGGAGTTGCGCGAGCGGGTCGAGCGTCGCTTCGCCATGCCGATCGTGGAGAACTACGGTCCGGCCGAGGCGTCGGGCGTGTGCGCGAGCCATCCGCTCGACGGACCGCGCACCCCCGGCACGGTCGGTCCCGCGCTGCCGGGACAGCGGATCGCCGTGGTCGACGAACAGGGGCGGCCGGTGCCGACCGGCACGGTGGGCGAGGTGGTGGTCGCCGGTCCCGTCGTCGCGACCGGCTATCACGGCAGGCCGGAGGACACCGCGCACGCGCTGATCGGCGGCGGGATGCGCACGGGCGATCTGGGCAGGCTGGACGAGGGCGGCGCGCTCACCCTGGTCGGCCGTCTCGAGGACGTGGTGCTGCGCGGTGGCGGGCAACTGTTCCCGCTGGAGATCGAGCACGTGCTGGCCGCACACCCGGACGTGCTCGAGTGCGCGGTGATCGGCGCGCCGGACAGCGAGGAGGGCGAGGTCCCGGTCGCCTACACGGTGCTGTGTCCCGGTGAGGTCGCCGATACCGCGGAGCTGCTGGAATTCCTGGCCGATCGGCTGCCCGCGGCCGCGGTGCCCACCGAGATCCGCGTGGTGGAGGCATTGCCGCGCACCGCGATCGGCGGTGTCGACCGGGCCGCCCTGCGCCGGGCGGATCCGTCCTCGGCCGCCATGTGAACGCCGTCGCGCCGCCGTCACCGGCCTCGGTTCGCCCAGAGGTTGCCCGCGATGGGATCATCCCCTGGTCGAACGGAGGTGACGTGGTGGAATCGCGAGTGGCCGCAAGCATGCCGACCCCCGGGTCGTCCCGGCGGGACCGGACGGCCAGGAATCCGGCGCTACTGGAGATCGTCGCCGATATCGCGCGGCGGCTCGAGCAGCGGCAGACGGTGATCGCCGAGGCCGTCACCACCCGGCTGGCCAACGACATCGACCTGCTGGCCGCCGATCCACAACTGAACGAACTGCTCGGCGACAGCGTCTACAGCAACCTGACCACCATCCTGCACGTGCTGGCCAACGACATCCCGTTGCAGAACCTGCACCCGCCGACCGCCGCGGTCGAGTACGCGCGCAGGCTGGCGCAGCGGGAAGTGCCATCCCAGTTCCTGTTCCGCGCCTACCACATGGGTCACGACGGCCTGATGCGCGTGTGCCTCGAGGAGATCAACGCCCTGGACCTGCCCGGTTCGGACGCGGTGACGGTGTACCAGTACATGGCCGAGCCGGTGTACTCCTTCATCGACTGGATCACCCAGTACGTCATGGAGGCCTACGAGGACGAACGGCGGCGTTCCTTCCGCACTCCGGGCAGCGTGCACTCGGCCACCGTCCACGCCCTGCTCAGCGACGAGGGCATCGGCTCGGCCGCCTTCGAGGCCGAGGCCCGCTACCGGCTCGACCAGCACCACGTGGCGATGATCGCCTGGTCCACCCATGCCGCCGATCCCGATCTCGGACTGCTGGACCGCACGGTGCGCGACTTCGCCAGGACGCTGGCCGCCGAGTCCGCGCCCATCACCACCCCGATCGACCGCCGCACGGTGTGGGCGTGGCTGCCGTTCGGCCGCCGCAGACCGACCCTGGATGTCCAGGCGCTGTCCCGCGCCGTGCCGAAGGACTCCGGCATCAGGGTGGCCTTCGGCCTGCCGGCCGCCGGGCGCGCCGGCTTCCGCCGCTCCCACGAACAGGCGCGCGCCACCTACACCGTCGCCGGTATCGCCGACGGCGAGACGCCCGCGGTGAGCACCTTCGGCGATCGCGGGGTGGCCGTGTTGTCGCTGCTCACCGAGAGCCTCGACGCCACCCGGGCCTGGGCGAGGGAAGTGCTCGGCCCGCTGGCGGTGGACTCACCGCACGCCGAGGCGCTGCGCGCCACCCTGTACACCTACCTGGAGAACGGCGAGAGCTACCTGCGCACGGCGGAACTGCTCGACCTGCACCCGAACACCGTCAAATACCGCATCCGCAAGATCAAGGAAGGGGCCGCCGAACTCGACGAGCGCAGCAGGCTCGACCTGCTGCTCGCGTTGCAGGTGTGCGCGCTGCTCGGCCGCACGGTGCTGCTGCCCGCCGGGGGCGCGGACCGGTCGAGTTCCAGCCGGTGAGTCTCATCCGTCGGCCGAGATCCCCAGATCCCGCTCGTAGGTGTCGGCGAGCCGCTCCTGCTCGTCGGTGCGCTCACCGTCGGTGCGCTCGGCCTGGTCGGAGATCGGCGACATGTCCGGGCGCAGCGCGTCCTCGGTGTGCACCGCCCCCGCCTCGGCGGGTCGCTCGTCCCGCGCCACCGGTGCGGCCTGTTCGAACACGTCCGGCTCCTCTTCGGCGAGCCGTTCGTCCAGCGCGCGGGCGGTGGCCTGCTCGTGCGGGGTCATGCCGTACTCGGTGACGCCGGTCCAGTCCTCGGGCGGATCCATCGCCTTGTCCAGCGGGTCCGCGTGCAAACGATCCTCGTCCAGGTCCTCGGCGCTGTTGAGCGCGGCCGGGTCGGTCTCGACGGCATCGGGCGGACCGGAGTCCTGCGGTGCGTCCCACGAACCGTTCGGCTCGGTCATGACAGTTCACTCCCTTTCGCGCAGAGACCGCACAGGCGGTCGACGGACACCCACCGCCTACCCGGGCCGGGACGGATGAATCGGGCTCGGCCCAGGCCGGTCGAGCGCCGTTTGTCACCGAGAGCCCCGGGTAAGCGAGCCGTGTTCCCGAAGATCTCACCGCCGGGACATCCGACAGGCAGGAGTTCGACGTGAAAGCTGTCGTATGGCACGACGTGGGCGACATCCGCCTCGACGAGGTGGCGGACCC
>Ga0079224_100015373_pt1 | contig 10720 bp, 10 predicted proteins | sample Stecom2015_FD_80414 | JGI IMG/M metagenome (GOLD analysis project Ga0079224, IMG submission 80414) | Agricultural soil microbial communities from Utah to study Nitrogen management - Steer compost 2015 | ecosystem: Environmental > Terrestrial > Soil > Agricultural land | place: USA: Utah...
GGTCGGGACCACGAACACGGCGTTCGCGACCTTGGAGAGCGCTTTCGGCTTGTAGTCGGCGAGGTCCTGGACCTCGACGGCAAGGCCGGCGGCCCGGGCCTTCTCGGCCAGGTCCTGGGCGACCCGCCGGGCGTTGCCGGTCTCGGTCGCGTAGAACACGGTCCAGGTGTCGGCGCCCGCGGCGACGGCGGGCGCCGGGGCGGCCGCCGCGGCGGCAACGCCGGCCCGCGCGAGCCCGGCGAGGTAGCCGCTCGCCCAGAGGAGCTGGTCGTAATCGAAGTCGGCTACGACCTCGCGCAGCGCCTGCAACCCGGCGTTCGGCAAGGGCGGCTCGACTTTTGCATTGGGGACGGCGGCCAAGGCTCCACTCCGCTCGACTTCGACGCCATGACCCTACTGACGGCCCCCGTCCACGTGAACGACCTTTTTCTAATCCCGAAATAACCTCCGGCAATACTGCCGGCTGCCTCGGACCTCCTCGTGGGGCGCGCACCGCGCGCGACGCCCTGTCGGCGCACCCCGCCCTTCCCCTTGCCTCCACCCCCCATCCCCCCTACCTTCCAGCGAGAGCCCCACCCAAAGGATTCCCCATGAACAACAAGACCTTCTGGCTCGGCTTCCTCGCCATCTACGTCGCCTGGCAGATCCTCGCCTACCTGACCCACAACGTCCTGCTGGCGGAGCACTACGAGGTGCAGTCGAGTGTCTTCCGCCCGGCCGCCGAGAGGCGGGACATGGCGTGGATGCTCTACGCGAGCTCCGCCGCGTTCCTCTTCCTCTTCTGCCAGGTCTTCGCCCTGGCCAACGAAACGAGGAGTGTCGCGGAAGGCATGCGCTTCGGGCTGCTGCTGGGGCTCTTCTTCTCGATCCCGGCGGTGGTCGACAACTACGTCCTGTACCCCATCACCCCCGCGATCGCGGGGCTGTGGTTCATGGCCGGGGTGATCAGCTTCGTAATCGCAGGCGGGATCTTCGCGACGATCTGGCGGCCGTCGAGGGTGTGAGCCGCGCTGCGGCGCTGGCGATGTCGTTCCGGAGCCTCGCAGGGTTGGTCCGCGCTCTTGCCGTCAGTCCTTCGCCTGCTCGCCCGACTCAACCGGGGTGTGGTCCGGAACAATGCGGCTCGACAGCCACTGATAGGCACCCAGCGCCAGCAGCGCGAACATCGCGGCCAGGAAGAGCCCTGCCGGGTAAAGCGCGAACTCGATGCCCTTGCGGCTCGTCTGGAACACCATCACCAGCGCCTCGAGGCTGGCCGCGATAACGATGATGGTGATGAACTTGGTGATGGACCTGCGCGATTCGGTCGAGGACCGGAGCTCTCGCTCACGCAGGATCTCCTCTTTAGCAGAGGACCGGAGTGTTCTTTGCTCCGGCGCTTGTATATCGCCACCACAGCTGGAACATGATCCCCCTCGGTTCAGCTATTGCGACAACCGACCAATCGAAATGAAGCTGGTGCGTGAGCCGGCTCGAAGAAAGCGAAGAGTACCTGGCTCAGTGGCGTTGGTGCCCTCGAATAGGGTACGAAGGGCGTCGTGGATATCGGGCAACCGGCAAAACCGAGAACGAGGTGTTCGGAGTTCTTGGTGCCGGCACCAGGAATCGAACCCGGGACCCACTGATTACAAATCAGTTGCTCTACCTACTGAGCTATGCCGGCTTTGTTCTTGCAACGACTGGACTACCATTATTGGCCACCCAGCCCCCCGTAAACAACCGATCAGCGCGCAAAAACTGCCCGGTTTCAGCCCGTCGGGCAGGACGCCCGCTCCCGCAGCAGCACCTTCTCCTCCCCGAAGCGCTCGATCATCTCGGCGGCGCCGCGGCCCGGTGGCAGCTCGAGATCGACGTAGAACACCATCGCGTCGCGCATGCGCGGCTGGATCTCGGCGGGGATGTTCAGCGCCTCGGCCTGCTGCTCGGTGCGCTCGGCGCGCTCGCGATCGCCGAACAGGCCGAGTGATATCTTCAGGCCGTCGTCGCCGGGGATGAGATAGGCGTCGCTCAAGCCGCCGGCGACGAGGCGCTTCAGCATCTCGTCGCCGATCTCGCGGCTCGGGATGTTCACGATCTGCACCCAGTGGCCGACGAAGAGCCGGCCCTGCGTCGAGCGCACGATGCCACGCATGCCGCCGCCGCGATAGCTCGCGAGCACGCGCTCGGCCTCGGCGCTGTTGGAGAACGGGCCGATGCTGACGCACGCGTTGCCGACCCGCATCGGCACCGTCGTGACGGTGGGCGGTTCCGCCGTCTCGTTCTGCGTTTCCCTCGGCGCCTCCGCGGCCGCCGCCGCACGCATCGCCGCGACCGTGCGGCTGTCCGCGAGCGGAAGCGGCTCTCCGAGCTTCGACGAATCGACGATCTCGACGCCGTCATCCTGCGACGGATCTTCCGTCGCGAGCTGCCAGACGAAGTACAGGATGTTCGCGAGCAGCAGGAGCAGCAGCACGTTTCTCATCGTCTCTCGTCACCCTGTACCATGCGCGCGAGTCCCTGGAGCACCAGGTTCGGCCGATGCAGCACTTCCCCCTCGAGCTGGCGGACAATGCGGGATGCATCGCCGCCGGTCAAGACGAGCTTCGGCCGGTGCCCGGCGGCGCGCATGCGCGCGACCGCACGTTCGATCGCGCCGCACACGGCGGCCATGGCGCCCTTGTCCAGGGCGGCATCCGTGGTCGTCGCGAACAGCTCCATGCCATCCGTCGAGCCGCCGCCGATCCGTTTCGCCGGCGGCAGGTCGCTCGTGTTCACGTGCAGCGCCTCGCGCATCAGCCGCAGCCCCGGGAGAATCAGCCCGCCGAGGTGCAGGCCGTCCCGGTCGAGCGCGTCGATCGTCACGGCGGTGCCGGCGTCTACCACGCACAAGGCGCCGCCGAACTCGGCCTTCGCACCGACCATCGCCACCCAACGGTCCACCCCCATGCGGCGCGGATTCCGGTAACCGTTCGTCACGCCGAAACCCCGCCGCTCCGCGCGCGCGAAATGCACCTCGCGGTCGCAATGGATGCCGATGATGCCCGACAACCGGGTCGCGAACGTCTGCCCGGCCGTGTTGCTCGCGAGCACCGTGTCCACGTCGCGCGGCAGGTGCGCAGTCAGCGCACCGAAACCGGATTCACGGAGCTGCTCGTGCCCGATGCTGCCGACCTTGCCCAGGCGGCCGCGGTCCAGCACGGCCCACTTGACGCGCGTATTGCCGATGTCGAAGAGCAGCGCACGCATGGCGCTCATGCCGGGCCGCCGATCGTTTCGATCGAGCCCGTGACTACGCGGTGCATCCCCCGCTCAGTTTGCAGGCAGAGCGCGCCGTCTGAGTCGATGCCGGACACCAGTCCCTCGAGCTCGGTGTCGTCGGAGGTGACGCGCACCTGCCGCCCCCGCAGCCAGTCGTACTCCTGCCAGGATTCGAAGAACGGCCCGAAGCCGTCGCGATCGAAGCGCTCGAACGTGGCAATCATGCACTGGAGCAGCCCCGCCGCGAGTTGCGCGCTCGACGGCAGTGCACCGACGCATTCCTTCAGGTCCGTGATCTTCGACGTCCAGCGATCGAGCGGCAGGTTCTTCATCGCCGCCGGCACGTCCACGTTCACGCCGAGGCCGACCACCACCGTGCAGCCGGAGCCGCGGGCGGATGCTTCCGTGAGGATGCCGCCCAGCTTGCCGTCGCGCGCCACGAGGTCGTTCGGCCACTTCAGGCGCACGTCCTCGACCCCGAGCGTGCGCAGCGTTGCCGCCGCACCCACTCCCATCGCCAGCGTCAGGCTCGGCAGGTTCGTCGGCAGGCGGCCGAACGTACCGGACAGCGACAGGCAGATCGCCGCGCCGGGCGGCGCGATCCAGCGCCGCCCGCGCCGGCCGCGGCCCTGCGTCTGGTAGTCGGCGAGCGCCGCGCGGAAGCGCCCGGGCTCGGGCGCCGCCCGCCACAACAGGTAGGTGTTGGTGGACTCGATGCTCTCGAAGGTCTCGAGGTCGTCGAGGCACGCGCGCGCGTCGTCACCCAGCAGCTCTTGTATGTCGCCGGCACTCAGCGCCATCGGTCAGTCGTCGTCGAGCGTCTGCCGGCGCGCCCGCCCGAACAGCATCAGCGAGCGGTTGCGCGATTCGGTGCCGTCCAGCATGCGCCGGATGTTGGAGCGGTGCGTGTACAGGAGGAACAGCGCCACCCCGGTGGTGTACACGAGCAGCGGCCGCTCCTCCGGCCCGCCGGTGATCGCGACCCACAGCGGCGCCGCCAGCCCGGCGATCATGGTGGACAGCCCGACGAACCCCGAGAGCACCAGTGCCCAGGCCCAGACAAACAGCACCGGTAGGATGAGCGACGGTGCCAGCACCGTGAGGGTCCCAATCAGCGTCGCCGCGCCCTTGCCGCCGCGGAAGTGGTGCCACATCGGCCACACGTGGCCCAGCACCGCCCCGGCGGCGCAGGCATACGCCAGCCATTGCCGGGAGACGGCCGGATCGGTGCCGATCAGCGGCAGCTCGAGCGCCGGGATCAGCCCGGCCGCGAGCGCCCCCTTGCCGACGTCGATCACCATCACGCCCAGCGCGAAGACCCAGCCCTGGGTGCGCAGCGCGTTCGTGCCTCCGGCATTGCCGCTGCCCATGGTGCGGATGTCGACGCCACCACGCAGCCGCCCCACAATCATTGAGCCGAGGAACGAGCCGACGAAGTAGCTCAGGAGAAATTTGACGCCGAGCTCGAGCATTCAAAAGCCGGATGCTTTGTAAATGTCCGCGAGCATTGTAGCATCCGGCCCACATCCGGGATGGCGCACGCGACGATGCCGATTCCCCTGTTCCTGAACCCGGCGGCGGGCCGCGGTCGCGCGCGCCGCCTCCGTGCCTCGCTCAGCGAGCTGCTGAACGACAACGACATCGCGCACCAGGTGCTGGAAAGCGAAGGCCCCGGGGACCTCGAGAAGAAGGTGAAGGAGACCGTCGCCGGGGGCGCGCAGCAGCTCCTCGTCGCCGGCGGCGACGGCAGCATCCACGAGGCGATCAACGGCATGCTGGAGAGCGGCCGGATCGCCGAGATCGGCGTCATCCCGCTCGGGCGGGCCAACGATTTCGCCAAGGCGTGTGCGATCCCCCCGCACTGGGAAGACGCGGCGCTGCTGCTTGCCGACCGGCTGAAGAACGAGATGCCGGCGCGGCCGGTGGACGTCGGCTGGATGAACGGGCGGTGGTTCGCGAACGGCGCGGGGATCGGGTTCGACGCCAAGGCGTCTGCGATCGCCCGCAGCATGGAGCTCCCGATCGGCGACCTCGTGTACCTCGTCGCCGTGCTGCGCGGCCTGTGGTCCGGTGTCAGGACGCACCGGGTGCACGTCGAGAGCCGCGAGGTGACCTACGACGGCGGCGCGACGGTGGTCCACGTCAGCAACGGGCCCTGGGTCGCGGGGCTGTTCCAGATCGCGCCGCCGGCGGTGAACGACGACGGCGCGCTCGACCTGCTGATCGTGCGGCCGGTGAGCCGGTGGCGCGTCGCCACCCTGCTGCCGCGGATGATCGGCGGCAAGCACATCGGCCAACCCGAGATCCGGCATGCGCGCATCGAGCGCTGCGAGGTCGTGGCCGACGCGCCCATGCCGTCGCACCTCGACGGCGAGGTCCAGCCGCTGCAGACGCGCTTCCGCATCGAGATGCGCGCGGGGGCGGTGCCGCTGTTGTAGGAGGCGCGCCGGGCGCGCTGCGCTCTCAGGCGAGCCAGGCGCGCTGGCGGGCTTCGGCTTCCGCGGAGGCGTCGCGGTCCGGCTCGAGCCAGCAGGTGTCTTCCGGCGGATCCGTGAGGCGCGCCCGGCAGCGCAGGAGCTCGTCGTTGCGGAATGCCGTGAGAGTCACGCGGTCGCCGGCGTGGTACTCGCGCAGGCGGCTGTCGAGGTTGGCGGCGACGACCCGCACGTCGTTCACGGCGAGCAGCTCGTCGCCGGGGGCAAGGCCGGCGGCCTCGGCGGGGCTGTCGGAGTGGACCAGCGTCACGATGTGCCTTCCTTCGCGCATGGCGGTGACGATGCCGAGCCACGGCGGCGGCGGCTGGTCCGAGGAGCCCGGCTTGCCGCCGATGTCTTCCGCTCCCTCCGACGGGCGCAGGTGCATGCGGATGCCGAAATCGCGGAGCAGCTTCGCGAGCGGCAGCTCGCTCGTGCCGCGCACGTAACGTTCGAAGAACTCCTGCAGGTCGAGCCCGGTGACTGACTGCGCAACGGACTCCAGCCCCCGCTCCGGCATCCCCTCCCCGGTCTCGCCGAAGCGCGCCCAGCAGGCCCGCATCACCGAGTCGAGCGAATGCCTCGAATCGGTCTCGCGCCTGATCGTGAGATCGAGCGCGAGCGCGACGAGCGAACCCTTCGTGTAATAGCTGATCGTCGCGTTGCTCGCGTTCGCGTCCGGCTTGTAGAACTTGATCCACGCGTCGAAGCTCGATTCCTCCAGGCTCTGGCGGAAGCGGCCGCGTGCGCGCAGGACGCGGGTGATCGTGTGCGAGAGCATCTCGAGCCAGCTCTCGCGGGTGATCAGCCCCGATCGGTGCAGGGTGAGCCCGTCGTAGTAAGACGTGATGCCCTCGAACACCCACAAGAGCCCCGTGTGCGCTTCCGCCCGCAGGTCGTAGGGCTTGAAGCGCGCCGGCTTCATGCGCTTCACGTTCCAGAGATGGAAGTACTCGTGGCTGCAAAGGCGCAGGAACCGGCGGTACGCGGTCTTCGTCCCGGATTCGCCGCGCACCGGGAGATCGCCCCGGCTGCACACGAGGCTCGAGGACCAGCGGTGCTCGAGGCCGCCGTAGCCCTCCGGCAGCACGAGGAGCTGGAACACGTATCGATCGAGGTCCTTCGGCGGCCCGAGCAGCGCGCAATGCCGCTCGCACAACGTCGCGAGGTCGTGGCAGATGCGCGCCATGTCGGCCCGCGGATGGCCGCGGATCGCGATCGCGTGCGGAATGCCGCGAACCTCGAACTCGCCGATGCTGAGCTCCCCGATCTCGACCGGGTGGTCGATCAGCTCGTCGTAGTCCGCCGCCTCGTAGGTGCCGTAGCCGTAGCGCTCCGCGTCCTTCGGCCGCATCGACGTCGCTACGCGCCATTCGGCGCCGAGGCCGCCGGGCGGCGGCTCGATCGCGACCTCGCAGGGCACGTGCTCCTGGCCGACGACGGCAAGGAACACGCAGGCGCCGTTGAAGTACGCGTGCGTCGTGTCGAGGTGTGCGCCGCGCACGCTGAGGTCCCAGGCATGGATTTCCGCGACGATCGTCAGCGGACCCTGGACGGGAGCGGCCTGCCAGGTGCTCTTGTCGAGCTTCGTGAGCTCGACCGGGTAGCCGTCGCTCTCGGCGCGAATCGTGACGACGTGCTTCGCGAAATCGCGGATCAGGTAGCTGCCCGGAACCCACGCCGGCATCGTGACGGCCTGCCCGTGCGGGTGCGGCGCGGCGATCGTGAGCGTCACCTCGAACAGGTGCGCGCCGGGCTTTTTCGGGACGATACGATACTGGTGGGGAGCCGGCATGTCGTCGTGGTTCAGCGCGGCACGTCGGTCGAGCGCGTCACGGCGCGGGATACGGGGGTTCGTTCAGCTTGAGCGTCAGGCACTTGGCCGAACCCCCGGCCTTCAGGAACTCCGACAGGTCGATCTCCTGCACCGAGAATCCCGCCAGCATCAGCCGGGCTTTCAGAGGTTCCGACGCCTTGTGCAGGAACACCTTGTCGCCGATGTTGACGGCATTGCAGGCGAAGTTTCCGGCGTCCATCGTGTCCACCACGATGCGCTTGTGGGACGGGATGCGGCTCTCGATGGCGATCCGCGAGTCGTAGTCGAACGCCGGCGGGTGATACATCAGGAAGCCGCCGGTGAGCGGGCAGAAGCACGTATCGATGTGGTAGAAGCGCGAGTCGGTCAGCCTGATCGACACCACCTCGATGCCGAAGAACTTCTGGATCTCGGCATGCGCCTCGATTTCGGTACGGAAACCGTAGCCCGTCCAGAAGCGCGGCGCGCCGCGATCCAGCAGGCAGTCGCCTGCGCCCTCGAAGCCGATCTTCTCGTCGAGGTCGAGGAGCTCGAAACCGTTCTCCCGGAACCACTTCTTGAAGTGCGGCTCCTCGGGACGCCGCTCGTGCGGCATGAAATGGCTGGCGATCGCCTTGTTGCCGTACACGACGCCCGCGTTCGCGGTGAACACCATGTCCGGCAGGTCGGGCTGGGGATCGATCGTGACGATGTCGGCGTACTCGGCGAGCGTGTCGCGCAGGGTCTGCCACTGCTGCCGTGCGAGATCCTTGTCCAGGGAACCCTCGTGCCCCGCCATCCACGGGTTGATGACGTACTCCACCTCGAAGTAATCGGGCGGGCACATCAGTATCCTGTCCCTGAACTGTTGCATCGTGAGCTCGCCTATGCAGTCGGTAGGTGAATTTCCGCGAGCATGCAGCGCACGCTGCCGCCGGCCGAGGCCTCGATCACGTCGATCGGCACCGCCACGACGTCGCCGTTCGCGTGCAGCCGGTCCTTCTGCTCCTTGCCCAGGGAGTCGAGCGCCTGCTGCGACAGGGCGACCACCCTCCCGCCCGAGCTCGAGCGCAGCTCCAGCATGTTGCCGGCAAACGCTTCGAGCTGGTCGTACGAAAGCTCCATCACCTCGTGGCCGGTCTCCTCAAGGCGGCGCAGCACGGCGGTACGCTGGTCCTCGCGGCGGATCGATTCGGCGCAGATGACGGCGAGCGCCTCACCGACGTTCATAAGCACGTTCGTGTGATAGATCGGCGCACCGTTCCGGTCGACGGCGTCGAACGTGAGCGCCTCGTAGCCCATGCGCTGCGTGAACTCGCCGAGCGGCGCGAGGTGGGTGCGCGACGACAGGCACGCATAAGCGATGCGGTTGACCCGGTCGAGCACCATGCTGCCCGTGCCTTCGAGAAAATGGCCGTCCGACTCGTGATGCGAAAGGTCGATGACCTCGCGCACGACGAACCCGTACCGGCTCGCCAGCGCTTCGACGATGTCCGCTCGTCGCTCGAGCCTGCGGTTCTCGGCTTCCATCGGGTACAGCACGACCGTGCCGTCGGCGTGGAAGCTGACCCAGTTGTTCGGGAAGACGGCATCCGGCGTGTGCGGCTCCGGCGTGTCGTCGAACACCACGACGCGCACGCCGGCGGCCACCAGCGCTTCGCGCAGCCGCTCGAACTCGGCCAGCGCCGCCTCCTGCTGCTCCTCGGCCGTGCGCCCCGTCCCCACCTGGAACCGGTTGGACGCCGCGGTCTGCGGATTGCTCTCGAAACGGACCGGCCGGACCATCAGGACGGCCGAGGCGAGTTGCGATTCCGACCTCATGTCGACGGCCTGCCTCGATCGAATCGGTTGCATCGAGCAAGCATTATGCCTGCGCGCCACCGCCGCATGAAGGTCCGGTGGCCTAAGCTTTTGAAATGATTGGTCGCCTACGTCTCCGGCTGTGCGACCGTTTCCCGCAGCCGCGAGATCACGGAGACGGCCTCCAGGATCACCATGACGCTGGTCACGAGCACGACCGAATCGATCGCGACCAGCAACCAGTTGCCGTCACGCCAGAACTCGACCAGCTTGACGGCGCCGGCCCAGAACGAAATGGCAAGGACGAACACCATCGGTAGCAGCGTGTAGCGGGCCGGCCTGCCGAGCCTGATCAGCATCACCGTCACGACCAGCAGGGTGAGGCCGGCGAGGATCTGGTTCGTCGAGCCGAACAGGGGCCAGATGACGAGCCCGCCTGCGCCGCCGCCCCCGCCCGCGCCGAAGGCCAGCGCCAGGCAGCACCCGACCGCGACGAGCGTGGCGACGATTCCGTTTTCGAGGGGCGGAATCCGGTAGATCGCACCCCACTCCTGGATGATGTAGCGCTGCAGGCGCACGCCGGTGTCCATGGTCGTGGCCGCGAACAGGACGAGCATGGTGGCGAGCATCGTCTGCGCGAACTCCGTCGGCAGCCCCCAGCCGTGCGTCAGCAGTGCCGCACCGCCCGCGATGAACTCTCCACCGCCCGCGGTCCCGAACCGCTCGTAGATCGCATGCCACGCCTCGGGCGTCGCCGCCAGTGCCGCGCTGGTCACGGCGACGATCGTGATCAGCGCCAGCGACCCCTCGCCCACCGCGCCGAGATAGCCGACGAAACGGGCATCGGTCTCCTTGTCGAGCTGCTTCGAGCTGGTGCCGGAAGCGACGATGCCATGGAAGCCCGACACGGCACCGCAGGCGACCGTCACGAAGAGCAGCGGAACGATCGACGGTGCGTCCGCGGCCGTCCGGGTATTGAACGGCGGTGCGGAGATCTCCGGCCCGAACAGCAGCACGGCGCCGTACAGCAGGATGAGGCCGATGAAGAGCTGGATGCCGTTGATGTAATCGCGCGGCTGCAACAGCATCCAGACGGGCAGCATGGACGCGAGCGCGGCGTACACGAACAGGATGAGGATCCAGCTCGTTTGCGGCGCCACCCCGAGCAGCTCGGGCAGCTCCAGCGGCACGACGCTGCCGAACCACACCGAGCCATACAACAGGACGACCCCGAGGAACGTCACCAGCAGCAGGCTCAACTTCCGCCTGATCGCCACGCCGACGAGCAGCGCAATGGCGATGGCGGCCCACGCCGGGAGAACGGCACCGGGCGTACCGATGAACGCGTTGGCGATGACCACGCCGAACACGGCGTTGACCATCAGCAGCACCAGGAACACGACCACCATGTACA
>Ga0079224_100015375_pt1 | contig 10719 bp, 9 predicted proteins | sample Stecom2015_FD_80414 | JGI IMG/M metagenome (GOLD analysis project Ga0079224, IMG submission 80414) | Agricultural soil microbial communities from Utah to study Nitrogen management - Steer compost 2015 | ecosystem: Environmental > Terrestrial > Soil > Agricultural land | place: USA: Utah...
AATAATACCCAGGGAAATACACTCAACTTTACACGTAACACACGTAAAGCGTCTTTAATGTAGCTCCGTACACTCTGTTCTGAAAGATTAAGTTTTTTGGAGATTTCCTTATGAGTGAGATATTGTTTCCGGCTCAATTCAAATATCTCCCGTATTCGAGGTGGAAGTTTCAGAAGGATATTTTCAATCTGCTCTTCAAGCATTTTTTCCCGCAGACGATGGTCTGTTGCTTCATATTGGCTTTCCATCCGTTGGGTCAAAGATTTCAGGTAACTAGTCTTCGATTGTTCTTTCGAAATATAGTCTAAGATTCTATTACGGACACTGGCATACAAATAAGATGAAAGTTTCCCTGTTACCGTCAATGACTCCCTTCTTTGCCATATATTGGCAAAAAGATCATGTACAATATCTTTCGCCGCATCCCTATCCCGTAATTTATTGTAGGCATGCACGTATAGTGAACTATAATATTGGTTGTAAACCTGCTGAAAAGCTGACGTATCTCCTTTCTGCAATGCATGCAACAAAGCTTTTTCTTCACTTACAACATGTAGTTTATGCATGGTCATATATGCAATATTAATAAAATACTATAATATCAGCAAAGCTCAGCGGTAAATTGGAAAAATTTTTAAACAAAAAAAGAGAGCATAGGGTTATGCTCTCTTCTATAATAATTCAAAAATCTAAATTACTTTTTATGGAGCTGCTCGTACAATTCGATTACTTTCTTTTGTAATTCTATCACTTCAGCTTCCCTAATTTGTAATTTATTGTTCAGTTCATCAATCTCATCTTGTGCTTGTCTTTCCTCTTCCGAATCGGATGTAGACAATAACTGGACCAATGACATGCCAAATAATTTGGAAATCTGGTTCAATCTAGATAAGTTCACATCGGTAATTCCTGTTTCAATCTTGGAAAAAGCCGGGATCGAAATGTCCAAACGCTTTGCTACATCTTCTTGACTCCAACCTTTTTGATGTCTTAACAGACGAATTTTCTTTCCTAGTGCATTCATTTTTGGTAATTGCTATCTTGTTCTATCGGATAATTCTCTCTTCTTTCAAAAGTAATAAAAAGATAGTTAATTGAGACCGTATTTTACAGAATAATTAATATTTTTTAAGGAATTTATCGGCTAAACTGACGATATCCATGCTGTTATGGTCAGGAGATATCATAAATAGAAGATTGAAACCCAATGACTTAAAATCACTCAAGTAAATATCCACAGAAGAAACATCTGACAAAAGTGTAAAATTTTTATGATTAAAAACTTGCTGAATTTCGGGTTCTAAATTACTTATTAATATATTTTTCTCTTTGATAGCGTCTTTGTTTATTAAAACCACAGCATAATCAGATTCGTCCATCGATTCTCGGTAGGTATCCAAAAAACTCCTATTTATAACATCATAGGCGTTCAGCTCCATGATGGTTACAAGTCCTTGCCCCGGAAATTGTTCTTTAACTGCATGAATACTAGTTCTGAGCTTATACGGTGAATAAAGAAAGTCCTGATATACAACACTTTCATTTTCGCTCGCAACAAACTCTAAATAGCGGATGGAGCTTTTAAAATCTTTGATGGCTTCGTAGAAATCAGCTCGTTTTATACCTAACCATTCACATACGGTATATGCTCCGGCTATATTCGATAAATTCAATTTCCCAAATACCTGTAAAGGAATACGGTCTTCTCCCAAATGGAGATACGTCACACCTTTGTTAATGGTATATTCTGGCAGCTTATAGCCATGGCGGTTAATATTGCAGTCTGAAGTTGCCTCTACAATCTTCACCAGATTTTGGTTATCTTTATTGTATATCAATGTACCCTTGGCTACGATCGTACCAATAAAGTTTTCAAATTGTTTAAAATACTCCTCCTGTCCCATATTTGCCCTGCTCTCGTTCCATTCCACACCACTGATTAACGCTATATTGGGATTAAAAAGATGAAACTTCGAACGATGATCTATTGGAGAAGCATAATATTCGTCGCCTTCCAACAGAATAATTTTGTTATGGGTGGTTAATTTTACGAGAGAATCGAACCCTTCCAATTGTGCTCCTATCAGATAATCGAAATCACGTCCGAGTTTCGTGAGCACATGCATCACCATACTCATGATAGTCGTTTTGCCATATGTCCCGGCAATAACTACCCTTGTTTTATCCATGCTTTGTTCATAGATAAATTCGGGGAAAGAGTAAATCTTAATATTCAGCTCTTGCGCGCGAAGCAATTCGGGGTTATCACTTTCGGCATGCATTCCTAAGATCACCGCGTCAATATCCTCTGTTATCTTCTCCGGAAACCAACCTGTCGTTTTTGGTAAAAGCCCTGCATTTTTCAACCTGGACTTTGATGGCTCAACAACTTGGTCATCAGATCCACTCACCTGATGTCCTTGTTCGGCCAACGAAATGGCCAAGTTGTGCATCACCGCACCGCCAATGGCTATAAAATGAACTCGCATACTTCTTAAAGATAAAAAGTCAAAATCCCACTATCTGTATAACCCTTCTCCTCGTCTGTGCAATCATTTTCTAATAAATTTCGCTGCACACCACCTATCTTGCATTTTTTTATGCTGATAGTCAAACCCAACAGATTGTGCTTTTTGTATCAGCATCTCCAAATCTTCCCCATCATAGAAGCCGCTAATATACAATTCTCCGCCAGACTTCGTACTTAAACCGTATTGTCCCAACTGATCAATTAAGATGTTTCGGTTGATATTGGCAAGAATAATGTCGAACACTTTACCTTTTATACGTTCTTCCGATCCTAATTCAACATCAATAGGCACGGTATTATTCAAGACGCTATTTTCCTTTACACTCTCCACACAAACTTCATCATAATCGACCGCCAGCACATGTTTTGCACCACGTTTGATAGCCAATATGGCAAGAATCCCGGTACCACACCCCATATCCAACACTTCTTTATTCTCAAAGTCATTCTCTAAAATATAGGAAAGCATCATCGATGTGGTTTGATGATGCCCCGTCCCAAATGACATTTTAGGATCAATAATAATTTCGTAAGGTATATCAGGTTTAGATTCATGAAACGTAGCCCGTACATAACATATATCATCGACTGTAATCGGCTGAAAGTTACTCTCCCATAGCTCATTCCAATTTTGATCTTCTATTTCCTGAATTGTATAATTGATATCAAAACCTTCAGCTTCCCGCAATAATAACGTTTCTAACGCCTGTATATCCAAGCTGGCTGTCGGAATGTAGGCGATAAACCCTTGCTCTACATATTCAAAGGTATCATAACCAATCGCTCCTAAAGAATCAACCAACAGATCTCTCTGCCAATCTTCCATAGTTGAAGAAGTAAAGGTAACCGAAGAATACTTCATTATTTTGTATTAAAAACCTTTACAATTTCTAAAAAGTCGCGTGATTTCAAGGATGCTCCTCCAATCAATCCACCGTCGATATCCTGTTGAGAAAACAATTCATTCGCATTTGCCGGATTACAGCTTCCCCCATATAGGATGGTCGTTTCATCTGCAATTTTTTGGGTATAATGATTAGCAATAGTTTCACGTATAAAAGCATGTACCTCTTGTGCCTGCTCCGGAGAAGCAGTCAATCCGGTTCCGATAGCCCATACGGGTTCATAAGCTAATACTACCTTTTCAAAATCTTCACTTGATAAATGAAATACCCCCTTTTCCAATTGTGTTTTGATAACATCGAACACCTTACCTCCCTCGCGTTCGTCTTTTGTTTCGCCAATACAGAAAATAGGTTTTAAACCATTAACCAATGCAGCATCCACTTTTTGCGCCAATAAAGCGTCTGTTTCACCAAAATACGCTCTACGCTCCGAATGACCTAAGATAACATAATTTGCACCTGTAGATTTCACCTGTGCTCCGGATATTTCGCCTGTATATGCTCCGGATTCCGCCTGGTGGATATTTTGCGCGCCGACAGCAACATTGCTTACGGGTTCCGCTAATTTTGCGATGCTATGCAAATGGATAGCCGGGCTACATACAATAACCTCTTGGTCACCCACTACCTCATCTTTCACCATGTTAACAATTTCCGAGAACAGGCTCAAACCTTTCTCGTAATCCAAATTCATCTTCCAGTTTCCTGCTACAATGTTTTTTCTCATCGTTTTTTATTGTTATCTATTTTGTATATTAAATTCTTCTCTTCTTGTTAAACAATAAACTTCCCACAATATGCGAAGATCTGTTTCCTGTACTTCTTCCTTTATTAGTATCCCTCGTTCTTTTAACATATCCTCGAATTTATTCCAAACATATGTTTCCTGCTTTTCGTCTGTCATCCATGAAAAGTCCGGCACAAACTTCGGAATAATATTTGACATAGACATCTGTGCCCCGACACCAATTACGGCACCGGTTGTAATTGAAGAATTGATACCACACATCGCGAAATCCCCCATAAAAGTGCCGACTTTATTCCGTTCTGTTCGTCGCCAATCATCTAGCTTATAATCATACAACTTAATAGTCTTCCAATTGTTTTGAAGATTGGAATTACTTGTGCCTGCCCCCAAATTGCATCCTTCTCCAATTACGGCACAGCCTAGATACCCGTCATGCCCTTTTGCACTATTTTCCCACATAACTGTATTATTGACTTCTCCTCCAATAGTGGCGTTCGGCCCTACACTTACATTCGGATACAAACGGCTTCCCATCTTCACCCTTGCTCCTTTCCCAATAGCTATTGGTCCTCTCAAATGACTGCCCTGCTCCAGCAACACATCATCTGCAATATAAATAGGCCCATCCAACTTATTGAACGAACAACCAAATGCTTGCACATTCGTTCCAACATAGAGGTTATCCCCTATCACTATATTAGAAGGATGCAACATTGCTGAAGTTTTACCTTTGGTAAGCAAATCAAAATCAAAGGCAATTTGCTTCGCATTTTGGAGATAAATATCTTCTAAAAATAGAATACGGTACAGCTCCCTCTCAAAATTACGTACCTTTAATTCGCTTCCCTCCGGTTGAGGGCTCCACTTGTTGGTCTTATATGCGATCCAGTCGCCATCTTTTTCCAATATACACTCTTTCTCCAATGTGGATAAGGTATTGACCAGATCCATTGTAGGACAAAGGTCGGCACGCACGACTAAATAGGTTGCGGAAGATGACGGACTATGAAATTTTTCTTGAAGATAGGGTTCTGTATAAAAGCTGACGGGAGCATCCAATAGCAATTGCCATTTCTCCTGGAGTGTCAAAATCCCCAGTCGAAAAGCTCCCACCGGTCTCGTGAAAGCCATAGGCAACAAATGTTCTCGCCATGGGGCTCGATCATGTAATACGACTTCTAACCTCATAATGCGATAAATTTACATAAAAAAATCCCGACAAGAAGAACCTATCGGGATGAAAGTTATTTTTGACCGAAGCCTGTAATCTAAATTATTTTTGGTAACGGCTACGGAATTTGTCAATACGTCCAGCCGTATCTACCAATTTCATTTTACCTGTATAGAAAGGATGTGAGGTGTGCGAAATCTCCAGTTTCACCAACGGATACTCATTACCATCTTCCCAAGTAATAGTTTCTTTTGTGTCTACACATGATTTAGTTATAAAAGAATAGTCGTTAGACATATCTTTGAAAACAACTAATCTGTAGTTTGATGGATGCAGATCTTTTTTCATTTTTATCTTATGATTATTATATATTCAACAATTTAAGGTGCAAAGATAATCTATTTTTCTAAACAAAACAAAAGAATAGTCCACTTTTTTTCCTACTTTTGCATTCTCATTTAACACTTTGAATCATTAACATGAGTACTGTATTATCGGAACAGGAGCAACAGCGTAGACTAAACCTTCAAGCCATTATCGACTTAGGTATTAACCCTTATCCAGCGGACGAGTTTAAAGTAAATGTCTCGGCTGCAGATATTCTGGAAAATTACGAAAGAGATAAACTGAATTACAAAAATATCCGCTTTGCCGGACGGATGATGAGCCGCCGTATTATGGGAAGTGCATCCTTTATGGAACTGCAGGATGCTACCGGCCGGATCCAAGCTTACGTCAAACGTGACGACATTTGTCCGGGTGAAGATAAAACCTTATACAATACCGTTTTTAAAAAACTGTTAGATATTGGGGATATCATAGGTGTCGAAGGCTATGTATTCACGACGCAGACCGGGGAAATTTCCATCCATGTCGAAAAGCTAACGGTATTAACGAAATCGTTACGTCCATTGCCTATTGTGAAGGAAGCAGAAGGCAAAACATATGATGCATTTACCGACCCGGAGCAACGCTACCGCATGCGATACGTAGATTTGATCGTTAACCCACAAAACCGGGAAAGATTCATTAAGCGCACGAGACTGTTCAATGCCATGCGTACGTTTTTTAACGACGCTGGTTATATGGAGGTAGAAACCCCTGTCCTCCAAGCTATCCCCGGAGGTGCAGCGGCACGTCCATTCATTACACATCACAACGCTTTGGATATCCCGTTATATCTGCGTATTGCCAACGAGTTATATCTTAAACGACTTATCGTCGGCGGGTTTGACGGTGTGTATGAGTTCTCCAAAAACTTCCGAAACGAAGGTATGGACAGGACACACAATCCAGAGTTTACTGTCATGGAGATATACGTGGCGTATAAGGATTACAACTGGATGATGAGCTTTACGGAACGCTTACTCGAACATTGTGCGCTTGCTGTTAATGGAACAACAAAAGCAATTTTTGGAGAGCACGAAATTGACTTCAGAGCGCCTTATAAACGTGTCACCATGGCAGATGCCATCAAAGAATTTACAGGCTTTGATATCTTAGGCAAATCAGAATCCGAAATCCGCGAAGCGGCTAAAAGCATGGGCATTGCTGTGGACGACAGCATGGGTAAAGGTAAACTGATTGATGAGATTTTTGGAGAGAAATGTGAGGGCAACTATATCCAGCCTACATTTATAACGGATTATCCTATCGAAATGTCTCCGTTGACCAAAAAACACCGGGACAATCCGGAGTTGACTGAACGATTTGAACTCATGGTATGTGGAAAGGAAATTGCCAACGCTTATTCGGAACTTAATGATCCGATAGATCAGCGCGAACGTTTTGAAGAACAACTTCGCCTTTCTGAAAAAGGAGATGATGAGGCGATGTTCATCGATCAAGATTTCTTACGCGCGTTGGAATATGGTATGCCCCCTACTTCGGGACTTGGCATCGGTATGGACCGTTTGATTATGTTCCTAACCAATAACGCTTCTATCCAAGAAGTACTCTTTTTCCCCCAAATGCGTCCGGAGAAAAAAGAAATCGTCATCGAATTGACCGAGGATGAAAAACTGCTATTGGCGCAACTTCAGGAAGAACGCAATATCTTGGCAGACGTGAAACTAGCGACAGGATTGAGTGGAAAAAAATGGGATACCGCGACAAAAAGCTTACGTCAAAAGGATCTAATTAATATTGTTGTCGAAGGTGACAATAAGTTTATCATAAAGAATTAGAGATGCGGTTAACCGCATCTCTAATTCTTTTATAAAACTGCTTCGCGGATACGTACTAATTTTTCGAGTAAACCCTCCAACAAATCGAGGTGCAACATATTCGCTCCATCCGATTTCGCATTCGCCGGATCGGGATGAGTCTCTATAAATAACCCGTCTGCTCCTACAGCAATCGCTGCCTTGGCAATTGTCTCAATAAGTTCTGGTTTCCCCCCTGTAACGCCCGATGTTTGATTAGGCTGCTGCAACGAATGTGTACAGTCCATCACCGTTGGTACGCCAAAAGCGCGCATCTCCGGCAATCCCCGAAAATCTACAATCAGATCCTGATACCCGAACGTGTTGCCTCTGTCAGTCAAGAACACCTTGTCATTTCCGGCATCTTTTACTTTGTCTACGGCAAATTTCATCGATGCAGCCGACAGAAATTGTCCTTTTTTAATATTGACTACTTTACCTGTTTCAGCGGCAGCCACCAGCAATTCCGTTTGTCTGCACAGAAAGGCAGGTATCTGTAGTACATCAACATAAGCAGCGGCAATAGCAGCCTCATGGCTCTCGTGTATATCAGTTACTGTTGGAATACCAAATGTTTGCCCTACCTTTTCTAGTATTTTCAAAGCTTTCTCGTCTCCTATCCCTGTAAAAGAGTCTGAACGCGAACGATTGGCTTTTCGGTAAGACCCTTTGAAGATGTAGGGAATTTCATATTTATCTGTAATCTTCACTATCCGCTCCGCAATCCGCAAAGCTATTTCCTCTCCTTCAATAGCACAGGGTCCTGCCATCAGAAAAAAATGGGCAGACTCCCCATGATTAATGGTAGGTAGATATTGTTGAATCATATATTCGATTATTAATTTCCTAATTCGGACATGAACTTAATCCGCATTAATTGGATATCTTCATACGTATAGTCCTCTTCTCCGAGTTCTTTCAAAGCTTCCTGGATAGAATCTACTTCAGCTGCTCGGAAATAATCATAGACTTCTTCCTGCCGATCACTATCAATCATCTCATCCACAAAATACCCGATATTGAGCTTTGTACCGGAGTTGACAATAGATTCCACTTCTTTAAGTAAATCCTCATAACTGATTCCTTTAGAGGAAGCTATATCATCTAAACCGATTTTCCGATCGATATTCTGTATGATGGAAACTTTCAAGGCCGACTTATTCGCGGTACTCTTAATGACAAGATCCAATGGCCGATCAATATCGTTGTCGTCTACATATTGCTTAATCAACTCGACAAATGGTTTCCCAAATTTAAGGGCTTTCCCTGCCCCCACACCATGCATTTGCTTCAGTTCATCCAAACTAACCGGATAATGCGTACACATTTCGTCAAGCGATGGATCTTGAAATATGACAAAGGGTGGTAAGGATTTCTGCTTTGCTATTTTCTTTCTTAGATCTTTCAGCATCTTCAGCAGATCTGTATCCAAGGTTCCGGTGCCCTGCACGACTTCTTCCGTACCATCTTCATCTGCCTTTTCCATTATCCTGTTTAGAATAAATTTGATGTTATAGGGATTCGCCAAATATCTTCTGCCGTATTCGGTAAGCGTAAGTAAGCCATAGTGGTCGATATCCTTCTTTAAGAAGTCGTTTAATTCCGCTTGCCGGATTAACGATTTCCAATAATTAACCCCTAAGTTTTTACCTTTTCCGAACAAAGGGTGTAGATCATGTTTATAAGAAGATACCGGTTGATTGTTTTGTCCAATCATCACATTAATGATGTGATGATCATCAAACTTCTCTCCCTCTTTCTCTATAAAACGTAATACCTCCAGTAAATTTTCTTCGGCATCAAAATACGTTTTCGGCGCACGACAATTATCGCACATATTATTACAGCCCGTCTCGTCAAACTGCTCGCCGAAATAATGCAGAATTTGTTTCCGGCGGCATACCGACGACTCGGAATAATCGATAACTTCTTTCAGTATCTGCGTACCTATCTCCCTTTCAGAAACAGGTTTATCTTTCATGAACTTGGTTAACTTCTCAATATCCTTTTCAGAATAGAAAGCTAAACAAATCCCCTCACCTCCATCGCGCCCCGCACGGCCCGTTTCTTGATAGTATCCCTCCATCGATTTCGGGATATCATGATGGATTACATACCGAACGTCTGGCTTATCTATCCCCATTCCAAATGCAATAGTTGCCACGATAACCTCGACATCTTCCATCAAGAACTTGTCTTGTGTTTCTGCTCTGGTCTTCGCATCTAATCCCGCATGATACGGTAATGCCTTTATACCGTTGATATTAAGCACTTCGGCAATTTCCTCCACCTTTTTCCGGCTGAGGCAATATATAATACCAGTTTTTCCAGCATTATTCCGGATAAACTTCACGATCTCCTTAACGACATTTTTCTTGGGCCGAACCTCATAATATAAGTTTGATCGGTTAAAAGATGACTTAAACAAGGTCGCGTTGTTCATCTGTAAATTCTTACGAATATCAGATTGCACTTTTGGTGTAGCGGTTGCTGTCAACGCGATAATGGGAATATTTTCACCGATTCCGTTAATAACTTGTCTTATTTTACGGTATTCCGGTCGAAAATCATGCCCCCATTCCGATATACAATGAGCCTCGTCTACGGCAACGAAAGAAACCTTAATCTGTCTTAAAAAGAGCGCATTTTCTTCTTTAGCCAATGACTCTGGAGCCACGTACAGGAGTTTCGTTTTGCCTTCTGTCACATCTTTTTTTACTTTCGTAATTTCTCCTTTATTGAGCGAAGAGTTTAAAAAATGTGCAATGCTGTCATTTCCACCAAACGCGCGAAGCTGATCTACTTGATTCTTCATAAGCGCAATAAGTGGAGAGATGACAATGGCCGTACCCTCGCTCATCAGCGCTGGTAATTGATAACAGACCGATTTCCCCCCTCCTGTGGGCATAATAACGAATGTATCTTTTTTATTCAAGATGTTCGTTATAATAGCTTCTTGATCCCCTTTAAAGGTATCGAAGCCGAAAAACTCCTGCAAATTGTCAAATAGTGATTTTTCTATTTCCATTGACCTCAAAACAAAAATTAGATGGATCCGTGGCTCATTTGAGCGCTAAATAACCTACTTTTGTAGTTAATTAAAATAAAATTAACTATTTTTTCTGTGATACACAACATCGATATCAAAAAGACTGCAATAG
>Ga0079224_100015376_pt1 | contig 10719 bp, 7 predicted proteins | sample Stecom2015_FD_80414 | JGI IMG/M metagenome (GOLD analysis project Ga0079224, IMG submission 80414) | Agricultural soil microbial communities from Utah to study Nitrogen management - Steer compost 2015 | ecosystem: Environmental > Terrestrial > Soil > Agricultural land | place: USA: Utah...
AAACCATTCGGCATCAATTCGCCACTTGTGGTACTCTACCCAGCGGTAGGTTTCCTGCGGATTGTTCAGGTCGATATTCTTGCGGAACCACAGCGAGTAGGGCAGCGTCGCCTGAAGGGTAAGGCTGATATGTGACCCGGAACGCGGGAAGGTAGGCTCGTTGATCGTTGTCCGGGCAATAGTTTGCTGAATGGAAAAGTTATTGAAAAAACCATTCGCCACAATATTGCCTCTTTGATCCTGGAAGTCACCTGTACCATAATTCTCCAGGTCGAGATATTCAAGGCTCAGGGTTGTGTTCGATATGAAGTTGTCATCAGGCCATTTCAATCTCGAACCGAGACCTACAAAGGCCCTGCCGATAGCCAATTTACCACCGCCGAAATATTCCTGGTTAAATTTGGTCAATACGCCACCTACCGTAAAGGAGTTAGGCCTTTTACCACCAAGCCAGGGTTCGGTAAAGGAGAAATTATAGGATTGGAAAAAGTCGCCGTTTGTCTGAGCGCGTATTGAAAAGCGCTGACCATCACCTTGCGGAAGCGGATTCCAGGCTTCCTTGTTCATAATATTGCGCAACGAGAAATTGTTAAACGTCACGCCGAGTGTTCCGATGACGCGGCTTCTGCCAAAACCGCCCCAGCCGGCGCTGAGTTCGAGTTGGTCAGAGGGTTTTTCCTCCACCTCATACACGATATCCACCGTTCCGTTTTCCTGATCAACAGGCGTCTGGATGCCGAGGCTTTCCGGATTAAAATAACCAAGCGCCAAAATCTGCCGTTGAGAGCGAATGATATCTGACCGGCTGAATTTTTGGCCGGGCAGCGTGCGCAATTCACGGCGAATGACGTGCTCATGTGTGCGAGTATTGCCCTTGATAATAACCTTGTCGATGGTAGCCTGCGGCCCTTCGAAAATACGCATTTCGAGGTCGATGGTGTCCTGGCGAACGGCTACTTCGGTCGGATCAGGATTGAAAAACAGATAACCATCGTCCATATAGAGCGAACTGATATCGCGACCGTCAATACTCATTGTCAGGCGTGACCGAAGAAGTTCTTCATTATACACTTCGCCTTTGCGGATTCCGAGCACCTTCGACAATTGTTCGCTGGTGTAAACAGTGTTGCCCTTCCAGGTAATATCGCCGAAATAATACTGAGGTCCTTCGTTGACGGTAATCTGAATTTCGATACGACCATCATTATTGCGCCAAATCGTATCGTGAACGATAGCTGCATCGCGATAACCAATGGTATTATAATATTCAATCAATGCGAGTTTGTCAGACTCATAATCGTTTTCAACAAACTTCGACTTCTTGAGGAGATGTGAAGTGGCTTTGGTTTCTTTCAGCATTTTGCGCAGCTTTTTGCTGCTGACCTCCTGATTGCCGACGAAGGAGATATCATCAATTTTGACCCGCTCGCCCTGATCGATGTCGAAAATGAGATTCACGGCATTAGATCTGCCGCTGGCCACCTCTTCCGACACCTTAATCATGGCATCGAGATAGCCTTTTTTGACATAGTACTTCTTAATGGCGTTTCGGGCATTGATCTGCATGGCGACGCTGGCGACCTGCCCTTTGATCAGGTAGGGCTTGATGACATCATTCAATGATTCCTGCGTGGATTTAGAAATACCCTGATAAGTCCATCCGGCAAGTCGTGCGCGCTCTTCGAGATGGATGGTAAGGAAAATGATATTACCAATGCGCTTGTCCTGCGTGATGCGTACATTATCAAAAAGGCGGAGCTTCCAAAGGTTTTTCATGGCGCGGGTGATATCACGGCCAGGGAGTTTTATCGTTTGACCGACCTTGAGTCCGGAGACAGATTTAATGGCATTGGGGTCGCTGAAAAAAACACCGGAGACTTCGAGGCCACCTATTTCAAGCTCTTCGGGTTCGCCAAACTCAATTGGCGTTTGCTGGGCCACGGTGGTTTGCGGAAATGCCACCAGCAGGGATAGAAAAACACAAGAGGAAATAAAGAGGCTTCGAAAAGAAAGCATAAGCATTAAGCGGTTTGCTGCGTCAAAAACGAATTGCAATGGTTATCTGTTGTTTAAAGTCGCGTTAGTGGGTCAGTTGTTCGCTGATCTTGCCAAACCGGCGCTCGCGTTTCTGGTAATCGAGAATGGCTGTATAAAACTGTTCCCTGTCAAAATCAGGCCAGTATACATTTGAAAAATAGAGTTCTGTATAGGCAATTTGCCAGAGCAAAAAGTTGCTGATCCGAAACTCTCCGCTGGTGCGAATGAGTAGCTCCGGATCCGGCATTTTGGCCGTAGAAAGCCAAGAGCTGACCATGGCCTCATCGATCGATTCAGGATTTAATTCCTGTCGGGCTGCCATCCGGCAGGCATTTCGCATGGCCTCGGTGATTTCCCATCTGGCCGAATAGTTGAGGGCCAGCGTGAGGGTCATCCTGGTATTATTGCGGGTATTTTCGACACCTTCTGCAAGTGCTTTGCGGGTACCTGGTGGGAGTTTGGAGGCATCGCCGATCGTCGCCAGCCGGATATTGTTGCGATTCATCGTTTCGAGTTCGTCGCGGATGGTACTGACCAGCATATCCATCAGGGCGTTGACCTCCAATGGCGGACGGTTCCAGTTTTCAGTTGAAAACGCGTACAGGGTAAGCCAGGAAATACCGAGTTCGGCGGCCGCCTCGGTGATTTCGCGGACTGCTTTTACGCCATTGCGGTGCCCCCAGACACGCGGTTTGCCGTGTTCTTTTGCCCAGCGGCCGTTGCCATCCATAATGACAGCCACGTGTTGCGGAAGACGAGACAGGTCGATGCGATCCTTAAGCGATGGCATTAGGGAGGCAAAACTAAGTATTTTACGCTGATCCCTTTACCTTTGCGCCGATGAGCCAATATCATCCAGAGCCCTATTGGTCGGAAGTGGCCAGGCGTATCAAATCACGAGCAGGTCATAATGAGGTGGCCGGAGATGACGAACCATACTACCGCTACAAGCGGCAGCGGTTCCTTGCGTTATTTCGCGAAGTCGATTTTGCAGGAAAGACAGTGCTGGAAATCGGCAGTGGTCCCGGCGGCAATCTCCGCGAATTACTGACCCTGAAACCCGCCTCGGTAACCGGTGTGGACATTTCGGCCGAAATGATCGAAGTCGCCAAATCTCACCTGCCACCTGAAGTGAAACTGGTCAAGACAGACGGCACCTCCCTGCCATTTGAAGATCGAACCTTTGATTATGTCTTCACGGCAACGGTGCTTCAGCACAATACGCAGGAAGATATGCTGATGGATCTTGTAGCGGAAATCTGCCGGGTGGCGAAAGAAAAGGTTTACTTTTTTGAACGAATCGAAGACACCGTTCTGGGCGATGAACTTTGTTATGGCCGTCCGGTAAGTTATTACGCTGCACTCTGCCGGCAGCATGGTTTTGAACTTGTCAGCACGAAGTTTATCAATATCCGCACGAGTTATTATGTCAGCGGTACCATCAGAAAAGGACTGAACAGCAAGTCACGTCGTGAAGGTGAGCCACTGAACGGGATGTCAGTTTTTTTGCAAAAGGCCACATTGCCTATTACGCGTCAACTGGATAAGCTGTTTCCTTCGAAAAAGGATGTCGCACGACTGGAGTTTAAGCGCGTAGGCGAATAGCGATAAAATTGCCGAAGTAGCGGAGTGCAGATGTTGAGAATCATTGGAATGCTGCACACAATCAGGAGTCAAACAGCATCAACTGTTTTCCACCGGTGTCATCATAGGTAAAGGTGCGCCGGTGTTCGGAGGAAAGTCCGATCCGGGCTATAGCATCACGGTGAATCTTCGTAGGATATCCCTTGTTTTGATCCCAGCCATAGTCCGGGTATTGGTTATGTATTTGGCGCATATATGCATCGCGGTGAGTTTTCGCCAGGATGGAAGCGGCAGCAATCGACTTAAATCGGGCATCTCCCTTAACCATACAGGCGTGTTCAATCAGATCAAAAGGAACAAACCGGTTGCCGTCGACAAGGATAAACTCCGGGCTAACCTCGAGTCGGCGAAGGGCATTATGCATAGCCTGAATGGAAGCGCGAAGGATATTGATGCGGTCGATGACATCGGCTTCGATATAGGCGACCGACCAAGCGATGGCATTGCGTTCAATAACCTGACGGATTTTCTCACGCTGTACAGCAGAAACTTTCTTGGAATCATTTAGGCCGGGACACCGGAAGCCGGGTGGCAGAATAACCGCTGCTGCAAAAACCGGACCGGCGAGGCAGCCGCGACCAGCTTCGTCGCAACCGGCTTCGAGACGCCCTTTTTCGAGCCAGGGTTTTAGCCTTGGTGCCATGGGACAAGATTAAACAATTTCGTAAAGAGCCGGGACAGGACTATAAACTAATGACTTTGATCTCCACGCGTCGATTTTGGGCACGACCAGCAGAAGTTGCGTTTGTTGCAATGGGAACCGAACTGCCAAAACCGGATGAAGAAAGTCTTTTTCGATCGATACCCTTATCCACCAGCCAGGCAATGACGGCTGCTGATCGTCGTATCGACAGTTGCTGGTTGTAACTGTCGCTTCCTACACTGTCGGTATGCCCGATGATCTCCACTTTCATGGTAGGATGCTTTTTGAGAAACCGCAACAATTGATCAAGTTGAATGCGCGCTCTGGGCATAAAATCTGTGCGGTCGTGTTCGAAATAGATTCTGCTCAGCGTGACGACTTCACCGGGTCTGGGAACGAAATTATCCAGTGGAGAATCTTCCGGAGGCACAGGAAGAATGGGTGGAATTTTAAAAAGCTGGACGTCATCAACATAATAATACCCAAACCGGAGGCTGCTGCGGGTAGGTAATTTGACATAGCTGCTGTCGTCGGTGAAAAAATTGCCGATCAACAGATATGAAGCAGCCGTATTAGCAGTAAAATGGCCTGTCCACTTATGCCATCGTCCATCCGAAGGCAGCAACTGGTTGAGCAACAGATCGGGTTTAGCGGTCAGCGGTTTGTTATGAGATTCCTGAATTTCATCGTCGCTGCACCAGATGCCCAGGTTTTTGACAGCGACGGACTTCTGGAGATGGGCAAGCATACAGGAGAATGCATACCGCTGGCCGGGCACGAGGGGTTCCGTGAGCTGTACCTGGAGGTATTCACGGCAATGAAGTTTGCCGCTATCGCAACCATAGACGGTGATGCCGGCGCATGATTTGCCCTCAAAAGGCTTTATCCGCCCAAACCCGGCCTTGATCCATTCTGTAGGAATATCGGCGCCTGGTCCATAGAGGTCTGGAGAAGCGCCCGTCGCGGAAGTCCAGTAGAGCGAAGTGCGTGAAAAGTCTGCACCGACATAGTACCAGCCTGAAGGGTATTCAGCATAGAGTTCGAAGCCGTTATTGGGGACGATATTGAGGGTATTTGGCGCCTGGGAAAAAGCGGAAGAATTGGCGAGAAAAGCCAGTGTGAAAAAAGTAATATATGGCTGGATGAACGACACTTACAGATAACAAAAATATTTAATATTGTAGTATATTGCAAATTTACCTTTTATACCCTTTTTTTGGGTTGATGTTGAGTTGGTCTCAACCATTTTTTCACCAGTTTAAAACTTCTTTTATGGCTTATTCGAAAGCGCATCTCTTCGATCAGCGCACCTACCAGCAATCCCTTTGGTCAAAGGCGACAGCACATCCTGCCAGGATCCGTATTCTGGTCCACCTTCATCGTAACGGAACAACCCCATTTAATCTGTTGGCGAAAAGCATCCCTCTGGCCAGACCAACCGTGTCACAACATCTGCGAATTCTCCGGGAGGCAGGCCTCATTTCTTCGTACGACAAGTTTCCACACACCTATTACCAACTGAATGACAAGGTATGCCGCGATCTGGCAAAGAGGAGCAAGCCTTTTACGACAATTTTCTCTGAGGCAGATATACCATGATCCCGGGCATGTTAATTATGGTAAATCAGGGTTAGTCATCGGACCTCCAGGTTTTAATTTTTTACCTTTGCCAGAAGGATGCCACACGTCTGCATGTCCTTGTCGTGTTTATGCACTTGCATGGATATCAGTCGGATGTATCTCTAACTTCATTCCACTTTCGCACCCCATCAGGTGTTTTGACGCTTTGATCATATGAATCAGGAAAAAAAATGGCCGCTCATTGCCGGCTGGATCGTTTTCGCTTTTGCCTTCATCGTCTATTACTTCAGCGCCGAACGATCTGGTAGCTTGTGGGACTGCGGCGAGTTTATTCTTGGCGCCTATAAACTTCAGGTTGTGCACCCGCCCGGTGCTCCGTTGTTCCTGCTGGTCGGTCGGATTTTTACGTGGATCGCCGACATCTTCAGCAATAATCCTGAGGATATTGCCTTTGCCGTCAATATGATGTCGGGCATCTGCACCGCCCTGGCAGCTGCTTTTGTTGCCTGGACAACGATCATATTTTCCCGGCTTCTTCTTGCGGGCAGAGATCAGACACCAACAAACGAACAACTCCTGGTTTCATGTGGAGCCGGTATCGCTGCCGGACTTGCTACGGCATTCTCCACCTCCATCTGGTTTAGTGCTGTTGAAGGCGAGGTGTATGCCATGTCGACCATGTTTACTACCATGACATTCTGGGCCGCAGTAAAATGGTATGGAAAGGAAGATACACCTGATGCCGATCGCTGGTTGATTTTCGCCATTTATGCAGCAGGGCTATCCATTGGTGTGCATCTGCTGAGCTTGCTCGTATTTCCAGCCATCGGGCTCCTGTATTATTTCAAAAAATACCAAACTGTCAAACTCAGCGGACTCATCATTGCACCTGCGTTGGGTGCTTTGGCAGTACCCATTGTGCAAAAAATAGTGATAGTTGGTGTGCCTACACTTTGGGCGAAAATGGAGCTTCTGATGGTCAACGGGCTGGGTATGCCCATTCACTCAGGAGTATTTCCTACCGTTCTGATTCTGGCAGGATTGGCCTTTTTAGGTATCAGGTGGGCGAGAAAAAATAATAACGGACTCGTGGAAAGGCTTGTGGTAGCGATGACGCTGCTGGTGATCAGCTTTTCAACGATAGGTGTGGTCGTGATTCGCGCCAATGCCAATCCGCCGATCAATATGAATGATCCGAGCGATGCCATGCGCCTCATTCCCTACCTCAACCGGGAACAATATGGTGAGCGTCCATTGCTGCGCGGACCGCATTACGAAGCTGCACCGTATGACACCAAGAAAGAAGACCGCTATGGTATCGTAGGCGATCGTTACGAGGTTGTTGATCAGAAGCTGAGCTATGTCTATCGCGACGAGGACAAGATTTTATTCCCCCGCATAAGTCATAGTGATGGCAGTCGCCCGGCACTGTACCGCCGATGGATGAACGATCCGCAGGGCAAACCATCCATGGCGTTTAATCTGGAGTTTTTCATACGCTACCAGATCAACTGGATGTATTGGCGATACTTCATGTGGAATTTTGTGGGACGGGAAAATGGGGAACAAGGATTCGAGCCCTGGAACCCGAAGAGTGGCCATTGGATATCCGGATTCAAGACACTCGACAGTGCCCGACTGTTCAACATGGACAAAATGCCGGAAACAATGCGTAATCACCAGGCGCGTAATACCTATTTCTTTCTTCCGCTGATTTTTGGTTTACTTGGACTGATATATCAATTTAACCGAAGGAAACGCGACTTTGCTGCATTACTGTTGCTCTTTTTCTTTACGGGAATAGGCATCATCATTTACTCCAATCAACCGCCAAATGAACCGCGGGAAAGAGACTATGTTCTCGTCGGGTCATTCTTTACCTTCTGTATCTGGATCGGACTTGGTGTGCCCGCATTGTATTCATTCCTGAAGGCTAAACTGCCTTCTCTGAAAACGGCTACACCCATACTGGCATCTGCAGTGGTATTTACTGCACCGCTGATCATGCTGACCCAGAATTTCGATGATCATACCAGGAGACATCTGCATGGCTCGCGTGACTACGCCAGTAACTTTCTGCAATCGCTTGAGCCTAATTCGATCATGTTTACCTATGGAGACAACGATACCTATCCGCTGTGGTACGCCCAGGAGGTTGAAGGTATCCGTCGCGATGTGCGGATTGTCAACCTGAGTCTGATCGCTGTCGATTGGTATATCGAAGGTCTTCGCAGAAAGATCAATGAGTCAGATCCTATCAAGCTTACCATTCCCCGTGATGCCTATAGAGGTAATAAGCGAAATCAGGTATTCTATCTTCCGGGCAAGAGTTCATCTGCGGAGATGGCACTTGATCAGGCGCTGCAGTTTATCGCACGCGATAATCCGCAACAGATTCAGAGTACGCGCCTGGAAACCTATCTGCCGTCGAATAACCTTTACATTCCGATTGATCCTGCAAGAGCAATGCAAGCCGGGATGGTTACTGTGGCCGATACGGGTAAAATCGTGTCGAAAATACCGGTATCGATTGATAAACAATACATCACCAAGGACCAGCTTGCTGTTTTGGATGTGATCATGAGCAATCTATACGATAGGCCAATTTACTTCTCAGTGACCTGCCAGGATTCGAAGCTGATGGGTATTAATGATTACACGCAGATGGAAGGATTGGGCTTGCGTATCATTCCTGTAAGAACGCCAAGTCAGCAGGAGTTTTATATCTATGGAAGTGGTCGTGTAGATACCGACAAGGTATTTGAGAACGTAACGCAAAAATGGCGCTGGGGTAATTTTGATAAGGTTCGCCAGTATGTCGATAATAGTTTTGGTGCCAGTGTACAGGCGCAGAAGATGATTCTATGGCGCACAGCAGAGCAATTGCTCGATGAGGGTAAAAGTGATAAGGCGGTTGAGCTGACCGACAAATATTTTGAAGGCTTCCCGCACATGAACTTCCCTTACGATGCGCGTACCTTGCCGCATATCAATATCTATCTCAAAGCCGGCGCTTACGACAAAGCCAAGCACCATATGCGGATATTGGCAAAGGAAACAGCCGAGTATCTGACCTTCTTTGACTCGCTGAGTGATAAGGATCTAAAGGCTGGCTTCAACCTGGATTACAGGTTGTATAACAATGCAGCAGCAGATATTCTCAGAAATGCGAAAACCATGGAGGATGACGAGTTCGCCAGGGAAATGGATGCGCTGCTGGGACCGTTTATTACTTCCGCACCGCTAAACTAATACCCTCTATGAGTCAACAGGAACAAAACCGAATCATTGCCGTAGGCGCCGATCACGCCGGATTCCCTGTTAAGGCCGCCATTGTCAAATGGCTGGAAGAAAACGGTTACGAGGTGATGGATGCAGGTACGGATAGTGAAGAATCAACTGACTATCCTGATCACATCCATCCTGTAGCTGAATGGGTAGAATCGGGCAAGGCAAGTTTAGGCATCATCGCCTGTGGCTCCGGCAATGGTGCTGCCATGGCCGCCAATAAACATCAGGGTATCAGGGCAGCATTGACCTGGACGGAAGAGTTAGCAGAACTGGCACGAAGACATAATGACGCGAATATTTTGTCAATTCCCGGTCGGTTTGTCTCGCTGGAAGTCGCATTGGCCATGGTTAAAAAATTCCTGGAAACACCTTTTGAAGGAGGTCGCCATCAACGAAGAGTTGATAAAATTCGTTGTTACTGACATGAAGTACATTATTGCGTTTTTATTGTTCGTCCCTGTTATTCTACTTGGACAAAATGCGCCTGCTCCGGAAGCTTTTGCATCTACCATCGATAGTCTTACGTTGAAGAAATACGTTTACACACTGGCTTCGAAAGAATACGAAGGCCGCGAAACGGGGACGGAGGGCAATGCAAGAGCTGCTGACTTTATTGCAGCCCGATTCAAAGAGCTTGGCATACCACCATTATCCTCAACGGGAAATTATTTTCAGGAAGTGGCTTTCTCATCTGTCAAATGGGAAAGCATTGAGGCTGTTGTGGCGGGGAAGACGATTGAGCACATGCGCGACTATTTATCGCTACCACAGTATTATCCGCGCAATGCCGGAGAATTAAATATTAACTCACTGACCTTTCTGGGTTACGGTATTGACGATAAAAAATATTCTGACTATGCCGGTGTAAATGTCAGGGGAAAGCACTTGCTGGTATATGGTGGTGAGCCAAGAAACCAAAACGATCAATTCATGATTACAGGCTCGGATCAGCCATCTGACTGGTCAACAGATGTATATAAAAAGCTGGAAGCGGCACGCAAAGCAGGAGCTGCTTCAATCTGGATTATTGAGCCCAATCTTAAAACAATGGTCGGCGAGGCTCGTCGCAGATTTTTTTCAGGTTCCATGTTGATGGGCACTCCGGATGAGGTGGTCCTGGAAACCGTGCCACATGCCTTTATTTCACCGGCACTTGGCAAAGACCTCGTTGGTTCGCTGGAAAAGAAAGTTATCAGCAAAAGAGACAAGATTAAGCTCAAAGGCAAATCCGGACGCGTGGTGATTCCGGCAGATATCAGACTCCGTGCTGCATTGGATATTACATCCATGCCCGGTGTGAATGTGCTGGCCTTTATTGAAGGAACTGATCCAGTGTTACGTCATGAAATAGTGGTTGTAACAGCACATTACGATCACACGGGTATGCGGGGCAATGATATCTTTTACGGCGCAGATGACAATGCCTCTGGCACATCTGCTGTTATTGAAATTGCAGAAGCATTTCAACTGGCTAAAAACTCCGACGCTGGACCTCGCCGCAGTGTGTTGTGCATGTTGGTAAC
>Ga0079224_100015378_pt1 | contig 10718 bp, 11 predicted proteins | sample Stecom2015_FD_80414 | JGI IMG/M metagenome (GOLD analysis project Ga0079224, IMG submission 80414) | Agricultural soil microbial communities from Utah to study Nitrogen management - Steer compost 2015 | ecosystem: Environmental > Terrestrial > Soil > Agricultural land | place: USA: Utah...
GAGGCGTTGCCGGGCGTAGGACACAAGACGGCCTCGGTAGTGATGACGCAATGGTTCAACAAACCTGCGTTTCCTGTCGACACCCACATTCACCGGCTGGCCTACCGATGGGGGCTATCCGATGGAAAGAGCGTAGTCAAGACAGAACGCGACCTCAAGCGCCTGATCCCGGAAGAAAAATGGAAGAGCGTACACCTTCAAATGATCTATTTCGGACGAACCTACTGCCCCGCCCGCGGACATGATTGGAAGAAATGCCCGATTTGTTCGAAGTATATGAGAAAAGAACTGAGAAAGACCCCGTGAAGTACCAGCCCCAGCGGTAGGGACGCACACGGGGAAGATCAGACGTGCAACGTCACCGGTGGTTGTCGCCCGGTAGGGACGCACGGCGTGCGTCCCGGAATAGTATGCGTGCCGGGTAACCTCCATAGTGAAAAAAATCAGCATTTAGGCTTACTTGCACCCTTCTTTAGCAGATTATGCCGGATTTACGCATCGTTTTTATGGGCACGCCGGAGTTTGCCGTGCCAAGCTTGAGAATCCTCGCAGAGAATAACTTCAATGTCGTCGCCGTGCTAACGGCGCCCGACAAACCGCAGGGCCGCGGAAGAAAGGTCGCTTTTTCCGCGGTGAAGGCCTGCGCATTGGAGTACGGCCTGCCCGTCCTTCAGCCGACAAACCTCAAGTCCCCGGAATTCCTCGAACAACTCAAAGCCTTCCATGCCAACCTCCAGGTGGTGGTGGCCTTTCGCATGCTTCCTGAAGCCGTGTGGTCTATGCCTGAACTGGGCACCATCAACCTCCACGCTTCCCTCCTGCCGCAATATCGCGGCGCCGCCCCCATCAACTGGGCCATCATCAATGGCGAAACGGAGACCGGCGTGACCACCTTCTTCATCCGCCACGAGATCGACACGGGAAACATTATCTTCCAGGAAAGAGTATCCATTGACTCGGGCGACACAGCGGGAACACTGCACGATAAATTGAAAACCGTCGGCGCGGAACTGGTACTCAAAACGGTGCGTGCCATCGCTTCCGGAAATTATCCGGTTCAACCTCAGCCGGTGATTGAGGAACTAAAGACCGCGCCACGCATCCACAAGGAAACGTGTGCCATCCAATGGAATAAGAGCAGCAGGGAGATCGTGAATTTTGTCCGCGGCCTTAGTCCCTACCCCGCAGCATGGACGACATTCAATGGTCGCCATTTCAAAATTCTCCAAACCACCGCACTGGAACTTGATGCCAACGGACGCAAGCCCGGCGAGTGGGATACCGATAACAAATCCTATCTCCATGTGCGCACAGCGGACGGTTGGGTGGCCATATTGGAATTGCAGGCCGAAGGAAAACGCGCGATGACGACGAAGCAATACTTCGCCGGGAACAAGCTGTGAGATATGCAGGACCGAACCTTCCTCACACCAACAGCAACGACAACGCCACGATCGTCAACACGGAGATGATATTGAGGATAACACCAGCCCGAAGCATGTCGATGAGTCGTATGTGGCCGCTCGCGAACAATATCGCGTTTGGGGGTGTCGAAATGGGGAGACAGAAGGCGCAGCTGGCAGCTAATGTAACGGGGACGGCCAGGACAGCCGGATCGTAGCCCAATCCATCCGCGATGCCAAAGACGACCGGAACGAAAATCGTCGTCAGCGCAACATTGCTCATCAATTCTGTTAACAAAAGTGCGATAGCCGCCAGGGCAAGGGTAAAAATCCACAGGTCGATTTCACCCCAGGCCGTCACACTGTCGCCAATCATCTGAATCAACCCTGACTCTTCCAAACTTCTGGCGAGGCATAACCCACCCCCGAACAGGATAAGAATACCCCAAGGCATCCTTTTCATGTCTTCCCACGAAAGCAGGAATTCGCCTTTCCTGAAGTTGATCGGAAGAGAGAACATCAACAGGCCGCCTGTCATGGCAATGAGCGTGTCATCCAGGATTTTTACACCCGCACCCGGTCCGTAGAAAATAAGAGAAAGAAAACTGTTGATATATTCCCTGAATATCCAACTGAATGCCGTGAGGCCGAAGATGACCAACACCATGCGTTCGGCTTTTGTCAGCGGTCCGAGTTCGGCCAGCCGCGCTTTGATAACGCCGGAAGATCCCCGGATGCTCTTAAGCTGGTTCGGAAAGGCAATGCGCGTGATGACCAAATAGCACAATACAAGAACCGCAACTGCAACCGGAGCTCCGATAGTAAGCCATTCGGCAAAACTCACGTTGTCTTCATACCGTTGCTCATACAATGCCACCATTACCACATTGGGTGGTGTGCCCACGATGGTGGCCATCCCTCCTATGTTTGCTGCGTACGCGATACTCAGCATGAGTCCGGTAGCAAAGTTGCGATACCCTTTTTGCGACAGCCCCTCAGCGCCCAGCCTGTCGCTGATTAGCTGTGTTACGGATATCGCGATGGGAAGCATCATGATGGCTGTCGCGGTATTGCTGATCCACATGCTGATCAGACCACTCGCCAGGGTGAACCCCGCGATAATCCCATCGCCACTGGTCCCCGTCATGCGGATCATGTTCAGCGCGATACGCTCATGCAACCGGTGCTTTTCAAGCGCCAAAGCGATGATGAAGCCGCCCATAAAGAGGTAGATCACCGGATTGCCGTAGGAGGATGTGGCTTCACCTACCGTTAGCACGCCGAGCAACGGCAGCAGGATCATCGGAATGAGGGCGGTCACCGCTACGTGCACAGCATCGGTCACCCACCATGTCACCATCCAGGCGGCCGTTGCCAGAACCTTGCATGCTTCCGGGCTCAGATCGGTCAGGTTGGTAAGCCCGACGTAAACCGCCGCAAACAACAACGGACCCAGAACAAGACCTTTAGCTTTCAATTGACTCAAGACGCCAGAAATTTTTGCCGTTGAAAATAGAGAAGTTCTTCACTTTGACCTAATTGGCGGTGTAATTTTAGATACGTTCTCTACTTTCCGACAAATGCGCTATTTTACGCAGTTATTGTATACTCCATGATCGTCTCCCTGATTGCTGCAGTGTCACGTAACAATGTCATCGGAAAGGACAACGACCTTCCCTGGAACCTGCCGGCTGATATGAAATATTTCATGCAGACCACGAGCCGGCATCATGTGATCATGGGACGAAAAAACTACGAATCCATTCCGGAAAAATTCAGGCCGCTGCCCAGCCGGGTGAATATCGTAGTGACACGCAAGCGCGATTACGAGGCGCCGGGATGTCATGTGGTGCACTCCCTGGAAGATGCCTTTGCAATCCCGATGCAAAGCGAGCAGGAGGAAGTGTTCGTTATTGGTGGCGCCGATATATTCCGCCAATCGCTTCCCTACGCCGACCGCCTTTACCTTACCGAAATCCACGCCGAGGTTGAAGGCGACATCCTGTTTCCCGAATTCGACCGCAGCGAGTGGAAGGAATTGTCGAGGGTTCCGCATGAAGCAGATGATCGACATCGCTACCCTTTCGACTTCGTCGTGTACGAACGCCGCGACGAGCTCGCATCCCGGAATTGACACCATATGGAGTTTTACCATTACCCCATCATAATTGCCGTTGGTATCCTTTCGGGATTCATTAATACGCTGGCAGGCGGCGGATCCCTCATCACGCTGCCGTTACTCATTTTCCTGTTCGACCTCCCCGGCAGTGTAGCCAATGCCACTAACCGTATTGCCGTCCTTGCTCAAAGCGGGCTCGCAACGGCAGGGTTTCGCAGCAAGGGGGTTGTGTTGCCCACCCCTTACATTTACTACCTGGCAGGAGCGGCCGTAGTAGGCGGACTGATTGGCGCCAACCTGGCCATCGCGATCAGCGATCAGCTATTCAATCGCATACTCGCCGTGATGATGGTGGTGATTGTCGTGCTCACCGTACGGAACCACAATCGCACTCAGGCTGCTGGCAATGAAAACCTCAGCCTCACCAGCAAGATCATCGGCACGATTGCATTTCTGTTCATCGGTATTTATGGGGGTTTCCTTCAAGCGGGCATAGGATTTTTCCTTATAGCATTGTTCAACGGCTTTCACCGGTTCAACCTGGTGGTAACCAACTATATCAAGGTGTTCCTGGTCCTGCTACTGGGTATAGTTTCCGTTACGGTATTTGCATTTGCAGGAGAGATACGCTGGGAATATGGAATCCTCCTTGCCGTCGGTCAGGGGATCGGAGGCTGGTACTCGAGCCGGTGGTCGGTGACCCGGGGTGAGAAATGGGTAAAGCGCGTGCTCGTTGTGATGGTGATCGTTATGGCCGTCAAGCTCTGGTTCTTCTAAGCGGCCTACAGGCTCGTGGCGTTGAACGTATCGCCCTGGCGTATATCACCCGTTTCGAAGCCCTTCTTGAACCATCGCATACGTTGCTCTGAGGTGCCGTGCGTAAATGAGTCGGGCGTTACATACCCTTGCGATTGCATCTGCAGCCGATCATCACCGATCGCACTTGCGGCGCCCAACGCTTCCTCAATGTCACCTGATTCCAGGATGTTTTTTGATCGCTGCGCGTGGTGTGCCCATACGCCGGCAAGGAAATCGGCCTGAAGTTCAAGGCGAACGGACAGTTGATTGTACTCCTCTTCGCTCATCTGTCCGCGCGCGGCATGTACCTTATCTATAATACCCAACAAGTACTGAATGTGGTGGCCCACTTCATGTGCGACAACATAGGCCTGGGCAAAATCGCCCGGTGCCTCAAAACGGCGTTGCAATTCATTGAAGAAACTCAAATCGATATACAGTTTTTCATCGGCGCTGCAGTAAAACGGTCCGGTGGCCGCGCTTGCATGTCCGCACGCCGAACGCACGCTCCCGGAAAACAAGACCAGTGTGGGTTCACGATACCCGTCGAGCAAACTGTTCCATACATCTTCGGTGTCGGCCAGCACCACAGCCGTAAATTCCGCGAGCTGCTCTTCCTCCGGCGAAGGCGTGTATGTAGTCCCCTGTTCTACTCCCAGACCTCCACCACTTCCCGAGATTTCCTGGAGTAGCGCCAGTGGATTCTTTCCTATCAACAGACTGACGACAACAATAATGGCGACGACACCGAGACCACCTTTGGTGAGCATGCCGCCCATCAGCCCACCAGGCAGTCCTGACCCACCACGGCCGCGCTGGTCGCTGACGTTGGTACTTTTTCTTCTTCCTTGCCACCGCATAAAAACAGGGTTTGATTGCCTATACAATTTAGGCTAAAGGCATGTGAGAAACAGCATCGACTCGAATTTTTACAAACGCCGGACGCCCATGCCCCCGTCGGCATGGATGACCTGCCCTGTGGCGTAGGGCAGGCCGCCCTCGGCAAGCACGAGCGCAATGGCGCCAATGTCGTCAGGCGTTCCCCATCGCTTCTCTACGGTAAGCCCCTCCGCAATCAGTTTGTCGTACTTTTCCCTAACGCCCGCCGTCATGTCGGTTTCGACAATACCGGGCTGGATTTCATATACGGGTATGTTTTCGTCGCCCAGTCGCGCGGCAAACAGCTTGGTCATCATCGCCAGGCCGGCCTTGGCCATGCAATATTCTCCCCGGTTAATGGAGACAACCGAGGCAGAAATCGACGTAATGGTAATAATACAGGGGGTATACGTCGGATCCGCCTTTTTCTCTGTTATCATCTTCTTCACAACGCGCTGGGATAGAAAGAAGGTACCCTTGAGGTTGATATTCATCACATAGTCGAAGCCCTCTTCATCCAAGTCCAGCATGTCTACCCGCTTCTTCGGCGCAACGCCGGCGTTGTTGATCAGCACATCGATCCGACCAAGCGATTGCCAGGCACAATGTATAATACGATCCCGATCCTGCGCGCTACCGATGTCCCCCTGGCAATAGCTTACTTTCACCCCCATTTCGCTGAGTTCTTTGAGGACGTCCTGCACGTCTTCCTGCTGACGCACACCATTCAGGGCAAGGTTATAACCTTTGCCCGCGAGGCTTTTGGCGATACCCAGACCGATGCCCCGGGTACCTCCGGTGATGAGGGCTGTTCTTTTCACGAGGTTTTCAATTCTTTTAACGTTGCAGCTTCAGGAAGCGCTTTGTAGAACGGATCGAGGGGAAAACATCCCGAGATCATTCCGTTTCGGGGCGCGGTGGTACAATCGGAAAACGTTCTGCACAGCCGGTCGCGGCGCAATTTCCTGCCCTCCAACACATCGGCCGGCAAGTCGGGGTAAGACAACACCATCCTTCCCAGGCCGACAAAGTCAGCCATGTCCTGCGCTATCACAGGCTGACCGACATGGGGCAGCCATTCCTGCAGGTACGAGTACGCCGAACCGACGATTGTCAATCCGGGAAAAGCGCGCTTCACCTCCGCCGTCGCTCGTATCTGTCGCGCCACACCCACTAGTGGATCTTCCGGCGGCTGATATCCATCCGAGGGAGGAAATAATGCAGGGCGCTGTATGTGCGGATTGTAATACGGGCTCCCCGCCGTAATGCAAACCAGGTTTATATCCAGGTTCTGAAGCGTTTCAAGAAATCGCAACGGCTCTGTCAGGTCATACGCTGCATCATTTCCGGGTCCACCGAACGCGAAGGGATAATCCTGACCATACGCTTCCGGCATGCCCAGGTCGTCCGGACCTTTTTTAAAAGGGATCCAGTCAAACACACTTAGTCGAACCGCAATGTCAAGACCAGACGTCTCCGCCCGTATCCCTTCGACAATAGAAGTCAGGAACCGCATCCGGTTCTCCAGGGTGCCGCCGTATCGGCCTTCGCGGTGTACGGAAGAAAGAAACTCGTGGCCGAGGTAGCCGTGACAATGTTTGACATCGACGAACTGAAATCCCGCCTCCGCCGCCTGCCGCGCAGCGCGGACAAAGTCTTCAATAAGATAGTCGATGTCGCTATCGCTCATCACCGGATAATCTTCACCCAATCCAAACCGCGCGTCCAGCAACGGGTGATGGTAAAGAATGCGTGGCTCCATCCTTTTTTTGTCGTTCGGCTTACAAAATCGCCCCGAGTGCGTGAGTTGCAGACCGACAAGCAAGTCATTTAAATTCTCATAGCGCTCCTCATGATCGCGGATGAGGTCTTCAAACAGCCGTTTGAAGTCGTCGAGGTTCTTATCGTTCATGACGAGCTGGTTGGGATTGGCCCGGCCGTCATGCCGAACGGCCACCGCTTCACATCCCCACAACAACTTCGCTCCACTGATGGCAAAATGATGCCACCGCCGCCGGGTAAACTCCGTAGGTTTGCCGTCAGGAGTACCGTCCCATCCTTCCATCGGCAGAATGCAAAACCGGTTTCCAAGGTTTCGGCCTGAAGGAAGCGCATACGACTGCCCAAATACCGACGGAGATTTTAGGGTGCCGTCAAACGGAAGGTCCGCGCCTACTGACGCAGCGTATGCAACAAAATCACTCGCTGTCTTTAGCTGCGCGATTCGTTTATACTTCGGTTTGTGTTTCGTGGTCATCCTGTCTTTCAACCTTCAGCGATTCCGCCGAAGAAAGTATAATAAGGTTCGTTGTTCAAGAGCCGATGGAGGTACAGCACAACTTCACGCGCGTGATAGTCGCCCCACATGCTGGACTCTCCGCACGGAATGCTTTTTCCCTCAGGTATATGATCCCAGCCGTTAGGCCTGTGATAAACGGAATGGAGGATCAGCCCCTCATGGTCTTCCTGCTCAGAAAGATAAGGCGGTTGCAGCAGCGTACGCACTACGGACAATCCGGCCTGAAAGTATTTCTCTCCGGCAGCCTTGTCGGTCGTCCCCAGGTATTTACCCAGGCGCAGCAGCCCTTGCGCCGCAATGGCTGCTGCGGAACTGTCTACGGGTTCATGAGGATTTTCAGGATCTGAAACGCGGTCATAGCGTGGATCAAGGCGATGGAGTTCAGGTGCGCCGGTATCCCAGTAGGGTATCCCGTCTTTGCAGGTGTGTTCAATGTAAAAGTCGCACGTAGCCCGCGCTGCCTTGAGACACATGGCGATGATCTCGTCGCTGGCATAAGAAGGAAATGCTGCCAGAAATTCCAGCTCCTCGGCAAATCCGCACATCGCCCATGCCAGGCCTCGTGTCCACGTGGTAAAGCCGCTATATCCTTGCTGCGCGTTGGGACAGCGATAGTTGCCGTCATTGACATTGAAGATGCTTTCATGCGCAGTGCGTCCCCGGACATCATACGCATCACGTCCCTCGCCATAGTATACTGAATACTGCGCCGTAGCCACAAGGTGTTGGATGGCGCGTCCTGCCAGGGATATCTTCCTGTCGTTCTCGCCCATGAGTACATGGCCAAGGGCCTCGGCAAGCATCAGGATCCGACACGAGCGGATGGTATCCACAAACAGAGAATGCGGTCCATTGAATGAATACATGTAGCCTCCATCCGGAAGTGCAGTCCATCGCATACCCTGAACCGCCCCGCTCACCCGCAATGCCAGCGTGTAGAAGTCGGCCTCCCGTTCGTTGTACGGTACCTTTCCTTCGTTCATCAGCCGAAGCAGGTTGCCATACGTGCTGACGTTGTTGAAGCCGTGGTCATGCACACCCTGATGGGTAAGGTGCGGAGCCATACGCTCGGTGGTATGCCGTCGCCCCAGGTTCAGAAAGAATTCGTCTCCGGTGGCGTCGTATTGAAGGAGTGCCGAACCGTATTGAAACCCCTGGGTCCATTCCGTCCAGCCGCGAGTCGTATACTTACCCTTTACCGTAAAGACGGGGGCCCCGGACGCCGGGTCCCACGATTTTTCGATCGCCCGGATCTTATTCCCGGACAATTCCCAGAACCTGGTAATGGCTTGTTTGAGCTGTTCAGGCTTTAATGTTGTGTCGACTACCATCAATTTTTCAACGTATTAGATGCAGTTACCACTTTCACCCTTCGTGCATGCCAGCCCGCTATCGCCAGCGTGGAAACGAGCATGAACCCGTATAACAGGATATCAAGATTCAGCGCGCCCACCCTCATCGGCAGGACGCCAATTGTAGCCAGGAAAATGACGAGCAGGGAAAGGGCGGAAATAAAGATAACGGCACGCGGAGGCCGTTCGAACGTGACCGCACAAAGTACGATCGGTGCCATCATCGCCGTGCCGGTAAAGCTGAGGCGCGCCAGCAGCGCAAGTTGGTCGCTCATATACACCGAGAATATGAGGACCACTACTGAAAAGACGAATATCCCGATACGGGTATAGCGCATGACGACGTGATCGTCACCTCTGAGCAACGATCTTAACTCACTGCCAAGTGCAAATATCTGTGCGTTGGTGGTCGACAAACACGCAGCGAAAAGCCCGACCACAGCCAGTGCGGCTACCGGGTTGGACTGATCCCATAGCAATGCCGATGCGATAAACTCCGACGTTGCAGCGTCGGGATATTTAATTGCTCCGTACAAGCCGATAAAAACAGTCGGCAGGATTACAAGTATCGCAAAGATTCCCACAGCATAGGCCATACGGTGCACACCCCTCAAATCCTGCATCACAACCAATCGTGTAGTAAGCTGAGGTTGGGTTACCGGAATCATCATAATGGCGATGGTCGACCCGATCAGAAACTGGATCGTGAACAAGCCATTAGGGCCCGGAAGGGAGAGTAATGCAGGATTGGTCTCTTCCAGCCTTTCGAATGTAGCGGTCAGCCCTCCCGCAAGGTCGAGGCAATAGATCCCGATGATCCAGATCACAAGGAGTAGCAAGAGGGCCTGGATAGCATCGCTGAAAACAATAGCTTTAAGTCCTCCGATCTCAGCATATATCAACATAATGATTACGATAATCACCGACCAGCCCCAATCGGGTAATGCATCAGGGATTGTGGCGTCCAGGAAGATAGAGATCCCGCGTATCTGAATGGCAACGTAGGGCACGAGAAAAATGAACGCCGCGATAAAGAAGAGGTAACCCGCCCACGGCGTACCGAAGCATGCACTCATGAGACCCGACACGCCCTTGAATCCCGTTGTCTTTGCACGCTTGCGCAGCTTGTAGCCAAACCACAAAATAAAGAACACCATCACCCCATCGGAGAAGGCGAGGAAGATCCAGGCGCCTACGCCGTGGTTGCGAAAGAAATCAGGCATGCCCTGAAATGTGAAGGCGCTGAACAAGGCCGCAGCAAATGTCAGGAAGCCCAGGATTGCCCCAATGTTCGATCCCGCAAGCATGAACTCGTCGGATGTCCTATTCCTTTTGTACGACTTAACCGACGCGGCGATGAGCAGGGCAATGAAGATTGCGAAGAAGAAGATCAACCATCCCGTCATATCACTCAGTCGTCATGGTGAGGAAAATAGCGGGCGCCCAGATAGGTCAGGAGCACGAGCACACCGGTGAGGAATATGCCGGTCCAGAGCACATACGGAAGCGACAACAGCTTCGGCTTAATGACACCGGGGGTGAACACCACGCCGTAAGCCACAACAATGCAGACGACGGCGAGCGTGACGAGAAGTTTCCATTTCATAGGATTGGGGATCAGGTAAAGGCGAATATGGATAATTTCAAACGATTTCAAAGGTAAATTCCGCACCGTTTGATCTCATACGCAACTGCGCATGAAACCAGTACCGACAGATTAGCCATTGGACATTGATCCGACAGGTCTTACCTTTCCGGCTCAATAGCCCCCATGAAACAAAAAAGACACATTCTTATAGCCATCCTGTGGATACTGGTATTGCCGGCATATGCCCAGGAAAGTGAGTTCCTGAAAGGACCATTCAATA
>Ga0079224_100015379_pt1 | contig 10718 bp, 12 predicted proteins | sample Stecom2015_FD_80414 | JGI IMG/M metagenome (GOLD analysis project Ga0079224, IMG submission 80414) | Agricultural soil microbial communities from Utah to study Nitrogen management - Steer compost 2015 | ecosystem: Environmental > Terrestrial > Soil > Agricultural land | place: USA: Utah...
CTGCCCTACGACCCGCTGCTGTTCGCCCTGCTCCTGGCCGAACTGGCGCTGGCCGCGCTGACCATGACCGCGCTGGCGTCGCTGGTGGCGGTGGCCGTGCGCCGCGCGCAGACCTGCAACACCGTGCTCGGCGTGCTGGTCACCCCGATGGTGTTCCTCTCCGGGATGATGTTCCCGGTCAGCGCGATGCCGCCGTGGATGGCCGCGGCCGCCATGGCCAACCCGCTGACCTACGTCCTGGACGCGATGCGCCGCACCATCGCCGCGGCCTCCCCCGGCCACGCCGCCTCGTCCCTGTTCGAGCCGCTCACCCTGGGCGCCCGGCAGCTCCCCGTCGCCCTGGAGATGCTGCTGGTCGCCGGGTTCGCCCTGGCCGCCCTGGCCGCCGCCGGCGCCTTCTTCTCCCGGAGCGACGAGTAGCCCCGGACCGCCCCTCCCGGCCCCTCCCGGGCCGGCCGACCCGCTGCGGAGCACCGATGTTCAGCGACACCCTCACCGTCGTCCGCGAGTTCTGCCGGTCTCCGGTGCACACCGGGGCGCTCTCCCCGAGCTCGCGGCGGCTCGCCGAGGCGGTGACGGTGGTGGTCCCCGGGACCGGGGACCCGGTGGTGGTCGAGCTCGGCCCCGGGACCGGGCCGTTCACCGGGGCGATCCAGCGCCGGCTGGACGGCCGGGGCCGGCACCTGGCGGTGGAGGTCAACCCGAGGTTCGCCGAGGTCGTCTCGGCCCGCTTCCCCGAGGTGGAGGTGGTGCGCGGGGACGCGGCGCGGCTGGTCGCGCTGCTGGAGGAGAACGGCGTCGGCGCCGCCGACGCCGTGGTCAGCGGGCTGCCGTGGGCGGTCTTCGCCCCGCGGGTGCAGCGCTCCATCCTGACCGCGGTCGCCGCCTCCCTGGCGCCCGGCGGCGCGTTCACCACCTTCACCTACGAGCACGCCCGCCCACTGCCCGCGGCGATCCGGTTCCGCCGGCTGCTCGGCACCGTCTTCGAGGAGGTGGTGACCGGCCGCACCGTCTGGGCCAACCTCCCCCCGGCCGTCGTCTACCACGCCCGCCGCCCGCGCCCCGGCCACCCGCCGCCCGGCACGGCCGGAGGCGGCACCGGCCCGTGAGCGGCCGCGCCCGAAAGGGCGGTGCCCCGGCCCGGGGCCGCCGGGGCGGGGCGTGGATCATGGGTCCATGGCGAGCGAACCCGATGCGGCCACCGCCCACGCCTGGAAGGCGCTCGGCGGGGCCGCGGACCTGGCGGCGAAGGTCTCCTACCGGGGAGCGGGCGAGGTGCTCCCCGCCGTGCTGCCGGTGCGGGAACTCGCGCGCGCGGCGGTCGGGGCGTGCTCCCTCGCCGCCGCCGAGCTGCTGGCCGCGCGGAACGGGGGCGCCGTCACCGGGACGGAGGTGGACGAGGCGGCCGTGGCCACCGCCTTCACCAGCGAGCGGCACCTGCTGGTGGACGGCCGCGAACCGACCCCGTTCGCGCCGCTGTCGGGCTTCTGGAGGACCGCCGACGGGTGGGTGCGCACCCACGCGAACTACCCGCACCACCGCGCCCGGCTGCTGGGAGCGCTGGGCATCGGAGCCGGCGGAGGGCGCGGTGGTGCGGGCGCCGCGCCGGTGGAGCGGTTCGCCGAGGCGCTCGCGGGGCTCACCGCGGTCGAGGTCCAGGAGAGGGCCTACGCGGCCGGCGGCCTCGCCGTCGCCGTGGCGCCCGCGCCGGACAGGGGGTCCGCGGCGCACGGCCGGCCCCTGGCCGAGGTCGAGGAGGCCGGCGGAGCCGGCGGGCGCCGGCTGCCGCCCGCTTCCCGGCCCGCCGCCGGGGTGCGGGTCCTGGACCTGACCCGGGTCATCGCCGGCCCAGTCGCCACCCGGACCCTCGCCCTGCTCGGGGCGGACGTGCTGCGGGTGGACCCGCCGGGGCTCCCGGAGGACCCCGACACCCACATCGACACCGGCTCGGGCAAGCGCTCCACCCTGCTGGACCTGGACTCCGCCGAGGGGCGGAGCACCTTTCGCCGACTGCTCGACTCGGCCGACGCGGTCGTGACCGGGTACCGGCCCGGTTCCCTGGACCGGCGCGGACTGGCGGCCGAGGAGCTGACGGCCCACCGCCCCGGCCTGGTCGTCGCCGGGCTGAGCGCCTGGGGGCGGTCGGGCCCGTGGGCGGGGCGGAGGGGTTTCGACAGCCTGGTGCAGGCGGCCACGGGCATCGCGGCGATCGAGGCGGGCGCCGACGGCCGCCCGGGCGTGCTGCCCGCCCAGGCCCTGGACCACGGCACCGGTTACCTGCTGGCGGCGGGGGTGCTGCGGGCGCTGGCCGACCGGCAGGCCGACGGCCGGGGCCGCCTGCTGCGGTTCTCACTGGCGGGGACCGCCCACTGGCTGCTGCACGGCATCGCTCCGGTCCCCGCGGCAGCGGGCGCCTACCGGGCGGCCGACTGGCTGACCTGGACCTCCTCCCCCTACGGGCGGCTGCGCCACGCGCTCCCCCCGGTCCGCTGCGCGGGCTCCCTTGAGAACTGGGCGACCCCGCCCACCCGCTGGGGTACCGACCGCGCCGCCTGGTCGGACACCGGGGAGGGCGGTGCGTGACCGGGGCGTCCGCCCCTCCGCACCGCGCCCGCTCGGGCACGCCGGAACCGGAGCGGGAGCGCCCCGCCCCCTGCTCTCGCGGACTCTGGGCGCCCGGAGGGGCGGACGCAGGCCGAGGCCGTGCTCCCGGCCGGCCCCCGCTCGGCCCGGTGTCGGACCGGCCGCCCGGCCTTGGGAGACGTGCCTGCCGGGCAGGAAGCGGGTGGTGCCGATGCCGCCGGCGGAACCGCTCCTCCTGAAAGCGCCCGCCTCGGCCCGCCCGCCTCGGCGGCGGATCGCGGTCCGCCACCGGCGTCGGGCCGGCGGCGTGCCCGCCGGAGCGGAAGCGCCCGGCGCGGATCGTGCGGCGGCCCGTCCGGCCCGCTCCGGTGGTTCGCCGGGTCCGGCCGCTCAGGCGGCCGTTGCGGTGAGGCGGCGCAGGGCGGCGCGGGCGGGTGGGCCCCAAGTCGGCTTGCCTCCGGGGCGGCCGTGGACGCCGGCGTCCGCGACGTGGAGGGCGCCGAGCGCGCGCAGCACCGCCCAGCCGCGGGCGCGGCGCAGGGCGGCGGCGTCGGGGGCCGGCCGGTAGGCCCGGTGGAAGCGGTCGATGGCGCCGTCCGGCAGCAGGGTCCAGGCGGCGGCGAGGTCGAAGGCGGGGTCGCCGGCGAAGAGGTCGCCGAAGTCGATCACCCCGCAGAAGGCGCCGTCCGAGGTCAGGACGTTGGCCGGGTGCAGGTCGCCGTGGAGCCAGAGGTTCGGGCCCGCCCACTCGGGCGCGGCGGCGGCGTCCTCCCAGACCGCGCGGACGGCGTCCGGGTCGCGGACCAGCCCCAGGTCGGCGGCGGAGGCGAGCTCCCGGTCGAGGTACTCGGCGGTGTCGGCCAGCGGACCCCCGCGGCCCCGGCCCGCCGGCGCCCCCTCAGGGGCGGGCCGGTGCAGGGCGGTCAGGAAGGCGGCCAGGGCATCGGCCGCCTCGGCGCCGCGCGCGGCGGGGGCGCGGTCGGCGGGTTCGCCCTGCACCCAGGTGGTGACGAGCCAGGGCCGGGGGAACCGCTCGGAGGGCTCGCCGAGGCGCTGCGGAACGGGGACCTGGAGGGGAAGGCGCGGGGCGAGGGCGGGCACCCAGGCGTACTCCTTGCGCAGCAGCGCGTCCGCGGACTCCGTCGCCCAGGGCAGCCGGACGGCGAGGTCGTCGCCGAGCCGCCACAGCTGGTTGTCCCAGCCGCGCGCGCCGAGCTTCAAAGGGAGGTCGGCCAGGTCGGGATGCTGTTCGCGGAGCAGCTCCCGGATCAGCTCCGCGGTGATCCCGCTCTCGGTGGTCGTCATGGGGAGCAACGGTAGCGGGCCGGCCCCTTGGGCTCGGCCTCCTTTTTCGGAGCCGCGATGGCGCGGCCGGCGGCGAGGCCGTGCTCGCTTCCGGCGGGGCGTTCTCCGCCACCGGCGTGCCGGCCGGCGGGGCCTCGGCCCCGCCGATTCCAGCGGCCGATGGGGGCTCCACGGGACCGGGTGCCCGGCGACTCCGTCCACCCGCCGGTCGGTGGCGGCGGACCCGGCCGCCCCGGCGGCGTCCGGCTCTCCACGACCGGCCGGGAGGCGGTGGCGTTCCCCGGCGATCCGGACGGGACGCGGACCCTGCGCGCCGGCCCCGCCCGGATCCGGCGGGATCCGGGCCCCGGGTCGTCGCGGGGAGCCGAGGGGAAAGGGCGGTCGGCACCGGGGAACGCCCCGCCGGCCGCTCCTTCCCGGGCCGGGCTCCTCCGGTCGGCGGTCTCAGGCGGGCGGTGCGGCGAGTCCGGCGGCCACGGCGTCGAGGACCCAGTCCAGGCCGGCCGCGAAGGACGTCTCGGGGTCCACGTCCGTGCCGTCGTGGACGGCCTTGGCCAGGGCCGGGAAGCGGCCCGTGGCCAGCATCCTCGTCATGTACGGGCCGGCGGCGCGCTGCCAGTCGCGCTCGGACAGGCCGGTGGCGCGCTCGGCCCGCAGGCGCGCGACCTCGCGCCTGATCGCGCCGGTGAAGTAGGCACTGACGGTCTCCACGGCGCGCATGGCGGTGTCGATGTCGGCGAGGCCGTCGAAGGCGGCCAGCGTGGCCTCGGCCACCGCGAGGCCGTTCGGACCCAGGGCCGGGCGGCCGCCGAGCAGGTCGGCCAGCCATTCGTGGCGGAGGGCGGCCCGCCGGGTGCGGTGGGCGAGGCCGCTCAGGGCCTCCCGCCAGTCACCGGGCCGCTCCTCGGGGAGGAGCTCGGCCTGGACCTCGTCCACCATGAGGTCGAACAGGTCCTCCTTGGTGGAGATGTATCCGTACAGCCGCATCGGGCCGACGTCCAGCCGGGCGGCGACCTTGCGCAGCGACACCGCGGCCAGCCCGCCCTCGTCGGCCAGTGCGACGGCGGCGGCGACGATCCGCTCCCGGTCGAGCGGCACGGGGCGAGTCGGCGGCTCCGGCCGGTCCCATACGGTCATGGTCACACCGTACTATTGCGATACACCGTAACAGTAAAATACAGTGTATCGACATGAGACGCCGCATCGCCGTGGTCGGCGCCGGCCCCGCCGGCCTCGCCTTCGCCCGCGTCATGCACCGCCGCGGCCACCCCGTCACCGTCCTCGAACGCGACCCCTCCCCCGACGCCCGCCCCCAGGGCGGCGTCCTGGACCTGCACGAAGAGCTGGGCCAGCTCGCCCTGGACAAGGCGGGGCTGCTGGAGGGGTTCCGGGCGCTGTCCCGCCCCGAGGGTCAGGCCATGCGCATCCTGGACACGGACGGGACCGTCCTGCGCGACTGGCGCCCCCGCCCGGGCGACCTGGCCAACCCCGAGATCGACCGCGGGCACCTCCGCGACCTGCTCCTCGGCCCCCTCGACGTCCAGTGGGGGCGGGGCGTGGCGCGGGTGGTGCCGGGGACCCCGGACGGCACACTGGTCCACTTCGCGGACGGGCGGCGGGAGGCGTTCGACCTCGTGGTCGGCGCGGACGGCGCCTGGTCCAGGGTCCGCCCGGCGGTCTCGCCGGCGGCGCCGCACCACACCGGCGTCACCCTGGTCGAGACCTCCCTGGACGACGTCGACGCCCGCCACCCCGACCTCGCCCGGCTGATCGGCGACGGCGCCCTGGCCGTGTACGGAGTGAACCGGGCCCTCGTCGCCCAGCGCGGCAGCGGCGGCCACGTCAAGGTGTACGCCCAGTTCCGCGCGGCGCCGGAGCGGCACGCGGACCCCGGACCGGCCGGCGCCGAGGCCGTGCGGTCGGACCTGCTGGCCCTGTTCGACGGCTGGGCCGACCCCGTCCTCGAACTCGTCCGCCGCGGTACCGCATTCGTCCGCCGTCCCCTCTACGTCCTGCCCGCCTCGCACACCTGGGCCCACGTCCCCGGGGTGACCCTGCTGGGCGACGCCGCCCATCTGATGCCCCCGCTGGGGGCGGGCGCGAACCTCGCGATGCTGGACGGCGCCGAGCTCGCCGAGGCCGTCGCGGCCGGCCCCGGAGATCCGGACGGGGCCGTCCGCGCCTTCGAGGAGCGGATGTGGGAGCGGGCCGGCCGGTGGGCGCGGATCACGGCGGCCGGGCTGGAGCGCCTCGTGGGCCCGGACCCCGCCGAGGCCCTCGCCCTCTTCGACGAGGTCCAGCCGTCCTGACCGCCGAGCGCGGGAGCGCCGGCGCCCCGCCGCGGCCCCTTCCGGCGGAGCGCCGCCCGCGGTAGGGGCCCCGCCGCAGGCCGGGCGGGCCGGTGCGCGGCGGCCGGACCAGGCCGGCGGCGCCGCACGGGAGCCGGGCGGGTCGGCGGGCCCTTTACCCCGCGGGTAATCGACCTTCCTCCCCGCGGCGGTGATGCTCGTGGTGCACCGGACGAGACGTCCTCCGAAAGGGGATCCCCATGAGCACCTCCACCAAGGCCCCGGCCGCCCGGTCCGACCGCCCGCTGCGCATCTGGCTCGGGGCGGACGCCGCCGCCTGCGCGGTGTCCGGGGTGCTGCTGGTCGCGGCCTCCCCCTGGCTGCCCGCGCTGCTCGGCTACCCGGCGGCGTTCCTCGTCCCGGCCGGGGTCTTCCTGGTCCTGTTCGGGGCCTGGCTGGGGGCCATGGCCTCCGGGCGGGGCCTCTCCCGGACCGCGGTGCGGGCCGCGGTGGCGGCCAACGCGGCGTGGGTCGCGGGCAGCCTGGCGCTGGCGCTGTCCGGGGCGTTCGGGCCGACGCTCCTCGGCACCGCGTTCGTCCTGGTCCAGGCGGCGGCCGTCGCGGTCATCGCCTGGGGCGAGGCCGCGGCGCTGCGCGGGGCCGGTCCGGCGTCCGCGTGAATCGGTGCCATACTTCGGCGACGATCCGGGAGGCGGGCATGGCGACGGCGGTGGCGGAGGGCAGGCGGGTCGGCGAGCTGCTCAGGGAGTGGCGCAACCGGCGCAGGATCAGCCAGCTGGAGCTGTCCCTGCAGGCGGAGGTGTCGTCCAGGCACCTGAGCTTCGTGGAGACCGGGCGGTCCCGGCCCAGCAGGGAGATGGTGCTGCGGCTGGGCGACTGCCTCGGGGTGCCGCTGCGCGAGCAGAACCGGCTGATGCTGGCCGCCGGCTACGCCCCGGTGTTCGCGGAGCGGCCGCTGGCGGGCGCCGGCATGGGGCCGGTGCGCGAGGCGGTCCGCCGCATCCTCGCCGGCCACGACCCCTACCCGGCGGTGGTGGTCGACCGGGCCTGGAACATGGTCGACGCCAACGGGAGCGCGGCCGCCCTGCTCGAAGGCGTGCACGAGGACCTGCTCGCGCCGCCGGTGAACGTGCTCCGGGTCAGCCTGCACCCGGAGGGCATGGCGCCGTCCATCGCCAACCTCGGCGAGTGGCGCGGGCACCTGCTGCACCGGCTGCGGTCGCAGGCGGAGTGGACCGGAGACGCCGGCCTTGAGGCCCTCTACCGGGAGCTGCTCTCCTACCCCGGCGGCGACCGGGACGGCCGGGGGCGCGGGGAGGGCGGGGCCGCCCCGGGCATCGCGGTCCCGCTGCGGCTGCGCCGGGGGGCGGCCGAGCTGTCCTTCATCTCCACCGTGGCCACCTTCGGCACCCCGCTCGACGTGACCGTCTCCGAGCTGGCCATCGAGTCGTTCTTCCCCGCCGACGAGGCGACCGCCCGGGCCCTGGGCGGCGCCCGCGCCGGTTCCTGAGGGGCCGGCCCGGGGCCGCCCCTCCCCGGCTACAGGTCGGCCGGCCTGTGCTCTTCGACGGTCTCGGCGAAGGCGCGGATGAGCTCGCTCTCGGCGGCGGTGCGCCAGACCGGGGCCCAGCGGGCGGGCGGCGCGTCGTGGACGGAGTGGACGGCCTGCGCGTGCACGGGGGAGACCGCCTCTCCGGTGGCGAGGATCGGGGCCATCTGCTCGAAGGCGGTGACGTGCGGTCCGACGGGGACGGACCGCCGCCGGGTCGCGGTGGTGGACGCCGGACGCCCGCGCAATGCGCCAGCCGAGCACATGCACGGCTTCCTGTCCCGGGACGGGACGGCGCCGTCCGCGCTGCTGGAAGCGGGCCGGGCTGAGGCCGCCGGGTACGGCGCGGACCTGATCGAGGACCGGGTGGACCGGATCGAGCCGGGTTCGCCTGGGACATGAAGTCGATCCGCACGCCGGCCGAACGCGACCGCACCGACATCGCGTCGTGGTCGCGGTTCGACCGCGGCGGCCACCGGGCCGCCCACGACGCCCCCGACCTGCTCGCCGCCGACATCACCCGGTTCTTCACCGGGCTCGCCGAGGGGGCCGCCTGATCCGGGGCCGCCTCCGCCGGACCGGCCCGGCGGAGGCGGCCCGTACGGGTCATCCTCTGACCGGGTGTTCCATGGGTGATGGAATGGATCTTGCCGATCGGCGGGGCGTCACCGCGCCTCCTCCCCCGCCGCGACCCGCGGTCCGAGGCCGCACCGAAGGAGACCGGAGATGGGCACCGACCTGAGCGCCGCGCAGCGCGACCACTGGCGGCGGGTCTACGCCGAGAACCCCGCCATGTACGGCTCCGAGCCCTCGGCCCCGGCCCGGTGGGCGGGCGCGGCGTTCGCCGAGCGCGGGGCCCGCACCGTGCTGGAACTGGGGGCCGGCCACGGCCGCGACACCCTGTGGTTCGCCTCCCGGGGGCTGGCGGTCCAGGCCTGCGACTTCAGCGCCTCCGGGCTGGAGCAGCTCGACGCGGCCGCCGCCGAGCGGGGCCTGTCCGACAGGGTGGAGACCCGCCTGCACGACGTCCGCGACCCGCTGCCCCTGGCCGATGCCAGCGTGGACGGGGTCTTCGCGCACATGCTGCTCTGCATGGCCCTGTCCACCGACCGGATCCGCGCCCTGGTGGGCGAGGTCCGCCGGGTCCTGCGCCCCGGGGGCGCCCTGGTGTACACGGTGCGCCACACCGGCGACGCCCACTACGGCGCGGGCACCGCCCACGGCGACGGCATCTTCGAGCACGGCGGGTTCGCCGTGCACTTCTTCGACCGCGCCCTGGTCGACGACCTCGCCCGGGGGTGGCGTCTGGAGGAGGTGCACCCCTTCACCGAGGGAGAGCTGCCGCGCCGGCTGTGGCGGGTCGTCCAGACCAGGCCCCGGGACTGACGCCGCCGGACCGGCGCCGCGCGCGGCTCAGCGGGCGGGATGCCAGGGGTTCCCCGGCCGGGTCGCCGCCGGGGCCGCGGAGACCCGCAGCCCGTAGGCGGGCCGGCCGTGGCCGGCGACCGGCCCGAGGTAGGTGTGGCCGGTCAGGTGGCACCAGGCGGGCAGGTCCAGGGGCGCCGCCGGGTCGGTGGCGATCAGGTGCACCACCGCGCCCGGCGCCAGATCCGCCAGCCGCCCCCGGAGCCGGAGCAGCAGCCGCACGCAGGCCAGGTCGCCTCCGTCGATCACCAGGGGGTTCTCGGTACCGTGCACGGGCTCTCGGCTCCTTGCTCTCGGACTCTCGGCGGGGCGGCCGCAGCCATCGAACACCGGCGGGCGCTCCGGGGGAACCCCTCCGGTGTCCGTCCGCACCGGCCTCACGGCAGGTAGGGGCTCATCCAGGCGGCGAACCGCTCGCCGTGGCGCCGGTGGGCCTCGTCCAGGACGTCCTGGATGTTCTCCGGCGGGGTGAGATCGAAGTTCTCCCGGAGCCAGGCGCGGTAGTCCTCCCGGGCCTTCCGGATGGCGGCCAGCGCCTCTTCCGTGTCCACGTACTCGTCCTCGTCCAGCTCCTCCTTCCACTCCTCCAGGGTGGGCCCGCGGAAGTAGGGGGCGTCGCCGTGGTCGACGCCGAGCTCGGAGTCCTCGGCCAGGAGCAGCAGCAGTCCGCGCAGGTCGCAGGCTGCGACGCCCTGCCCGCCCTCGTCGCCGAAGATGACCACGGGCAGCGAGGCGAGGTCCTCGCGGTCGTCGCAGCGCCACAGGGCGTAGAACGAGCCGGAGCCGTTGGCCTGCGCGAAGGGGATCAGCCGGGAGAGGAACTCCGGGTCGGACGGCCCGCCGGCCCGCAGGCCGGAGTCGTCGCCGTACTCCCTCATCATCTCGAAGCCGTCGGCGATCCGGAAGTTCCCCAGGCTCTCCTCCAGCTCCTTGAGCAGGTTCAGTTCTCGAACGGGCGAATAGGGGGCCATGCCGCCTCCTCCGGTCGGTTCCGTCTCGGGTCCGCGCACGGTACCGGTCGGCGGTGACGGCCGGGCTCAGCCGGCGGATCCGGCCCGCTCCCGGCGGCGGAGGTCCCAGGGGTCGTGGGCGCAGACCACGTCCACCCGGTCGCCGTGCTCGCGGCGGAGCGCCCGCAGCGCCTCCCGGGTGGCCGACCGCGCCTCCCCGTCCACCTGGGAGTCCAGCTGCACCAGGTCCATCAGCGGGTGGCCGTGCGGGGCGTCCGGGTCGAGTTCGCGGTGGTAGTAGTAGGCGTCCCCGGCGTGCAGCAGCCAGCGGCCGCCGTCGCGCACCGCCACCCCGGCGTGCCCGGCGGTGTGCCCGGGGAGCGGGACGAGCAGCACGTCCGGCGGCAGCCCGTCCAGCTCCCGGGCGCCGGGCAGGCCGAACCAGTCCTCGCCGCCGCCGGCGCCGTAGGTGGTCCAGCGCGGGCCATGCGCCCAGTGCCCCGGCCGGTACCTGCGGCTCGGCGCCTCGGCCCGGGCGGCCCGCAGCTCCTCGGCCATGACGTGCACCGCGGCGTGCGGGAAGTCGGGCAGGCCGCC
>Ga0079224_100015380_pt1 | contig 10718 bp, 7 predicted proteins | sample Stecom2015_FD_80414 | JGI IMG/M metagenome (GOLD analysis project Ga0079224, IMG submission 80414) | Agricultural soil microbial communities from Utah to study Nitrogen management - Steer compost 2015 | ecosystem: Environmental > Terrestrial > Soil > Agricultural land | place: USA: Utah...
ACCCGCGCATACACGGGCCGAGGCAGATCGGACAGATCCGGCACACTGCGCCGCCGCAAACGGGATGACTGTGTCGTTTCAGAGATATTCATAAGCGCAATGTCGTTAGCACGAAGATTCTCAGCATACTAAAGTATGTCTTTTTTCACCCATACGCCACACCATGAGACGGCCACGCTTCCTCCCCGACAACTTCACACTCATTCTTATCGGCCTCATTGTGCTGGCCAGCGTGCTGCCCCTACGGGGTGACGCAGCGGAGGTCGGCGACCTCATGACCAACCTCGCCATTGGCCTGCTTTTCTTCCTGCACGGAGCGAAGCTCTCGACCCAGGCTGTGATTGCGGGCTTATCGCATTGGCGGCTGCACGGGCTGGTATTCGCCTGCACCTTCCTGCTGTTTCCAGCGCTGGGACTGGTGCTGCGCCCGGTGCTCGAGCCCATGATAGGGAAAGAGCTCTACATTGGCATGTTGTATCTGTGTGCGCTGCCCGCCACCGTGCAATCCGCCATCGCTTTCACCTCCATGGCGCGAGGCAATGTGCCCGCAGCCATTTGCTCGGCGGCGACCTCCAGCCTCATCGGGATCTTCATCACGCCCGTCCTGGTGCTTCTAATGCTGGGCACGGCCGTACAAAGCATGCCGTTAGGCGAGGCGATTGGAAACATCACCGTGCAGCTCTTGCTGCCCTTCCTGGCGGGCCAGTTCATGCGGCGCTGGATAGGTGAATGGGTGAACAGGAACAAAGCTTGGCTCAAATACGTAGACCAATGTTCCATCTACCTGGTCATTTACACCGCTTTCAGTCGCGCCGTCGTCGAAGGCATCTGGTCCCACCTGCCGCTGTGGCAGTTAATCACCCTGACGATTGCCTGCTGCATTCTTCTCGCGCTGGTGCTGTTCATCGTGGGCGCCTTGGCCAAGCGTTTGGGATTCAGTATGGAAGACCGCATCACCATTCTTTTCGCGGGTTCCAAGAAAAGTCTCGCCACTGGTGTTCCCATGGCCCAGGTGATTTTCGCGGGTGCCGCCATGGGCACGCTGTTGCTGCCCTTGATGATTTTTCACCAGATTCAGCTGATGGTGTGCGCTGTACTTGCCAAACGCTATGGCCAGCGCCCCGAGGAAGAGCTTCCTTCGATGGCCGAGCCGGCCTGAGCCCGCTGGCTCCATCACCGCAGCCCCACCCACTCTTTTGATGCATAGACCGGAAACGATCATGAGCAATTTCACCACCCGACCGGAAATCACAGGCACTTTTGGTGTCGCCTCCTCCACCCACTGGCTGGCCTCGCAAACCGCGATGAGCGTCCTGGAACGTGGCGGTAACGCCTTTGACGCAGCCGTGGCTGCAGGCTTTGTTCTGCAGGTTGTGGAGCCGCACCTGAATGGCGCGGGGGGCGAAGTGCCCATCATTCTCTGGAGTGAGAAGGACAAGAAGGTCAAAGTGGTAGGCGGCCAGGGGCCGGCTCCCGCTGAAGCTTCCATCAGTGCATTCCGCCGCTTGGGCCTGGAACAGGTGCCTGGCATCGGCTTACTTCCGGCTACCGTGCCTGGAGCGTTTGGCGGCTGGCTGACCATGCTGCGCGACTACGGTACGTGGGAGCTCGCCGATGTGCTCGCCCCCGCGATTGAGTATGCGCGCAATGGCTTTCCCCTGGTAGCCCGCGGCGTGCAGGCGATCTACGCCGTGCAGGATCTCTTCCGGGAACACTGGCGCAGTTCCGCGGACGTCTGGCTGCCCGATGGCAAGGTTCCCCGCCCCGGCGCGCTGTTCCGCCTGCCTGCCCTGGCCAATACCTACGAGCGCGTTCTGCGCACGGCTCAGGCCGAGGGAAGCACCCGCACCGAAGTCATCGAAGCTGCCCTGCGCTGCTGGTATCAAGGCTTTGTGGCGAAGGAAATCGACGCTTACTACCGCAATGAGAAGGTCCGCGACAGTACAGGTGAAAACCATGCAGGCCTCTTGCGCTACGAAGACATGGCTAGCTGGAGCGCTACGGTAGAAGAGCCCCTTACGCTGGACTACGGCCGCTACACCGTGGCCAAATGCGGCTTCTGGAGCCAGGGCCCTGTGCTTCTGCAGCAACTAGGCATGTTGCGCCACGCAGGCTTGGAAAATCACGCGCCGCACACCGCAGGCTTTGTCCATCGCATCACCGAAGCCGCCAAACTGGCCTTGGCCGACCGGCTGGCCTGGTACGGTGACAGTCCAGGCGCCGATCGCGAAGCACAGGCCGCTTTGCTCAGTGACGAATACCTGCGTGCCCGTTGGGCGATGGTGGGCGACACGGCCAGTGCAACGCTACAACCCGGCAGCCCCCTGGGCCGCCAACCGCGCTTGCCTGATCTTGATGTCGCCGAGCGGACTCTGCGAACTGCAGACACGCGTTTTGGCATTGGTGAGCCCACTTTCGCCTCCCTGCCTCCCGTGCAGGAATGGGCAGAGAAAGAAATCTTCGTGGGAGACACCTGCCACCTGGACATCATCGACCGTCATGGCAATATGGTTTCCGCAACGCCGTCAGGCGGCTGGCTGTCGTCCAGCCCTGCGATCCCGTCATTGGGATTTGCCATCAGCACCCGTCTGCAAATGACCTGGATGGACGAGGGTCTGTCGGACTCTCTTTCGCCTAGCGTGCGACCCCGCACGACATTGTCGCCCTCGCTGGCATTGCGCGACGGCGAACCCTATATGGTCTTCGGAACCCCAGGCGGTGACCAGCAGGATCAATGGTCTCTCGCCTTCTTCCTACGGCACATCGTGCATGGCATGAACCTGCAGGAAGCCATTGATGCCCCGGCCTGGCATGTAGATCATTTCCCGGCCTCCTTCTGGCCACGCAAAACCACTTTGAACCTGATTTCTCTGGAATCGCGCTTCCCGGCCGAGACTATCGAGGCGCTGAAAGCCGCCGGCCATCAGGTCAAGGTCGGAGATCCGTGGTCAGAAAGCCGCATGGCGGCTTGCACCCGCAGCACAGACGCAGAAGGACGTATGATATTGCGGGCCGGCGCCAACCCCCGAGGCATGCAGGGTTACGCTGTAGGCCGCTGATATGCTGCAACCATCCAAGGAACACTGATGAGTCTTTCACCTTTCCATCTTGCAATTCCTGTTCACGATTTGCCCGCTGCACGCCATTTCTACGGAACGGTCTTTGGTCTGCCAGAAGGCCGCTCTGCAGAACACTGGGTCGATTTCGACTTTTATGGGCACCAACTGGTGATTCATGAACACCCGAAAATGCCTTACCAGGAACAGGCGGGCACCAATCCCGTAGATGGACACGACGTTCCGGTCCCTCATTTCGGCATCGTGCTGCAATGGGAGCAGTGGGAAGCGCTGGCGGAGCGCCTTCGCTCACACGGCACGAAGTTCGTGATCGAGCCCTACATCCGCTTCAAGGGGCAAGTCGGTGAGCAGGCCACCATGTTCCTGCTTGACCCGTGTGGCAACGCCCTTGAGTTCAAGGCGTTCAAGGACATGAGCCAGCTGTTCGCCAAATAAGCTCAGCCACCCCGATTCGCAAAAGCCGTCTCCTCATCCTGCTCCTGCTGCATGGCATTAGACATGGACTCCCGCAGGTGACGGCTTAAGCGATCGGCATCAGCCGCGGTCCATCCTCGGGCCGCGGTGACCTCCAACCATCCCCGTACATAGTGTTCCGGAGCATAGACGTGCCCATAGCCCATGGGTGTTTCTCCGGCGAGCCTCATATCAAGCGCCAGTTGCAGCATGGTGACGATGGGGTACCAGCGTAGTTCGGGAGAGATATCGCGCGCGCGTGGCACGTCCATCCAGGACGGTGGCCTGTAAAACCCTCTGGGATCGAAGAAGGTTACGGGATCACTGGCGTATTGCAGGTAGACAATGCGAATCGGCCCCCAAGGCGTATCCTGCGGAACGCTGAAGCCATCCTGGTTCATGACCCTGACAAAACTACCGTTATGAAATTCCGGCAACCAGGCCGGCGAGCCTTCATTGCGATTCGCCGTGACGCTACGCCAGATCATATTTTGGAACGTCGGCCCACTCCACAATGCACCGTCGATGGGGTCTGAGATCAACTCGAACAGTTGTGCAGAACGCTCTGAGTTATACGCACCCAGACTCAGCCCGTGCAGATACAGGCGGGGCCTGGCATCCTTAGGTAGCTCCGTCCAGTACTCATAGATCTCGCTGAACAGAGCACGGGCCACATCCACCCCATATTCTGGCTGCACGATCAGAGACAGGGGGCTGGATAAATAGGAATACTGCACGGCGACGCTGGCTACGTCTCCTTCATGCAGATACTCCACCGTGTCCATGGCGGCGGGATCTATCCACCCTGTCCCCGTCGGAGTGACCACCACCAGAATGGACCGTTGGAAAGCTCCCGTGCGGATCAGTTCGTCCAAGGCCAGCTTGGCCCGTTCTTCCGGGGATTCGGCAGCACGCAGCCCAGCGTATACGCGGATGGGCTCCATCGCCGGGCGGCCAGTGAAGGCACTGATGTCTTGGGCACTGGGCCCGGATGCGATGAACTCGCGCCCCGCCCGTCCCAGCGCTTTCCACTCTATCAGGGATGCCTCGCTGCCACTGCGCCAGGGGGATTCCGGTCTGGGCTGGCTGGGCTCGATTAAAGCGTCACGCTGCCGATAGGAAGAGTCCAGCACGTGCAGCATGCCCCGGAACAATACACCGTTGCCGAGCGACCAGAACAGGCCCGCGGCGGCCACCAATCCCAACACATTCGCAAGCCGGCGCGGCAGAAAGCGGCGTGTCTTCCGAGTGACAATTCGGGCGACCCGCCCAAAAAGGCGGGCCAGCCCCAGCAAGATGACAAACGCCCCCACAGCGATGGCGCAGACTTTGAGTGGGTGCGCGCTGTCAACGGGCTCCATTTCCATCACCAGGCGGATGGAGTTCTGCCAATATGCGGCCTGCCGCAAAAACACTGCGGCCACCACCATGCACAGGCCGAATACGGCAAGATTCACTTGGCGACGCCAGTGCTTGCCGGGTTCAGGCAATTCCAGATACGCCCACAGCCAGCGCCACAACACACCCAACCCATAGCCGGTTGCAAAGCTGACTCCGGCGAGCAGCCCCTGCATCACATAACTTCTGGGGATTAAAGTGGGCGTCAGCGACGCCGCGAAGAACAGCGTGCCCAACAGGAGACCCACGCCCGACAGCGCGCTGGCGAATCGAATGACGACCCGGTGCATCAGCGCCATGCCACTTAGCACCCGGGTCACTCAGCCCCCCTTGAGCTTGGGCAGGAGTAGAAAACATTGGGCGCCCAGAGGCGCGTGCTGTTGGCTCTCGTTTCAGTCATGAATTTGCTGCTAGTATCATTGGAGGACCGGAAGCCGCGGTGTCGGCTTCCAGCGCCATTATCTCGAAATTCGCTTTCCTGGGTGGAGTGCCCCGCCGTGTACCGACTTGCGATGGCAACGCTATTCGCCCTGTTTGCCGCTCCCACGCATGCGCAAGATTGCGTCATCTTGTTGCACGGCCTGGCCCGCAGCGAATACTCCTTTGTTCTGATGGAACAAGTGCTGGAGAGTTCCGATTTCACGGTCATTAATGAGGGCTACCCCTCAACCAGTGCACCAATTGAAGCGCTGACCCAGGCCGTGACCGATGCTGCCCGCCAATGCGCTTCCAGCCCTGCCATGCATTTCGTCACTCACTCCATGGGGGGTATTGTGCTGCGCGCCTGGTTGAAAGATTATCGCCCCGAGAACCTGGGGCGTGTCGTGATGTTGGCGCCGCCCAATCAGGGGTCAGAGCTGGTGGACACCTACGGGAGTCACAAATTCTTTGAGCTCGTAAACGGCCCCGCGGGGCTTCAGTTAGGCACGTCTCCAGACAGCCTGCCGAACCGCCTGGGCTATGCGGATTTCGAACTGGGCATAATTGCCGGCAACGAATCTGCGAACCCTGTGTTCTCAGCGGCTTTCAATGGCCCGAATGATGGCAAGGTATCCGTGGAAAGCACGAAATTAGACGGCATGGATGACCACATCGTCCTGAACACCGGCCACACCTTCATCATGAATAACCCGCTTGTCATCGCGCAGACGCTGCACTTTATCGCGCATGGCCGCTTTGATCACGCCCTGACTCTGAAAGACCTCTTCAACAGGGTATTGGAATGAAATCCGGCCGGCGCGCGTCGAAAAGCGGGCCGGCCGAATATTCCCCTTCGGCGCCTTACGGCTTAGTGCAACAGGCTACGCAAAACGTATTGCATGATGCCACCGTGACGGTAGTAAGCCGCCTCACTGGGGGTATCGATGCGCACGCGCGCGTCGAATTCCTTTTCACCGGCACGCACACGTACGGTCTTCACGCTGTTGGACTCATTCAGCTGCGTGACTCCAATAATGTCAAAGACTTCCTCGCCCGTCAGGCCCAGCGTTTCTGCGTTCTGACCGTCCATATACTGAAGCGGCAGCACACCCATGCCCAGCAGGTTTGAGCGGTGAATGCGCTCAAAAGACTCGGCAATGACTGCGCGCACGCCAAGCAACACAGTGCCCTTGGCGGCCCAGTCACGCGAAGATCCAGAGCCATACTCCTTGCCCGCAAGAATCACCAGAGGCGTCCCTGCGGCAATGTAATTTCGGGATGCCTCGTAAATCGTGGTGACCGGAGCCTCGGCTTGAGAGAAGTCACGGGTGTATCCGCCTTCGGTGCCTGGCGCCAGCTGGTTGCGTAGCCGCACATTCGCGAAGGTGCCACGGATCATCACTTCATGGTTTCCTCGGCGGGAACCATATGAGTTGAAGTCCTTGGGCTCCACACCATGACTGATGAGGTACTTCGCCGCCGGTGAATTCTTCGCAATCGAGCCGGCCGGACTGATGTGGTCGGTTGTGACGGAGTCACCCAGCTTGGCCAGCGCGCGCGCTCCACGGATGTCGGCCACCGGTTGGGGCTGGCGTGGCATATCCGCGAAATACGGCGGCTTGCGTACGTAGGTGGAATCTTCCCGCCAGTCGAACAGGGCCCCTTCGGGGGTTGGCAGGCTGCGCCAGCGCTCATCCCCGGCAAAGACATCGGCATAGCCCTTGGTGTACATATCCGATGCAATCGAATTCTGCACAACGGCAGAGACGTCCGCTGCGGACGGCCAGATATCTTTCAGGTAGACCGGCTGACCGTCCTTACCAGTGCCGATAGGCTCGTTATAGAGGTCGATGTCCATCGTTCCCGCCAGCGCATAGGCTACCACCAGCGGCGGCGACATCAGGTAATTCATCTTCACTTCGGCATGGATACGCCCTTCGAAGTTTCGATTCCCCGAGAGTACCGACGCAACGGCCAGGTCGTAATCCGCGATCGCCTTGCTCACTTCCGGAATCAAGGGCCCGGAGTTGCCGATACAGGTGGTGCAACCGTAGCCCACGAGATCAAAGCCCAGGGCTTCCAGATACGGCATCATGCCCGCCCGCTCGTAATAGTCGGTGACGACACGCGAGCCGGGGGCCAGACTGGTCTTCACCCATGGTTTGCGCTGCAAGCCCTTTTCCACCGCGTTCTTGGCAAGCAGCGCCGCTGCCATCATCACTTCAGGATTGGAGGTGTTCGTACACGAAGTAATGGCTGCGATCACCACAGTCCCATGGTCAATCTGGCAGACGGTACCGTCGGCCATAGTGATAGAAATAGGTTCGCGCAGCTCAGTCGCGGCATCCTCACTACCTTCGAGAGAATCGCTAGGCTGTTCTTCGATGAGTTCATTCGGCTTGGCGGAAACCTTTTCCGGCTGTTCGCTCGAGGGCGGATCAGACGCCGGGAAGGTGCTGTCCACTGCCTTGTCGTAGCCCTTCAGCGGCTTCTGGGATTCACTGATCAAAGCAGACAGGCTATTGCGAAACGCATGCTTGGACTCGGCCAGGGGGATGCGATCCTGCGGGCGTTTTGGCCCGGCAATCGAGGGCACCACCGTGGAGAGGTCCAGCTCAAGTGTTTCCGTGTAGCGAGGCTCGGCCTGAGGGTTATGCCACAGCCCCTGCTCCTTGGCATAGGCTTCCACCAGCGCAATCTGTTCATCCGAGCGCCCGGTCAGCGCCATATAGCGCAGCGTGACTTCGTCAATCGGGAAGATCGCGAGCGTGGATCCGTATTCCGGGCTCATATTGCCAATCGTAGCGCGATTCGCCAGAGGCACTGCCGAGACGCCCGGCCCATAGAATTCCACGAATTTGCCGACCACGCGGTGCTGCCGCAGCATCTCGGTAATCGTCAACACCAGATCGGTTGCCGTTGAGCCTTCCGGCAAGGAGCCGGTCAGTTTGAAACCCACCACTTCTGGAATCAACATGGAAATAGGCTGGCCGAGCATGGCGGCTTCCGCCTCGATGCCCCCGACACCCCAGGCCACAATGCCCAAGCCATTGACCATGGGCGTATGCGAATCCGTACCGACACAGGAATCAGGATAAGCAGCGATGACGCCGTCCTTCTCCTGGGTGAATATCACCCGCGACAGATGTTCCAGATTCACCTGGTGAACAATACCCGTGCCCGGGGGCACCACTTTGAAGTCATTGAAAGCAGTCTGGCCCCAGCGCAGGAACTGGTAGCGCTCCACATTGCGCTCGTACTCGATTTCTACGTTTCTCGCGAAGGCCTGCGCGCTGCCAAACACATCCACGATGACGGAGTGGTCGATAACCAATTCGACAGGCGCCAGGGGGTTGATACGGTCGGGGTTGCCGCCGAGAGCCTGCATGGCCTCGCGCATCGCAGCCAGGTCCACCACCGCAGGTACGCCGGTGAAATCCTGTAGCAGCACCCGGGCCGGTGTGAAGGCGATTTCCCGGCTGTCGGCGCTGGCGGGATCCCATCCTGCAAGCGCTTCGATATCCTTGGCGGTGATATCGCTGCCGTTTTCCGTGCGCAATAGGTTCTCTAGCAGGATCTTCAAGCTATATGGCAGACTCGCCACATCAAATCCCGCGTCGGCCACCGCCTGCAGGCGGTAAATCTCGTAGCCCTTGCCGCTGACATCCAGCGTGCTTCTGGCTTTGAAAGTATCAACACTGCCCATGGCATCCTACTCCTTGTCTAAAAGATCGGACTGCTCATCGCGGTTCGCAGCTACTGCTCGCCGCGTAACAGTTTCAGGTCACTGTATCATGATGAATAAGGCTCTCCGGCATTTAGAATGCCCGGCTCCTCATGCAGCGTGAGCCTGAATAAGACGCATGCGTTAAGATCAGGTGTGAAGCAGTTTCCGGAGATTTCCATGCAAGGCCACCCCCAAATCGTTGAATGCCTGAAAGCGCTGCTACGCGGCGAACTGGCTGCACGCGACCAGTACTTCATTCATTCTCGACAATACGAAGACCTCGGTTTCATGCGCCTCTACGAGCGCATCAATCATGAGATGGAGGAAGAGACCCAGCATGCGGACGACATTCTCCGCCGCATTCTGTTCCTGCAAGGCAAACCCGACATGCGTCCTCTTGAGTTTACGCCGGGCGAAACCGTGGAGGAAATGCTGCGCAAGGATCTCGACACCGAATACACCGTGCAGGCCAATCTGAAGGAAGCCATGGCGCTATGTGAAGAACATGCGGATTTCACCACCCGCGACATTCTTCTCAAGCAGCTGCGCGATACCGAGGAAGATCACACTTACTGGCTTGAAAAACAGCTGGGGTTGATTGAAAAAATGGGCCTGCAGAATTACCTTCAGGCCCAGATGGGATCAGAACCGGCCTAATGCCGGATTCAGGTCAGTTTTCTTAAGTTCTCAGCCAGCTGCTGAACCGCCCCCCTCTTCACCACCGTGCTGCTGCACGGCGGCTTCGGGGGGCAGAAGCAACACCAGCGAGGCCGTGCACAGCGAAATCACGGCCATAATGAAGAACAGCGAGTCAAAGCCTGACGTCTTGACCAGCGGGCCCAGCATCCATACCGCCAGCGAACTCACACTGAAAGACACTGCCAGCCGCATCCCGGCGACGCGCGAGCGCACCCTGTCGTCTACATATTTGACGATCATGGCGTCTGTGAAGGGGATGCTGCCGAAGATACAAACCATGGCGCCGAGTAAGGCTATAAACACCCACCACCCATCACTGACGGCTGCCAGAAGAAGCCAGGGCACCTGGGCCAGTACCATGAACAAATACAGACGCTTGAGCGGGAAGCGGTCAATCAAATGCCCCACGACCACTTGGGTCAGCGATGCCAGCGCATAGATGCAAGCCAGCAAGACCCCGATGAAAGCGGGATCCTGCACCAGGCCGTCCAGTCGCTGAGTGAGAAACTGCGTATTTCCGTTGGTGGTGAAGTTGAACAGCAAACTGCCCGTGATGGCAGCCGCCGTCATCACCAACATGGCCCGCGCCAGTTGGTTTTTTGGCAGGACAACTTGTGGAGGCTTACGGCTGCGGCCCGGTGCCGGGCCTTGCTCGCCGCATACCCGCGCAAAGATCACCCCGCATATCAGGGACGCCAGACCAGGCACCACGAAAGCCACCCGCCAGCCCCACCATTGCACCAGAAAGCCAGTGAGTAGAGCGGCACCGGCGACACCAAGGTTGCCGGCCAGGCCGTTGATGCCAATGACCGCACCGGGCCGCGTAGTGCGCTGCACCAGCAGCGGGATGCCGACTGGATGATAAATGGCCGCAAAAGCGCCAATCAGGGTGAGACCGGCTGCCAGCTGCCAAGGCCCTTGCGCCATAGCGGTGAGAAAGGCGG